>Ga0315321_10000104_pt1 | contig 50662 bp, 40 predicted proteins | sample M180m21515metaG_FD_203464 | JGI IMG/M metagenome (GOLD analysis project Ga0315321, IMG submission 203464) | Ammonia-oxidizing marine archaeal communities from Monterey Bay, California, United States - M1 80m 21515 | ecosystem: Environmental > Aquatic > Marine > Intertidal zone | place: USA... | reverse complement strand
GAAGCTTTGGCCGCTTTTTTCCATTCCGGATCCGCGAGAAACTCTTTCCATGATTTCTTGGCCGCTTCGCGGTTTTCGTGCTTGATGACGTAAATGAGGGTGTCTTTGGAATTCGGTTCGTCAACAGGATGCCAGTAGGCCACGGACTTCATGCCGTGCCGATCGAAGAGCTTGATCGTATGATCCCTGAACCGGGCATCGAGTTTCCCGAGTTTTCCCTTGGCCGCCTTATAGATGCGCAACTCGAACACATCGTCTTCTTCAACTCTCCCGTTTTTCCAATCGGGAGAGTACTTGGTCTCCGTCATGTAAACGGAGTCCGGTCGTTGGGCTAATATTTTTCCATCCACTTGTGATTCCTTGGCGACCTTCTTCCATTCAGGATCTGAAAGAAATGCCTTCCATGATGCCTTTGCCGCATCCCTGTTCTCGTGCCTGATGACATAGATCAAAGTGTTCTTCGAACTTTCCCCCTCGGTCGGTACCCAGTAGCCAACCGATTCAATTCCATGCTTTTTGAACAAGCCAACGGTGTGGTCTCGGAAGCGGGCATTGAGATTGTCAAGTTTGCCAGAGTTGGTGACGTATGTCCTGAGTTCGTATACTGCTCCGAAGGCAATTTGTCCCCAAAGGCTGAACAGGAACAAGGCGGTTAGTTTTTTCATGGCGAGTGTATTTGTTGGGTTGATCGGGTGGGGTGAACTCGATCATTCATGTGCCGGAAGCCAAAGATTTCAACGACCAAAACAAGCCTTGGGAAAAATATAGAAAAGGGCTGTGTGTATTCGGTTCATTGGTTCAAAGACAGTCGCCGTAGGGCGTCCGCGTTCTGTTGGGGCAGGGCTTTCCTAGCCCTGTGTTCCTTGATCCGGTGATAGCCTCCCAAGGCGATGGGTGTTTCGAATTACGGATGCCTATTTAAGGTCGCTTTTGTGCTTGGCCTTTAACTGATCCAAGTTTTTGAGAAACAAGTCGTGACTGAAGTTCGCGATTGATTCTTTTTCCATGTGCAGTAAATGCAATTCTTCTTTGGCCTCGCACAGGAGATCCTCGTCATTTTTTTCAAGAGCCTTGTCCAATCGGGTTTCGACATCGAATATTTTCTTGTCCACGTTTTCGAGTTCAGCTTCTTGTTCATTGGCTTTATCCGCTTCCTTGTGGAATGCCATGAACCGGGTATGATTGAATTCCTTGAGTGCTTGTCTTTCTTGAGAAAGCGTCGCCCGGTCTTCCTTGAAGCTTGAAATCTTATCGAGAATGGACTGCTCCTCCTCGGGGCTTAGGTTATGGTCCTTTAGCTGTGCCTCAAGTTTTGCAATTTGCAGACTGAGCTTTTCTCTACGGAATTTAATACTACGATTCTTCGAGGAAATGTCCTTCTTGGGCTCTAACATCTGTTTGGCCATTGCGAAAGTGGTGTGACCACCTTCCTTGATGGACTGAAGTTCCTTTTTGAGCACTTCAAGCTCACCTTTGCATGCCTCGATGTTTGCTTTGTTGTCCTTGCTGGAATTGGAAAGATCCTCTATTTGCTGGCGAACTTCGTCAATTTGTTGCCGAACTTGCGTTCTGTCTCTTCGTGATTTTTCGCGAAACGAGTCTGTGCTGCCGGAATCTTTATTATCGGTCATGAGGTGGGATATGGGGTGGCTTTTGAAAATTCCAATGCTCTGACAGATAAATTGTCAATCTAGAATCCCCTTCATTCTTCAAGGTTTCCCTTTTGTTTTGATTCATTCTTCTCGCCAAGCAGGGTCTTTTTGGAAGGTAATGCCGAAAAAACCCGATGATCCCTCAGGACGGCTGCACATCTTTTTTCCTATTCAGGGCACGGGCTTGAATCCGGGGTTGATTGGCCAGGCCGGACCTTTGGTATTGAAGCGGTAAGCGCCTGAGTCCCGAGAAGTGCCCCGAAGCCTCCCTTCAAAATCTTTTTCCGCCGAGAATTTGGGATTAGCTGCGCCGATCAGAATCGAGATGGGTAGGGGGTAAAGGTTCTTGTTCAGGTCACGGATTATGTTTCCATGACCATTCCATTCCCCGCGACCGAGATTCCCCCCTGATATTCTTCCTTGCCCGGCATTGCCTGCAAAGGTGATGAACCCTTTTCCCGCTATCTGCATGGCCACTCTGGCGTAGAAAGCATTGTTGGCAATCAAGACGGGGCCTGAATATTTCCCGCCGGATGGTGGGATCAGGCGCAGGGCGGTCTTTCCTTTGTTCAATATGGTGTTATTGATAATCTTCAAGTTTCCCACCACGGCACTCTGGTGGTCGCGCGAGTAAATGCCCGCCCCCTTGCAATTGAAAATAAGGTTGTTTCTGATGATGGCATCGGCGGCTGCCTGAATACCGTTGTCCGCTATGTTGAAGATGAGGTTGCCCTCGATTATGTTCGGCTCCTTTCCGTCTGCGTCGTAGACGATGATCCCCGGATACTTTACGCCGTGAATGACGTTGTCGCGTACAAAGTTTCCCCAACTCCCGTCTTTCAACTCGATGCCATCTCCTTGTGTGACGTTTGGTCCGTCAAGATTATGCAGGTAGTTGCCCTCGATGATTCCGTGAAAGAACTGGGCTTGGGTTTTTCCGTTGGGCCCCGAATTGGACCCGAGGTAGAAGGCTTCGCCATGTCCACTCGTGTGATGGATGTGGTTTCTGCGAAAGATCATTCCTTCGTAGAGATTCCCCGTGTGGTTACAGGTTACGGCCGGGCCCCCCACGTGGTGGACATGCAATGACTCCAAAGTGACGAACTTGGCCATTCTTTTGCCCTGCTTGTAAATTCGGATGCCGGTCGAGCCCCCGGTAATTTCCAAGCCCTTGATCGTCAAATATTGCGTGCCCGCGAGGTTGAAAGTGTTCTGGCGAGCATCCGGTCTGCGAAATACTACGCGGGCTTGATCGGCCGCCCTAATGACGATAGGATTTTCTTTTGTCCCGACATGACTGAGTTCGAGCATGCGTTCGTTCGAGTAGGTTCCGGCTCCTAGAATTACTTCGTCCCCCGGTCGAAGGCTGTTGCCGTGAAGCAGGTCGAACCAATTGTCCGACGGACTTAGTCGATAGGTCTTTGCTGAAGCGAACGCCGCGAGCAAAAGGAAAGTAAAAAATGAACCTTTGTGGCGCATGTGTTCTCTCTCATGTGAACTTGGTCAATCCGGGAATGGCGATTTTCACGTTTGGAGCCGTTCCCCACTCGTATTTTTCCGGTCCGATCGTCTCCTTTGAATGAAGGGCCATTTCCCATGTGATTTCCTGTCCCGTATAGGTGGCCATGCGTCCCATGATGGCCAGGAGGGTGCTCTTGGCCATGTGTTCCCCGTCGTTGATTGGTTTACCTGTGCGTATGCTCGCGAAGAGCTTGTCATGTTCGGTCTGGTATACATAATTGTTTTCCCCGCGATAGACCCATCGCTCCTTCCCCTGAGCATCGATGGTCACTCCGTTTCGCCTCTCGGAAAACCGAGCTTTTCCTGCGGATCCCTGTACTTCCGCATTCATGCCGGTCTTGCACCCTTTCATCTGTCGGGTGTTGCTGAAAAGCTTGGCGCCGTCCTCGTATTCGTAGACTACGGAATGGTGGTCGAAGACGTTCCCGAATTTCTTATCTGTCCTGACTTGCCTGCCACCCATCCCGATTGCCTTGACCGGGTATGCTCCCTTGGCCCACGAGCAGATGTCCAGAAAGTGAACATGTTGCTCGACGTTGAAGTCCCCGGAGAGCCAAGTGTGATAATACCAGTTGCGCATTTGATAATGCATGTCCGTCCAGTCGGATTGCCGTTCCTTGTGCCAAATCGGACCGCGGTAATCATTTGCCTGAAGGGTGAGCAGGTCACCAATGGCACCTTCCCGCAGGCGTTTGATCAGTTCCTGAAATCCAAGGGAGTGTCGCAGGCATAGGCCGGATACCACGGACAAGCTTTTCTTTTTCGCCTTTTTGCAGGAGGCAAGAACGGATCGTATCCCGGGACTGTCCACGGCCGCCGGTTTTTCGGCAAAGACGTGAACGCCTGCATCCACTGCTTTTTTTAAGTGGTCGGGACGAAAATGAGGAGGTGTGGCTAAGAGGACCACGTCCACGCCACTGTCTATCAACTTGTCGAAGGCATCGAATCCGACAAAGCGTTTTCCGGTAGGGACCTCAATTTTGCTGGCGACGGCCGGAATGGCTTTGATCCGCTCGAGACTCCCTTCGAGCCGATCTGAGAAAACATCTGCCATGGCGACTAGCCGGGCACCCGGATCCGCCTGCAGAGCTTGGCTGCATGCCCCAGTCCCTCGCCCGCCGCAACCCACCAAGCCTACCTTGATGACATCTGCCTTTTGCTTTGGTGATCCTTTTAGGTTGCCCGCCGTCCAAGCGACGGCTCCGGCTACGGTGGACTGGGAAATAAAGGCGCGTCGGGCGCATGCTCGTTCGAGTTTCATGACTTGGCTCTTTCGTTCGGGTTGGAAAAAGGCATTGGGAATAACCGTTACCTTACTTTCACCTTTACTAGCACCTCAAACCAAATAATGCATAAGATTTTCCGCTTCCAAGGGTGGCTTGAACTGTTTGACAAGGATGCGGCTTAAGCAAACGTTTGTTTTGTGCGAGGCTCTACTGACTGTGCAGGGGCTTGCGATTTGGGTTTGGCCCGCGGATCGCGTTGAGTTCCTCGCGATCCAATACCTCGTCCTTGTTACGGTCCGCAACACGAATAAGTCCTGACAATTCTTTCAAATCTATCTTCCCGTTCTTGTCGGCGTCATATTGCATGAGGTGATCAGCCAAGCCCGGTCGACCGAATGGCGGACCACCAAGACTACCCGGAGGTCTCGGGAGATCCGGCGGGTTGGAGAAAGGTATCGCTTGATTTGACTTTTCAAGCTCTCCCTTGCGTACGGAAATTCTTTTCTCGGCTGACGGTCTGTCGTATCGTGCCCATGTTCCCCAGACTTTCAAGTATTCGGGGATATGGAGGATGCCATTTCGATCCGTATCGAGATCTAGGAAAACTTGTTCAGCCAGCTTTTTGTCAGTCATGGATTGACTAATGAACTCAGTGCGATCCACCGTTCCGTTCTTGTTTACATCCATGGCTTGAACGATCGTCTTTGCCTCGTCCGTAATGATTCGGTTAAGGACATATTCGGCTTTCGATACGAAACCGTCCCGGTCATTGTCGGAAGCGTTGAAAATCCCCGCCCGGGATTGCGGATTCAGATAATTCCCGTTGTCGATGTACTCGACTTTCGAATGTTTGCCATCGTTATCCTTATCCGCAAAGACAAAGACTCTCGAGTAATTCTCAATCTCTTGAAGGCCTACCCCAGCTTCCATTTTCGCTCCGAGTGGATCCAACGGGGTTCCCAACTTAAGTTCCGTCTTGATTGATTTTGCGTAGGCAACAGGCAAGACCAAGAAGAGAAAAATTGAGTGAGCGAGTGGACGTAGGGATTTCACGTCATTGTCATCTTGTGCTTGGGTTTTCGAACCAGATCACTCCCCATCCTCCGTTTTCCTCGGTCGTGGCAATATCCAAATCTCCGTCTCCGTCCAAGTCGACGAGAAAAGCGTTATCCATCTTCTTTCGCGATTCGGGGGCGGGCAACCTCAACAAAGTATTCTTCCAGCTGCCTTTCTCTACCCGGGTCAGGTACCACAATTGGGCCTCGAACTCGGGGATGATCAGGATTTCCGGATAGGCAGGGTCCCCGTTCATTTCGAATATGGCAACGCCCTTGGGTTTGGGCTTCACTCTTACGCTCGCCGGCTGGGCAGGCAGGTCTACCTCGACTTTTTCATAAACCGGAGTTCCCTTGTTATTGGAGCGGAGGAATATGCGGATTTTGTCAGCAGTCTTTACCAAATCAGGACGACCATCCCCGTTGACGTCTCCGTGAGCCGCGAACATACCGCTTGGTTGGCCGTCGATTACCTTGACCGGCCAATGTTTGGTTATTTTGTCTTTGCCGGGATTGACGTAATAAAACAGCCCTTGCCTTCTGCGCTCCTGAACGAGGATATCCTTGTCCCCGTCTCCGTCCATGTCGGTTACAAAACAACTCATTGGCCAGATCGCATCACCCAGTTCATGCCGTTTCCAATTGGCGGGGTCATGCTTGTTTGTCCTAGGTTGCTTATACCACGCCTTGGCCCCGACAATCAGGTCATTTAGCCCGTCGCCGTCAATGTCGTTGACCACCGGATTGCGGGCCTCGTTCTTGAAAAGCGTCATTTTGGTCCATTTGTCCGGGTTTCTTAAATCCTTTATTCCCGGATTGAAGTAGACGTGTCCGCCGTTGGCGACGTAATCGATGTCGCCATCCTGATCGAGGTCTCCGATTCCTGAGTCCTCGCACTTGCCGTGTTTTTCGAACTCGATGAAGTCGCTCCAGAGTCCACGTATCTTTTCCTTGCCGGGGTTGAAGTACAGGCGGCTGTAACCGCCTTCCTCGAAGTTCACGAGTACGTCCAGGTCACCATCACCATCCCAGTCGTGGTAGTTGAAGCCATCCGGGCCGTCATCATGTGGGTCCGGTTGGATGACGTTGACGCGCCAACCGTCAGGCCCGGGCTTGCCAACGTGCTTTTTCCATTCGGTTTTCCTGTCGTGCTTCTTCTTTTGGGCGAACGCAGGGTCAATGGCGAAGGCACACAGGACCGCGAGTGTCGAAAAAGTCTTAACAAGGGTCAGCTTACTCATCTATCCTACCTTTTCTAACATCAAGGAGTCACGATTGCAATGGCTTGTTCTCCTTCTTGGATGGTTCTTTTCCTAACGATTTATCATTCCTATCTTGACAGAAACTTTTTAATGCTGAAAATGAGACTCAGTCTCATGTAATTCCTTAACCGGTTGAAACCCAAGAGTTCCTTTGGAGCCCCATTCGCATATGTCAGACCCCCCCAGTTTAGCTCAAGATTCATCCAAGAATACATCCCTGAACAAATTAAAACCAGGGAAATGTGGCTATGTCGTGAAGGTGAAAGCTGAAAGTGACGACATCAAGAAACTTATGGCCATGGGGGTCTGCGAAGGGCGAATCATTAAGCTCGTACACTTGGGTGAGCCAATGATTCTTCAAGTCTTGGGTTCCAGAATCGGTGTTTCAAGCCGGCTCGGGGAAACAGTGGAGGTGGCTCCTTGCGAGGAAAACAACTGTTGCGAGCAGGGTAACTGCAGCGAGGAATAGTCGATGGTCAACATGGTGGCATTGGAACAGCCGAATTTACCGGCGAAGGAACTTCCTTTTCTTGCCTTGGCCGGTAACCCGAATGCTGGCAAGACGACCTTGTTCAATGCTTTGACCGGGTTGCGTGCGAAGACGGCGAATTTTCCTGGCACGACGATCGAGTGCCGGACTGGTTCGGTGACGATTGGAAAGAATCCGGTCGAGTTGCTCGATTTGCCTGGCCTTTACAGCCTGAACGACTGTTCGGACGAGGAGCGTATGGCTAGGGATGCCTTGCGTGGAAAAGCGGGCGACCGGGGGAGGCCCGCCGGAATCATCGTCGTTGCGGATGCGACGAACCTGGAAAGAAACTTGTATTTGGCTGGTCAGATTTTGGAAATGAACCTGCCGGTCGTGGTTGCGCTCACCATGATGGATCTTGCTGAACGCAAGAAAATTTCGATAAATGTTGAGTCTCTTGGCAAGGAACTTGGTTGTCCGATGGTGCCTGTTGATGTGCGTTCAGGCAAGGGGATGAAGGAACTTCGCCGGGAATGTGAGAACATGCTCAGCGGTCAGGTCGCCTTGACCAAGAGACCGGAAAGGCTCGAGTATGCGTGCAGTTGCAACAGTTGTCCATTCAAGGCTCATTTCGATTGGACTCAAGAAGTTTGTGGCAAATGTGTTCATTCCAATGAAGAAGCCGAATCAGATCGAACTTTTGCCATTGATCGTGTGCTGACTCATCCTGTTTTTGGCTTTCTTGCTTTTGCGAGCGTGATGCTTTCCTTCTTTTTCATGGTTTTCTATATCGCCCAGTATCCGATGGAGTGGATTGACGGGCTTTTCGTTCATGCGGGGAGCTTTGTGGGCAAATTTCTGCCCGAAGGAGACTTGAAAAGTCTCCTCGTCGATGGGGTGATCGGCGGGGTCGGGGGAATGTTGGTTTTCCTCCCGCAAATCTGTATCCTGTTCTTTTTTCTCACCCTGCTTGAGGACACCGGTTATCTCGCCCGTGCCGCCTTTGTCATGGATCGCCTCATGAGAAGGGTTGGGCTGCCCGGGAAGGCGTTTGTCCCAATGCTATCCTCGCATGCTTGCGCTATTCCCGGAATCATGGCTACTCGAGGAATTGAGGATAAGCGCGACCGGTTGGTTACCATACTGGTTTTGCCTCTGCTTACTTGCTCTGCAAGAATACCGGTTTATGCAATGGTTTGCGCTCTTTTGTTTCCGAATCAACCCATGTATGCAGCGCTTGCCTTTGCCGGTGCCTATTCGTTGGGTGGCATCGCCGCCTTGGTAATGTCCTTTGTCTTCCGTCGAACGATCCTTCCGGGAGAGACTCGACCCTTGGTCTTGGAATTGCCCAGTTACAAGATTCCGTCCTTCCGTAATGCTCTCTTGATGGCCATCGACCGGGCGGGAATCTTCATCCGCAAGGCGGGCACCGTGATCATGGTGATCTCGATCTTGCTGTGGACAGCCTCCACTTACCCCAAGAGCGAACCTCCGCCCGAAGTGGCAGAGATGTTATTGAGGGCAGAGCAAACTGATGACGATGATTTGCGCAAGTCGGCGTCAAGGTTGGAATCCAAGCATGCCTTTGCCAATTCCACCGCAGGTCGGTTGGGCAAGGCAATCGAGCCCATTGTCGAACCGCTTGGTTTTGATTGGCAGATCGGGGTCGGGATCGTGAGCTCGTTTGCCGCCCGGGAAGTAATCGTATCAACCCTTTCTATCATTTATGGAGTCGGCGAGGATGCGGCCGATGAAGACCCTAATTCTCTGTATGATAATTTGCGGTCATCCAAGCGTTCCGACGGATCGCCAGTGTATACGGTGGCGACCTGCGTGAGCCTGCTCGTGTTTTATGTTCTGGCCATGCAATGTCTGCCTACTCAAGCCGTCACTCGCAGGGAAACGGGAAGTTGGAAATGGGCGTTTTTCCAGTTTGGCTATATGACCGCTCTGGCCTATCTCGCCGCATTCATCACTTATCAAACCCTGACCTTTTTATCCTGAGCAAGGCCAAAAAGTTGGCGGTTGAAAACCCAAAGCTGTCTTTCTTCTCCCCTTTGGTTTGATTTGCCGGAAGTTCCTTCCAAGTAGTTGGTCGTGAATGTGTGGATTTTGAGCTTGTATAAAAACGGCAAGAAGACTACAAAGTACAATTATGTGCAAAAAATACAAGCCTTCTTTTCTGCTTTTAGGTAAAATACGTGGGGCTTCTTCCGCGAGTGCCATTTACCGGTGCAAATACAAGCTAAATCCAGAACCGGTTACCAAGGTTTGACTGATTAAATCCCATAAACTGACACATCATGACTACAATAGCAGTTACTTCCGAGGTCTCATACGAAGACGTAATTAATGCGATCCAGAAAAATATTCCTACTTTGCCTCAAATCCTGGAGGAATTGATCAATAGGTTGTCCGATATCGATTCAAGTCTTGAAAGCATAGAAGACTTGATCGAGGTAGACCAAGCCATCACCTCTCGAATTCTGAAAGTTTCCAACAAGGTGGAATTTCTTGAACCGGACGAGCCTAGAATTACCTCGGTTCATGATGCCTTGCACAAGATAGGATTGGAGCATGCCAAACGAATATCCCTGAATGTTTCCGTGCTCCACTTGATGCAGAACGTTGAATTCCCTCGCATCTTCAGTTTCGCTTCTCTTTGGCAGCATAGCTTGGGGGTTGCCGTTGCCAGCTCCGTTTTGGCAGAGGCGACGGGATACGAAAACCCCGATCAAGCTTACACTTGCGGGCTGGTTCACGATATCGGAAAGCTGATTAAAATAAAGTTCAACCAGGATGAGTTTTGCGGGGAAATTCGAGCAGCTCGGGATAGCAACTTGGATCTGCATGACTTCGAAGTGATCAACGAATGCCTCATGCATGATACGCTGGGCAGCCTAATGATGGAATTCTGGCAAATGCCCTTTGAGTTATCATCAGTCATTCGCTATCATCACATGGAAAACAGGCCAATGAGAGTTGGCATCGAGTCTGCCAACCTTCATCATTTGATTGATATCGTATACTTGGGCAATCTTTTGGTTCAGAAGCTCCAAATTGGAAATAGCGGGCATTCCGTTACGAAGGTCCCGTCCCCTGAATTGTTGGAATCGTTCGGGCTGGATGAAGAGAGGCTTGAGGAGGTGGAGCAAAAGATTTTGGAAAATTACGAGTCAAGCGCCTCGTTCCTTTCCACCTTGTAGGTTTTTGCAAGGGATCTTTTCCTTTTGGGCTTGAGCTGCGGCTCAAAAGCACAGATTCGTTGTTCTTGGCAATGGCTTGTCGCAATTGTCAAGAACCATGAAATTTCGTTTACAAAGAGTTTTTCCCGTTCATCGCATTGCCATTCTATCGTTTTTGGTCGTCTCGTCCCTTTTCTGCAAACCTTCAAATGTTCTGTTTATTGCAATTGACGATTTGAGACCGGAGCTCGGATGCTACGGTTCCCCAATCGCAAAATCTCCGAACTTGGACAAGCTTGCCAAGGAAGGCATGCGCTTTGATCGGGCCTATTGTCAGCAGGCCATTTGCAGTCCTTCACGTGCTAGTCTGATGACGGGGGCACGACCGGATGAAATTGGGGTGATTGAGAACACTGCCTATTTTCGCGAACTCAATCCTGAAATCGTCACCTTGCCCCAGCATTTCATCAAGCATGGATACGAGGCGGTTTATTGCGGAAAGATTTATCATGGTCGTATGACTGATAATGATAAATCTTGGAGTCGCAAACCTGCCTTTACCCGGTGTCCGGTAAAAATGAAGTGGTTGCCGGGGAACTATGCACTCAAGGAGAATCAGGAACTTTGGGCATCGAACAAGGAGAAGGTGTTGGCCAAATACGGTAAGGAAGGCTCGGGTGGGCTTGTCCACGGCCCGGCTTACGAGTCGGCGGACGTTCCTGACCATGCCTATTCCGATGGATACAGCACTCGACTTGCCATCGCCACTCTGAAGGATCATATCGATAACAAACCCAAGCAGCCTCTCTTTTTGGCTCTCGGTTTCAAAAAGCCTCATCTCGATTTCGTCGCCCCGAAAAAATATTGGGATCTTTATGATCGCGAAAAAATCAAATTAGCTAAGCAAACCAAGAGCCCAGAGGGTGGAGCGGTTACCGGATTGCATGCTTCCTTCGAGTTGCGTACGCGCCATGGCATTCCCAAGAAGGGGCCCATTGGGCCGGAATTGGCCAAGACCCTCCTGCATGGATATTATGCCTGCGTGAGTTACGTCGATGCGCAAATCGGAATGATGCTTGAGGCTCTGGAAGAAGCGGGTGTCCGAGATGACACCGTGATCGTGGTCTGGGGCGATCATGGTTGGCATTTGGGAGAAATGGGAATTTGGGGAAAGGCGACCAATTACGAAATAGCCACCCGCGTACCTTTGATCGTTTGGACTTCCGCAATGAAGGCTCGAGGGGAATCCACCAGCGCTTTGGTCGAGCTAGTCGATCTTTATCCCACCTTGTGTGATTTGGCCGGTCTGCCGAAGCCCGCTCATTTGTCTGGAAAAAGTTTCGTTCCACTTCTGGACGATCCGAAAAGAAAATGGAAAGAACACGCGTTCAGTCAGTTCCCCAACCCTGCCCTCCGGGAGTGGGCGGCCAATCCGCTTTCTGCAGGAATGCGTCAAACTTTCTTCGGGCCTTTGATCGAGGAGGTGGAAAGGGGAATTATCAAGCAGCAAGGGAAATCATGGAACCGCGATCTTTTCGAGAACCACCTCATGGGGTATTCCCTTAGAACGGATCGTCATCGGCTTGTCGCGTGGTTGGATTATCGGGACATTGAGTCAGAGCCCTTGTATTTGGAACTGTATGATCACGCCAAGGATCCGGAGGAAACCAAAAATGTCGCCAAGGAATTTCCGCAAAAAACGGAAGCCCTGTTGAAACGGTTGCTCAAAAGTGGAATTGGGAAAGGAGTAATAAAGTAAAGTGAAACGGTTAGTTTTGATAGGTTTCTTTCTTTGCTCGGGTCTTACGATCTTTTCCCATTCGGCAAAACGCCCTAACGTGATACTCATTTTGGCCGACGACATGGTCAGGTCGGACTGAAACCGAACGCTCAAAAGAGGAATAAGAAATAGTCTGGAAAACACTTACCCGAGTATTCATATGAAAAAAGTAGCCACAACCCTTGCCTTGCTCTCGTTTTTTGGAGCGGTTTGTTTTGGCCAGTCGATTCAACCCACACACCGGAATTTGCGGTACAGCAAGGAATACGACCGTAGTGTTCTTGACTTGTGGAAGGTGGAGTCCCCAAAGGCTGCTCCGTTGGTCGTCTACTTCCATGGGGGAGGGTTCAAGTTCGGGGACAAGGCCTTCTTTTCCCGCAGTTCGATGTTGCGTAAATACCACCCCCAAGGTGTGGCGTTTGCCAGCGTCAATTATCCTTTTCTCGTTCACGTTGAAAAAGACTATCTCAAGATCATGAAGCATTGCGGCGAGGCAATCCGTTTCCTCAAGGAGAACTCCGCGAAGTACAACTTCGACCCTGATAGAATTTCGGTATCGGGTGGCTCCGCAGGTGCTCTGATCACTTGCTATGTCGGACATGCCAATGATTTGGGTATCCGTTCCCTCTTTCCAATCCAGCAACCCATGGGCACCCCCTTGCTAACCATTCCCTACTTGCGAAAGGGTGGACCGCCCATCTTCGTATACAACCGCTCTGGCCGGACCGATCGCGTTCATCATCCCGACAACGCGCTTTTCGTGAAGAAGAAATGCGATCTTCTGGGCGTTGCATGCACTGCTTACGGAGTCAAGGGCTCGGGTCTTCCCGTCCTGCCCGCAAAACAGGACGTCAATGAAATGGCTATGAAGTTCTTTCGGGATTCTTGGAAAAAAAATTAGCAAAGGGTTGGTACAAAAAGTCTTTTAAATTTGATTCTCAGGAAAAGGTAATCTAAAAGCTTTTATTTTGTCCTAATACCCCACGAAAGCATGAAAAAAAAGGAAGTCACCTATGAGGAAATCATAGAAGAACTCGGAGATAAACTTCCGAGCTTGCCGCAAATTTTGGATGATTTGGTCAAAACTTTGGGTAATTTGAATGTTACCTTGGACTTGATAGAGGAACAGATTCGGATAGATCAGTCGATTAGTTTGGAAATCCTTAAAGTCGTCAATAAGGTAGAATTTCTTGAGCCGGAAGAGAAGAGGATAACTTCAATAGGCGAAGCGATTCACAAGCTTGGTTTTGAAAACGTCCAAAAGATCATAATGAACGTTTCGGTCTTGCCTTTCTTTTCGGGCACGAAGTTCCCACTATTTTTTAAAGTCGAATCCCTCTGGAAACATTGTGTCGGGGTTGCCCTAGGTTCTCATGTCATCAGCGAATTTTTGGAGTATGGAAACAACGACAGGGCCTATGCTTGTGGCTTGGTTCATGACATTGGCAAAGTCGCCAAAATTAATTTCAGTGCAAACGGTTTCAGTAAAGAAATCTTGTCTGCCAAGAGAAAAAACATGACCATTCATGAAATGGAAGTCGTGAGGAATTTGCTCCAGCATGAGATACTGGGTTCTCTTATCGCCGAAAAATGGGCAATGCCCCATGAGTTGTCTCAGTCAATCCGTTGGCATCATACAGAATTACGCGAAGACAGAACCGACTTGGAAGACCCTGATATTCATCTTCTTGTGGACATTGTTTTTTTGGCTAACTCGATTGTAAATAAGATGAAGTTCGGCACAAGCGGTCATTCGTTTTATCGACCACCTAGTCAGAAGTTCTTGAAGACGATGGGGCTCAAGGAAGCGAATTTGACGGAGTTGGAGGAAGCCATCAGGAGAGATTGGGAAACCAAATTTTCTTATTTGGCTATTCTTAAGTAATAATCAGCTGCCTCTTCAATTTTCAATTGGGCTTCGGGGTGTAAATTTTCAATTGTCTTACAATTTGATTTTATACGGGAAATCCTGATTTGCGAGGTATCGTGCGTCGTGAGCTTTTCTTCAAAATCAATCCGCAAGAAGCTGTGGATCATACAGGTTGAGTGCAGAAGCTCTCTTGCGATTCGATCGAATACAAGATAGGCAACCAACACTATGATTGATCGACGTACTTTTATCAACCGCGGGGCAACCTGTGCCACCGCCTTGTCCGCCGCGTCCGCTTCGAGTGCAAAAGAGTCCCCAACCGGACCGTCGTCCGTAACCGGTTACGATTATCGTCTTCCCAAGTTCAAGAAGGGATCGCGTCTCCTCTTTCAGGGGGATTCCATCACCGACATGAAGTGGGGCAGAAAGCAGAGGGATCGCAACCACTACCTCGGCCACAGTTACGTCTACCTGATTGCGGCCCGTTTGGGAGTGGATATGCCGGAAGCGCAATTGGACGTTTATAATCGTGGTATGAGCGGTCACAAAGTCCGTGATCTGAAGGCCCGTTGGCAGAAGGATGCGATCGATATGAAACCGGACTGGTTGAGTATTTTAGTTGGCGTGAACGATGTCAGTCGTGGTGAACGAAGTACCTTGGACTTTAAAAAATGGGACGAGGATTACCGCTTCCTTATCGATCGTAGCCGGAAGGTAAATCCGAACCTGCGCATTGTGTTAATGGATCCATTCGTTTTGCGGATGACGAGATTATCGGCTGATGACGTATGGAAGCGTTGGCGGGGTGAAATTGACAAGCTTGGAGAAATTGTCAGCCGATTGGCCCATGAATTCAAAGCCATTCACGTAGAGACTCAAAAGATATTTGATCAAGCAGCCGAAGAAGTTTCTTGCGAACATTGGATTTGGGATGGTGTTCACCCTTTGCCACAAGGGCATGAGTTGATCGCAAGGAATTGGTTGCAAGCCGTGAGCGAGGCAACCAATAAAGAAGCATGAACAAATCCATTACGATTCAACCTGTCGGCTCGCGCGTCTCTCAATGGGGAGAGGGCCCGATCTTTTGGGAGGAACATTTGATTTACGTAGACATCGAAGGGTACACCCTGATCCGTCTGAATGGGGAGACCGGAAGCGAAGAGACTTGGGAGATGGGCGAACGTATCGGGACCGTTGTGCCGATGCAGTCAGGAGGCTTTCTTTGTGCCGGTGACTCGGGAATCTATTCCTTCGATCCCGTATTGGGAAAAAAAACGAACCTCGCTGACCCTGAGGCGGACAAGCGGCCGGATAACCGGTTTAACGATGGCAAGTGCGACCCGTCCGGACGATTTTGGGCGGGTACGATCAGTACGGTCAAGAAGACCGGGGATGCCAACCTCTACATGTTTGACTTGGCTGGAAACTTAAGCGTGAAGGTGATGGGCGTCACGAACTCCAATGGGATTTGTTGGAACGCGGAGGCAACCGTGATGTACTATATCGATACCCCGACCAAGAAGATCTTGGCGTATCCTTTTGAGAATGAAACGGGTGAAATCGGGGAACCATCCTTGGTCGTTGATACTGGGGTTGCCGGATGGGCTGGATCGCCCGATGGCATGACCATTGATGCCGACGGCAAATTATGGGTGGCGATGTGCCATGGAGGAACCGTTCTGCGGATCGATCCTTTGTCCGGTGATCTCCTCCATCAAGTTGACTTTCCTTGCGTGGAAACAACCGCCTGCGCGTTTGGCGGTCCGAATCTCGGGCGCCTGTTCGTAACGACTGGTTTGCACAAGACCTTGGAGGAACCGGATGCGGGCAAGGTTTTCGTGGTGGACGGCTTGGGTATCTCCGGTGTTCCCTCCTTTCCGTACGGCAACTAACTTGATTCACTACTTAACTATGAATATGAAAACCTTGTCTCTCCTTTTCTTTGTGTCCTCGACCTGTTTTCTTAACGCAGGTGAGTTTTTCAGTGACTTCAAAAATACCCATGACCGGGTGTGGTTGGGCGAGGAGTACTGGGCCAACCCGATGGAGGACTGGCTCGTTCGGGATGGACGGATCGTTTGCATTCGTAACGGAGCGAACCGGAACGTGCATCTGCTCACCCATGGACTGAGCTCCGCTGACCCAGCTTCTTCGTTTGCCGTTTCCGTCCGGTTGGGTATCGAGGAGAATTCGAAAAAAGGATCGGCCGGGTTTATGGTCGGCGTTATCGATCAGGAAACCCGCGATCCCAGAGCCAGTTTGCTCATGGGCAAGGGATTGGTGGCAGGCGTGAGGACGAACGGCAAATTGTTCATCGGGAAAGATGAATCAGGGGAAGCATTGCCTTCAATTAAGGATCTCACTTTGAGACTGGAAGCCGCTCCTTCGAAGGCGAAAGGGTCTCATAGTCTGCACCTGCTTGCCTTTGATGGAGTAACAGGAAAAGAACTGATCCGGCTTTCCGTGCCAATGATCAAGAGCGAGGTCCTGGCAGGCAATTTGGCCATCGGTTGCAATATGGACCAGCAATCAAATGCGAAGGGAGTGGGGAAGTTGTCCCGTTTCTGGTTTTCGGATTGGAAGGTGCAAGGAGGGATGGTGGAAGCCCGTCCCGATCTTGCCTTTGGCCCGATTCTCTATGCCATGCACACTTTGAGCCGGAGAATGCTCACCTTGACTGCGCAGATGCCCCCCTTGGGAAAAAAGGAGGCCGATTCAGTAAGGCTTGATGCCAAAGACGGGTCGGGAAAATGGAAAAAACAAGCGGTCGCGAAAATCGATTCGTTGTCCAGGACGGCGACTTTCCGTGTTAAGAAATGGGAGGATTCCCGGGATGTTTCCTATCGGGTTGCCTTTGAGGCTCGAAAGAAGGATGGATCGGCCGAGGAAAGGTATTTCGAGGGGGTGATCCGTAAGGACCCGGTAGACAAGAAGGATGTCGTGGTGGCTGGTTTTACAGGTAACAAGGCCACCGCTTTCCCCAATTCCACGCTCGTCGAGAATGTGGGGATCGTCAATCCGGACGTCCTTTTCTTCTCTGGTGACCAGATCTACGAGGATGTTGGCGGGTATGGGATTCATCGCAGTCCCGTTGACTTGGCCGTGCTCAACTACCTGCGTAAGATTTATCTTTGGGGTTGGGCATTCCGGGATCTTATGCGTGATCGTCCGACCATCGCATTGCCTGACGACCATGACGTTTACCAGGGGAACATTTGGGGAGCTTCCGGTCGTGACTGCGGAGGAATGAAGGGACATTCCCAAGGCGGGTACGCCATGCATCCGGATTTCGTCAATGCAGTCCAGCGAACCCAGACCGATCATCATCCCGCCCCCTTCGATCCGACACCCGTGGAGCGTGGGATCGGGGTCTACTACGGGGACATGATCTATGGCAGGGTGGGCTTTGCCATCTTGGAAGACCGCAAATTCAAATCGGGTCCCGAGGGAAAGGTGAATTACTGGAAAGGACGACCCGATCATGTCAAGGACCCTGACTTTGATCCGTCCACGGTGGACAAGGAAGGATTGGTTCTTCTGGGTGACAGGCAGTTGAAATTTCTCCGGCACTTTGCGGGCGATTGGAAGGGGACGGACCTCAAGGTAGCCCTTTCTCAGACGATTTTCTGCAACCTGGCCAATTATCATGGAGGCGGGCAACAGTACATAGTGGCCGACCTGGACAGCAACGGGTGGCCCCAGTCTGGTCGCAACCGGGCCTTGGACGAGTTGCGGCGAGGCTTTGTCTTTCACTATGCCGGCGACCAGCACCTTGCCTCTGTCGTCAGGCACGGGATTGATGACTGGGGTGATGCGGGCTTTTCCTTTTGCGTACCCAGCATTGCCGCAGGTTACCCTCGCTCTTGGCGTCCCGACAAGGAGGGTCGCCCCGTTCGCAATCGGCCCGACCCGACCTTGCCCAACACGGGCGACTACAAGGATGGTCTGGACAATAAACTTTCTGTCTTTGCAATCGGTAACCCTGCGGCCAAGAACCGCAAGGGACGTCTTGCCACTCTTCATGACAAGGCTTCCGGCTTCGGCATTGTCCGGTTGAATGGGAAGACCGGTACGATTCGGATGGAGTGCCACCGCCTGCTCATCGATGCGGCCAATCCCAAACCGGGTGACCAGTTTCCCGGTTGGCCCAAGACCATCCGGTACACCGACAACGATGGCCGCAAACCGGTGGCTCACTTGCCGACTATCAAGGTCACGGGGATGAAGAACCCGGTCATCCAGATCAAGGACTCCAAGGGGGAACTGGTTTATGCCTTGCGAATTCAAGGGAACTCCTTCCGGCCACCGGTCTTTGGCAAGGGAGGAACTTATGAGGTACGGGTCGGCGAACCAGATCGCGGGCTTTGGAAAACCCTCAAGGCTCTCAAGGGTGAAAGCTCAGTCAGTCCATCGTCCCGCACCATCAAGTTCTGATGTTGAGAGGTTTTCGCTCGTCCATAAAATGTGGTCGAACGCAAAAGTAGTGGGTTGACGTACCGGTCAATCGCAGGAGGATTCTTTCCTGATGAAAGGGCTGAACCTTGGATTTTTCTTCCTTCTCCTCACTTGTATTGCTTGGGGGGCCTTTGCCATAGCCAAACCGCCCAATGTGGTGTTGATCATTTCCGATGACCAAGGCTATCGCGATCTTGGATGTTTTGGTTCCGAAGAGATCAAGACGCCGAATCTCGACCGCTTGGCCAAGGATGGTGTTAAGTTAACGAACTTCTACGTCGCTTGGCCCGCTTGTACCCCTTCCCGGGGGGCTTTTCTCACAGGACGTTATCCCCAGCGCAACGGAATGTACGACATGGTCAGGAACGAGGCGCCCGACTATGGTTACAAGTACAAGCCAGGGGAGTACGAGGGCACGTTCGAGAGAGTCGGAGGTATGGACGAGCGTGAAATCCTCCTGCCCGAGGTCTTGGGTAAGGCAGGTTATACTTCCGCGATTTATGGGAAATGGGACCTTGGCGTCCACAAACGCTTCCTTCCGCTTTCCCGTGGATTCGATGATTTCTATGGCTTCTCCAATACGGGCATTGATTACTACACCCACGAGCGTTACGGAGTGCCCTCGATGTTCCGAAATTTTAAGGCGACGATTAAGGACAAGGGAACTTACTGCACCTATCTTTTCGAACGCGAATCAATCCGCTTTCTCAAGCAGGAAAAGGATAGGCCATTCTTTCTTTATCTCCCCTTCAATGCGCCACATGGGGCATCCAACTTGGATCCCGTGATCAGGGGCGGAGCTCAGTCACCCGAAAAATACAAGGCTCTCTATCCCGGATTGCAAGCCCGGGTCGGTATCGAGGAACGGACGATCAGAAGGTATGGATCGAAGACTTTCACTGTTCCGAACAAAGCCGCTCGCAGGCTTGAATTCGTAGGCTCGGTCACCGCGATGGACGAGTCCATTGGCAAGGTCCTTGATTTTCTGGATGAACATGGGTTGGTGCAGAATACGATTGTGATCTTCTTCAGCGATAACGGGGGTGGGGGAGCGGCTGACAATTCCCCCTTGCGCGGCAACAAGGGTCAGATGTTCGAGGGTGGCATCCGGGTACCTTGCATCGTTCGTTGGCCTGCCATGCTTCCTGCTGGGGAGACTTGCGATGAATTCCTCACTTCGCTCGAAGTTTTTCCCACCCTGTGCTCGGCTAGTGGGGCGAAGAAACCCAAAGGGGTGAAGCTCGACGGTTTCGATATGACACCGGTCCTTCAGGGAAAGAAGAAATCCAAGAGGACGGAGATGTTTTGGCAAAGGCGCCTGGATAAGGCTGCCCGGATCGGGCATTGGAAATGGGTGGAGAGTGGCAAGGGGGGCGGATTGTTTGATCTTCGAAAGGACTTGTCCGAGAAAAAGGACTTGTCCGCCGAGCGTCCTGAGATCCTGAAAAAACTAAAGGATCGATTTGCAAGCTGGAAAAAGGAAATGGCAGCCGCCGAGCCACGTGGGCCGTTTCGTGATTATTAAGCCATGAAAAAGAAAATCCCCTCAACCTTCTGTTTGTGCCTGCTTTTATCTGTCCCGGGTTTCTTGTTCGGGGCTGACCTGTCTCTGGAATGGCAAGGCTGGCAACCGTATTCCCCCCGCGAGGAGATTCGTCCGGACTTTTCCCTGAGAAAGCAGGGTGGACCGGATGGCAAGGGTGGACTGGTTATCCGGCACGATGCGAAGGACGGATTATTCGGAGCCTGGAGCAAGACCTTCAAGGTCGAGGGCGACGGCCATTATCGGGTGACCGCCTTGGCCAAGAACCGGAAGGTCAAAAATGCAAGGGCCAACCGTTATGTGGAAGTGTTCTTTCATGGATCGGACGGCAAGTACGTGGTTGATGACCGATTGGGCGTTCATACCCGCCCCATGTATCCCTGGGATCAACCCGCGGACGCCAAGGGGTGGACAAAGTTTACCGAAATCTTTCAGGCTCCCGCCAAGGCGACCCATGCTACCGTTCGGCTTTTTCTCCGTTGGGAACCCAAAGGCGAAGTGGAATGGGGTGGGGTGTCTTTCGAAAAATCTCCTCCGCGCGAACCGCGCAAGGCAAGGCTTGCCGCAGTCAATTTTCGCCCGAAGGGTGGCAAATCAACCCTGGACAACTGCCGGATGCTCGCTCCTTTCGTTGAAAAGGCGGCCGTCCAAAGAGCCGATCTGGTGGTGTTCGGGGAGTGCATCACGACCATGAACAATGGGTTGGATCACGTAACCGGCGCCGAACCGATCCCCGGCCCTTGCACGAAGTATATCGGTACCCTTTCCGCCAAGCACGATCTTTACTTGGTGACCACTCTTTTTGAAAGGGTGGGGCACCGGGTCTACAACACCGCCGTCATGCTTGGCCCGGATGGATCCCTTGTCGGAACCTACCGCAAGCTATGCCTAGCCCGTGGCGAATACCGCCGGGGGGTAACCCCTGGCACCGGGTTTCCCGTTTTCGAAACCCGTTTCGGGAAAGTCGGGATGATGATATGTTTCGACGTACATATGCCTGAGGTCGCCCGTGGTATCGCCGCCAATGGGGCGGAAGTAATCGCCATGCCAATCATGGGCGGGCACCCTGCCTTGGCCAAAGCGCGGGCGATCGAAAATCAAATCCACCTGGTCACCTCGACCTATAGTCTCAACGACGATTGGATGCAGACAGGGGTATGGGATCGGGCGGGTGAACTTCATGCCCGGGCCACCACCAAGGACGAGGTCGTGATCCACGAGGTCGATTTGTCCAAGCAAAACTTTTGGCGGGCCAACGTGGGAGACTTCAGAGGCCGCTTACGCCATGAGCGGCCCCCCTTCGAATTACCCGAGTAAAAGGTCACTCCTTTTCAAGGCACCATTTCACTGCATTGAGCAGAAGCTTGTTGAAGGCCGGTTTCTTAAAGTCCTCCACATGTCCGAGGGAGGTGTAAAACACCTTTCCGCCGGAAGGTGATCGGTGTGTCCACGCAACCGGTTCAGAGGGGAAATCCTCGATCGTTCCGCGCAACAGGGGGACGGACTTGGCAGGCAGGGGAGAATTTCGGTAGAGCGAGGCAGGGGTTTCGAAGTGAAAATTGAGGTTCTTGAGGATGGGATGATCGGGGCCAGATGGAAAACGGTCGACCCGACAGGCTTTTCCTCCGCCGTGGTGACCGTTGTAGTTGCCTCCGATGATATTTCTGTCCCAATCGTTCCAAGTCTCGTGGCCCTCAGGCAGGGTTTCCTTGCGTAGGGCGAAGGCGTGGGATGCCGTGCGGACGCCGAGCACGGGTTTCCCGTCAGCGACGTGCTTGCGGATCAAGTTCATGGTCTTGCCTGAAAAAGCCCGCCGTCGGGCGCTGACGAAGAGTAAGTCCGCGGATGCGATTGCCCCGGCATTCTTGAGAACGTGGCGATTGGATCCTTCATCCTCCGCCTTGCAGTAGCGGATGACATACTTGTCTCCGAGGTTTTCCTTGGCAAAGACCGGGAGGGTCTTGTCGGTTTGGTATTCGCGCTCGGCGATGAGGAAGACGATGGTCGGTTTGCTGCCTTTGGCAATGGAGAGAACAAAGGAACAAAGGAGGATTGCAAAGAAGGTTTTCATGAGCCTGATCCATGCAAGGATCGAATGGAAGGTCGAGAGTGAAAAGTCCGGAGTTTCTACTTTTCCATGTTGACCGCCGGCATGCAAATTTGAAATATCAAACATAGCCCAAATATAAAAATAACGAGACTTTTCACTTTAGTCTTCTAGAACCTCTTCCTTTTGATCATCCTGCCGTACTCATGAATTTTTCCCTATCACAAAAAGTTGCCCTGGTCACGGGGAGCAGTCGTGGATTGGGTCGGGGTGTGGCCATGACCCTCGGAAAGGCGGGAGCCAAGGTTGCCCTGAATTATTTGAATGACCGGGAGTCGGCGGAGAGAACGCTGACGGAACTCCGGGATCAAAATGTGAACGCCATGCTTGTCCGGGCCGATGCCTCTGATCCCGAGCAGGTAGCGGCCATGGTCGATGCCGTGGAGGCAAAATTCGGCTCGCTCGACGTCCTTGTTCCCAACGCCACGCCCGATCAACCGCAAAAGCCGATCGAGGAATACGATGCCGACTTCTACCGGCAAATGTATGAATTTTTCGTTCTGAGTCCCTATCACCTGACCCGGGCCGTTTTGCCTGGAATGAAGGAACGCAACTGGGGACGGATTATCAACATAACCAGCGAGGTTTTTCATTGCAGCGTACCCGAGTTCAGCGCCTACGTTGCGGCCAAGGGTGGGCAAATCGGATGGAGTCGGAGTATGGCCAGTGAATTGGCGCCCTTTGGCATTACGGTGAACACGGTAGCCCCGGGATGGATCCCGACCGAGCGTCATGAGAACGATCCTCAGGATGCCAAAGACGCCTATCTCGAAACGATACCCTTGGGCCGTTGGGGCACCCCCGAAGACATTGGAAACGCCGTTGCGTATTTTTCATCGGATGAAGCATCCTTTGTTACCGGGCAAACTTTGTGCGTGAACGGTGGGCGTACTCCGTGGTAGTATCTTTTCTTAGTAAATTTGAACCAAACCCTAATCATCCCGAAAATCCTCAGTATTATGAAGTTTCCCGCAAAAAAATCTCTCCTTCGCAGTTCGATTCATCTAGTACTTGTTTACGCGCTTTCGCTCTTTGTCTCATGTGGAAAGGGTGGCGATTCCTCGAACGACGCCAATGACACGGACGGCAATGCTTCTGCTCAATGGTGGCAACAAAAGCAAGACGATGAGAGCGGCAAAGAGAAGTTGCGGATCGCTTTCGTTACGAACCAAATTGCCGACTTTTGGAATATTGCCAAGGCCGGTTGTCGTGATGCGTCCAAGGATTTGGGCGTTGAAATCGAAGTCAAAATGCCCCCCGAGCGTTCGGCTACCCTGCAAAAGCAAATCGTTGAGGACCTCGTTAATTCGGGAGTCCAAGGTATCGCCATCAGTCCCTTGGATGCGGATAACCAAACGGCTTGGCTCAATAGTATTGCGGAGAAATTACACCTCATTACCCATGATTCCGATGCCCCTCAATCCAATCGAAAGGCTTATGTCGGCATGGATAACTACAAGGCCGGCCGCATGTGCGGTCAATTGGTCAAGGAAGCCCTTCCTGATGGTGGAGGTGTCATTCTTTTCATTGGCGGAATGGGCCAAGATAACTCCAAACACCGCCGGCAGGGAGTGATTGATGAACTGTTTGATCGCAAACGGCCCGAAAAACTGGACACGAACAATTACGACTTGGACCTCGAAAAGGTCTTGGATTCTGGGAAGTATCAAATCATCCGCACGATCCTGGCCGATGGACAGAATGCCAAGTCCAAGGCTGCCGATGCGATTAACGCCTACCCCGAAATGAAAGCCATGGTTGGTCTTTTCGAATACAACCCTCCCGGTTGCTACAAGGCGCTTGAGCAGGCCGAAAAGCTAGGAGAAATAAAAATCGTTGGGTTTGATGAGAATGATGTGACCTTGCAGGGAATCAAGGACGGAACCATCACGGGAACGATCGTTCAAGATCCATACCAATACGGTTACCAGTCTGCCGTCATTCTCAAGAGCCTGCTTGAAGGCAAGGAATTAAAACAAGCTTTCATTGACATTCCTCCCCGCAAGGTGGTCCGAAAAGCGACCAAGGAAGGCGAGGTTGACGTGGATGAGTATTGGGCTGACCTCAAGGCCAAGAAGGCCGGTTGACCCTTTGGCGAGAATTCGGTGCAAGATTCTGATTCTAGCGGAGAGTGCGATTCGGGGGGGACAACCCTGCTCGAATGCAAGGGCATCGGGAAATCCTTCCCAGGCGTTCGGGCCTTGGGGGGCGTAAACCTTTCCTTGGACAAAGGACAGGTTCTTTCCCTGATCGGGGAGAACGGAGCCGGGAAAAGTACATTGATGAAAATTCTGGCCGGCGTGCAACCGCCGGACGAAGGAGAGATTTTGCTCGATGGCAATCCTGTCGAGATCGAATCGACTCGGGCTGCTTTGGACCTCGGAATTTCATTGATTCACCAGGAACTTAACTTGGCCACCAACCTAAGTGTAGGGGCAAACGTTTTCTTGGGCAGAGAACCTCTGCGCGGAGGGTTGATTGACGAATCCACGATCCGAAAAGAATCGGCGAGATTCCTCGAGATGGTCGGGCTTGACGTTTCCCCCGATACGCTGGTGGGAGACCTCACTATCGGTCGGCAGCAAATGGTGGAGATTGCCAAGGCTCTTTCCGTGAACGCCCGGGTCCTGATCATGGACGAACCGACTTCCAGTCTTTCTCAAGCCGAAGCCGAAAACCTCTTTGTGGTGATCAAGGATTTGCGTGCCCGTGGAGTGAGCGTAATTTACATTTCCCATCGATTGGGTGAGGTCAAGGAACTCTCCGACCATGTTACCGTGATGCGGGACGGTGAAAATGCGGGTGAGCTAAGCCGTGATGAGGTCACCCATGAGGCCATGGTTCGACTCATGGTCGGTCGTGATCTTTCGGAGTACTATGAGCGCAAGGATCGCGAAAAAGGCGACCTTGCCCTTGAGGTCAAAAAGTTGAGGACACCGGTTCATCCTCAGCACGAACTGAACTTTTCCGTTGCATCCGGAGAAATCGTGGCGGTTGCCGGTTTGGTCGGGGCGGGTCGTACGGAAATGCTCGAGACTCTTTTTGGCGTTACGCCTGCTCTTGGTGGATCCATTCAAGTGTCAGGCACGGAATTGGAACTCGATTCTCCTATCTCTGCCATTGCCGCGGGAATCGCATTGGCTCCCGAGGATCGCAAGCAGCAAGGCTTGGTCATAGACATGACGGTTCGTGAAAACCTCAGTCTAGCGGCCCTGAAAAGAGATCAAAAAAAAGCCGGCTTCCTTGATTTTTCGAAAGAGAAAAGAATTTCCGATGAAATGATCAAGGCTATGCGGGTCAAGACACCCAACGAAGACCAGGTCATCCGTTTCCTTTCTGGAGGAAACCAGCAGAAGGTCGTACTCGGAAAATGGTTGGCCATGAAGCCCAAGGTTCTACTTCTCGACGAACCCACTCGAGGAATCGACGTTGGAGCAAAGAGTGAAATTTACGCCTTGATGGAAGAACTCGCTGAATCCGGTGTTGCGATTCTTTACGTTTCCAGCGAGATGGAGGAAGTGCTCGGCATGGCGGACCGCGCCTTGGTCATGCACGAAGGTCGCATAACTGGGGAATTGACCCGAGAGGAATTAACCGAAGAAAACGTAATGCAACTCGCTACGGGAGGAGAAAAGACGGCCGCTTGAATCGATACCGATGAAATTAAATTCATATGAACGTTAAAATACTTGGAATTGTTAAAATACTTGGAATTACTCTGCTCTTGGTTACTCTATGGATGATTCTGGCCTTTCTGGTGCCGGAGGGGTTTCTGAATGGAAACAATATGTTCAATTTGTTTCTTCGTACTGCCATGTACGGAGTTCTCGGAATCGGGGTTGCTTTTGTAATCATTACTTCCGGGATCGATCTCTCGATTGGTTCAATCGTATGCTTGAGCGGGGTTTTGCTCTCCCTCTTTCTTTCGGTTAGCTACCATCCTGGGGATGGGGAGAAAGTCTTCGCCATCGACCCTCAACAACAGCTTATTGTTCTTGCTGACGAGACCGAAGGTTTCAAATCGGGTGATTTGCTCCGTTATTACGGGAGTACGCAAGCCCGTAGTGCGGTCGTTACGCTTTCAAAGGTTGCGTCCACAAAAATTCCTGACGAAGCAGGGGAGTTGACCGCTTCCGCCTCTTTGCTTCAGGTGGAGGGCCTGGATGGGAATACTTCAACCGCTCGTGACGGGGTGGTAGCCAAATTGTATCCGATCAAGAGAGTTGATCCCGAAAAGGGCACGGTGCTTATCACGGGAAAGCACGAAGGGCTCGCCGCTCGCGATCAGATTCGATTCATTAACCCGAGTGGCGGTATGGAGCAAATTGTAGTGGCTGGTACTGAATTGATAGATGGCAATACCCAGGTGAGCGTAGACGGAGATACGGGTGCTTTGGGCGAGGGTTGGCTTGCCATGCCTCTTTTGCGGGATCAGGCCATGCCGGTCCCCGTTGCCTTGCTTTCCGTTCTTGGTATCGCTCTTCTTTTGGGTGTAGTACATGGCCTGCTTGTAACGAAAATTCACCTCCAGCCCTTTGTCGTCACGCTCTGCGGATTGCTCCTCTATCGGGGGATTTCCCGTTGGCTCGTTAACGATCGGGACACCGGTTATGGGAACGAATACGAGTCTTCCCTATCCCTGCTGACCAATGGCAAATTCGAATTGTTTACCTTGGGGGAACCCTACGGAACCTATTCGATTCCCTATGCCTTTTTCATTTTTATTTTCGTCGCAATATTGGCCGCGGTCTTTCTGAACAAGACAATCTACGGGAGGTATATGCTCGCCTTGGGCCGTAATGTCGAAGCCGCGCGTTTTTCGGGAATAAACACGGACCGAATGACGATTATCGGTTATGTCATTTGTACGGTCATGGGTGCGTTGGGCGGACTGTTCTTCCTCAATTACTCCGACTCCATAGCCCCTTCCTCACATGGAAACTTCTTCGAGTTGTATGCCATTGCGGCTGCTGTTCTTGGAGGCTGTAGCCTCCGGGGTGGGGAGGGAAGCATTCTCGGGGTGGTCATCGGAACTGCCCTTATGGTGACCCTGAAGATGTTCATTAACTTGATGAAGATCTCGGACACTCTTGAGTTCGCCATAATCGGGGTCGTTATTCTGGTGGGCGTGGTGGCCGACGAGTTGCTCAAGAAGGCGGTCGCCCGCCGGCAGGCTTCCAAGTCATAAGGCGAAAAGCCTTGGCGGTTTCCGTGCCTTGCGCCATCTTGGCGTGACTTAAATTACTTCCATCCGCTACCATGAGTTCCCCCGACAAAGAGCCCTTTCCCTTGAGTCCAATCAACGAGTTTCTTGTTTCGAACAACCTTCGAATCAGCGACAACCCATGCGTGAGTCAGGATTTTTGTCTTGATTGGACTGCCTTCGTTCGAACGGTCGAGCAAGGAGGGGTCGTCGAGGAATTTCCCGAAAGCGCGTTCGTGACCGAGCAAGGGAACTGGGTTCTGGTGAAGAACGAACAAGGGGATCACGCCTGGTGCCTGAATTCCGATCAAGGCTCGGCGCAGACGGACGTTTTGGCGAATGGGGTAGAGTTGGCAGGAACCGCTTTTTTCCCCGCTAGTTTCGAGAACCTGATCGGGCTCAAGAATCTTCTGCAGGAAAGAGATGAAAAAAATACAGCCTTTCCAACCGCAGGAGGTGATCTCGGTAAATCGACCCTTGGGATCGGAGCACGGTTCACGACCTTGCATTGGGACGGGGTAGACTGGGCTATGAGCCGTTTGGGCAAAGGACTTACGGCCAACCAGAACAGTATACCGCGGGAACTGGTCTATGACGTCGACGAGATGCTTGCCGACAACCTGGATTCCGTACCCTTTCCCTTCATCGGATGCGACGTACCCGAAGGACACCAGGGCCAGAGCGTTGAGGGCATGACCCATGGTTGCGTATTGGCCAAGTTCAAAAATGGGTTTCACAAGCTCGGGATTCCCTGGAGTTTCAATGCCGACCACCAGCCCATCGGGGGCAAGTTCGATGAGCGCGAGGATCAACTGGTCGCAGGTTGCATGTTCGCCAGTTACATCACCTTCGATCTTTCTCCCGAGTTGGCCATTACCGAAGTGCCCGAGGATGCTGATGCCAAAGCCTCTTTCGTGCACGACGAGATTCCCGCGGACTTGGTCGAGGCCACCCGCAAGCGGGTCGAGCAGGCGGGTTTGTCGCCTACCGAAGACGAGTTCAACGGTTTGCTCGCCTATGTTTGGCCTGCGATGAAGAAAATGAAAGTCCGGGATGAAAAATATCGGGCTATCCGTGAGAAGAACTTTACCACCAAGTTGGGTTGCGAATACCTGCGCGAGTTGTCAATTGACGAGTTGCCTGGCTTGACCACCCCTGAAACAACGGCCGTTATGCTTGCCCTGTCCTTCGAGATGGGAATGGACGTCCATTTCGTAGCCCCGGCCTTTGGTTTCCAAAAGAACATTCCGTATCCCGACAATGATCAACTGCGTAAGATGGTTGAGCCGATCTGGTCGGTATGCCAATCTTTCGGGGTTTCCATCGGTTTTCATTCGGGATCCGGGAAGTCGGCCGAGAATTATCAGGTCGTGGGTGAGGTGACGGGTAGTAACCTGGAGATCAAGACCAGTGGCCGTTATACTTACGAGATGGGGGTGGCCTTGTCCCGCTCCAAGGATCCGAACGATCAGGCTCTTTGGAAGGACTGGTACGCCTTTACGGTCGAGTTGGCTACGAACGGATGTTTTGCAGACGATGAAACGGAAAGAAACATGGCTCGAGAGTTCGTCCGTTTGACCATTGGCGATCAGGCGGACGAGGCCTTCGGGAGCGAGTCGGCTTGCCGTGCCATTTTGGGAAGCCTGGAACCCAGCCCCGAACATTTCTTCTGGTTCGAATATAATTTTCTATTTGTTCTGGCTGCCGCTGGCAGTTCCGAGAAGGAATCGCTGGGGGATCACTCGGCGGCCGGTTATCGCCAGCGCAGTCGCTTTTACTCAATCAGTGACGAAGGCCGCCTGCTCTACGCTCAACGAGTAGCCGAGTATATTCTTTTCTTGGCGGAGACGACTGGAATTTCTCAATCCGGGACTTGTGCCCAAGCAAGAGAGGAACTTCAGTCCTTTTCAAGCTTCGAGGAGTTCCTCAACAGCATCTCCGGGAATTGAGCTAGCTTTCTTTCTCGAGGTCGGAGTGGCCGAGATCCTTTTCAGGGGCCACGAAATCCCGGATTCTTTGCTTGAGAACTTTGATATCAGGAAAACCCTCGTCCCTTTTCCTGCACCAGATCAATTCGTCCCCGCAGGTAATCCTAAAGCGACCGGGTTCCGTCCGGCACGGGCGCAGGCAAACCTCATCGATTTCCAATTCGAAGGTCGTCAGGATTTCCTGAGCCATCCAAGAGGACCTGAGGAGCCAGCGGCATCCGGGGCAATATTCTATGACGATATTGGATTCTTTCATTTGAATTTAGGTGGGTTTTTTCTCCTGTCTTCTTTGTTTGACGAAGCTTTCGGGCGATAGGCCGTATACCGATTTGAAGGTTTTGGAGAAGTGAAAGGGGTTTTCGAAACCAAGCTCTGCTGCGATGTTTTTGACCAAGTTGTCGGTGGTGAGAAGGAGCGAAGCTGCGTGACCCATTTTCAATCGAATGAGGAACTTATAAGGGGTGTCTTTGTGAAACCTCCGGAAGATTCTCGATAAATAAGCCGCGTCCACATTTACCTGGTTTGCCAATTCCTCAATGGATTTGAGCGAAAAGTAATTTCTTCTCATGAACTGAAGGGCTCGGTTATATGTGTTCCAGGCAAGGGAGCCGCTTTGGCTGAAGTGATTGGCTTTTTCGCACAACTTCAAAACCAGGGCTTTTGCCAGAGAATTGCAAATGGAAGAGACATATTCGGAGTCCAGGTTCGCATTGCTCAGAATCAATTCGAACAATTCCATGACTTCCCCAATCGAGCTTATCTGAAAAAACCCGGCTCTCCCTGAATGAACTTGGGCGAAAGGTTGCCGGGATGAATGGTGGGCACAGACTAGAAAATATTTCAGCATGGGTTTTTTTCGCGAGTTCTGGATCCTGTGGGGTACTCCTCTTGAATAAGTAAAAACTGAACCGGGTTTTACCTCTTGAAGTTCGTCTCCAAGCTGAACTTTCCCTTCTCCCTCCAAAACGAATTCGAAGGTTGTGAAGTCCATGTCCTCCGGGTTGTTCGGGTGTTGGGGAAAGGTTTTGCGCTCAACTAGGAATTCCGGCAAACAGCGTTCGCAACCGACACTCACCACATTCAGTTCTTCGTCGGTTCCCTGGGAGTTCCCGATCAAAAATTGCCTGGCGTCAGTTACTTGCTTTGAAAAATAATTCTCTTTGGATTGCACGATATGGATTTAAAAGTCAAAAATAGATATGCGATGGTCAAGGATATCCATTCGTAATTTGTCTTGTTTTGGATATAGTATAATCACGACTATTCTCAAATCATTCAGCAATGTCAAAAGCCTGCAAACCTGATGCCGTATCAAAGAACTCACGCCTTGGAGAGTCGTTTACTCCAAAGTCGAACCCACCCTTGGATAAAATTCGGGAACTCATGCTTCATGCGTTTGACACCCGGACGATACTTTAAATGATTAAAAGCACCATGAGTATTGATTTGATTGGAAAGAAGTTGCTTTGGGTAGCGGGTGCGATCTTTCTGCCTTCTTCCTTTCTGAGCGGTTCCGAATTGGCCTTTTTCGAATCCAAGGTTCGGCCTTTGCTGAGCGAGCGGTGTTACGAATGCCACTCGCACAAGGCCAAAAAGCTCAAAGGCGATCTTTATTTGGACAGTCGCAAGGGGGTCTTGCAAGGCGGAGACATCGGTCCCTCGGTCAAGCCTGGCAATCCTGCGGACAGTTTGCTCATCGAGGCTATCCATTATCGTGACCCCGATTTGCAGATGCCTCCCAAAAGCAAACTTTCCGACGCTGAAATCGAAATCCTGGAGTCATGGGTGTCCATGGGTGCCCCATGGCCTGATGAACCTGAACCAACGGGGGGCAATAGAAAAGTTTTCGATCTTGCTGGTCGCAAGGCATCACATTGGGCGTGGAAGCCTGTCATCGAACCTCCTTTGCCCGATGTACAAGACACGAAATGGGGCAAGCAATCCATAGACCGCTTTATTCTGTCCGGCTTGGAGAAAAACGGTCTGATTCCAGCCGAACCAACGGACCTCAGGACTCTTGTCAGGCGGGCAACTTATGACTTGCGTGGCATGCCACCCACACCCGAGGAAGTGAAAGCTTTTCTCGAAGACGACTCACCCAAAGCTTTTGAGAACGTGGTCGACCGTCTGCTTTCATCTCCGGAATTTGGTGAGAAATGGGCTCGGCACTGGATGGATTTGTTTCGCTATGCCGAAAGTCGCGGCCATGAGTTTGATGCCAACACCCCCAATGCTTTTCGCTATCGTGACTACTTGATAAGGGCCTTGAACGAGGACGTGGCTTACGATCAGTTCGTGACCGAACACCTAGCGGGTGACCTTCTGGAAAACCCTCGATTGCATCCGGAAACCAGCGCCAACGAATCTATACTTGCAACGGGTTTCTGGTTTCTTGGCGAATGGGTTCATTCGCCCGTGGATACCCGTCAGGACGAAGCTGACCGTTTCGATAACATGATCGGAGTTTTCTCAAAGAGCTTTCTAGGACTTACCGTTGCCTGCGCCCGTTGTCACGACCACAAGTTCGATGCCATTTCGACGAAAGACTTTTATGCTCTTCAGGGATTTTTGCAAAGTTCCGGCTACCGGCAGGCCCGATACGAAACCATTGAACATAATGGCAGGATAGCTCGGAAACTTGATCAACTCGAACGCACTTCTCAACTTGGCAAAAAGCTTGGAATGTCTTTCGAAAAGGATTCTGCGGATTTGACCAAGTACATGTTGGTGGCGGGTAGGATTCTCAGGGGCGAAGTCGAATTCGAGAAGGACGCACTAGTTGGAAACGTTTCCGACCCGGTGGGTCCAATCGTCTTTGAGGACTTTGAGGATGGTACTTACGGCAAGTGGTTGACTACCGGGACTGCCTTCGGGAAAGGTCCGGTAACACTTGCAACGAAAGCCGAATACCAAAAGGACGTTCGGCCCCACGGGAAGTTCTTCGTTAATTCCCACAATATACGCAAAGATCCTGCAAATGCAGGCAGCCGTCCAGGAGATGATCAATTGGGCACCTTGACCAGTCCGCGTTTTCGTATCGAGCGGGATTTCATTACTTTCCTCGTGGGAGGCGGGGCCTACAAGAAAGAGACTTGCGTGAACTTGCTGGTGGACGGAAGGGTAGTCCTCTCGGCAACAGGACGAAGCAACAACACTATGGGTGAAACCAGTTGGGATGTTCGCCGATGGAAGGGTTCGGAGGCCCGTTTTCAAGTGGTTGACAAACGAAAAGGAGGTTGGGGAAACATTGGTCTGGATCACATTGTATTTACCAATAAAAAAATTTCCGCAGGCAGCAAAGCTGTGGCAACTGCCAATGTGGACGAGGCAGCGGTTGCTTCGGTTGCCAAAGCTGAAAACTTGGAAAAGAACAGACTACTTGCTTGGGTGAACGCTCTTACTCAGGCTAATTCGAACCGATCCGACCCTTTGGCGCCGTTGGCCGCCGCATTGGTGGACAAGGCCCCTGACTTCAATTCCTTGCTCTCCGTAAACGCGCACAATGGGGATCGCCGGAAAAAATACCTCGAAGCGAGAGAGAAGCTTGAATTGGCTGTGGATTACGGCGACTTGCCTGCGGGCTTATTCCTGCAGGATGGTTACAGTTTTGGACAACGCCCAAAACTTCCGGGCGATTTGATTCTGGATGCTAACGGCGATCTGGCAGGAGTCGCGCGTTGGGGAATGGCTCGCAGAGAGCCATCTTGGAGTGGTCTTCGAATTGTGGACTCCGCCAAAGATCCCGGAAAGCTTGGTTTTGTTCGGGCAGGTCTTACGCTTCGGACGCCAACCTTCACGAATACGAGGGGAGACGCGCACTATCTTGTCCGGGGGAAAGCAAAGGCCGTTGCGGTGATCGATTCACATCGCTTGGTTCAGGGACCTTTGCACGGAAATACCGTTTTTGATGCCGGACGCCCTGGTGAATTGACTTGGATAACGCAAGATTTGGACAAGCGTGGGCAAACTTATTTGGGCCATCGTATTCACCTTGAGTTCACTCCTGTCGACACCAATGATTTTGAGGTCTTGATGATTGATCTTTCGAATGATTCCACTGCCCGTGCAGAGGTTTTGAATTTCTTGAAAAATCCGCCGAATCCCTTGTATCGAAGGTTGGATGATTTGAGGAAAACTCCTACCCGCCAACAATTGGCAAGTTTAGTTTCAAGCAACCTGAAAAACATTGCCGGCAAGCTAGGCATTGCTTTGGGGAATGAACCGGCAGATTTGGAGCAAGCTTATTTGGCTGACTGGTTGATCCGGAACATGGGGTTGATGGGATTGGATGGGATGAAGGACATAAGCAATGATTTTCTTTCCGAGCACAAGGAACTTGTTTCTCAAATCAAACGAGATTCACGTACTGCAATGGCTATGCTTGATGGTTCCCCGGATGATGAATATGTCTTTGTGCGAGGTAATCATCGCAGTCGGGGAGATGAAGTGCCACGCCGTTTTCTCGAGGGATTGGGTGGTTTGGATACCCCCATTTCCGAAACAGGCAGCGGACGGCTTGAATTAGCCCGGCAAATCACCGATCCCAAGCGTAACCCTTTTGTTTCGCGGGTATTGGTCAATCGTTTGTGGCATCACTTGTTTGGCCGTGGGATTGTCCCGTCCACCGATGATTTCGGGGTTTTGGGCCAACAACCCAGTCATCCTGATTTACTCGATCATTTGGCTGGCCGGTTGGTTGCCAACGAATGGTCCGTCAAAGCGACGATCAAGGAGATAATCATGAGCCGAAGCTATCAAATGAGCAGCGGAGCAAAGGGAGTTGGTGAGGAGAAGGACCCAGCGAACGCCTTGTGGCATCGAGCCAATTTACGCAGGTTGCAATCGGAATCCATCCGGGATGCTTTGCTTTTTGTCTCCGGTAGGCTTGACCCCAAGATGTATGGTGTTTCAGTACCCACTTACCTGACGGCTTTCATGGAGGGCAGAGGGAGACCCGGGAAGGGCCCGCTCGACGGCAATGGCAGACGGAGTGTCTACCTTTCCGTCCGTCGTAACTTTCTCTCCCCCTTCATGCTGGCGTTCGATACCCCTTCTCCCTTTAACGCGGTCGGTCGCCGTACGACTTCAAACGTTCCTTCGCAAGGATTGATCCTCATGAACGACCCGTTTGTCGTCGGGCAGGCTGCCTTGTGGGGAAAGAAATTGCTCAAACAATATTCTGATACTGACTCGCGAATTCAGAGTCTTTACGAGTCGGCCTTTTCCCGTCCGCCAAGCAAATTGGAAATGGATGCAACCCTTGCCTTTCTTTCCGAACAAGCCAAGTTGCATGGCGTTTCTCCGGATCACGAATTGCCTTGGAAGGATTTGGCCCATGCCATCATCAACACCAAGGAATTCATCTTTTTGAATTAACCGGTCAGCCGAATGTTATTTGTCATGTCATGAATCATCATTGTAGAAATTTCCGGGGAACTCCCTCGACGCGACGGAGCATGTTGAAGAGTTGCGGGATGGGTTTTGGGGCAACGGCCCTTTCCGCCTTGTTGCAGAACAAGGCTTTTGCCGGACTCGATTCTTCAGGCAAGGATCGCCACTCCGCCCTTAATCCCCTTTTGCCTCGCAAGCCCCATTTCCCTGCGCGGGCCAAAAGTGTAATTTTTCTATATATGGACGGGGGGGTTTCCCATGTGGATTCCTTTGACCCCAAGCCCATGCTGACCAAGTGTCACGGACAGGATCCGAGAAAGCTGATGGATGTCCAACCGACTCAATTCAACAGCATCGGCAAAGTGCTGAAGAGTCATTGGGAATTCAAAAATTATGGATCGAGCGGCTTGCCCGTGAGTGATCTATTTCCCCATATTGGGGACTGTGCGGATGACCTTTGCGTGATTCGCTCGATGACCTCCAATTTTTCCGAGCATACCAATGCAAATTACTTTTTGCATACCGGAAGCGGGCTGCAAGGGCGACCAAGTATGGGTGCATGGGCTGGTTATGGCTTGGGTAGCGAGAATCAGGATTTGCCTGGTTTTGTGGTCATTAACGGAGGGCTTGTTCCTCCGGGTGGCCTTGATAATTTCAACTCCGGTTATCTGCCCGCCGCTTATCAGGGGAGTGTTTTTCGCAATGCCGGCATAGCAAACGTCAAAAGGAGCGATCCTAGTGACGCTCACCAGTTGGCCAAGTTGAACTTCATGCGCAAGCTTGATTCCCAGAACCTCAAGCGAGCCGGTGAGCACGACGCTTTGGAGTCGGCGATTTCAAACCACGAATTGGCCTACCGCATGCAACTTGAAGTTCCCGAGTTGATGGATCTTTCGGGTGAACCCGAATACTTGAAGGAAGCCTACGGTTTCAATCAAAAGTGGAAAGGGACCCAGACTTTCGCCCGCTCCTGCATGACCGCTCGCCGGTTGGTCGAGAGGGGCGTTCGCTTCATCGAACTGACTTGCCCTGGCGGAAGTGGGGACAGATGGGATCAGCATGGCAAGTTACTTGATGGGCATACCAAGAACGCAAGGTCGGTGGATCAACCCATAGGTACTTTGCTCAAGGATTTGAAACAAAGGGGGTTGCTCGATGAGACTCTAGTCGTGTGGACGGGGGAATTCGGTCGCACGCCTTTCGCCCAGGGCAATGACGGGCGGGATCACCACCCCTGGGGTTTTTCGCTTTGGATGGCAGGTGGCGGGATCAAGGGCGGAACCTCTTATGGAGCAACTGACGAATTCGGTTATCACGTCGTGGAGAACAAATTGGAAATTCACGATTTGCACGCCACCATGCTTCACTTGCTGGGAGTTGATCACGAGCGTTCGACCTTCAGGTACGGTGGGCGTGACATGCGCTTGACCGATGTTCACGGTCACGTCATTCATGATATCATAGCCTGACCTTCCGTGGGATCTCTGTGTCCTTGCGGACACTACTGGCTATAAGTTTTCATCTTTTTTCCCCATTGAAAGAGACTGTCTGCAGAACGATTGCATATGAATCCGGTGTTTTTAATCCTTGTAATCTTCGGTTTTAGCTCACAAATTCTGTAAGTTACTCAAATGGAAGATACTGTGCAAATGGAGGAGGTTTTCGACGACCCAGTTGTTGAAATCTCCGAACCCTTAGAGGGGGCTTTCGGAAAATATCTGAGGGAATACAGGTTGTTAAACAGCCTTCTTCTCTCCTTGTTTTTCGTGATCTTTCTTTTCGTATGCCTGTGGGGCATCATCATATGGGAAGCACCCCCCGGAGACCAAGGGTCGGATTTTTCCGATGCGGGCAAGCAACCCACTTCCACAAAAAAACAGGAGCAAAAGGTCCGGCTCATGCAAAGGCAAAAGTCTGCCAAGCCCACACAGACTTTTACCTTCCGAGCTCAAGCGATATCAGACATATCGGTGCCAGTCGTGGACATTGAGACCAGAGACTTGGATCCGGGGGTGGCCTTGAGTCCGATGGGTAACGTGGGCGACGTGAGCGTAAATGTGGACATGTCGGTTCTCGGGAAGGCTTTCTCCTCCAGTTTCATGGGCGTCAAGTCGAAGGCCAACAAAATCATGTTCATCATTGATTATTCGGCGTCCATGAGGGGTCGGGACAAGGTCATGAGGTCCGAGCTTAGCAAAGCCATCGATAAGCTTCCCGCCGTTGGCTCCGTCGCAGTCATCTTCTTCTCCGGGCCGACTTGGGTGGCCGGGGAAGATGCCAAAGTTCTCCACGGCAAATGGAAGGGGGACAACGGCAACAAAGGATGGAAACCAGTGGACGGGTACGAACCCAAGCGTCCCAAATGGCTTCCCGTTACGCCGTCCAACAAGAAGAAGCTCATCAAGGCCGTTTATGATACTCCCCTTACTTTTGGGACGGTATGGGACAACTCGTTCGAATGGGCCTTTTACATGAACCCGAAACCGGACGTCGTCTATTTCATGACGGACGGCAACGCCAATGACAAGTTCAAGGGCATGGACATTATCAAGCAAAAAAGAGGTGGCACCAAGATTTATACCATTGGCTATGGAGCACCCGCCGGAGCCAAGGGTCCCCTTGAGGAAATTGCCGCCATGAGCGGAGGCAAAAGCAAATTTGTGGACATGGATGAAATTAGGATCATGGAAAAGGACATCGACAAAAATCCACCGAAAAAAAACTAAATACTCATGAAATCAACCCTGCTGTCATGCTTTTTTGCCGTTCTTCTGGCCTTCCCTTTGTCCGCCGCGAAAAAAGCCCCCATCCGGGTTCTGCTCATTGACGGTCAAAACAACCACAACTGGAAAGCGACCACTCCGGTTATGGTCGAGGCTCTGCAAAAGGGAGGAGCGTTCGAGGTAACGGTTTCAACTTCTCCTCCCAAAAAATCCAATGCCGAAGATTGGAAGAAATGGTCGCCCGCCTTCAAGGATTTCGACGTAACCTTGAGTAATTACAATGGCGAGCTTTGGCCTGAGAGGGTTCAAGGCGAGTTGGTGGATTACGTTAAGGGCGGAGGGGCTTTCGTGGTTGTTCACGCCGCCAATAACGCATTTGGCAAATGGCCCGAGTATAACCGAATGATCGGTTTGGGCGGATGGGGCGGACGGTCGGAAAAATCAGGCCCGTATCTTTATTTTGACGACCAAGGAAAACTCATCCGCGATCCTCGACCCGGACGCGGGGGAAGCCATGGTCCGCAAAGTGCGTTCAAGGTTACCCTTCGAGATGCGAAGCACCCCATTACGCAGGGCATGCCCAAGGTTTGGATGCATGCCAAGGACGAGTTGTACGATTCCCTCAGAGGTCCTGCCGAAGACGTCGAGGTCTTGGCCACGGCTTATAGTGAAAAGAGCAAGAGACACGAGCCCATGATTATGACGATTTCCTACGGAAAGGGCAGAGTTTTTCACACCCCGATGGGCCATGCCGACTACTCAATGAAATGCGTTGGTTTTCAAGATACCCTGAGAAGGGGAACCGAGTGGGCGGTCACGGGAAAAGTGAGTCTCGGGCTATCTGCCGACTTTCCAAAGTAAATGCTAAATCCCCTGTGGGCTAATCCGTAGGTAAAGCTCGTGTCGGGTGGGTCAAAAAAAAGACCGTCCAAGGACGGTCTTTTTTTAAATCCTTAAAGTAAAGGAGTTCAGCTTTCTGAAGAATTATCTTCAGTAGTACCGTTAGTATCTTCACCTTCGCTCGTGCCACCTCCGCAAGATGCGAAGAGAGCCAACGAAAGGATGCTTAAAATGGTCAGAAAAATCTTCATGACGTCTGTTTCCTTTTGTTTGGTTTAATATTATTGATTGGATTACGTTGACGAGGTCAACTGCTCACTAAAATTGCGATTTTAGGGCTCCTGTCAAGGTGAAATCTTGAGTCAACCATTTCCCATTGTACTCTAAAAATTGCATTCTCATTGCAAAGTTCTTCTCCTTTTAGTTGCTTGGGGGGATGTATTATATCGGATTGGATATCGGCACTTCCTCGGTCAAAGCACTGCTTGTTTCGGCAGATGGTGAAGTTCTTGATTCCGCAACGCCTGAGTATTCCTTTCAAACGCCCAAGCCCTTGTGGGCCGAAACGGACCCTGAAGTTTGGTGGGATGCCACCTGCAAAGCCATTCGTTCATTGCTTGGTGAAGTCAAGGCGAGCGAAATAGCAGCCGTAGGTCTTACCGGGCAAATGCACGGAATGGTTGCTCTGGATTCCAAAGGGAAGGTTTTGCGCCCCTGCATCATGTGGAACGATCAGAGATCCTTTCGGGAATGCGATGAAATAACGCGGATGGTCGGAGAAAGTGAAATTCTTCGAATTACGGGCAATCCCGTTTTGGCTGGGTTTACGGCACCCAAGGTTCTTTGGGTCAAGAACAACGAACCGGAAGTCTACTCGAAGATCGACAAGATTGTTCTTCCGAAGGATTATGTCCGTTACAAGTTGAGTTCTGAATTCTTTACCGATGTTTCCGATGCATCCGGCACGTCTCTCTTGGATGTTGGGAACCGAAAATGGTCCTCGGAAATGCTCGATTCCTTGGGTTGGTCTTCTCAATGGATGCCGGAGGTAACCGAATCGACCGAGGCTACGGCAAAGGTATCGGAAGGAGCATCGTCTTTAACCGGTCTGGCAGCAGGCACGCCCATCATCGCAGGCGGTGGTGATCAAGCCGCTCAGGCAGTCGGATGCGGAATAGTAAAGGAGGGCATGGTCTCCGCTACGCTTGGCACGAGCGGGGTTGTGTTCGCCCAGAGTGACGAATACCGGGTGGAACCGGAAGGTAAGTTACATGCCTTCTGTCATGCCGTGCCGGGAAAATGGCATCTCATGGGGGTAATGTTGTCGGCCGCGGGTTCCTTTCAATGGTACAAGAATCAACTTGGTTCGGAGGAACAAAAATTGGAGGATAATGGCGGTCCAAATGCATACGATTCCCTGACTTCATCCGCCGAGACCGTACCGCCGGGTTCGGAAGGGCTGATTTTTTTGCCTTACCTTTCCGGTGAACGTACTCCTCATCCCGATCCTCACGCACGGGGTTGCTTCATAGGCTTGAGTGTCCGCCACGAGAAGAGGCATCTGACGCGATCTGTGCTTGAGGGCGTATCATTCGGCTTGAACGATTCTCTCGAGCTCATGAGGGACTTGGGGGTCAATCCCAAGAAAATCGTTCTTTCGGGTGGGGGTGCCCGGTCCACCCTGTGGAAGCAAATGTTGGCCGACGTTTTTTCCTCGAGATGCACGATGGTCAACGCATTGGAAGGGGCGGCCTATGGGGCGGCCATTCTCTCCGCAGTCGGAAGCGGAGCCTTTGCCTCGGTCGAGGATGCCTGTGACCAATGGATTAGGCAGACCGAGGTAGTCGAGCCGAGTAGCGAGAGTCCGTCCTATGAGAAATTCTATTCGGTTTACCGGTCCCTTTATCCGTGCCTGCAAGATACCTTTCGTTCCTTGGCCGACGACGCGTCTGCCTGAAACGATCGCTTTGAGTTTGTGAGAAATCCCTACGAATCCTCCCAATTGCTAGGCGAGTACCTGCTTTTCCATTATGGATCGAAAGAGGATTTGATGCCTTGGATGGACGGGCCGGCTAATGGGGTTGATTTTGCCTTGAGAACCGTTTCCGAATTGATTGACACAACGACTTTGGGGATGGGTACGCATGCGTTGGATCTAGGTTGTGCAGTCGGTCGGTCGACTTTCGAGCTGGCGAGTCATTGTTCGAAGGTTAAGGGCATCGACTATTCCTCGTCTTTTGTTGAAGCAGCCAATGAACTTGTCGACAAAGGGTCGCTTTCCTATCGGTTTCAAGAGGAAGGAGACTTGTATAAGGAAGCCGTTGCCCTTGTTCCTGAGAACCAAAGGAGCAAGGTCGAGTTCGAGGTGGGTGATGCTTGTTCACTGTCCCCGTCCTTGGGTTACTTTGATGTAGTCCATGCGGCCAATTTGCTTTGTCGTCTGCCGGATCCTCACTTGTTGCTCAATCGTCTGCCCGATCTCGTGAAACCCGGCGGGCAACTTCTGTTGACCACGCCTTTCACTTGGCTGGAAGAATTTACGGCAAGGGGAAATTGGTTGGGCTCGGGCAATTCCGAGGAAGAGCTAACTCGTATCCTGAGCCCTGACTTCGAGCTTGAGGAAAAAAGGGAGATGCCCTTCGTCATCAGGGAGCACAGAAGAAAATTCCAGTATTCCGTCTCTCTTGGCACGCGCTGGAGGAGACTCCAACCTTGATTCCTTTGATTAACTCTCCTAGTTCTCTTGATGGATGAACACCGTTAGCGATTTCCTTAGGGATCTTGAAGAAAAGGACAAACCTTCGGATGCCTTGCCCGTGCACCTGAGGGCTCTTTGGTGGGCCCAAAAGGGAGATTGGGACACGGCACACGACCTGGCGCAGGATGCCGGTTCCCAGTCGGGAGATTGGGTACATGCCTACCTACACCGAGTAGAGGGTGATTTGGGCAATGCCGCTTATTGGTATAGGCGGGCAAACAAACCGGTTAAGGCACGGGAAAGTTTGGAGGAGGAATGGAAGGAATTGGTGACCTTTTTTCTGGAAAGCCTTCAAGGGAGGGGTGAGGGATGATTGATGGAAAACGCTAGGAAGAAGGATTTGTCTTCTGTCGAAATTGAATCCAAGGCCTATTTGGCGGAGGAAGACCGTTGGGACTTTTTTACACCAATCAGCCTGCTTGTCCTTTGTACGATGAGCGTTCTTTTCATCCATTCGGCTCAGGCATACGTAGGGGGCAATCAGTGGAAAATGCAGATTATATGGTGCATAATTGGTTTTTCTCTCTATTTGGCGGTTTCGGTTTTGGATTATCACTTTTGGATGAAATTCGCTCATATCTTTTACCTTTTGGCCGTCTTGGCCCTTTGCCTGGTTTTTTTCAATTCCGCGCTCTACGGGGCTCGGCGTTGGATTGACTTTGGCTTATTCAAGATTCAACCATCGGAGGCAGCGAAATGGGCCGCTATGGTTCTGGGCGCCAGTATTTTGGCACGATCCCGAATTGGGGACGTTCGTGATTCTCTCAAGGGGATTTTGAAAATTTCCGCTTGTTTCGGTTTACCAATGTTCTTGATTTTCCTGCAACCCGACTTAGGATCGACTTTGGTTTTTCCACCCATTGCCTTTTCACTCTTGTACGTCGCCCGCATACCAACACGTTTTTTCGTAACTACTTTCCTTGTGTTCGTGGTTATGGTTGGGGTGCTCGGATATGACGTCTTTCGCTACTATCAATATAAACTCGAGAATCCGCGTCCCTCTGAAGCCATTGAGGCTTATGAGGATACGTCTCTCTTACCACTCAAGGACTATCAACGTAAACGCATACTTACCTTTCTTGCCCCTGAAGTCGAAGACCCCAACGGGGTCGGAGCAAACTGGAACCGTATTCAGGCCCTGATCGCCGTTGCCACTGGTGGAATATCCGGCAAGGGATTGGGCGGCGGAATGCAGGCAAAGTTAGGTTATCTACCCAAGGCAGTCGCACACAACGACTTTATCTTCGCGGTTTTGGCTGAGGAATCCGGCTTGCTGGGTTGCTTGCTCGCACTAGGTGCCTTCCTTCTTGTCATCTTCGGATGCCTGAAGGTTGCAGCCAAGGCATCCGACCGCTTTGGAGCCATGCTTGCCGTGGGCGTTTCCGTTTTGTTGATGATGCATGTCTTCATCAACGTTGGCATGACTATCGGAATCACTCCGATCACGGGTTTGCCCCTGCCTTTTCTTAGTTACGGGGGTTCCTTCCTAGTCACTTGCTTCGTTATGCTTGGGATGGTACAGAGCGTTTATCGGCACAGAATGGAATTCAGATGAGCTGTTTAAGTTTAGCTTATTTTATTCTTTTGCCGGTCACGGGTTGTGGATTCTCCACTACCAAGCAAAATGGCCAGAAACACCAAGCGTCGCCCTCATTACTCAAAGCGTAGAAGAAATCGAAGTTCTTCTCTCTCTCCCGAAAGCGGTTCCTCCGAGGAGGACATGTCCTCTCCACCGGTCGAGCCCAAACCCATTCATATCGACAAAGGGGAATTGAGGGAAGCGGCTCTTGAGAGATCCAAGAAAAGACCTATCCGTGAGAGATTCAAAGCTCTTTTCCGCCGCGAAACCAACAAGTATTACAAGGAGCTGATCATCAATACGGAGGCTCTCGAAAGAAGGGTGGCCATGATGGAGAATGGGATTCTTCAGGGATTCGACGTCGAACGTCTCGACGAGGACCGAATGGTGGGAGCGATTTTCAAAGGGAAAGTTCAAAACCTTGAAGCCGGGCTCAAAGCCGCCTTTGTTGACATTGGGCAGGAGAAGAATGCCTTTCTCCATTATTGGGATATGCTTCCCGGGGCCAACAACGATCCCTCGATCGAGATTGTCCGCGAGAACAAGCGGAAAAACCCGAAGCGTACGGAAGCAAAATCCGTAAAGGACATTCCCCGGGCTTTTCCGGTAGGTTCGGAAATCGTCGTTCAGATCACAAAGGCCCAAATTGGAAGCAAAGGTCCTCGGACCACCACCAATCTTTCCCTTCCCGGACGTTTTCTCGTTCTTATGCCTTATTCCGGTCAATGCGGAATTTCGCGCAAGATTGAAGACAAGGCGGAGCGGGCCAGGTTAAAACGTATTATTGGAAACCTACCCCTGCGCGAAGGCATGGGCATAATTATCCGTACGGTAGGCCAGGAAAAGCCGGAAAAGTTTTTTGACCGGGATTTGCATATCCTCTTGCAAAAGTGGGATGAAATCGAGGCAAAGATGAATTCCCAAAAGAGTCCCGCCTTCCTTTACGAAGAACCTGATTTGATCGGACTGACGGCACGGGATTTTCTTACCGACGACATCGATCGCGTGCAAGTCGACAAGAAGGACGATTACAACAACTTGATCGAGACGATCCAACGGATCTCGCCCAAGTCCAAGTCAAAAGTTACTTTCTTCGACGAGGAAATCCCAATCTTCGAGAGGTTTAACGTCGAGCGACAGATCGAACAAACTTTCATGCGACGGGTGCTCCTTCCTTCGGGTGGGGAAATCGTGATGGAGGAAACGGAAGCCCTGGTTTCGATCGACGTCAATACCGGGAGCCACAAGGGTGACCGCAAGGATGGAAAGAACTTCATTCTGCAGGCGAATGTGGAAGCGGCCGCGGAAGTCGCCCGTCAAATGCGTCTTCGCAACTTGGGCGGCTTGGTCATCATCGACTTCATCGACATGAAGAACAAGGGCGACCAGAGAAAGGTTTTCACCAAAATGAAATCCGCTATGGCCGACGACAAAGCCAAGCACAACATTCTTCCCATTTCGCAACTCGGAATCATGCAGATCACCCGTCAGCGTCATGACGAAAGCAACTCCAGCGGCGTATACGAGGCTTGTCCATACTGTACGGGTCGAGGGATCGTCAAGTCACCCCGGGCAGTCAGTATTGAAATTCAGCGCAAGGTCACCAATATGGTCCGGCGTTTCCGGATGGAGGAGGGCAAGGAAGATTTGACCTTGAAAGTATTTCTTCACCCAAGCGCTCTGAGGAGACTGCGGGGACCCGACTCGGCTCTTCTGGACCGGTTGGAGAGAAACTACGGTCTCCAGTTATCCTTCGAGGCGGCCGAGACCTATCATGTTGAAAATTACAAGGTGATAGACGAATCCAACGGCAAGGAAATACGCTGAACGGCTTGGAATGCGAATACTTGCCGCCTTTGACAAATGCAAGGATTCCTTTTCCGCCGAGGATTTGTGTGCCCTCGTCCGTAAAAGAATAAACAAATGTTCCCATGATGTATCCGTTCGGTGTCTTCCCCAAACGGATGGTGGCGAAGGTTTTGTGTCCATTCTGACCCTAGCCAAAGGAGGGGAGTTGCGAACCGTCGAAGTACTCGATTCGCTTGGTCGCAATCGTCCGGTTCCCATAGGCTTGCTTGCCATCGAGGACTTGAGCGAAGAAGTCATCGATCTCCTTTGCCTTCCCCCGAAAGGAAAAATTGCCTTGATCGAGATGGCATCGATCGTGGGCTTGGCAGACTTGAAAGCCGAGGAGCGAAATCCTTGGAAAACCTCTACGGTTGGGGTCGGGGAATGCCTGCGCGAATGCAGTGAATGGGGCGTTTCCTCAATCTTGCTTGGAATAGGCGGAAGCTCGACCAATGATATGGGGTTGGGTGCTTTGAGCTCATTGGGCGTTCGTTTTCTTGATGACAAGAATGCTATCATTGATTTTCCCTGTCCGGAAACCTGGGATTCGATCCACTCGGTGGATTCCTCGGCCATTCTCAGCCTTCCCCCAATGACAATTGCCTGCGATGTGAGAAATCCGCTACTTGGCGTAAACGGAGCCACCATCCAATTCGGTTCGCAAAAGGGTCTTCGGAGCGAGGACAAGGAAGCAATGGAGGGCAAGATGACTGAGATGGCCCGATTTTTGGAACAAAGTTTTCCGGATGCAAAGGGTAGGGGCGGACTTCCGGGAATGGGGGCAGCCGGGGGAATCGGTTTTGGTCTGTCCTTGGCTTGCGATGTCTCCATGACAGGAGGTTTTTCACTTGTTTCCAAATGGTTTGAACTTGAATCCGAAATTGCAGGAAGCGACCTTGTTCTGACCGGAGAAGGACGCTTTGACGAGACTTCTCTGGCAGGCAAAGCCCCCTGTGAAATTCTCCGTATGGCGGAGAAAAAGGGAAAAAGATGCGTTTTGCTTGCCGGTTCCGTTCAGACCGATGCTGCCTCGTGTTTTAGGGAGGAGAACCCACTTGCGGAAATTTACGCTTTTGGACGGGAAGAACTGCCCTTGGAGGAAAACCTTGCCCGTGCGGAAGAGTTTTTTCTAGGCAAACTTGACGAAGTAATCGGAGATCTTTATTCGAATTAAAGGTGAGCAAGGAAACCGACAGGAATCAAAAAGAGGTTGATCAAGCCGAGATAGAAGCCAAGTTCAAGCGGATCCGGCGTCTGAAGAAATGGATGCGCCCGTTACCCCGCCGTTCCAACGTGCACCGTTACCCTGTTTTGAAATGGTTTTCGAAGATCGCTTACGATCGTTCCTATCTTTGGTCCTTCAAGGGCAATGCCATCATTGCCGCGCTTTTTTGGGGTATGTGGATTGCTTTTTTACCGGTTGTCGGGATTCAAATGTTGATCGTTTTTTTCGTAGCGCTCGGAGTGCGAGCAAACTTGCCCTTGATCGTTGCCCTGCAATGGATTTCGAACCCCTTTACGGTAGCGCCAATCTATTTTGCCGACTACGAGATTGGGTTGACGCTCTTTGATTTGTTTGCAATCGACTACCCCAGAAACGAGATACTCACAGCCGAATATGATTGGGCTGAATTCGAATTTTCCCGTATGGGCACACTCTTGGACACTTTTCCGCCCATGTTTCTTGGAGGTTCCGTCTTGGGGATTTCCCTCGGGGTTCTGTCGGTCTTTCTTTACAAAGGTATGGCCAAGCTTTACAAGTCGCCAACCACGCAAAGCCAATGAACATTAAGTTAAATAAAAAAACCGTCCCTTTTTGTCTTGTCCTGTTCGCGTTGAACCTTCTTTGCTTCGGTGCCTTTACCTTGACAGGCAAGTCCTCGATCAAGCTGGGAGTCGACTACTTGGAGGAGACCGGCTTTGAGATTCTGAAGGGCAAGCGGACTGGTTTGCTCACCCATCCGGCTGGGAAAAACGGAAGAGGGCAAAGTACGGTTGGGGTACTTTACCGATCAAGGGAGGTGAACTTAGTAGCTTTGTTCGGGCCCGAACACGGAATTTATGGAGACGAGAAGGCGTCGGTTCCGGTGGATGACAAGATAGACGCCCGAACCGGGTTGCCCGTTTATTCGCTCTACGGCAAATTCCGCAAACCCACGGCCAAGATGCTTGCCGGCTTGGATTGCCTGGTGATCGATTTGCAGGACGTGGGGGTGCGTTGCTATACCTATGTCAGTTGCATGAGATATGTCATGGAGGCCTGTTTTGAGGCAGGAGTCGAAGTGGTCGTGCTCGACCGACCGAATCCGCTGGGAGGGCTGAAGGTGGCCGGTCCGCCCATGGATGAGAAATGGATGAGTTATGTGGGTGCCTTCCGGATGCCCTTCGTTCACGGCATGACGATTGGTGAAATCGCCTTGTGGTCGAAGAAAAGCGAAGGGGTGCTCAAGACCTCGACCGCTTTTCGAAAAAAAGGAAAACTTTCTATCGTTCCCATGATTGGTTGGGAGAGAAGCATGACTTGGCCGGAAACAGGACTAGTTTGGTCTCCGACTTCGCCCAACATACCGACTCTGGATTCGGTCGCGGGATACCCGATGACTGGCCTTGGCTCTCAGATGGGTCGCTTCAAGCACGGCATTGGAACCCCGCATCCTTTTCGATTTCTCACTTTTGAAGGAAAGAGCCCCGAGGAAGTCAAAGGGGCTCTCGAATCTTTTCGTCTTCCCGGACTTTCCTACAAGATCAAGACGTTGCGGAATTCCGCCGGCAAGGACGTCCGAGGCGTATACCTCGTCATTAGCGATTGGACTGCATGGAAACCCACCTATCTTCCCTTTTACATGATGAAGCTTTCGGCCCTTTGGGAAACGCCGAGTCCTTTCCCCAAGGCAAAGGAGGCCAACGCAGCTCTTTTCAACAAACACGTTGGTTCAAGTTGGTGGTGGGAAGAATTGTTGAGCAAAGGGGGCAGGATCGACCCCACACCTTTCCTGGTCGAGTGGGAAAAGGATTCGCTGCGTTTTCGTAAAGTCGTCAGCCCCTATCTCCTTTACTGAGCCTAGCGGGCAAAGTCTTCTTGCGACAAGATTCGCAAACGGTGTCTGGACAAAGCTTCCTCTGCCGTGTCCTCATCTTCCATCGCGATAGCCAAGACGGGTTTTTGATTGGGTTGATAAAGGAAAGGGTAGACATAATGGATGTTGATTTCAGCATGCAATAGTGACTGCGTAATGCTTTGAAGGGAACCCTGCCCATCCATCTCAACGGCCAAAATCTTTCTTTCCGTAAAGCTAATGGAACGCGACTTGAGCAACCTCGCCGTTTCCTTCGGATAATTCGGTATCAGTCGTATCACCGCCGAATCGGTGGTATCGAGGACCGAAATCGCCATGACGTGAATATCCTCCGCCATAAGCATCTCGATAAAGTCGTTCAGCCACCCGACTTTGTTTTCCGCATAAATAACGAATTGACGGATTGTTTCTCTTCCGGGGTTGCGAAGAGTGGAAATCGGATTGTCGGGGTCAGTCACTTGAGACGGGGATAAGTATTCGCGTAATGGTTGGGAAAAGTATCAACCGGAGTATCGGTGGGATCTGCGTTTTGAGAAGGTTTGCCTCATTGTGCGCTTGCAAGGCTTATCCATTCGAGTAATAAGTATTGGAACATGAGAATGGGTATTTTCAGGGTGCCGTTTTACCTTCTTTGCATTTTTGTGCTTAATCAAGCCCATTATGCAAGCGAAGGAAGAAGGTGGTTGGATCTCTCCTTGAAAGATGTTCAGGCTGCCGCTGACTCGAGAGATTCCTATGCTCAAGGCTTTTTGGCTTTGGTTTACGCTCATGGAGACAAAGGTGCGGACATTTCGATTACGAAAGCCAGCAAATGGGCGGCCCTTTCTTCTCAAGCCAATCATTGGCTTGGTCACTTTGCCCTTGGTTTTCTTGCTCGGTTTCGGGCCGATGGATTGGAGGAGGCGGACGTTGGCCGTTATTACCTCAAGTCCTTTCTGGACCGCGACGGACGAATGATCAAAGCCGCCGCCTCCGGTGACCCCGTCGCATCCTACGCTTTGGCCGAAATCTTCACCTCCGACGAGGTCAGGCCTTCGCTTGTTCCCGATTTGGAGTTGGCGGCCGAACATTATTCCGTTTCCTCGCATGCAGGCTATACTCCGGCAATCGTTCAATTTGCTCTATTGAAGGCCCATGTCGTCGGAAACGACGAATTTGGAATCAAGAAAGACTTGCCCGGTGGAATTGCCCTCCTGCAAGAAGCGGCCCAGGCTAACATGCCTTCCGCCAACCATTATTTGGGAAGGTTTTACTACCAGGGGATTGGGGTCAAGGCCGACACCAAGATGGCCCTGGTTCATTACCAGGCGGCTGCCGACCGTGGCCACGCAATCTCCCAGTTGACGGTCGCCGATTTTCACGCTTACGGGGAGGCTGGTCCGGTAAAGATCGATCTTGCCCTTCGTTATGCCCGCCTAGCTATGGACCAAATGGAAACCCAGGCCCTTGAAAAAATCGCTACCTACGAAGAGCTCCTTGCCGGTGGCGGGACGGTTCCTACGGCTCAGCCAACTACCTTGCTCCAGGTTCCTTCCCCTGCCGAAAGCGTACCTCCGCCACCACCACCTCCAAGTCCCGCAAGAAATGAGCCTTTTCCTCCTGACCCAGCAAGCCTTTCCCCCGCCTTGCCTTCTCCCTACGATGGATCGGGCCGAATTCCCGAGCCACCAGCGTCCGTTTATCCTCCTCAACCTTCAACTCCCCCCATTCCATCTTCCTTGCCACCCTCGGCAAGTCCCTCTCTAAGCGCTGATCCCCAACAAAAAAGGGAATTGGCCAAGAAGCATTATTTTGGAAGGCAAGCCCCCCTTGATTATGAGAGATCGATTCGCCTGTTTACCGATTCCGCCAATGCCGGCGATGCGGAGGCGGCAAGATACCTGGGGATCATGTATCTTCGGGGTAAGGGTGTCCCTAAGGATAACGCCAAGGCTTTTCAATGGTTTACCCTTGCCTCCGACCGGGGTGATTCCTTGGCCAAGAAAAACGCAAGGATGCTACAGTCCCTGATCGGGAACTGAGCCTGCTTGGGTTACGCCTCTGTACGAACGCCTCGGCGTTGTCTTGTTCTAGGCGGAACCAATGGGCGATCTTTTCCGGTACTCGACTGGAGTCATGTTCTTGATTTTTCTGAACCTACGGTTGAAATTCGAGAGATTTGAGAATCCGCAGGTAAAGCAAATTTCGGTAATCGTCAGTTCGGATTGATGAATGAGCGAGCAGGCGCTGCTAATCCTAAGCTCGTTCAGGAAGCCTATGAACGTTTTTCCCGTGGCCTTCTTGAAAAAACGGCTGAATGACTCCGGGGACATACCTGAGACGGCAGCCACCTTGGCCAAACGCAATTCTTCGTCATGATGCTCGTACAGGTACGCGATAGATCGATTGATTCGATCTTCATGCTTGGCGTTGAGCAAGGGGCAGTAAGCCAGGCTTGCCAGATTTTCCCATTCCTTTGCTTGGGCAAGCGTTCCGAGAAGTTCGAGGAACAAGGTGAGACGCCTGACTCCCTTGCTTTCCTTCAACTCCTCAAGCATACGGGCTCCTTCCGCAGCCGCTTTTCCGAGAAATCGGATTCCCCGTTTCGAACGATGGACCATGTCGACGATTTCTCCCAATTCCTGCAACTCTGCAAAAGACTTGCCCAGACAATCCTCCTTGAATTGCAGGACGCTTGCCCGGGCCCATGACGAGGATTTTCTACTTTTCGAATCATTGTAATAAAGGTGGGGAAGGTTGGGTCCGAGCAGGACCAAGTCACCCGGTTCGAAAGAGTCGATGGCATCCCCCACGATGCGCTGACCGAAACTAGAAGAAACATAGGTAAGTTCGATCTCAGGGTGATAATGAAAAGGGCAGTCGAACACCGGCAACTGCAAGCTTTTGCATACGAAGGCACTTCCTTCGATCTCAGCTATTTTTTCAATTGATGGCTTCAATTTGTATGAATAATACGAAATACTTTACCCAAATCAATAAAACTTGTTAAAAAAGTATCAGGTTATACTGTTAAACCAAAAGGTTTCCGGATGAAAAATATGTTAAATTGACCAGTTGAATCTCGAAGAGAAATTTGCAAACATGTTCAGCTGGAATGAGAACCCCCAAAACGAAAGGATCGAAAATATGG
>Ga0315321_10000103_pt1 | contig 50769 bp, 48 predicted proteins | sample M180m21515metaG_FD_203464 | JGI IMG/M metagenome (GOLD analysis project Ga0315321, IMG submission 203464) | Ammonia-oxidizing marine archaeal communities from Monterey Bay, California, United States - M1 80m 21515 | ecosystem: Environmental > Aquatic > Marine > Intertidal zone | place: USA... | reverse complement strand
TTATTTTCAATAAGTCGGTACATCCCTTTAATAATTCCCTCATCGGAACCCTCAGGCTTAGCAGGCTGCTCATAGTTTTCATTGGTTACAGTAATGTAATAGTAGTAATTCTCTAACTCTACAAACATTTTTTGAATGCCGTGCTGAAAGATTACTGCAAGTTCGTAAGCATAAGCAGGATCATAAGAAAGGCAATTCGGGATAGTAGCTGAAAAAAGATGGCTGTGGCCATCTTGGTGCTGAAGACCTTCTCCATTTAGAGTTGTTCTGCCAGATGTTGCGCCAATAAGAAACCCTTTGGCCTGTGAATCGCCTGCTGCCCATGCTAGGTCATGAATTCTTTGAAAGCCAAACATAGAATAAAAAAGATAGATTGGAACCATTGGAAGGTCATAATTTGAGTAGGCTGTAGCCAATGCAATCCATGCGGAAAATGCACCTGATTCATTAATACCTTCTTCAAGCATTACACCATCCTTTGATTCCTTGTACCACATGACCTGATCTGCATCCTCAGGTTTATATTTTTGACCTTCAGAAGAGTAAATACCTATCTGCCTAAAAAGCCCCTCCATGCCAAAGGTTCTAGCTTCATCAGGAACGATGGGTACTACATGTTGCCCAATTTTTTTATCCTTAATGACATCAGTCATCATGCGAACAAAGGACATGGTAGACGATACTTTTTTACCACCTGAACCAGTGAGGTATTTCTCAAAAATATTAGCGTCTGGCATGGTTAACTTTTGAAAGTGTTGACGCCTTCTTGGTATTGGCCCACCCAAACTGTCGCGTGTTTTTAATAAGTATTGAATTTCAGGAGAATCTTTATCCGGCCTAACATATGGTAATTGCTCGATATCATTATCTGAAACAGGTATGTCAAATTTATCTCTAAAAGACTTAATATTATCTAGGGTCAATTTTTTGACTTGATGGGTTGTATTATCAGCTTCTCGTGAGCCAGTCCCGTAGCCCTTTGTAGTTAAAGCAAGAATTACCGTAGGCGCCCCTTTAGAGTTCACTGCTTTATGATAAGCCGCATAAACTTTATAGGGGTCATGGCCACCTCTATTTAACTTATAAATATCCTCGTCTGTTAGATCCTTAACCATCTCTAAAACATCTGGATCTTGACCAAAAAATTTCTCTCTGGTGTATGCGCCACCCTTAGCTTTAAAATTTTGGAGTTCGCCATCAACAACTGCATCCATTAGCTCTTGTAATTTTCCTTCTTTATCTCTTGCAAAAATTGGATCCCATTGTCTGCCCCATACAACTTTAATAACATTCCAGCCTGAGCCCCTAAACTCTCTTTCAAGCTCATGAATAATCTTGTTATTTCCTCGAACAGGGCCATCAAGCCTCTGGAGATTGCAATTAATAACAAAAATGAGGTTCTCCAGTTTTTCTCGTCCTGCCAGCCCGATAGCTCCCTTAGATTCAGGCTCATCCATCTCGCCATCGCCACAAAATACCCAAACCTTACGATTATTTCGCGGTGCAAGACCTCTAGCAGAAAGATATCTCATAATATTTGCCTGATAAATTCCCATGATTGGGCCCAAGCCCATTGAAACTGTTGGGAATTGCCAATACTCTGGCATAAGCCAGGGATGTGGATAGGATGAAATACCTGGCTTATCAACTTCGCGTCTAAAATTATCAAGATCTTCTTCAGAAAAATATCCCTCTAAAAAACTTCTTGCATATATACCAGGCGAGGAATGGCCTTGAAAATAGATTAAGTCCTCTTGATTTTCTGCTGAACCTTGAAAAAAATAGTTAAAGCCAACGTCATAAAGTGTTGCGGAAGATGAGAATGTTGCTATATGACCACCTAAATCATCATCAGATTTATTTGCTCTTAGAACCATGACTAAGGCATTCCACCTAATCAGAGATCTAATTTTTCTCTCCATAAATAAATCTCCAGGCATCTTGGCTTCTTCGCTTACAGGGATGGTATTTCTAAAAGGGGTTGTAAGATTATAATTTGGGATGGTTCCCAATGCAGTAAGCTCTGATGCTAGCTTACCCAAAATAAATGAGGCTCTATTATTACCATCCTCAGAAATAATATTCGTTAAAGCATCAAGCCATTCTTGAAGCTCTGGATCATTCTTTGATTTCTGCATAAGTTAATAAGGTTATTTAAAAAAAATCTACTGTATTTTACGAATTTTTGAATGTCGCTTTAACCAAAACATTGTTATTATAAATGTTCTTTTATATTTAACCTAAAGGTAAAAATCATGCGTTTTTCATACCATCCTTCAATGTGTAATCCGTCTTTCTATATAGAGCTAGGCAAAGCAGCAGAGGCTGCTGGCTTTGATGCTATTACTTTTCCAGATAGCATTTGTTATCCAAAAGAATGTGATTCTACTTATCCTTACAATGATGATGGAAGCAGAGACTTTTTAGATGGTGTGCCATTCTTAGAGCCTTTTTCAATAATACCAGCCATTGCTGCGGTTACTGACAAGCTAGAGTTTTCTACATCGGTTTATAAGCTAGCGCCTAGACAAGCAGTCACAACTGCTAAATTCGTTACAACATTAGGGGTAATGACCAATAATAGATTTCATTTTGGAGTGGGTGTAAGTCCCTGGTATGAAGATTTTTTGGCAACAGGAGAGCGCTGGGAAAAACGTGGCAAAAGAATGGATGAACAAATAGATATTTTAAAAGGGCTTATGAATGGTGAATATTTCTCCTATAAGGGTGAGTTTTATGATATTCCTGAATTAAAGCTATGTCCTGCTCCAACTAAACCAGTCCCTATTCTTATTGGCGGTCATTCAAAACCAGCATTAAGACGTGCTGCTCGAGTTGGTGATGGTTGGATAAGCGCTGGCCTTAGCCTTGAAGAAACAAAAAATTTAATCGATCAAATTAATTCTTTTAGGGAGGAGTTCGGAACAATGAAGCATCCTAACTATCAATTCCAGGTTATGGGGGAGGCAGCATATTCTCCAGATGGAGTTAAGCAATTAGAAGATTTGGGAGCCACAGAGGTAATTGTTGCATTTAGGAATACCTATGAGGGTGGTGCTGATGAAAGAACTTTGGAAGGAATGATTGCAGAAATTAACTGGTATGCAGAGGAAGTTATAAATAAATCACAGTAATATTCATATAATTAATATATGGTCGGGATGGCCGGATTTGAACCGACGACCACCTCACCCCCAGCGAGGTGCGCTACCAGGCTGCGCTACATCCCGTAATTTATTTAAGCCGATTAAAACTAGGAAGCAATCTATCATAACAAGCACTCAAAGAGAATAGATTATCTAGCCTTATCTTTACAGGATTTAGCCGTCGTAGAAAGCTCTTCAAACCTATAAAAAAATAAGTGTAAATAAAGCGCATAAATAATTTGCATAATTGAATTTATTGATTAGAATAGCGTGCTGTAGTATTTTAAAGCCTTGAAAAGGTTTATTAACTAGTGGGAAATTTAACAGTTAATAGTTTACTTTTAAGTGCTTTAATACTATAAAAGGGTTAGTATTTTTATAGATGCAATTTAAATAAATTAAATATATGCATAAAATAGAAATATTGTTTATACTAGGCTCTAAATAAGCCGCAATTGTTAGGAGTAGTAACATGGCAAAATATATGAATTCTAAATTAAAAATATTATCAGGTCTTTTTGTATCTGTTTTTTATACTTTATTCTCTACTGGTGCTATTGCACAAGAAGCTAATGAAGAATCTGGTAATACTGCTGGAGATGATGCTGCAAAATCTGCAAGCGGATCTTTGTCAGCTGGAGCAATTGCAGCAGCAGTAGCAGCAGCAGCAGCTATAGCGGCAGTCGCTGATTCGGGTTCTGGAGGTGGAAACGCTATTCCCGCTCCTACGCCAGCACCGACACCTGCGCCTACGCCAGCGCCTACGCCAGCACCGACACCTGCGCCTACGCCAGCACCGACACCTGCGCCTACGCCAGCACCGACACCTGCGCCTACGCCAGCACCGACACCTGCGCCTACGCCAGCACCGACACCTGCGCCTACGCCAGCACCATTAGTATCAACTACTACTACAACGCCAACGACTACAACGCCAACGACTACAACGCCGAGTACGACGTCTACTACAACTACTACTACGACTACGACATCTACGTTCTAAGGTTGTTAATTTAAAAAAAAGGAGAGCATTTGCTCTCCTTTTTTTTATGTCGATATAATTACTCATATGGCGAAAATAATTGCTAAATGCCCAGCAGGAAAAATCTCTGGAAAAGAAAAGGCAGGCATAAATTATTTTTATGGAATACCATATGCAAAGCCTTTAACCATAAAATCACAATGGTCACCCCCAGAAAAAATTAAAAAAGAAATTGCTATTGATGCATTAATGCCTGGTTTTTCTGCACCTCAAACCGCTCACCAAAAATCATTTTTTCATGATTCAAGTTTGCCAGAAGAGTCTGTTAACTGTCTGACTTTGAATATTGCTTCAAAAAACTTGAAATCGAAGATGCCCGTAATGATTTGGATTCATGGCGGGGCATACATTACCGGCTCAGCTAACTCTGCTATGTATGATTTATTCTCTCTTCCAGAGCGTGAGATTGTGCTTGTAACAATTAATTACAGATTAGGCCCATTTGGGTTTTTAAGGCTAAATGATGTTACTGATGGAAAAATATCATCTACTGGAAACGAGGGATTAATGGATCAAAAGTTTGCCATAGAGTGGGTTAAAAGAAATATAGAAGGCTTTGGTGGTGATTCCGATAATATTACATTATTCGGTGAATCAGCAGGGGCATGGAGTGTTTCCCTTCAAAGTTCAATCCATTCAGACGGTAACTTATTTTCTAAAGCAATTTGTCAAAGTGGTGGCATGAATGCTTATGTCGATAGAAATCGAGCGAATGCTTGGGGAGGTCTATTTCTTCAAAAAGCTGATGAGTTTGGAATTTCAGTAGATGCTTTACAAAGGTGCTCGGCCAATCAAATTACTTCAATAGCAAAGAATATTAAGCCTATGATGATTGCAGAGAAAAAATGGCTTAGTCCTGAGATAGGCTTTGCACCAGTAGCAGATGGAACTTTTCTACCATTAAATCCATTAGAAAATTTTATAGGCTCACCCATAAAATTAATTGTTGGGACTAACTCAGATGAATATCGACTTTGGTCAGAATTTGAACCCTATTTTTTAAATTTAACAGAAGAACAATTTACCAAGAGACTTAAAAAAATGTTTCATCAAGATAGAATTTCTAAAATTCAAGAACATTATCTTGATCAGAATCTTGAGAATGATAAATATAAAAATGCTTTATCAAATATTATGACTGACTGGACTTTTGGGATGCATGCACTTGAGCTGCTAGAAAATCATAAACATCAATCCTTTGGATATCTATTTAGTGAAGCAAGCCCTTTGTTTGCTGGTCGACTTGGTGCATATCATGCAAGTGAACTACCCTATCTATTTGGCTCATGGCAAAAAAAACCTTTCAAAAGAATATGCTCTAAAAATGCCAGTACAACATCTGAAATACTTCAAGTTTTATGGACTCAATTTGCCAAGAGAGGTCTCCCATCTTATGAATCTATTGTTTTGAAACCATTTGCAGAAAATCAATCAATAGCTTGCATTAATTCAAGCCTTGAATTACAAAAGCATAATAAAATTAAAAAATTAACATTACTCCATGAATCAAAAATTAATTATTAAATTCTTTCTATTTTTTCCTATGGGTCTAATAATCTTAAGCTCATGTATGAATAGTCCTGAGATAAACGGCTCAACGAATATTCGTACTTCGTCAGGTATCGTCCAAGGAGCACTAAAAAATGGGATAGTATTTTGGGAAGATATACCCTATGCAGCTCCACCTGTTGGAGATTTTCGGTGGAAAGCTCCAAGGGCTCTCATTTCTCCAGAATCTTTGATTGAAACAAAAGAAGGTAATGGCTGCCTCCAAGAGGCAAGTATTTATGCCGGCATTCAGGGCGATGGGATTGTTGGCCAAGAAGACTGCTTGTACTTAGATATTCAGGCTCCGATTCATAGCTTGAATAAAAGATTGCCAGTTATGTTTTGGATTCATGGAGGAGGCAATACTTCAGGTGTAAAAGATTATTATAACTTTTCAGAATTTATAAAAAAACAACAAGTAATCGTTGTCACAATTAATTATCGTCTTGGTCCAATGGGATGGTTTACTCATCCTGCAATTCAGGGGCTTCAAAGCGGGTTAGATAAAACCTCTAATTTTGGCACGCTAGACATTATCCAGGCTCTCCGATGGGTTCAAAGTAATATTGCCTCGTTTGGTGGAAATTCAGATAATGTGACTATATTTGGCGAATCTGCTGGGGGGCACAACGTTCTTTCTCTGCTCTCATCACCGATCAGTAATGGCTTGTTTCATAAAGCTATTTCTCAATCTGGGTACACAACTACTTATACTCTTGAAGAAGCTTATGGGGTAGATAGTAATGGAGAGACTATCAATCAACTTGGCTCAGACATAGTGCTATCTCAGAATGATTTATCTGGTTACGGAAGCATTAAGCAGCTTTATGCAGAGGACCCTCTAGAATATGGCGAAGAATTCCAACGTTACATGAGATCAATTGATGGAATAGATCTTTTTAACTCATATAATAAAATCGTAGAGAATACTTTTGATCGCCTTCCACTTTTAACCAGAGATGGAATTGTCTTGCATGTTGATGGGATGCGAGCTGGGTTGGTTGCGTCAAAAAATAAAAATAATATCCCGGTTATTGCTGGCTCCAATAAGGATGAGCTTTCTCTTTGGCTTGGTACTAATAGGTATTTTGTAAAAGGCTCATATCCTTTAACTAAACTTATCCCAATACCAAAAATAGAATTTAGAAAAGAAGAGCTATATAAATTATGGGTTAAAACAAGATCTCAAGGGTGGAAGCTGAGAGGTGTGGATCACCCATTAATGGACCTTGAGAAAGCTGGATATGACTCACTCTTTGCTTACAGGTTTGATTGGGATGATCAAAAAAGCTCTTATTTTGCAGACTTTCCTAATTTAATTGGTGCCGCCCATGGTTTCGAAATTTCATTTATTACTGGTGATTACAAATTTGGACCCATTGGGCGCTATGTCTATCCTAAAGGTGAGCTCAGAGACGAAATGCAAGAAACTATGATGAATTCTTGGGCTTCCTTTGCAAAAAATGGAGCCCCTAGTACAGGAAAAAAACAAGAATGGTCAAAATTTAGCTCCAAAGAGCGAGCTTTCCTAAAGTTGGATTCTGATGAGCACTTAAGCATGGATAAGGAAATGCTATCTCTTAAATACATCTTAGGCAATGTTCGATTATCGCCTGTTGGAACCTTGTTAGAAAAATGCTTATTAGCCAAAGAGACTTTTGATAACATCGGAAATCCACTTCCTAAAGATTATTCATTATGGAATCAGGGGGCATGCATTCAATTCAATGCAAATAAAGAAAGAGAAAAAATTAACGATGATTTAATAGCAGAATTTGGTTCGGTATCCGTTTATGGCGAATAATGGATTTTAAATTTAAGAAAACCTTTCTGTTTTTTAATTTCCTTTTTTTCTTATCTGGCTGTGGTTCAGATGTTGATCCAGGGTCGCTGGAGGGCAATCCTCGCGCAAGCGAATCAATCTATGAACAAGACTTAAGATTTTTTCAGACCAAAGAAAATTTACTTGGCTCAAACCAAGATGATTCGTCACAAATCTTATTTGGTGATTTACATGTCCATACCACTTATTCGATCGACGCTTTTACATTAGAACTACCCATGATGGGTCTTCAGGGCGCTCATGATAGTGCTATGGCTTGTGACTTTGCAAGATATTGTGCAAATTTAGATTTTTTCAGTTTCAATGATCACGCTGAAAACCTCACTCCAGAACATTGGCGCGCACAAAAAGAGATTATTCAGCAATGCAATATTTCAAACGATGATCCTGTAACTAATGATTTAGTTGTATTTCCTGGTTGGGAGTGGACCCAAATTGGAACATCCAAAGATAATCATTGGGGACATAGAAATGTTATTTTTAAGAATATTCAAGATTTACCAGCGAGACCTATCGGCTCTAGAACACCTGAATCTGGTCTAGGCGTATTTGATACTACTCAACAAGCAGTAAAAGCCAGATGGATTGATGTATTTAATTTCAAAAGGTACTCTGATCTAAACTGGCTTCTTAATACCGTAAGAAATATTCCCTTTTGTGACGAAGGGACGCCATCAACTGAACTTCCTTTGGATTGTTATGAGTATGCAAGAACTCCGAAAGATCTTTTTTCTAAACTGGATGAATGGAAAAGTGAAAGCATTGTTATTCCTCATGGTCAATCATGGGGTTTTCATGTTCCCCTTGGAACATCTTGGGAAAATCGACTGAATAAACAGGGACATGACTCAAGTAAGCAGCTTTTGCTAGAGGTTATGTCAGGTCATGGAAATAGTGAGGAGTACAGAGATATAAGCTCAGCAACCTTTTTGCAAAGTGGAGAAATGAGCTGCCCTGAGCCAACAGATGATTTCTTGCCCTGTTGTTGGCAAGCAGGCGAAATGCAGAAAAAACGTTGTGGCGATATTCCAAGTGAAGAGTGCGACGCACGAGTGGAGTTAGCAAAAAAATATACCTTAGATGGTGGGCCATACACTAATATGGTCTTTCCTGAGGCTGCACCTGAAGAATGGCTAAACTGCGATCAATGCACTGACTGTTTTAAACCATCTTTTAACTACAGGCCTAATCAATCTGCTCAGTATGCTTTAGCAATTTCTAATTTCAAACAGTCAGAAGATGCGCCGCAGAGATACAACTTTGGTTTTATTGCTTCAACCGATGATCATACTGCTAGACCTGGCACTGGCTACAAACAATATCAGAGAAGAAAAATGACCTTTGCAACTGGAGTTAAATCAAAAATGTGGGAATATAAATATGATGCTAAAGATCCTAATTTTCCAGAAATTCCCAAGATTACACCTGGAGAAAGCCAGCCTGATAGCGAAAGAGTATCTAGTTTTGTTTATCCCGGGGGAGTTTTAGCAGTCCATTCTCAAGGGAGGGGAAAAGATCAAATTTGGTCTGCCTTAAAAAATAAAAATGTATATGGAACAAGCGGACCTAGAATTTTGCTTTGGTTTGATCTGATGAATTCCCCTGAAGGAAAGCTACCAATGGGTTCTGAGATCACAATGAGTCAGAATCCTCGGTTTGAAGTAAGAGCCGCAGGTAGTTTGAAACAAAATCCAGGCTGTCCTCAAGAATCAATTGACTCCCTTTCGGCTGAGAGATTGGAATACTTATGTGCAGGAGAATGCTATAACCCAAGCAATGAACGACATATTATTGAAAGAATTGAAATTATCAAGATTACTCCACAGTCCTATGCTGGAGAGGCTATTAGCCCACTGATTCAAGATATCTGGAAGGTAATACCATGCTCTGGATCAGGTGAGTGCATAGTTAATTTTGAGGATGAAAATTATTCTAGAGATACTGTTTATTATGTGAGAGCGATTCAAGAATCAACTTTAGCTATTAATGGCAGTCAACCCCAAGGAATCAATGAAGATTTTAAACTTTGCAAAGGAAGCTTTCGAACAGATTTAACAGATGATTGTTTAGGGGAAACAAATGAAAGAGCTTGGTCTTCTCCTATATACATTAATAAGCCTTAGTTGTGTTGCTGCTTAATCTTATTCGCAATGGATCTTTTAACTTTGAGTAATTCTGCAATTTTAAAATATACGTTTTCTTCATAGGCGTCCACAATTGAATCTGCTGTAACTAGATTCCATAATATTTTCAATAGATCAATTTTTTCTTTGTTAGAGTGAGTGTCATTTATTTTCTTTACAGCTGGATAAAACGAAGTTGATTCCTCAGTCTCTTCTATAATTTTTTTGATAATTTCGGATGCTTTTGTATCCTCTGTTGCGATTTTATGAGCTCTATTTTTTATCAACTGAAGCTCAGCTTTATCCAAACTGCCATCACTAATAGCAATTTCAAACATTAATCTCAGCACAACATCTGCTTCATGAGTATTAATAAGATCTATAGATTGTTTTTTTTTAAATAAGTTTTTAAGCATATAAATACAAAATAATTAAATTGAAGTCGAGGGAATGTCGTCACTTTTAAACATCTTGCTTGAACCTGTGTAAAAGAAAGCTGCAAAACATATAAACAGAAGGAAAGAGACCTCTGATGAAAGATAGCTAGCTTCGATCAAGATTCCTGCTCCTGCAAGCAATGAACCCAACGCCAATAATCCAATTAATGTTTTGCTTGAGCTTTGATTTAATTCTTGTAATTTATGATGTATGTGATCTCGGCCAGGGCTAAATGGAAAAATTCCTTTTATCGCCCTACCTATCATAACTCCCAAACAATCTAATAAAGGAATAGCCACTATCCATAGACAGGTAACTGGCTGAATAAAATTATTTGCTGATTGAGAGTAATTAATACAAGTCCAAGCAATAAGAAATCCAAGATAGCTCGAACCATTATCTCCCAAAAAAACCCTTCTTTTCGTTCCCAAGAATCCTAGATTATAAAAAAGAAAGCCAATGATACTTCCTATGGCAATTATCAACCCGTAGTTAGCGACATTAAACCCTGATGTTATTAACAGTGCACTTAAAGCGATTAAAGCAAAGCCAGCACATAAACCATTAAGACCATCAATCATATTAAAAGCATTAATAATTCCCACCGAAGCAAAAATAGTGAAAGGTATACCCCATAATCCAAGCTCAAGATCTATACCCAGTAATGAAATCCTTAGATCTTCAATATATACATCACTCACCATAATTAAAGCCAAAGAGGCAGCTGCTTGAATAAATAACCTTTTCCATGGTTTGATTCCATATGCATCATCAATCATGATCAAGGCTTGTAACAAAATTGAAATAATTACGAATGCAGCCATAAATGAAGATAGAGAAAAAAATGCACCTGAATTATTTTCAACCTTATATGGCTTGCTAATTTCTTCTCCTGAGGAGCTAATCTCCACTATCCCAGAATTAGTAGTATGAAAGATTTTAATCTCTCCATTTGGAAGTGATACGCTAAAAATATCCTTGCTTATTTGCAAGATATTGAGTGTTCCTTCTTCAGAATTTCCAAAATTAACATCATAGGAGGGCGATGCAGGTGAAGTTTTATTTTGCTCAGTAATATTCAATCGATAGTTTTCTAGGGCTCCATTATCTGCATTTTTTATAGTTAGTTTTTTTGAATAGCCAACTTCAGAACTATGCTCAATCTCAGATGAGTTAATGAGTGAAAGACCATTGAATTGAAAGTCATATTTATAATCAATTAAAAAAAGCATAAATATTGAGGACAGTAACATTGATGCATGTATGCTTATTCCTCCAATAAGAGGCGTGGGTCTGTAATGAAACTTTCTACTTTTATCTGGAATATCAATTAATATCTTATTAGCTCTAGCAATATTTCTAAGATATCCAGTTAATACAACCGAGGCAAAAAAACTCAAAAATAGTAGGGTGACTGTTATACTGAACAACATGATGATTATTCTAACTGACTTTTATTTTTACTGGTAATTATGAAAAGTTTATTTTTATTCTTGCCGGTTCTAGCTTCGCTTTTTTTTGGGAAATTGGATGCACTAGAGCTTGAATATCTAACTATAGAGGATGGGTTTAAGATTTCTATCTTTGCAGACAACTTGGATTCTCCAAGGCAAATGACAGAAGGGGAAAATGGTACAATCTTTGTAGCCGAGAGAGGCGGTCAAATTATTGCATTAATAGATTCAGATCATAATGGCCAAGCAGATTCTAAGACAGTCTTGGTAAAAGATCTTAAATCCTCAACAGGACTTAGTATTTATGATGGAGATCTATATTTTTCGGAAATAAGCAGAATTTGGAAAATAGAAAAAATAGAAGAGTGGTTAATAAAAAATCCTGCTAACACGACTTATCCTAAAAAAATATTAGTAACTGATAAATTGCCTGAGGATTCATGGCATGGATGGAAATGGCTGCAACATGATCAACAAGGTCGTTTGTATTTCAATGTTGGTGCCCCTTGCAATATTTGCTTATCTGCAAATCCTCAATATGCTTCAATTTTAAGGCTAAACAAGGATGTCTTTGAGTATGTTGCTAGAGGAGTGAGAAATAGCGTAGGATTTGATTTTCATCCTCAAACCAATAAACTTTTTTTTACAGACAATGGAAGAGACTGGTTGGGTGACGATAGCCCATCTTGTGAACTCAATAGAGTTGATATTGACGGTCAATTTTACGGTTATCCATATAAGCATGCTATGTCGGTTATGGATCCTGAGTTCGGAGAGATAAATCCAGGCTATGATTTTATTGATCCAATTCTTGAGCTTGGCGCTCATGTAGCTCCAACAGGAATAGCCTTTTATGATGGATCAATGTTCCCCAATCAAATGAAAAATAATTTGTTTGTAACGCTCCATGGGTCTTGGAATCGCTCAACAAAAGTAGGCTATAAAGTATTACGCGTTACGATGGATGACAGTGGTAATGTCCTGAGTTCACATGACTTTATCACCGGATGGCTTGAAGGCGATGAAGTACTTGGAAGACCTGCGGCTCCTTTTTTTCTCCAAGATGGCAGCATGCTAATTTCTGATGATAAGGCAAACATAATTTATAGAGTGATCCACAGAAAATAAAGCATGAAAAATATAACAAAAATAAAAATTGCAATTCTAGGATATGGCGTTGTTGGCAAGAAACGTCATGATTCAATGATTAAATCAAAAGCATACGAGGTGATTGCTATCTCTGATAAAGACTTTAAGATTCATCGAAGACCAGAAAGTAAAAGTATTAAATATTTTGATGATTTCAATCAATTGCTAGACTCAGTTAGTGATCTTGATGCTGTCTTTATCAGCCTCCCAAATAAATTTGCAGCCTTGGCGACAACAAAAGCAATTAAAAATAATCTACATGTATTTTGTGAGAAGCCTCCTGCAAGAAATGCCAAAGAATTAGTTGCTGTTCAACGAGCTCTTAAAAAATCTAAGAAAAACTTAAAATTAATGTATGGATTTAATCACAGATACCATCACTCTGTTGTGAGTGCAAAATCCCTGATAGATTCAAAAAAACTCGGAAAGATTATAAATATGCGAGGGGTTTATGGTAAATCAAAGTTAATAACTTTCAATCAAACTGACTGGAGAACCAAAAAAGATGAGTCAGGTGGGGGAGTGCTCCTTGATCAGGGAATTCATATGCTTGATTTAATGGTGTTTTTTGGTGGAGAGTTCAATAAAGTACATTCTTTTATTTCAAACTCTTTTTGGAAGCATGATGTTGAAGATAATGCATATGTTTTAATGAGTGCTAAGTCTGGGGCTGTTGCTCAACTTCATTCTTCCGCAACTCAGTGGCGCCATAAATTTAATTTAGAGATAAATTTAGAAAAAGGCTCTATAATTCTCTCTGGAATCCTCTCTGGCTCTAAAAGTTACGGAGATGAAAAGCTAACTATTATCACTGCAAAACCAAATGAGGACCATGGACAGCCAATCGAGCAAGTTAATAAGTTTAATAAAGATCCTTCGTGGGACACAGAGGTTCAAAGATTTTCTGAATATGTTCGTGGAAATAAAAAGGTTACAAGTGGCTCGATTGAACAAGCTACGTATATAATGAAATTAATTGAAAAAATATATCATTCTGATCCAGCGTGGAAAAAAAAGTTTTTTAAATAGATGAAAATTAGGAGTAACATTCATGTCGTTAAATAAAGATATCTCTGATACCAAGGGGTTTATTAAAAATTATTTTGAATACAATTCATCTATCATGCAGTCATTAGATTACTCTGCTCTTGAGAAATTTGTTGACTTAATTTTAAGCTCTAGGCAAAAAAATCAAACTATATTTTTTGTTGGCAATGGGGGTAGTGCTTCAACAGCAACTCATTTTGTCAATGATATAACTCTTGGAAGCAGGCAATTTGAGGATCCCTTTAGATGTATCAGCCTTTGTGATAATCAAGCTTGTATAACTGCAATAGGCAATGATGATGGTTATGAAAATATTTTTCTTCAACAACTACAAACCTTATTTAAACCGGGAGATATTCTAGTAGCTATCTCCGCCTCAGGTAACTCTCAAAATTTACTTGATGCAGCAGACTGGATTAAAACTAAAGATGGATACATGGTTGGGCTTACCTCTTTTGATGGAGGTATTTTGCAAGAGAAATCAGATTTAAATATTCATGTGCCAGCAGTTAAGGGTGAATATGGTCCAGCAGAAGATATTCATATGATGATTTGTGGTTTGGTGGGAACTTTGTTAAGGATCAAATTTGGGGTATTAACTTAAAAATTTAACTTTCATGTTTTCAAGATCAAGTTCAGGATCAAGTTCATTGAGGCCTAGATTATAATGATTGATTTACATGCGTCACTTATTCACGCAAAACAAGCTGCTTCTATCGCTGGAGATTTCTTAAGATCTAATATTAGCAATAAAAAAAATGTTCTTTTGAGCGAGGGAAGAGATATAAAATTAGAGGTTGACCTCGAAACCGAACATCTAATTATAGATTACCTCTCCAAGCATGAGCCGTATCAAATTCTTGGAGAGGAAACAGGGCTTTCAGGTAATCAGACTGACTTCTACTGGGTCATTGATCCCTTGGATGGAACATCAAACTACTTCAGAGACATTCCAATTTCATGTGTTTCGATAGCACTAATGTCAAAGTTAGATCCAATCTTAGGGGTTATATACGATTTTAATCATGATGAGCTTTACTATGGTTCCTCTGAAGAGAGCGCCAGGGCTAATGAAATGACAATTTCAGTATCATCCTTGGATAATAAGGGTGAATCTACATTGGTTACAGGTATACCAGCAAAAACTAATTATTCTGATACAGAATTTGCATCAATGATTGCAGATTTTCAAGCATGGAAAAAAGTTAGAATGATTGGATCCGCTGCAATGGCTTCGGTATATGTTGCAGCTGGAAAAGCAGAAACATATCAAGAAAATGGAATTTTTTTATGGGATATTGCTGCAGGAGCTGCCATTGTTAAGGCTGCGGGTGGCAAGATTGATATTTCTGAACCTAGCTCTGATTTCAGAGTTAATGCAAAATTTACCAACGGAATAATCCAGGGTTAAATCCATTGAATACTAAAACAATTGTAGCCGTCACATCAAGATCATTTTCTAATAATCCTCAGTTAGTTAAGGAATTAAAAAAACGTTATGCCAATGTCTTGCTAAATGACTCTGGGGCAACCCTGAGTGGCACTCAATTGATAAATTTTTTATCTCCAGCCGAGAAAGCAATTATTGGAATTGAAGATTTATCTGAGAATAACTTATCTCAGTTACCAAATTTAAAAGTTATTAGTAAGTATGGGGTAGGATTAAATAACATTAATTTAGATTATTGCAAATCCAGAAATATTAAATTGGGGTTTGTACCTGGGGTTAACAAACAAAGTGTCGCTGAATTTGCATTAACTTTAATATTATTGAGCCTTAGAAAAATTCATACGAACCATTTAGATATTTCAAATGGTATGTGGCCTCAATCAAAAGGGTTTGAGCTAAATGGAAAAACGATCAGTATCTTGGGATTTGGTAATATTGGTCAAAAGCTAGCTTCCTTTTTAACACCCTTTCAATGCCAAATAAATTTTTTTGATGAAAGGGTATTTACCGCAACTGAAATAGTTAAAATTTCTAAAAGTAATAATATTGATCCTGATTTAATTAAGCAAGTTAGTTTTGAAGATGCCATGCAGGATGGAGATATTATCAGCATTCATTTGCCATTTAACGAAGGCACCCAGAATATTGTTAACAAAGAAGCTCTTGCTCATCTTAAGCCATCAGCAGTGATAGTAAATACTGCGAGAGGAGGCATAGTTAATGAAGAAGAGTTATTGAATTTTCTAAAATTAAATAGAGATAACTTTGCAGCCTTTGATGTTTTTCACGAGGAGCCAGTAATTAAAAATTCATTGTTTGAATTGGAAAATTTTTTTGGAACCTCTCATCGCTCCAGCTTAACTTTTGAAGGCATCAACTCTATGGGCATGGCTGCTATTAATGGATTAGATGATAATGTTAATATTTAAACTATATCTACTATGAATAATTTATCGATCGGAACTTGGCTTAGTCTACCCAATGAATCAATTGCAGAAATTTTTTCAAAAGCAGGGTATGAATGGGTTGTAATAGACCTAGAGCATAGCGCAATTAATATTAATCAAGCTGAAAATTTAATTCGAATAATTAATCTTGCTGGTTCAAAACCATTTATTAGGCTTTCAAGCCATGATCCAGCTCAAATTAAGAGAGTTTTAGATGCTGGTGCAAAGGGTATTTTAGCCCCTATGGTGGAAACGTCAGAACAAATTAAATCAGTGATTGATTCGTGTCATTATCCACCTGAGGGAAAGAGAGGTATGGGTCTTGCGCGCGCTCAGGGATATGGATACCAAGAACAAAAAGAGAGTTATATTAAGAATGGCTGCTCTGAAATTGAGATTTTTGCTCAGATAGAATCTACAAAGGCTATAAAAAATATTGAATCAATTTTTTCTACTTCAATAGACGGTTACTTTATTGGGCCATATGACCTATCTGCTTCACTCGGAAAGCCAGGAAATTTTACAACAAATGAATTCAAAGATGCAGAGAAGGCAATATTAGAAGCAGCAAAAAAAGCTAATATTAAATGTGGTTACCATCTAGTTGAGCCATTAGTTGAGAATATAAAAAATTTGGAATCAGCAGGATACAACATGATAGCTTACAGCGTCGATATTAGAATGTTAGATATTATGGCTCGTATGCCCTTTAGCAAAATATGAGTAAGACACTCGGAGTAATCCCAGCAAGAATGTCATCTTCTCGCTTTCCAGGTAAGCCATTGGAGAAAATTCTTGGGATCCCAATGCTGGCTCACTGCTATGAAAGAGCTCTTATTTCAGGATCGTGCGATCATTTGGTTATTTCAACACCTGATAATGAAATACTAGATTGGGCTAAAAAATATAGCATTCCGTCAGTCTTGACCTCTCATCATCATGAACGTGCAACCGAAAGAGCCGGAGAGACAGTTCAAATTCTAGGAGACGAAGGACATCTTTTTGAATACATTCTTTTATTACAAGGAGATGAGCCTCAGATACATCCGGATGATGTGACTAAATTGAAAGAAGCATTTCAAAAGTTTAATTCAGAGGTTGTCAATCTTATATTCCCCATAAAAGATCAAGATTTAGCTGATCCAAACGTAGTCAAAGCAATCCTTACTAAATCTCATAATATCTCTTTCTTTACAAGATCACATGTTCCATATGGGAGTAGCGACGGCTTGAGACAGCTGGGCATGATAGGGTTCACTCGAGAATCACTCGAATCTTATGTCTCCCTCGATATGACAGAATTAGAGGTTCTTGAATCTATAGATATGATGCGCTTCCTTGAGAATGACATACCCATCCATGGTGTTTTTTCTAGCTCACCCATTATAGGGGTTGATAATCCTGGAGATATACAGAAAGCAGAAAAAATGATGAAAAATGATGAGATTCTAAAACTTTATCAGAGTAAGTATTTATAAAAAATTGTGCTAAAAAAAATCTTAATCTTAAGTGATGGTATTCCTGGGCACTTTAACCAATCTAAAGGCATCTCATTACTATTTGCTCAAACGCATGAAATTGAAGAAAAGATTCATGAAATAACATACAGAATTCATTTGTTGAGAGGTCTTTTTACTTTGATTGGCCGCGTTATCCTAAAGGTTCCTCATGTAATTAGTGCTAAGATCATTCTATTATTTTATGAACCTTTGGACATTAAGGGCTATGATTTGATTATAGCTTCTGGTGGTAAGACAGCTCCATTATCTGCAGCGTTAAGGTTAATATATGGTGTTCCTGCAATTCAACTAGGATCGCCTAGAGGTATACATTCATCTGTATTTAGCGCATTAATAACAGTGGAGAGATATTTTGATGATCCTAGCAACATCACGACATCATTAACACCAAATCTTTATTCGCCAGAAGCATGTCTTTTTGCAGCACAACAGCATCGGTTGAGTGAGCATTTATTATTTCTTATAGGAGGTGAGGGGATTGGTTATTCTTACAATCTGACAGAATGGGAGGCATTAATTTCAAGAATGAAATCTTTGTATCAACAAAATAAAATACCAATAACCATAGTTACATCAAGAAGAAGTAATCCAGAGATTGAAAAAAAATTTAGAAGAGAGCTAAGCAATATCCCATTAAGTTACTCTGCTTGGTTCCACAAAGGAGATAAAGATTTTAATCTAAGCGCCTTATTTGGTTCAGCAAAAAATATATTTGTCACGGAAGATAGCTCTATGATGATTTCTGAGGCAATTAGCAGCGCTAAGCCAGTTACAACCCTCTATCCATCAAAAATTAATGCCCCTTTAAGATATAAGGCACATATCCAAAAATACCTAGAGCTAGGCTTTATTGAAAGACAATCTATTAATGATTTTTCTTTAAATAAAGTAAGAAATTCACCTGTAAATATTCAAAATTATTTTATTAGCCTAAAAAAGGAATTATTAGAGAGAGTGCAATGGTGAGAGGAGCTATTTGGTTTAGATCAGACTTGAGAATTGATGATAATCCTGCCTTGTTAGAGGCGGCTAACTCTTGTGATGAGTTAATTGGCATATATATTTTTTCTTACAAACAATGGAATCTGCATCATGAATCGAATGTGAAACAAGATTTTTTAATACAAAATCTTATCGCCCTAGAAAAGCAATTAAGTAAATTGCATATTCCCTTAATTGTTCTTCAGACGGATACCTATAAAGCCCTCCCTGAGGACTTACAAAAATTTATTGATATTCACAAAATTAAATCATGCCATTGGAATAATGAATTTGGAGTCAACGAGAACAGGAGAGATGATTCAGCAGAGAAGTTGCTGAGTGCAAATAACATTCGAATATCCAGACATCATGATCAAGTTATTTATCAACCTGGTTTTCTAAAAACTGGTCAAGGCAAGCCTTTTTCAGTTTTTACTCCTTTTAAGAGGAGGTGGATCGAAAATTTTTCTATGAGTTTTTTAGATCTAGATCAAGTAAAAAAACCATTCAAGAAAACTAATCTAACTAGCGATCTTTCAGCTCTTAAACTAGAAAAATCTCATCAGGTAAACATGGATGCTTGGCCAGCAGGCGAAATTGATGCCTTTGCCCGCCTTCGGGAATTTCTTGATCACAAAATTAATAACTACAGTGCATCAAGAAATAATCCAATTTTAGAGGGTACTAGCCGTATTTCAGCCTACCTAGCTTTAGGTATTATTTCACCAAGGAGATGTATATTAGAGGCCCTCAAATTAAATAACTTTGAGTTTGCATCTGGCAAACTAGGTATCTGCAAGTGGGTCGATGAGATAGTGTGGAGAGAGTTTTATAGAAACATCATGCATTCTTTTCCAAAAGTAAGTTGCAATCAGCCTTTTCAAGATTACACCCGCAATATTCCTTGGCGCCACTCTAGCTCTGAGATTGCAGCTTTTAAGAGTGGGAATACTGGGTTTCCTATTATTGATGCGGCCATCAAACAAATGCTCTCAGAGGGATGGATGCATAATCGTCTGCGAATGATCGTTGCAATGTTTTTTACAAAAAACATGCTTCATGATTGGAGGATTGGAGAGCAATTTTTTATGGAACACTTAATTGATGCAGACTTTGCTTCAAATAATGGAGGATGGCAGTGGAGTGCCTCTACAGGTACAGATGCAGCACCATATTTCAGGATTTTTAACCCCATTACACAATCTCAAAATTTTGATCCCACAGGCGAATTTATTAAAAAATTTATACCAGAACTCTTAGATACTCCTATAAAAAATATTCATCAACCAACCCAAGATTTATTTATCAAGTTGGATTATCCAAAACCCATCTTGGATCTCAAAGAATCTCGTCAAAGAGCCATCCTTGCATTCAAGGAAACAAGAGATGCTCAGGCCCTATAACCATTGTTTATTTTGTAAATAAAGACTGGTTATGTTGCAATTAGTTCGGCTATAATTAATCTCAATTTTTAAGGGGAGTTTATAAGATGGAAAATCAATTAAAGTTTTATATTGATGGAGCATGGGTGAACCCTATGGGCGCAGAGACTATTGAGGTGATTAATCCTTCAAATGAATCTGTGATCGGCACTATTGCTGCTGGTACCAAGGAAGATATAGATGTGGCTGTAGCTGCTGCTAGCAATGCATTTAATTCATTTGGCTCTTCAAGCAAAGAAGACAGAATAAAACTCATTGAAGATATTATTACTGAGTACGAAAAGCGCTCTGAGGAATTAGCTCAAACCATTTCTAATGAAATGGGTGCACCTTTATGGTTGTCTCAAATGGCACAAGTTACCGCTGGGCTCTCACATTTTAAAGATACATTAGAAGTTTTAAAATTTTTTGAATTTGAAGGTACAGAAAATAATTATCTAATTAGAAAAGAGCCTATTGGTGTTATAGGCATGATTACACCTTGGAACTGGCCAATGAATCAAATGTGCACTAAGGTTGCATCTGCTATTGCTGCTGGCTGTACCATGGTTTTAAAACCAAGTGAAATCACACCTTTGTGCGGCATTATTTTTGCTGAAATATTACATGATGCAAAAGTACCAACGGGCGTATTTAACTTAGTTAATGGGATGGGCCCGATTGTTGGGGCTGCTCTATCTGAACATCCAGATATTGATATGATGCATTTTACAGGATCCACGCGAGCAGGTGTTGCAGTTGCAATTGCATCCGCTCCAACTGTAAAAAGAGTATCTCAGGAATTAGGCGGCAAATCAGCAAATATTGTTTTGGATGATGCTGACATAGAAAAAGCTGTTACTTCAGGAGCTAATCATTGCTTTATGAACACCGGTCAATCATGTAATGCACCGACTAGGATGCTTGTGTCATCAAAAAGTTATGATACCGCTCTTCAAGCAGCAGCTGTTGCAGCTAATGCAACAGTAGTTGGCTCTCCAGAAACCGAGGGTGTAAGAATTGGCCCTATTTCCAATAAGACTCAATACGAGAAAGTACAAAGAATGATTCAACTTGGCATTGATGAAGGAGCAACCCTTGTCGCCGGTGGCCTTGGTAGACCAGATGGTTTGACAGAAGGTTATTTTGTTAAGCCAACTGTTTTTGGCAATGTCACTAATGATATGACTATTGCCAGAGAAGAAATTTTTGGACCCGTATTATGTATTCTAAAATATGAATCTGAAGATGAGGCGATAGAAATTGCTAATGATACTCCGTATGGTCTTGCAGGATATGTTCAATCAGGGGATGAAGATCATGCAAAGGCTGTGGCTAGAAAAATTCGTGCAGGCCAGATTAGTATTAATGGAGGCAGCAGGGGCCCTGCAGCACCGTTTGGTGGCTTCAAAACCTCAGGTAATGGAAGAGAGCATGGCTTGGCAGGCATGCATGAATGCCTAGAAACTAAGGCAATTATTGGCAATTAATTTAATCCAGTAAATCAGGTTCTTTTTCAGAAATCATATCGAACAGAGGCTGAAAACTCGCCCAAGCTGCAAGATCACTGGCTATAAATTCTCTTGTTTTGACTGCCGTTTCATGAGGAATTAATGTCGTTTTCCCAGCAGCATCTGCCATGAGTTGAGACTGGCAACATCTTTCTAGAGAAAAATAATACCAAAGAGCAATATCAATTGATGATCCTGTTGATAAGATCCCATGATTTTGCATAAAAAGAACTGTTTTATCACCTAGCGCATTCGCAATCCTATCTCCTTCCTCTGTCTCTTCTACAACTCCTGAAAAATGATTATGAATTGCTTGCCTCTCATAAAATGCGCAGGAGTCCTGAGAAATCGGATCTAGCAACTTTCCGAATGTTGAGAATGTTTTTCCATACATTGAATGAGAGTGAGCTGCTGCATTAACATCTGGTCTCGCTTTGTGCAGTCTTGAATGAATAGCAAATGCTGCAATATTTACAGGTCTATTTCCTTGTACAACCTCTCCATCGTGATTCACAAGCAGCAAGTCAGAGACTTTAATTTGACTAAAGTGAACTCCAAGTGGATTTACCCAAAAATGATCACTAAATTCAGGGTCTCTTAGAGTAATGTGTCCAGCAACACCTTCATCATAACCAAAGTAAGAAAATAGTCTGAACCCAGCAGTTAATCTTTGAAGTTGATCTCTCCTGATCTCTTCCATGGTTTTGCATTCGACCATTTCAATGCCTTTTGGCTTGCTCGGAAGCTTTCCTTTGCTAATATCTATGTTAATTGGTACAACTTTTGCCATAATGAATTCCTTATAAGTGTAAAATAGTTTACCCAATAACGGAGCGAATATGAAATATAGAATTGAAAAAGACTCAATGGGTGAGGTTAAAGTGCCGGCTGATGCTCTTTGGGGCGCCCAAACTCAACGCGCTTTAGAAAATTTTAATATAAGTGGCATTAAATTTACCTTTCCATTTGGAAGAAGTTTTATCGAGGCACTTGGTATTATTAAGTATTCTGCTGCAGCTTCAAATCAAAAGCTTAAACTGCTAGATACAAGAAAAGCAAAAGCTATTAAATTGGCTGCAAAAGAAGTTTTATCTGGCGCTCATGATAGCCAGTTTCCATTAGATGTTTTTCAAACTGGTTCTGGAACTAGCACTAACATGAATGCAAACGAGGTAATTGCAAGCCTCGCATCAAGAAAAGCTCGAATTAAGATCAATGCAAACGATCATGTAAACATGAGTCAAAGTAGCAATGATGTTATTCCAACAGCAATTTGTATTGCTGCTCTTTTAGATACTCAGAGACTCTTGATTCCAACATTAGATCATTTGATTAAAACTATAGATAAAAAAGCCCTTTTGTTACAAGGGAAAATAAAAACAGGCAGAACTCATCTAATGGATGCTATGCCTATAGATTTTTCTCAAGAGCTTTCAGGTTGGAGTTCACAGCTTAATGCAGTCAAAAAACCTATTATTGCTGCTTCAAAAGAAATGGCAGAATTGCCCCAGGGCGGAACAGCCATTGGAACAGGTATTAATGCTCATAAAGATTTTGGGAAAACATTTGCCTCTGAGGTAAAAAAATTATCTAAACTAGATGTACAAACATCCTCAAATTATTTTAAATCATTAAGTTCGCAAGATGCAGCAGCGCAGCTCTCATCAAGCATAAAGAATCTTAGTTTAGTTCTTACTAAGATATCTAATGATTTACGATGGATGAATAGTGGTCCATTGACTGGATTGGGTGAGATTGAGCTTGAGGCATTACAACCTGGCAGCAGCATCATGCCGGGTAAAGTAAATCCAGTTATTCCCGAGGCAGTGGCTATGGCCTGCGCAGATGTTGTTGGTAATGACGTCACTGTATCAATTGCTAGCCAGTCAGGTAATTTTCAATTAAATGTTATGCTTCCTGTCATTGCATACAATCTTTTGAAAAGTATTAGTTTGCTATCAAACTCTATGCCTTTGTTGGCTAATAAAGCTATTAAATCGTTTAAGGTAAATGAAAAAAACATTTCACAATCCCTAAGCATGAATCCTATATTGGTCACAGCTCTTAATAGAGAAATAGGGTATGACAAAGCTGCAAAAATTGCTAAAAAAGCTTATAAAGAAAAAAGATCTATTATTGATGTTGCTCACGAAGAGACCGGACTATCACCAAGTAAATTAAAAATATTATTAGATCCTGCAAAGCTCATAAAAGGAGGCATATGATTAGTCTATCTAGTCAAAGTTGTTCTGCTTGTGAATTAGGAGCGTCACTTGTCTCTGATAAAGATCAAGCAAGTCTTTTAAAAGATCTTGAGAGCTGGAGAATAGACAACTCTGGTATGAAGAAATTGGTTAAGGAGTTTAAATTTAGAGATTATCAGGATGCAGTTAAATTTTTAAATTTAATTGCTGATCTTGCACAGTCAGAAGATCATCACCCTAAAATTACTCTTGAATGGGGGTTAGTGACACTCGAATGGTGGTCTCATAAAATTAAGGGCTTGCATATGAATGATTTTATATGTGCTGCTAAATCTGATGAAATGTTTAAAAGCATTTCAAGTACTCGAAAATAAAAAATTTAAATAACTTAAGAGTCTATTTTTCTTGAAAGTTCCTTAACATATGAGAGTGTTCTTTTAATGAGTTTCAGTCTTGATGACCAACTGCCCCCACCTTTTGCTTCTCCAAACTGACGCTTATTGAATAGAACAGGAACTGTTTTGATAGCTAAATTTCTCTTTTTTGCCTCAAGTAATATAAAAAGGTCCAGTGAAAAATCATCAGGCCATAATTTCTTGGGTAGTGAGGAATAAAAATTTTTTGAGAATAATTTTGGCTGGGCATTAATATCACTAATGAAATGCTTCGTATAAAATAAAACTGCAACCTCCATTCCAATGGTAAAAAATCTTTCAAGTTTTCTTCTATTTTTTCTTTGCCCTTTAACAATTATTGACTGAGTTGAACTTTTTATTTTATAAAATGCTATCTCTAAATCACAAATATCTGTTTGGAGATCAGCATGAGTCCATCCGAGATAATCATACTTAGCAATTTTTAACCCTTCCTGTATATCTGCTCCATATCCTTTGCTTTCTGTAAGAAATAGAATTCTTATATTAGGATTAACGGGTAGATTCTTCAAAGCCTCCAATGTTCCATCGGTTGATTGCCCATCTACTATTATAAATTCATGCAAGAAAGTAATATTTCGAGAGAAACTAATTAAATTTTCTAGGAGCTGAGGAATGTTACCTACTTCGTTAAAAATTGGTATAACAACAGATAATCCTAAGGTCTCTTGCTTATCCATTTATTTTTTTTATAAAATTTTTTCCAATAATCAATTCGATTTTCATAATCATAATAATCTTTAGGAGTACCCCAGCATATATAGTTAACATCAAGAAATTTTACTTTTAGACCATCATCTATGCAGTATTGCAAAACTTTATCGACATAATATTTATTATCGAGAGTATCATTTTTCCAAATCATTTTTTCTAAATTGTTTAAAAAATCATTTGATCTTTTAAACCAAAACATTCCAGTAGTAGCATGATCGTACATATAATTTTTACTTACAGGCTTTTTTAATGAGATTTTTTTAATTGTTTCTCCATCCTTGTGAAGCTTGGCCCAGCTATGAGCATATGGATTTGATGCAATATTTGAATTATTAGAATGACTAAACATAATAACGTCAGAAGATTTTTTTAACTTATTGAATAAAGAAAGATCTAAATCAAAACCATTATCACAGGCCCCAATAAACAGCTCTTCATTAGATTGGAGGTATTCTCGAGCTAAAAAACATCCAAAAGCTTGATCTAGCATTACATGATCATGTATGAATATAGGATTTTTAAAATGGTTACTTATTTTTTTTTCTAAACCGTTGTGCGAATGGTCTAATTTATTTACACATATTAATTTATTCCTTGGATTATTTATCCAAGGGATATCTTGAAGCGCACAAATGACCATGGGTAATTTTCTTCCAGAGTGCCTGTCTGTTATGTCCAAGAGAGCTTTATTAGTCTTGATACCAGCTTCTTTAAACCTTGAGCTTAAACCACCCATAGGAATTAATATATTCATAATTTTACCTAAATTTTTTAATTTTATTTATCCAATATAAATATTCACTTAAATCCTCTGGAGTGCCCCACTGACAAAAATAATTTACATTTGGTGGACACCATACTTTTAATCCGTCCTTTACCATGTAGTTAAATGGAAGGCTTGCGTAATATTCATTATTAAGAGTATCTTTTGCTTCAATCATTTGTTTGCAATATTTTTTTAAAATTTTGCCTGATTTAAAATAGTATGCTCCAGGCGAATGATAATCTTTCATTTTATCTTCATTGAATTGATTTTTTTCTAATATTAGTTTTAGATAATTGCTTTTATTTACCTGGCAAGTTGCGTAAAGATTTTTTTTATGAATTAAGTGAGGATGAAACCCTGTATAACAGGGAATAGCTCCATCTGGCTTTAAGCGATCCAGATCACTTTTAAACTTTTTATAATCCCAGTCCATAAAATAATCACAGTAACTTACTAGAACCTGATCCTCGTCATTAATGCTGTCTGCAGCTCTTAAAATATCAAAGACAGGGCCTTTTTTTTCCCATTTATCTATCAAAATAATCTTACATTTGGGAGATGCTTCTCTTAAATCCCTTAAAAGATAATTATATTTTTTAGCATGAGCTTTTTGGCAGATAAAAATAATTTCCTCTTTATCTTGATCAAACATTTTTGCTACCCAGTTAATTATAGGCTTACCATGAATTTCTATAGACGGTTTAAGTTTTTTATATCCCGCAGCTTTAAATCTTGAGCCGAGACCTGTAAGAGGTATAACTATTTGCATGTTAAATCCATAATAGTGGTTGTTTTGTGCATACTGCATCAATATCCATATTAATCACCTCTTCTCTAATGAGTTTGATCATTTCAATTGGATGATTTTGCAATTCAGGAGAAACAAGGCAAATTTTAAATCCATTCATTTTAAGAGCTTTGTAGTTTTCTATATTTAGTGGAAATGTAGTGAATGTATCCACCCAAACCCATTTTGCTTTTCCGCTAAAAGCTAACGCATACTCGATTGGCTCAAGATCTGAAAACCTTACAGCTAGATTCTCGGAAGAAAAAGATTCAATTTTTTTCTCTTTTATAAGCTCAGAGAATCTAGCAAAATAGGGCATAGAAAGATCTAAAAAAAACCAATTTTTAATTTTTCTTTCTGCTAATAGCTTAATACATTCCAATTCGACCCCTTCAGTTTTAATATTTAGAATTAGTGGGCCTTTAGACTCCCAATTATCTAAAAAATGAGTTAATTCAACGCATTCATTTATATGATGTGAAAAAGGGTCATGATGAAGAACTAGAGTATCTTCATGATACCGAACATCAATCTCAGCACCATGCTCTTTATTAAAATCTTTTAATGCATTTTTATCATTAATTCTATGTTGTATTATTTGCATATCTTAAGCGATAGATTGTCTATACTTCTCACTTTCCATGTTTTGTAAGATTTGAATGTTATGGTCATCTATATACTTGGGCGTTAATCCCAATCTAACAATTTCATTTAAAATGTAATTTAAAGCTAAAAGAGTTTCTTTGCCTGATGTAGACCGAAGCAGTTTTTTGTTTGCAGTAAATACCACCTGATCTGGAAATATCACTTTATTTATATTTTTTGAAGTTAAATCATTTTGAGCAAATGATTTAAGTGCAAGCTTTTCTATTACAGTCGCATTTATTTCTTTATGAAGCTCCAAGACAGATTTATAATTTGGCCCAGAAACTATTACTCCATGGCTCTCTAGAAAAACAACTATCCTTTCATCTAAAATATTTTTTATTTTTTTTGTTTTTTCTCGAAGAGATATAGTTAGGTCAATTCCAGGAGTGCCATAATCTACCCAAATTGAATTTGGAAATAAATTTTTAGCTATTTCTTTTCCTTCAAGGGAGCAGAGCAGCACGTTTATGTATGCAGAGTGACTATGAGCAACACAACAGCCCAGGAGGGAGTGAAAGCCAGTTTCAATAGAAGGCCTTCCTTGATTGTATAAAGAGAATGAGTCTACTTTTGTAGAAAAATCTGACTCATCCTTTTTGATCGAAAGTAAATATTTGTTAAGATTTTTGTAATCTAAAACACAGTACCCCTGATTAAAGGACATTTCTTTTAACTTAGTTCCAGATGCCTTTACAGCCATTAGATTATTAGAAATCTTAATAGAGGTATTACCGCCCCCTCCCTGAATATAAGCCTTATTCTCTCCAATTGAAGTTGACAGGGTAATTAATTGTTTAATTTGATCTTTATTTTCCATTATTTGCCTCTTCAAACATGAGATATGTGACTAGCAGCATTACAACTCCATAAGAATTGTCTGGCCAAATTGGGGGAGCGCTCAGCATTTGCGTCAAACCTGGTATATGGTCATCTCCAATTCTTGCAATAATTTTGTTATTTATTTCACCGCTTATTAAAATTTCTTGATTGGTAGAATCAATATATCCATGCTTCACAGCCAAAGTACTAATTGTTTGTAGCTCTTGTATTAACTGATCAATCCAGATTGAATTAGGTATAAGCAGTTGATACTCAATCTCTTTTGTCTCACCTTGCAATGAACTAATTGACCTAGGTTTAATTATAACGTCAGCAAACTTAGATTGAGATTCTATGAAGAGCTCAGAGTCTTTTTGCCTAGAATTTATCTGGTTGATGACATCTTGTTTATTTTTTCCTCTTTGATTAATATCTCGGTTGATTTTCCATGAGTGGAGTAGGTCCTGATCAGGCGAAATAAAGATTTTTAAATCAAATAATTGTCTTTGTTTATTAAGATAAAATGGATGCAAGCCTTCATAAATAATTAAATTCTTTGGTATTAATGCCTTTTCATCTAAAAATGTACCTGAAGTATGATCATATTCTCGTCGAAATATCTTTTTCCCACTTTTGAGATCACTCAACATATGAATTTCTTGATGGAGCTCGTTAGCTTTTGGATCAAGATGAGTAAATTGATGCCATTTAGTATTACCTCTTTCCCATCTATGCATATCATCGCCCCTAACAATGCTAGAGTTTTTTGAATTAAATATATTTGAAATCGAAGAAGCTAACCTAGACTTACCAGCGCCGGAGTTACCTCCAATTCCCAGCATGAATGGAGAGTATAAGATTTTATATTTTGTGTAGCCATTTAAGCCAAATTGATATACCCAAACACAGTTTGCTATTAAAAGACCTTGCAACAATGTAAATGTTAATCCCACAAAATATGCATTCATAATGTCTATAAAAGATATGAATTCAAGTAACTCAGCTGAATAAAAATACAAGAAATATGCAATTTGTAGAAATACTACTAATGCCATTGATCGATCGGTAGACTTGGCAAAAAAGTAAAATAGAAATGGAAAAAGCCAATAATACCAACCCTTACTTGGCATTACAAAAATTAAAATTATTCCAAAACTAAAACCAAGGAACATTGTAAATAGATCTTTATTAAATCTCTTTATAGAAGCGCCTTTTATTAAGAGGAATAAGATAGATAATGGCACAAGAAAAACTGAAACCGATCCAAGTGTTAAACTTGCTCCAAAGATCTTCAATTGCTCTTGGTTATTAAAAACTATTTCAAAAAAACCACTTGATAATAAAAATGGAGCATTAATTATCAAGAAGCTAAATATGGCTACTATGTAAAATAGCAGTATTCTATATATTGGCTCACTATTGGAAAACAAGTATAAAAATATAAATGGAAAAGTCAGTATGATCATTGTTTTTGTTGCGAGCGAAAGCCCTAAAAAAATTGCCGAACTGATTAAATTCCCTCTATATATTGATGATAGGCTTAATATCAATAATGATATTGGCACAACATCTAATTGCCCATGAACATAGGAGATATATATTAAAACAGGTGATAGCCAATACAAGAAAAAGAATTTTTTTAGCTCATGCCTTCCTAGCCAAGTTGATAATGTAAAAAATATAGTTAAATCAGCCAATAAGATCGGAAGTCTAAATAAAAATAATTCAAAGGCTTGACTATCATTAATCCATCCAAATAAAACTTTAGGCAGCAACATTACATACAGCATTAAAGCTGGATAAGGGAAAATCTCGGTTCTCTCATTTTGAGCATAAAACTCATATGGATTACTGAATGATGATTCAATTGTGTAGTTCAAGAAGAGAATGAAACCATTTACAGGGAGTGTTGACCCTAAGAAAATGCCTAAAATAATTTTAAAAAGCACTCCAACCATTAGGAATTTAATTAAGCCATTCTCATTAATATTTGTTAATAATACTTTCATCATTAGCCTGTATTTCCCTTGAAAACAAATAGCTTGATCAAGAAAAAATTAGTAAAAGTAGTTATTATTATGCAAATTACATTAGCGATTTCAGCTATTAGCCCTAAGGTAGAGACAAAATATTCTAGCAATACCAATGAAATCATTAGAGTGGAAAAGTAAACACCTACATATTTAAATATTTTATGTGCATCACCAGTCTTATTTGACTGAAAGGTCCATTTATTATTTAAAGAATAGCCTAAAAAAATTCCAGCTGTATACCCTAATCCTGATGCTACAAGATATTCAAATATTTTAAAATTTAACAATAAGTAGAATACTAAATAATTAAACAATGTAGACACTGCCCCAACTAATATAAATCGTTTGAATTCAATTAGTGAAGAATAGATACTCATCTGATATCTTTTAATAGGTATGCATTAATACCATATTGCCTAGCGCCCATAATATCTTTTTCATGGTTATCACCTATCATAATTACCTGATCTTTTTTAATATTTAGCTTAGCCAATGCGCTAGAAAATATTCTTAAATCAGGCTTTTCCACTCCAACCTCTTCACTGGTAACTAAAAAATCAATTTTTTTACTTAGTTTTAGTTTTTCAAGCTTTTTGATCTGAAATCTAGCCTGCATATCTGAAATTGCACAAATTTTAATCTTATGTTTTTTACAAGTTTTAAAAAAAGTATCCAAATTTTTGAAGGGTTTTATAGAGTTTATAAGCTCTTGCCAGTAAAGATCCTCAAAAAATAAAGCATATTTATAGGCGTAAGCAAAGTTTTCATTTTCAAATAACTTTTGAAATGCAAAAAGCCTTGATCTGCATGTTCCTGAATAATTCATTTTTGTTGTAAATTTATTTCTGTAAGAGGTGTATAAATTAATAAATTGATCTTGAGAGTGGGAAGCTTTCATTTCCAGAGGGAGTACTTGATAGCATTTTTTTATTGCAAGTTTATGGACTTTTTTATAACTATAAAGAGTGTCGTCAATATCAATTAACACCCCTTTGGTTTCTCCCCAATTAATTTTTTTAATTAACTCAGAGTAGGAGCTGCATTCAATTACAGAGGGCGTCATAAGATTTTAATTTTATTTAAACTCAGTGTAATCTAAATTTATAGTAGATAATACTCTGATTAGAATGTTTAAAAATCATAAATTAATTTTCGCCCAACTAACTTTTCTTCTTATATCTCTAGCTGGATACTACTTTGCCCAAGAGAAACCTTTTTACTTTTTTAACCAAGATGCTGAGGTGGATTATTTCATAAACTCACTTTTAGTCTCGCTTGGAAAAGAGACATGGAGCTTCCATCACCCAGGAATTTTTATTCAATATCTTGGTGGGTACGTACTGTCACTTTTTTATAACTCTGACCCTTTTCAAGCAAAAAGTTTTTTGCTTGTTATGAAATGGATTTTAGTTTTTTGCAATTTATTATTAATAATTCTTGCATTTAAAATTAGGGGCAACCTCTCAAAAGAAACCATCTTTACACTTGCCTTGCTTTCATTTGCTTGGCCATCATTTTTATATTACCTAGATTATTTTACAGTTGATAGTATTGTCCAAAGCCTTTCAATTGTTTTGTTCCTAGCTGTATGGAAAAATTTATTAGAGGAAAAATTTTTTATTAAAGATAGACTCATATTATCTGGGTTAATGAGTTTTGTACTAAGTCTTAAAATATCTTTTGCTCCATTTGTTGCTATCTCTATATTCTCTATCTTAATTAAAGATGTTGTTCAACATGATTATTCTAGAGGTATTTTTAGATTCAACTTGATATTGCTGCCAGCTTCTTTTGTTATGTTTCTATTGTTTTTTAATCTTCCCATAATTGAAAGATTTCCTTACTTGGTGATGAATACCCTATTTGAAATATTTTCGATGCTGTATAACAAAAAGCTCCTAATGGTAATTGTTGGATTAGCTTTGATAACATCTTGCCTTGGCGTATTGAGTTATTTTAAGTACATTAAAATACCTTTTTTGAGTCTTGACATTCAATTACTTCCAAAATATATATTTTTATTCTCCGGATCTTGTATTTTTATTCTGAATATCTTAAAAGTGGATTATTCAAATTTTTATCATCTAGGAATGGATCTAAGAAATGCATCAGCATATCTAGTATTCTTTCTTTTTCTTATCATATCTTTCTTAAATCAAAGAAAATTCCTTGCTAAGTGGTCCCTTTTATTTTCTTTGAGTATTTTCTTAAGCGCAGTAATAACTTTTACTTATAGTAGAGATATATGGATATCACAAAGCCTAGAGCAAGAAAAGTTTTTAAAAGAATTAACCATCAACAAAATTGATCAAAATAAAACTGTATTAGTATGGACTGGTTCCGGTAATAATAATTTCTTAATTGAGAATTTTTATATGTGGGGTAATTATAGATATAGCAATGAACAATTTTCAGATCTTTTTGCTTCCCATTTTAAAAATATACGATTAATTAGGTTAAGGTCATTACGAAAAAATAATCAATATTATATCCATAATAATTCTTCTAACCTTATTGAAAAACTATCGGGATACAAGATTTTTTTCCCTGAGAGAACGAATTTCTATGATGGAGGTTTGGTAGATTCTGATAACGTCGTGGTTGTTATTCTTAAAGGAGAAATAATTAACGAAATGAAGTTTCAAGATTCCCCTCCATCACAGTTTAAATTTTTTATAGAAGATTCTTTTGATAGAAAGTTCACTTTTAGTGAAATTGAGCATAAAGATTTTTCATACTTTGTTTTTGAGTAAAATAAATATGCTTCATATGAATTGCAAAATCCTACAATCACTTCAAGCGCTATGAAAGATAAGATTGTCCTTATTCTTTCGGGTGGAATAGATTCATTTACATTACTGCATCATGCGCTTATTCAGGAATATAATGTCGATTGTATTACTTTTGATTATGGTCAGAGACATATTAAAGAAATAGAATGTGCTCGTTTAATCTGTGAACAGAATAACCTCAAAAATCTCATAATCAAGGTAGCTAATGTGGAATCTATTTTTGCTAAATCTGCTTTAACATCCAATGAAATTGAGATGCCCCATGGAAGCTACCAGGCGAAAAGCATGCAAAAAACGATTGTTCCAAATAGAAATATGTTGTTTATTTCTCATGCTATTGCATACGCTATATCTCAAAATATAGATAGAGTTTGGTATGGCGCACATTCTGGAGATCACTTTATCTACCCAGATTGTAGGCCTGAGTTTTTATCTGCAATGAATGCAGTTGCACAAACATGCCATACATTCCCTATTACTGTAGAAGCACCTTTTTTAAATTCCACAAAGGCAGAGATTATCAAGCAAGGCATAGAGCTTGGGATTGACTACTCTAAAACATGGACGTGCTATGAGGGAAAAGAGCTAGCATGCGGACAATGCGGATCCTGTAATGAAAGACTAGAAGCTTTTGCTCTTAATGATTCTATCGATCCGCTTCCTTATAAAAATTAATGTACACAATTAAAGAGATTTACAAAACAATTCAAGGAGAGGGTGCGCAAGCAGGTAGAACTGCACTATTTGTAAGGTTTACAGGCTGCAATCTTTGGTCTGGCAAGGAAAAGCATCGGGCAAGTGCCGTGTGTAAATTTTGTGACACAGATTTTGTAGGAACCAATGGTGTTAATGGTGGAACCTATTCCGTCCAAGATTTAGTATTCAAACTGAATACTTTATGGGGAGGATTAGATAATAAGCTTATTGTGTTTACAGGCGGTGAGCCAATGCTCCAACTAGATGAGGAGCTGGTTAATGAATGTAAAAATAATGCTTTTGAGACAGCAATAGAAACAAATGGAACAATTCCCATAGATTTTAATATTGATTGGGTTTGCGTGTCTCCAAAACATGGGTCTGAATTAGTTGTAAAGCATGGAAATGAATTAAAGACTGTTTTTCCTCAAGAAGGCCAGAAGTTGAATAATTTTTTAGATTTGGACTTCGAGCATTTATACCTCCAACCAATGGATGGTATTGATAGAAAAGAAAATACCACCAAGACTATTCAGTATTGTTTAGAGCATCCTGAATGGAAACTGAGCATTCAACAGCATAAGCTTATAGGTATGCCATAAAATATCTTTTTTTCAATTTCAGCTTAGGCTATAATCTGTTATGGAAAAGATCAAATTAAAAGCATTAACGTTTGACGACGTCTTACTTCTCCCTCGTTATACAGATTTCTTGCCTGCTGAAGCAGATCTTGCAACTAGAATCTCCCGCAATATAACCTTAAAGATACCTTTGGTATCCGCTGCTATGGATACTGTGACTGAGTCTAGAATGGCTATAGCACTTGCTGAGAATGGTGGCATAGGAATCATTCATAAGAATAATTCTATTGAAGAGCAGGCCCAGTTAGTTAAAGCTGTTAAAAAGTACGAGAGTGGTGTTGTTCGAGACCCATCCACCATTAAGTCAACTAAAACCATAGAAGAGTTAATGCAGCTAACAAATGAATTGAGTATCTCCGGAATGCCGGTTGTTGATGATGGTGAATTAATGGGTATTGTGACAAGCAGAGATTTTAGATATGCAGATAACCCATTAGATCCTGTGTCCTCAATAATGACCCCAAAAGATAAATTAATCACAGTTATAGAAGGTACTGATCAAGAGGAAGTAAAAAAATTAATGTATAACAACAGAATTGAAAAAATCCTTGTTATTGATTCTATTGGTTCTTTAACAGGTCTTGTGACTATGAAAGATATTGAAAAATCTGCTGAACACCCATTTGCAACCAAAGATTCAAGAGGCCAACTGCGAGTTGGAGCAGCCCTTGGAACTGGAGCTGATACCCTTGATAGAGCTAAAGCATTATCAGCAGTGGGAGTAGATTTATTTATTGTGGATAGTGCGCACGGCCATTCAAAAAACGTTGTAGAAACTATTAAGTTGATTAAGAAGGAATTTCAAGAAATTGATGTGATGGGTGGTAATGTAGCTACACCTGAGGGAGCCATAGCTCTAAGAGATGCAGGAGCTGATGCAATTAAAATTGGAATGGGCCCAGGATCTATTTGCACAACAAGAATAATAGCTGGTATGGGCGTGCCTCAAATTACAGCAATTCTTTCCATTAAAGAGAAATTTAAATCCAATGATATTCCATTGATTGCAGATGGAGGCATCAGATTTTCTGGCGATGTCTCTAAAGCTCTAGCAGCAGGAGCTGATGCAGTTATGTTAGGAGGGATTTTTGCAGGTACAGAAGAAGCTCCTGGAGACGTGGAGCTCTACCAAGGTAGAAGCTTTAAGACATATCGTGGTATGGGATCTATAGGTGCGATGTCAGAAAGAAATGATGTTAATCGATACTCTCAAGACGGTGTAGAAAAGGAAAAAATGGTTCCAGAGGGTATAGAAGGGCGAGTACCTTTTAAAGGGTGGGTTGTTAGCGTGATCGATCAGTTGACTGGCGGCATTAGACAAAGCATGGGTTACGTTGGATGCAAGACTATCTATGAAATGCAAACAGACACGCAATTTATAGAAATTACTAATGCTGGAATGATGGAAAGCCATGTGCATGATGTCATGATTACCAAAGAAGCACCTAATTATCAAAGAAGTTAATTGCTGACTATGACAAATTCTGATCAATTAGCTTTGAATAAAAAAAACATTGACACAATTTTAGTATTAGATTTTGGCTCGCAATATACACAACTCATAGCAAGAAGAATTAGGGAGCTTGATGTTTTCTCTATTATTTTACCCTGGGATATATCCAAGGAGAGAATATCTGAGATCAACCCTGCTGGCATTATACTTTCAGGTGGGCCTGAATCTGTAACAAATAACAATACGCCTAGAATTCCCGAGATTATTTTTGATTTGGAGATACCAATTCTGGGCATCTGCTACGGTATGCAAACATTAGCCGAGCAATTTGGAGGTCAAGTGACTGCCTCTAAAACAAAAGAGTTTGGGCATGCATCCATTGTTCTTGAGAAAGCCTCTATTTTATTTGATGGCTTTGATGCCGGATCATTGGTAGATGTTTGGATGAGTCATGGTGATCATGTCTCCACATTACCAGATCAATTCAATCTAATTGCCTCTACTTCATCTGCTCCAATTGCTGCTATGGAGCACTTTGATAAGCCTATATATGCCCTTCAATTTCATCCAGAAGTAACTCATACGAAGGAGGGCAGCGTTGTCTTAGAAAACTTTGTATTTAAAATCTGTAACTGCCAGGCTGAATGGAAGATGGAAAATCTAATTGAGCAGCGCATTCTTGATATTAAAGAAAGAGTAGGAGATAAAAAAGTATTGCTTGGGCTATCTGGAGGCGTTGATTCCTCAGTGACAGCAATGTTGCTAGATCGAGCTATTGGAAAAAACTTAATATGCATGTTTGTTGATAATGGATTGCTTCGAAAAAATGAGGCTGAAGAGGTAGAAAATTTATTTAAAGAGAAGATGGATCTAAATTTATTAGTTGTCGATGCCAAGAAAATATTTCATAGACATTTAAAGGGCGTTTCAGATCCCGAGCAAAAAAGAAAAGTAATCGGTAGGACCTTCATTGATATTTTTGATAATGAATCTGCGAAACTAAAAGATGATATTAATTTTCTTGCCCAAGGAACCATTTATCCAGATGTAATTGAATCTTCTGAGTCAGAGTCAAAGGAGGCGAGGGTGATTAAATCTCACCACAATGTTGGTGGTCTCCCTGACGATATGAAGATGGACCTTGTAGAGCCTCTTAGAGATCTTTTCAAGGATGAGGTAAGAAAAATGGGTGCTGAATTAGGTTTGCCCCTTGAGATGCTAAACCGCCATCCCTTTCCGGGGCCTGGCCTGGGAGTAAGAATTTTAGGAGAAATTACTCCGGAAAAAGTTACTACACTTCAGAATGCAGACGCAATATTTATTGAAGAGCTAATCAAGGCAGATTTGTATCACCAAGTAAGTCAAGCGTTCTGCGCCTATCTTCCAGTAAAATCTGTTGGAGTAGTAGGGGATGAAAGGAGATATGCAGATGTGATTGCAATCAGAGCAGTTGAAACTGTGGATTTTATGACTGCTACTTGGGCTAAACTTCCATATGATTTCCTTGGGCACGTGTCTAATAGAATTGTTAATGAGATAGAGGAGATTAGCCGAGTAGTCTACGATATTTCTAGCAAGCCCCCAGCGACTATTGAGTGGGAGTAAGCATATCGCTGCAAAGTATTAATGATGATAAGAAATTTTTGGCGTAGCAAAAATAATATTCCTAGACGTGGGTTTTGGTTCATTATCCGCAAGTTAATAGGGTGGATGAGAGCATTTGAAGTATCAATTTTTGACCAAGAAAAAAATTATAAAATCGTTGGGCTTAATAGAAAAGATGGTTTAAAAAAATTGGATTCTGTATTGCAAGAATTATTCGGTAAAAAATATGATGAGAGAGATGGAATGTTTTCTGAGCACTTGATACTTTTGGCTTCGATCTCTGTTAGTGATATTTCAATAAATAAGATCCTGGAAATCGGAACATATGACGGGAGAACAGCCCTAATTCTTGGCAAGCTTTTTCCTAAATCTAGCATCCTGACAATTGATCTGCCTGCAAGCAAATATGAATTTGAGAGCACTTATAATCGAGGCAAAACAGCGAATGTTTTTGTGATGAATCGCAACAAACGTCTTGATGACGCACCTAATGCTAACTTTAAAGAAATGAACTCTTTAGAACTATGTAACTTTGAAGAGTCATTTGATTTGATTTGGATTGATGGCGCGCATGGATACCCGGTTGTGGCGATGGATATAATAAATTCTTTCCGTCTCGCTAGTGATGGTGGCTATGTGCTGATTGATGATATATGGAAATCAGCACCTATTTCAGACAAAATCTATAAATCTATCAGCGGATTTGAATCACTGCAATCACTTGTAGATGCTCAATTAATAAGCTCATTTAGTCTTTTTCCTAAACGTCTTATGGGAGAATTTAATTATCCTGGTAAAAAGAAATTTGTTGGGCTATTCATCAAAACGCCTCCAAAGCATTAGACTGATTGACGAAAACTAAACTGGGTATTTGAGCAGTATTTTACTACCTATTTCTCACTCTTTATAATGCCTGACCTCTAGAGCTTTTGTCTGTATGATATTAACTGTTAATTAGTTTGTATTAAATAGCTACTGACTGTTTAGAAAAATTCATAGCAAATTGAACGCTGAGTTAAAAAATACAAAAGCAGATGTTTGAATTAAGAAACAATGAACGTCTTTATATGTTGAAAGTTGATAAGTATTTAAAAAATAATCTCAGTTTTGCTATTAATTCTTTTGTAGCGTACTTCCATTTAAAAAAGTGAGGCGATCATAGTGAGCGGCAATTTAACCCTTTGTAGTTCCTCATCGTTACTTGAGTCAAATAGTCATTGGAGCAAAATTAACAAGCTGTACAGAGTAGACTTCGCATCATATGGAGATTTTATTTCACCATTATTGAGCTTAGATAATAGTACAGTCGTCATAGTTCTATTTCTTGAGGACTTGATTCATGATTTTAATGAAGAGCTATCCTCAATACAAAATCGTTATGCTCAATTTTTTGAGGCTATTCAGCGTCATCATGAATCATCAAATCAACCAACCATAATATGTTTTGGTAAGACAAGAGAATATAGTCTTTTAAAAGGAGCAAAAAGAGATACCAATGAACAGATAGTGCATAAATGGTTTTATGACCAACTCAATAGCGTAAAAAATGAACTAGACTCAATTTATCTTATAAACCTTGATGATGTTTTTCGAGATTATGGCAATCAGAATATATATTCAGATAGAAACTGGTATTTTGCTCGCTGCAGGTTATCAGCGAAGGGCTTATCAGCATTAACTAATTCAATTTCTATGGTACTGGACAGATTGGCTAACCCTCCATATAAGGTTTTGGCATTAGATTGTGACAATACGATATGGGGTGGAGTGATTGGAGAAGATGGATTGCAGGCAATTACCTTGGGTCAGGATGGTATGGGGGTAGCTTTTGCTGACTTTCAAAAAGAAGTAGTTAAGCTGATTAACCAAGGCGTAATTGTTGTATTGGCTAGCAAAAATAATGAAGAAGACGTCTGGAAGGTATTTGCTGAACATACCTCAATGAAACTAAAGCGATCGCATATAGTTTCTTACAGAATAAATTGGGATGAGAAGGCGCCTAATCTTAAAGAAATTGCAGATGAGCTTGATGTTAGTTTAGATAGTTTTGTTTTTTGGGATGATAATCCTCTTGAAAGAGATAAGATGAGGAGCCTCCTACCTCAAGTCTTAACGGTAGAGCCTCCCTTAAGCATTATTGAATGGCCTAGGCTGATCAATTCCCTTAATTGCTTTGCAAGATTTGAATCCACAGAAGATGATCAGCACAAGCTCGCTCAATACAAGGCACGTGCTCACTTCAAGGACAATATTCAAAACACTGCAAATGTAAATAACTATCTTCAATCTATAAATCTTAAGCCTACCGCAATCTCACTAGATGATTCTAATTTAAGCAGGGCTGAACAACTTTGCAAAAAAACTAATCAATTTAATCTGCGCACCATTAGGCACTCAGCTAGAGAGCTCAAACAATTCAAAAGCAGTAACAATGATTTTATATTTTTAACTCACCTTGAGGATAATTATGGCGATCATGGAGTTGTATCCTTGGTCTGCTTAAAAAGATTATCGGAGAATTCAATATTCATTGATACCCTATTAATTAGCTGCAGAGTATTTGGGCGTCATTTAGAATCATGGATTTTATCTATAATTTTAACTAGGATGTCAAAATATGATTTAAGGTACTTAATAGCGGAGTTCATTGAAACAGAGAGCAACATCCTAGCTAAAAATTTTTTACAAAATTATGGTTTTTCTGAGCTTACAAGCGATTTAAAAATAGATGATTCTATATCTTCAATTGATTTTGGTAGCAATAAATCGTATTTCTATTTGGATACTAAAAATTTAGAAATTCCGAATATTGATATATTTGATGGAGCTATAAAAATATGAATCTTAGACAAATACTCATTGAAACTTTTATTAATAGCTCCATTCCAGAGAATATTGATAATCTTAAAATAGGTGACTTGGAAGAGTGGGACTCTTTAGGAAATTTTAATTTAATATTAGCCATTGAGCAGAATTTAGGTATTCAATTTGATTTTGATCAGCTAGAGAATTTAAACTCTATAGCCGAAATTACAAAGGCCTTAGAGAATGATATTTCCAATAAGTAATATCCATGAATCTTTAAAAAATCTTGGTTTAGGCAGAGCTGATACTGTAATGATTCATGGTGATGCTGGTCTTGCTGCACAGTACAAATGGAATACTTCAGAGGATCGGGTCACAGAATTTCTCAGCACTATTATCAGCTATTTTGACAAGGGAACGGTTGTAGTTCCAACTTTTTCCTATAGCGCAACAAAAGGCGAGGTATTTCTCCCTCTTAAAACTCCTTCTGAGGTTGGATTATTTTCAGAAAAATTTCGGCTATTTAAGGGTGTAAAGAGATCTCATCATTCAATTTTTAGTGTTGGCTGCATCGGAGAAAAGGCTAAAATTTTTTCTGAATCCTCAACAAAAGACTGCTTCGGCCCACAAACATTTTTTGATAAATTCCATGAAAATAATGGAAAGATATTAACCCTGGGGTGTTCGTTCGATAGAGTAACTTTCGTTCACTATGTAGAGCAAAGCGCTGGCGTGCCTTATAGATATCTCAAACAATTCAATGGTATTGTTCAAACAGGTACTAAGATAAGTAAAGAAAAAGTTTCTTATTTTGTTCGAGATCTTAATTTAAATACTGAAATTGATTTGAAATTATTGGAGGATACTGCAATTAATGAGAAGAAAATGATTAAATCAAGATTTGGACGTTATACTGCTAGGCTTATTTCAGCCTCTGATTTTTATGATATTGCAATAAAATTGCTTGATGAAAATCAACATGCGTTAATTAAGGAGAGCTTAAAATGAGTAGTTTTCATCATATTGGAATTTTTGTTTCGGATCTCGACCATGGAAAATCTCATATGTCTAATTTGCTAGGTGCTTTGGATGTGAGCAAAGAAATACTAGATGAAAAAATGGGTGTACAGATAGTTTTTTTAAAAGATCAGCAAGAAATATTGTATGAATTAGTTGCACCTTATGGAGGTAACAGTCTAGTTCATGGTGTTTTAGCAAGAGGACAAAATATTTTAAATCATGTGGCTTACGTCTCAGATGAATTCGATAAGGAAATCTTTCGCTTGAGGGATAAAGGCTGTGTTCCTATCGGAGCACCACAAGCAGCAAAAGCATTTGAAGGAGCAAAAGTCACCTTCTTCTTAACCCCACTTGGCTTTATTTTTGAATTAATTGAGGGGCCCCTGTGATCAGAAATATTTATAGAAGCTTTAAGAGAATTTTAAATATATTTTTCGACTCTTTATCACTGAAGGCAATTAAAACTTTGCCAAGTGGGGGTGCTGTAACCTTAATTGATATCGGTGCAGCTGGAGAAATTGAACCGAGGTGGAAAAATTTCTCTAAAAATATTAAATATGTTGGTTTTGAGCCTGACGCAAGATCTAGAGAAACGCTGCAAAATAATAAAAATGATTTTTTAAACTATCAAATACTCCCTTTTGCATTATCTAATTCAAATCAATCAGTAGAGTTAAATTTATGTCGCGAACCCAAGGTATCTTCACTCTATAAGCCAAATAATAATTTCTTAAACAGATTTCCAGACTTTCAGCGTTTTGACATTCTTGAGACTGAAAAAATTGAATGTTCAACTTTGGATGAAATAAACCTACCTGATATAGATTTCATTAAAATTGATATTCAAGGCGCAGAGCATAATGTCATTCTGGGGGCAAACTACTCCCTAGATTCAGCACTTGGATTAGAAGTTGAAGTTGAATTCTTATCTCTGTATAAGGACCAGCCATTATTTGGTGATGTATGCAAAGAACTATCAACCAAGGGCTTTGAATTTATTGATTTTGTCAATCTGGCAAGATGGCAACGCAACCTGTTTAATGGCCAAGGCCAATGTATTTTTGGCGATGCATTATTTCTTAAAACTCCGGAATATCTTGAAATCCAAGGCCTTCCTGTTTCAAAAATAGCTTCTTATTTATCAATTCTAATAGTTTATCAACGGTTTGATTTAGTAGAAACAACTCTTGAGATGCTGGGCCCAGAATTGCGCATTAAGTTTCAAAGTTTTGAAATAGCCTATAAAAAACTTAGAAGAAGGAATAATATTATCAGAAAAATTTCATTCTTACTGAATAGAATAATTTCTTTATTTGGTAACTATCGACTTCATTTAATTGAATAACTTTTAAATATTTTCTTATTTTTATTTTTTAAGCAGAAAATATATGGGCATGTAGTAAAATTGATGAAATACTTTTATGTGATAAATTAATGAAAAAAAGACAGATAACATTACAAAAAATTTTAGAAATTAGTAAAGACGATCAACTTGCATTAAGAAAACTAAGAAACAAAAAAGATTGTAGAAAATGGATGTATTCAGATCACATTATTAGTATAGATGAGCATTTCCAATGGATTGAAAATCAGAAAACTGATAAATCCTTGATTGTATTTGCAGTCTATGAAAGCAAGGAAGTTATAGGGATGTTCAAAATAAATAATATATCCTGGAGGCATAAGACTTGTGATTGGGGATACTATATAGATAGTTCATATGCTGGAACAGGGATCGGTCAGTCATTAGAATACACCACTGTTGATTTTATTTTTAATACGCTTAATTTAATTAAACAAACAGTAGAAGTCATGGAGGGAAATAATTTAGTTTTAAGATTACATAACAAGTTTCTCTTTAAAGAAGAAGGTTTTAGGAAATCTGCGATTATTAAAGATGGAAAACGATGTAGCTTCCACGAATTAAGTGTTTTGAGAAGAGACTGGAATGCTGGAAAGGCTGAAGTTAAAAAATTAGTCAAATCATTTAAATTCTTTAATGTAAAGATAGTATGGAAATAATGCAATTAATACCTATAAGAGTCCTTTTTCCATGAATGTATCTGAAGCAGTTCTATCTCGAAAATCAATTCGATCTTTTCTTTCTAAGCCTGTCAACAATACATTAATTAGGGATTTGCTTAAAATGTCATCAAGAAGTCCCTCTGGGGGAAATCTTCAGCCGTGGAAAATTTTTGTTCTTAATAAAAAAAGTATGCATGAATTTCATTCTTTTCAAGCGAACTGGTCTGGAGAAGAAGTTTTTGAATATGATATATATCCCAGAAAATTAAAAGAACCTTATAGAACTTATCGTTATAGTCTCGGCGAGCAAATGTATTCATTATTAGATATTCCTAGAGAGGATAAAGAGGGTCGTATTAATCAAGTTTTAAAAAATTATGAATTTTTTGGTGCTCCTGCGGCCCTGTTTTGCTATGTGGATAAAGATATGGGTGAGCCTCAATGGTCAGACCTTGGTATGTTCCTCCAGACTTTTATGTTACTTGCAAGGGAAGCCGGCCTAGACACATGTGCCCAAGAGGCCTGGGCCATGAAATCAAAAAGCGTATCAGAATTTTTAAACGTTTCCGATAGTCATATGATGTTTTGTGGAATGGCTATAGGCTATAGAAATGATGGAGATATCATTAACTCTCTTGATTCAGAGAGGGCTCCCATAGATGATTGGGCAACTTTTGTATAAATTTATTTTACTTTGATTTGATTAAATGTCTAAAAATTACATTGAAGATTTTATGAAAGAAGCAATAAATCTTGCATCAAACGCCTATTTAATCAATGAAGTTCCCGTAGGAGCATTGGTCGTTAAAGATGGAGAAATAGTTGGCAGAGGCCATAACACCGTAATCAAAGATCTTTCAGTGTCATGTCATGCAGAAATAAATGCTATAAATGATGCAAGTTTCAATCTTGAGAATTACAGACTTACAGGTTGTGATATGTATGTTTCGCTTGAGCCATGTCACATGTGCGCAAAAGCAATTGTTGATGCAAGGTTAAAAAATTTATTTTTTGGTGCAAAGGAACCAAAATCTGGTGCAATAGTATCCATAGATCATTTTTTAGATGCCCCTCATTTAAATCATAAGGTAAATCATAGTTGCGGGTATTTAGAGAAAGAGTCAGCTCATTTACTAAAAAAATTTTTTCAACAAAGAAGAATTTAGCCTGAATAAATGCATCCTGATGTGCATGTTTCCATTATTTCAACAGCCGATAGTTGAGGTAATTTTACAATCAACCTATCCCAGAGCCACATAGCAATATTTTCACTAGTAGGGTTTTCTAATCCATTGATTTCGTTCAAGAACGAATGATCAAGAATCTCTATCCATGGCTTGCAGATACTTTTAAGCTCCGCAAAATCTATTACCCAGCCCATTTCATTCACTGAACCTTGAACATAAACTCGCGCTTTAAAGCTATGACCGTGGAGCTGAAAACATTTGTGATCTATAGGCACTAATGGAAGCTTATGTGCAGCCTCAAAAGTAAATTCTTTATATAACTTCATTTTAGCTCAATCCAGACAGGACAATGATCTGAGGGTTTTTCCATTGCTCGAGCTTCATAATCGATTCCGGTAGATTGCATTTCAGATATCAAATTTTCTGAAATCATAATATGGTCAATTCTCAAGCCCCTTTTTGGAGTATCGTCAAACATCCTTGAGCGATAATCAAACCAAGAATAAATTGAATCTTCATCTGGATTTTGCTCTCTCCAGGAGTCAATGAATCCAAGATCCTTAATGCTATTCCACATATCAATTTCTTCTGGCAAGAAAGCAGTTTTCCCTTCTTTGAGCCATCTTTTTGCATTAATTTCACCAATACCAATATCCAATGGAGATGGAGCAACATTGAAATCACCCATCACAATCAAATTATCCTCAGTTTTTTGAGTTTTTTTGATATGTTTTTTAAGATCAGAGTAGTATTTTATTTTTTTTGGGAACTTGGTTTCATGAGATCTATTCTCACCTTGAGGAAAATATCCATTCATAATGGTGATACTTTTTTTACCCCACTTAAATTTTGCCTGAATAAATCTTTTCTGATCATCAGCAGTATCCTTTATAAAGCCTTTTTGAACCTCAATTGGTTTTTTTTTGCTAAGAATAGCCACTCCATAATGACCTTTTTGCCCCCAATACTCTGGATGATATCCAATCTCTTTAATTTCATCTACTGGGAATTCTGGATCATTAACTTTAGTTTCTTGAATTCCAATAATATCTGGATCCAGAGTATTTCTTAGATGAATTAATTGATGTGGTCGAGCTCTAATGCTATTCATGTTAAAGGAAACAATTTTCATATTTTATGCTGCCTCTGAAAGAAAAAAATTAGTATTTAGGTAAAGGTAGTCTGAAAGAATAAGCATACCTTCATTTAAAAGATAGTCATTTTGAAGATCAATATCAATATCTCGATCATTATCTTCTTTATCTTTATTAAATTCTTCCAGGTCTTCAAATGTCTTGAATGTCTCTAAGTTCTGAGCTGCTCTTCTTTGATTTTCAGTCTCAAGCACCCAGAGTTGTCTTTCTATTTTTTCAGCTCTTCTTATATCAATATTAATTGAAATAGATGTCTTTTCTTGCTGCTCATCGTATCTTTCTCTTATATTCAAAATATATTGCAGATCTGGACTCTCGAGCATCCTGCTCTCATGAGTAACTTTTAATCTATCTAGAACACTTTTATTGATCTGAAACTTTCTAAATGGAGTGGGGCTAATTTTATCCCAGGGCAGGGCAGAGTCTAATGAACTTTCACCGCTTTCTTCAATATCCCATGTTGAAGGAAGTGTGATATCTGGTTCTACTCCTCTATTTTGCATGCCTGAGCCAGTCACTCTATAAAATTTTGATTCTGTTAATTTTAGTTGACCACTAGTTAGATCATCCAATTGTTGAACGGTGCCCTTGCCAAAAGTTTTATGCCCGATGATTAGCCCTCTTTGGTAATCTTGTATTGCGCCTGCAAAAATCTCAGATGCAGATGCAGAATATCTATCCACCATTACAGCCATTGGTTTTTTCCATATTTGAGTTGCCCTAGCATCTCCCCATGGCCTAATATCTCCATTGCTTTCTTTGACTTGCAGGGTTGGCCCTGAAGATACGAATAAACCAGTTAATTTATTAGCCTCATACAATGAGCCTCCGGAGTTACCTCTTAAGTCCACTATTACCGCATCAACATTTGCTAAGTTGAATTTATTTAAAATATCTTCTACATCTTTTGAGCTGCTTCGAAAATCAGGATCTCTTGCCCGCCATGCGTTGAAGTCAATATAAAATGCAGGTAAATCAATAATACCTATTTTGAAATTAATCTCTCCTTGAGGTGCATCTACAATTAAAAATTTAGCAGCCTGCTCTTCAAGTTTTACTTCTTCGCGAGTTAGTACAACCCATTTTCTATCACTCAGATCTTCGGTCTTAGCAGGAATAATTTCCAGCTCTAGTTGAGTACCGGCCTCACCTCTAATAAGCTGAACAACCTCGTCAATTCTCCATCCCACTACATCAACAGGGTCTACTTTGTCTTCTTTAATCTGCCTAACCTTAACTATTTTGTCATCAGGATTAATTTTTCCAGATTTTTCAGCAGGGCCTCCAGGAACAACACTCACAATAATTGGATAATCATCTTCTGTAGTAAGCAGCGCTCCTATTCCTTCTAAGTTCAAGCTCATAGTCATTTCAAAATCTTCTGCTGATTTAGGAGACATGTATGAGGAGTGCGGATCAAATAATCCAGTTAAATTATTCATTACTATAGAAAAAATATCCTCCTCATTCCTTTGTGAGATCCTTCGCAGTCTATTTTTATAGCGTTTAGAAATGAGCTCTACCGCCTCATCTTCACTTTTGTTAGTGAGCATGGATGTCAATACATCATTTTTTGCTAGCTTTACCCAGATCTCTCTAAGATCTAAGTTAGCCTCACGAAACTCCTGCAGATCATTGTCAATGAGAATATTTTCAACCTCACTAAAGTCAAAATCTTTTTTTTGAATTACTTTAATTTGATATTTAGTAGCTTCAATCAATCGGTTGAAATATAAGTTAATTAATTCGTAGCTTGCAGCAAGCTCCACATTATCAGACGATGATTGAAACTTATTTGTAAAATATAAAATCTCATTTTGAGTAAAGTAAATTTTTTGAGAATCTAATTGCTTGATAAGGGCTTTGCCCAATCTTGGGTTAATATTTTTTATAGCTTGATCTTGAAAAAAGTGCTCTTCACTAATCTTTGCATTGATCTCATTTGCTAGATTATATTTACCAATACTAGCCTTAATATTTATTTCAGGCTCAGAAGAGCAGCCAATACAAATGCTCAGGATTATTGCTATGATTTGTATGTTTTTTAACAAAATTATTAATTTAAAATATTTTTTATATGAAAAAATCTAATTGTATAGAATTCTACTTTGACTGCTCAAGTCCTTGGACTTACTTAGCATTCGTAGAAATTTTACCATTATCTCAAAGACATAATGTAGAAATTATTTGGAAGCCAATTCTTGTAGGTGGAGTTTTTAATTCAGTTAACCAAGATGTTTATCAATTTAGAGAAAATCCAAATGCATTAAAGTTAGAGTACGCTGCTAATGATTTAAATCTATGGGCAAAACATAGAGATATTAATATTTCTCAGCCAAAAATTTTCCCTGTAAATTCAGTTAAGGCAATGCGAGGATGCTTATTCGCCATGCAACAAAGTTGCTTACCATTATTTGCTCAAAAGGTTTTTGAAGCCTACTGGGGAAGAGGACTGGATATAAGCGACGAAGCTATTCTTGTGAAGATTGCAGAAGAGGCAGGACTATTACCCCAAGATTTTAAGCAATATATTTATTCACAAGAGGCAAAAGACTTGCTTATGAGCAACTCAGCACAGCTCATAGAAAAAAAAGGATTTGGTTCTCCAACTTTTTTTTATCGGGATCAAATATTCTTTGGTAATGACCGCTTGCATCTTTTAGAGGAAGTTATTCGCAAAGAGCTTCTTTAAAGCTGGGACTGCATTGCTTCTTCTCGCACAAGCTCGGGTGAGCCAAGCATCTGACGATTAACACCTATTCTTTTAAACCAATAATGCAATCCAAGAAGATCGGTAAAGCCCATGCCCCCATGAACTTCGGTTGCTTTTTTTGCTATTCCTTTTCCCATTTCTGAAACATGTGCCTTTGCATGACACGCCATAAGCTTGGCTTCATCGGGAGAACTATCGTGACAATGAGCTGCATGCCATATTAATGCATAGCATGGCTCTAGGTCAGAAACCATTTCAGCACACATATGTTTAACTGCTTGGAATGATCCAATGGCTCTTCCAAATTGTTTTCTTTCCTTCGCATAATCAACTGCCTGATCAATCATTGTTTGAGAGGCCCCCAATGTATCTGCTGCCAGCATTATTCTTCCTGCATCAATACTCCTTGATATGGGGTTAGTAGATAAGCTAGAGAGCTCTAGTAAGTCTGCGGGAGCATCCTTGCATATAATTTCTGCATATTGCCTAGTTTTGTCCACTGTTGTCAGATGAATAATTTCAATACCTGGGGCTTTAGCATCCAGCATAAACATTTGACCCAATTTATCTGCAAGAAGAAAATGCGTAGCAATTTGAGCATCCATAACAAACATAGTTCGCCCTTTCAGAACGCCATCAGCAAAAGTTAAGCCAGCATCATTTCTACTGCCAATAAATTCTGAAAAACCTACTCCTACTAGAATCTCATTTGAGGCAATCTTTGTCAGATAGTTTTCTTTTTGTGCCGGACTTCCTCCAGCCATAATAGCCCTAGGTGCCATTACATAAGGAGCTATATAAGGTACTGGCCCAGCACAAGCACCAAGGCTTTCTGAAACTACCGTAGCAAATAATAAATCTAACCCGAGACCACCAAATTCTTCTGGGACAAGTAATCCATTGATCCCAAGATTCAAAAAGCCTTGATGAATTTCTTTAGCGATATTTGTATCATCACCACTAGCAATTTTTCTGATCTGATCAAGAGAAGCATTATCCTCTAGGTATTTTTTTACGTTGTCCTTAAAAAAAGATTGTTCTTCTGATAATCCAAAATACATCTTATGCTCCTTGAATTTTAGGTTCTTTTGGCATACCAAGACCGCGTTCGGCGATGATATTTTTCTGAATTTGGCTTGTTCCCCCACCAATAATAAGCCCCAGAAAGTACATGTATATAAATTGCCATGTGCCATCATTTTTAAGATGTGGGCTATCTTCATACAAGGTTCCAATCTCACCCATCACATCAATGGCAAGGCCTTCTAATTCATGTCTTAGTTCAGTTCCGGTAAGCTTTTGTATCATTTTGCCTATCTTGACATTAGCTCCAGGGTTTAACTTGGCTGATAGTAGTCTTAAAGCATGAGATTGTTGGGCCAGAACTTTGCCTTGAATTTGCATCAATCGATCTCGATAAATTGGATGCTCAATTAATGGCTTGCCATCAAGTATTTCTTCTTTCATAAGATGCATCAACATATTCACTCTATTCATGGTTGCATCTGGTGGCGCCAAGGAGCCTCTTTCATGCCCTAAAGTTGCATTTGCAACGGCCCATCCTTCTCCTCTTTTACCGACAATATTAGTTGCTGGGATCTTTACATCTGTAAAAAAGACTTCATTGAATCCAGCCTTCAAAGTCATATCTACCAAGGGTCTAATTTCAATGCCTGTAGTATCCATTGGTATCAATAAGTAGCTTATTCCAGCATGTTTAGGAGCGTCCGGCTCAGTTCTGACTAGACAAAAACACATTTGAGAGTATTGAGCAGTACTGGTCCATATTTTTTGACCATTGATCACCCATTCATCGCCAACTATCTCTCCCTTAGTTTGTAAACTTGCCAGATCACTCCCCGCATTTGGTTCAGAGTAACCTTGGCACCAAATCATTTCACCATGGAGTGTAGGTTTGATATAGGCTTGTTTTTGTTCCTCAGTACCCATCTCCAATAGCGTGGGAACCAGCATATCAATCCCTTGACCACCCATTGCTCCTGGAGTTTTAGATTTTGAAAACTCTGCAGCAATAATTCTGCTTTTCAGAATATCTACTTCGCCGCCATATCCTCCATATTCTTTTGGCACTGAGCGCGCAAAATACCCATTTTCAATTAAGGTTTTTTGCCATTCAGACCTAGACATTTGGGGGCCATCAGAACCTCCTGAACTTCCTAATGGATTGTTAGAACCATCTTTGAAAGACAGCCCTTTATATTTTTTACAAAAGCTTTCAACCTCTTTTGTGAAATCTTGATATTCAGGCCCATATTCTAAATCCATAATTCTTCCTTATTTATTTCCAATTAGGTTTTCTTTTTTCTAAAAATGCACCAATACCTTCCTTAGCATCATCACCTTCAAAACATTTAGCAATTTGTTTTTGCAGATAAGGCAGAGCCTCATCAAATTCTAAAGCGTCTTGTTTCTCATATGCTTCTAGACCAAATTGCATAGTTCCTGGCGCCAGACTAGCTAATTCTCCAGCTAGCTCGCTAACTCTTTTATCCAGCTCATCCGCCGCTACAGATTCATTAATCAACCCCCATCTCTCAGCTTTATTAGCATCAATGGGCTGGCCTCGCATAATAAAATCAAGCCCAGCTCTTTTAGGCATAACTCTGAACAATCCAGCCATGACCATAAAAGG
>Ga0315321_10000102_pt1 | contig 51160 bp, 42 predicted proteins | sample M180m21515metaG_FD_203464 | JGI IMG/M metagenome (GOLD analysis project Ga0315321, IMG submission 203464) | Ammonia-oxidizing marine archaeal communities from Monterey Bay, California, United States - M1 80m 21515 | ecosystem: Environmental > Aquatic > Marine > Intertidal zone | place: USA... | reverse complement strand
GGGCTTCTGGCGATCCAGCACCACCACGGGCGGCCGAGAAAATGCTCGGTCCGAGTTCGCGGTACTGCACGAAAGGATTGAGGTGCTTTCGCAGGATCTTTGCCGATTCCACCAAAGCCATCTCTGGATTGACTGAACCATCGGTCCAGATTTCCAGATTCAGCTTGTCGTAGTTTGTTTTCTGTCCGACACGGGTTTCTTCAACCTCGTAACGAACTCGCGTTATTGGGCTGTAGACAGCGTCAACAGGAATGATGCCAATCTCATGATCCACCGCGCTGTGCTCGGTGCTTGGGACATAGCCTCGACCATTCTCCACCACCATTTCCATCATGAATGGAACGTCGTCGGTGAGTGTCGCAATGACGTGATCCTTGTTGATCACTTCCACATCCGAGTCAGTTTGGACATCGGCTCCGGTGATCACTCCCGCCTTATCACTTTCAACGGTGATAACACGGGTCGCTTCACTGTGATTTCGAACCACAATACTCTTCACGTTCAAGACAATTTCCGTGACGTCTTCAAGCACGCCTGGGATCGTCGTGAACTCATGCTGAGCACCGCGGATCTTGATTTGAGTCACAGCGCTGCCCATCAGGCTGCTAAGCAGCACACGGCGGAGGCTGTTGCCAACACTCGCACCAAAACCACGCTCAAATGGTTCGGCAGAAAATTTGCCATAAGTTCCGGTGAGTGAATCGCGATCGACTTCCAAAGCACTTGGAAGTTCCATGCCGCGCCAACGAATGTGCATCGTGATGATTACCTCAGTTCTGAAAAACAGATGTGGGAGGTGAAGCTGCTGGGTTTAGTGGGTGTTGACACCCTTCATCAAACGAAACGAATGATGAATTGTTTTGCTGGTCGGATTCGTCCTGATACGGACGGTCTGAACTAGACGCGACGCTTCTTGCGAGGTCGGCAGCCGTTGTGCGGAATCGGAGTGACATCTTCAATCAATTTCACATTCAAGCCTGCAGCCTGCAGTGAAGTGATTGCGCTCTCGCGTCCGGATCCCGGACCCTTTACACGAACCTCAACGTCCCGCATGCCGAATTTAGTCGCCTTCTCAGCAGCTTGCTGAGCGGCACATTGTCCTGCGAACGGAGTACTTTTACGACTTCCTTTGAAGCCGCTCGTACCTGCACTGGCCCAGCAAAGCGTATCGCCTTTGGGATCAGTGATGGTCACGGTTGTGTTGTTAAACGTCGCGTGAATGTGCGCGATGCCGTTTGAGACATTGCGGCGAACGCGTTTCTTTTTATTTGACTTTGCCACGGCAAAGAATCTCTGGGGAATTTGGAGTGCGGGTTAGGAAAACGAGGGTGTCGCGGACTAACGCAAGTCCTTAACACCTTTCTTGCCGGCAACCGTCTTTCGCGGCCCTTTCCGGGTGCGAGCGTTGGTCTTGGTTCGCTGCCCACGAACAGGCAAGCCGTTGCGGTGACGAAGCCCACGGTAGGCTTTGATCTCACGCAATCGCCCGACGTTTTGGGCTAATTGACGGCGAAGTGGACCTTCGACCGTATAGTCACGCTCCAACAGCGCGGCGATCCGGCCCAGCTCATCCTCTTGGATTTCACTTGCCGCCCTCGCGGGGTCAATTCCCAATTTCTCACAAACCTCCCGTGCACTGTGCAAGCCAATGCCATAAAGGTAGGTGAGAGAATATTGAATTTGTTTGTCGTTGGGGATATCGACGCCCATCAAGCGGGGCATAACCGGACTCCGGAGAAAGGTCTAATGTTGATCAGGGCAAGGGTAAACCGAGTCTGAGCGGCGAAAATCGCAGCTTGTTTGACTGAGTGATCCCGAAATATACCGACCGGCCCCCTATTTGCTCAATGGGGACAGGCCATCATTTTTTGCAAGAATTTTCCCGAATCATTCTGAGAAACTCGGTTGGGACGTCATCCCGTGCACTTGCTGGGACACGAGTTTGTTCGATGACCCTGAACTGCGATAGGTCAATCGACAATTTTGTGTCGCCTTCAACGGTCGACCAGACCCTTGTAAGCCATAATTCATGGCAATGAGGTAACATTTGTCGGTAAATTTCTGCACCGCCGACCACAAAACATCGATCCTGACCTGCGATTTCCAGTGCTTTTTCTGGACTCGAGGCCGAATCAACCCCCTCGGATGACCAGTTCTGGTTCCGTGTGACGACAATGGTCCGTCGGCCTGGTAGCGGACGGCCGATAGAGTCATAGGTGCGTCGCCCCATGATCAGAACACCGCCCATGGTTAGCCGTTTGAAGCGACGTAGGTCGCTGCTCAACCGCCACGGCATGTCGCCGTCGAGCCCAATCACGCCCGTGGGGGTCATCGCAACGACGGCTGTTATTCCGCCTTGATCGCCGGAATCATTGCTTTTGTCGGTCAAACGGCCACCGGAGCCTTGATGCGGGGATGTGGGTCGTAACCAGTGAGAGTGAAGTCCTCGAAAGCGAACTCGCTCACCGATGCCGGGGTTGAGTTGATTTGCATCTTGGGAAGTGGCCGTGGGTGCCGTGAGAGCTGTTCGCGGGCCTGATTAAAATGGTTTTTGTACAGGTGTACATCTCCCAGCGTGTGTACGAACTCACCCACCTGCAGGCCGGTCACCTTGGCCATCATCATTGTCAGCAGTGCGTAGCTTGCGATGTTAAAGGGGACCCCGAGAAAAAGGTCGGCACTGCGTTGATAAAGTTGGCAGGATAAACGCCCACCCGCCACGTAGAACTGGAATAGCAGGTGGCAGGGAGGCAGTGCCATGTCGGCCACATCGGCGACGTTCCATGCTGATACGATCAACCGCCGTGATTGCGGGTTGGTTCGGATTTCGCTTTCGACGTGAGCGATCTGGTCAATGGTTGTCCCATCAGGGCTTTGCCAAGACCGCCATTGATGACCGTAAACCGGACCCAAGTTACCGTCCTCGTCAGCCCACTCGTCCCAAATGGTGACGCCATTTTCAGTCAGCCATTTGATGTTGGTGTCACCTTTGAGGAACCAAAGCAATTCATAGATTACCGACCGAATGTGGACCTTTTTTGTGGTAAGCAGGGGAAAGCCCTGCGACAGGTCAAATCGCATTTGGCGACCGAATAGCCCACGGGTTCCCACGCCAGTCCGGTCATCACGATCAATGCCGTGGCTGAGAACTTCGTCGAGTAGTTGGAGATAGTTGCGCATAAATCACACCAAGTGCGTTCGTTCTCTGTGTTTGCGAGTTGTTGAGTTCTCTCGCCATCTCAGTTGCCGTCGACCGTTGAGTCGGTAAGCATCAATCGATTAAGTCGGTAAGCACCAGTCGATGGTCCAGTGGCGGTCACTGGACATTTGAACGTGATCTTCGGGGATGCCAAGGCCCCTCGCAATGATGCGGATTTCGTTCAACGTCAGGGCGGCGTGCAGGGACTGTCGGAACAGTTGTTGTCCGTTCTCGCTTTCGCTGCCGCTGTAAGCTTGAACCATGTTCTCGATTTCCGCCTCGCTTTCGGGGCGGGCCAGATCGCGAATGAAAATGCGGCCGCCATCACGAGTCAGGCGAACTGCTGCCTCCAGTCCGGCGCGGGGTTCTGCTAAATGGTGCAGCAAGCTGTTGCTAATCACTGTGTCTGCCATTCCATCATCAAATTGCTCCATCGACTCCACTGCAACGTGGCTGAGCGAGATTCGTCCAAGGCATCCTGCGATGTCGATCTCCTGTTTCGCTATTTCGAGCATTTCAACCTCACCATCGGTTGCGATCACTTCGTAATCGTTGGATCTTTGGCACAGTTCGATCGGGATTCCGGCAGGGCCACATCCCAGATCTAACACCAATGGGCCAGTTGGGCCTTCGAGTAACTCGTCCACGAATTGCCGATTAACCGCAGAGTGGTCCATGGCATGGTATTCCGCAGCCTCATCGCTGGGGCTGAAAGTGTCCGGTTCGGGTGTCCTGTCCATTTTTTTTGCTTGAGGGCATCAGGGAATCGAGCTCCAAGGGCAAACCATGAGTCGACGCTTGGTGAATTAGTGCTGCTTCGCGAAAGTTGGGCGAGTAGGGAAATGATACGAGGTTTCTGGTGGCTCGTTCCAACGCGTGGCAGCGTCAAATCGTAACATCCTCAACCTGAACAAGGACTTCCAGTTGCAACAAGTCAGCCGAAAATCGACGTGAAATCATCGGTAGCTTGGTCTGTGCAGGCGTGGTTGGCTATCCTTTCCCCTCAGCAGTCTGCAAGATCGTGTCTCGACTCTGTGTCAGCCTTTTGCTTTTGCCTTTGAAAGCAGATTTCCATCAAATTGAAAAGAAATCTGGCGGCCCATGCTCTCTGGGGGCATCGTTCGATTAGACTTCTGGACCCTCCGCGCGATTGCCCGATGTCCCCAGGACGAGGTGATCGCCCAACCGTCTTCCAGTCAATTGTCTTCCTTTGGGATTTTTAAGTCATGCGTTTCGCTCGTACCGCCCTGCTTGCTTCTGCCCTCCTCGGATTTTTTGTCCTTGCTGGCTGGAAAGTTGCTGATTCTTCTGGCAAGCAATTGCAAACGTTTGCAGATTCATTTCTGTCAACGCTGGATGCTGATCAGAAATCGGTCGCCGTCATGGCTTACGATTCTCCGAAACGCGTGGACTGGCATTTCATCCCGAAGAAGAGCCGTAAAGGTCTCGTTCTGAGTAAAATGAATGCCGCTCAAAGAACCGCTGCTCTGAGATTGGTTCGGGCGGCCTTGAGCGAGGCCGGTTACGACAAGGCCAGCAAGATCATGCAATTGGAAGCAGTTCTTCGTGAACTTGAAGGTGAAAAACGAAATTGGGCTCGTGATCCTGATAAGTATTACCTGACTATCTTTGGGGCACCCAGCAGCACCGATGCATGGGCATTGAGTTTTGAGGGGCACCATTTGTCATTGAATTTCGCCTGCCGTGGTGGCGAGATTGTTGACAGTACTCCTCAGTTCTTCGCCGCCAATCCCGGTACGATCATGAACGAGGTCTCCGGGCCTTTGGGAAAAGGAACGCGTGTTTTGCGTGATGAGGAAGACCTCGCTTTCGAACTTGTGAATTCTCTCAGTGATTCGCAGAGTAAAATCGCTGTCATTAGCCCGAAAGCTCTCAAGGAAATTCGTTTTGCTGGTGAAGTTCAGGCGGTCGTCGGTGAGCCAGAAGGTATCCCCCAGTCAGGACTTAACACCAAACAAAAGGCTAATCTTGAAAAACTGGTCGCGATCTATGTGAATGCGGTTACCGAAGATGTTGCAAAGCAGCGCCGCGAACTGATTGCAGAAGACGGCTGGGAAAATGTGCACTTTGCTTGGGCTGGAGCCACTGAACCAGGAATTGGCCACTACTACCGAATTCGCGGGCGACGATTCCTAATCGAGTTTGCAAATACCCAAGCTGATGCCGCTGGAAACCCTGCCAACCATATCCACTGTGTCTGGCGAGACCTTACTGGTGATTTTGATCTGCCGAACAAATAGGGCATCGGATTTCGATTCTCTTCCAAGAAAAGACACCGCACTGGGGCATTGGACGTTGTTTCGGATCAGGCGTCTGCTGATGGCAATATTTCAAGCTACTGATCGCAGGACTGAGTAGTCTTTCCAGCGAAGTGCTGCTGGCGGGGATCGTGTTAGTTTGGCATCACGCTGGATTCTTGGTGTGGTGTGTGGTTGGCACTGCTTGCGAGTGACCACCCGCATTATCGGGAGTGCTGGGTTTTCGAGGTTCTGTGCAGGAATCAGGGTCTTTGCGGACTTGTAGAATGGAGTGCAGAAGACAGATCCGGCACAACGAAAAGGTTGACGCATGTTGGCATTCTTAAAACATCTCCGTAAGCGTTGGGAAGACTGGTGCGGCGATCATGAGATGGAATCGACGATTCGTAAGCATTTGACGCAGAACGGTTTTTTTGGTGGGACGGCTCGGTTGCGAAATGTGCGACTTGTGGCTGTGCAACGCCCCGGTTGGCTGCAGGTTTTTCGATTCGACGCGACGGTGCGGGTCAGGCCGGAAAACGACGATACCGACGGGCTTGCTCCCGAGGCGGAGTACCGGGAAGTTTTCGGGCTCGTGAAGGACGATATTCGCCACAAAATCAATACCGTACGGTTCTTCGAGCAAGAAGAGGGGCGGATCGAGTTGTTTGCTCGTTGGAGCGATGGGTTGATCTGCCTACGTGGTGCACATGGCCTTGCTGCACCTGACCTGTCCGGGCGATAGGCTCGGTATCGATGAGTCATTCGCTACTCAACATCTCTCTGCGCGGTAAGATTGTGGCCGTCAATTTTGCGGACGCCCGCATTGTGGGGCCAAAACTGCTTACGTTCGATCCAACCACTGGTTCGAGCGTAGAAAACTTGAACATTCCCAACTGTGCTGCGGATCGGTCTCAGAAACCAGTGCTTTCTGAATTGCGAAAGCTCCGCCTGTCGGGATCATCACTGTCAAATTTAAAGAAATCCGAATGCGTAACGTGTCGATCGCCCACCATCTACCTGTCTTGCTCCTTGCCGGCTTCGTTCCGTTAACGCTTGCATGGGGGCAAGATGAATCCGGTGACCCACCTGTGACAGCAGAAAAGTCTGCGGCTGAAACGGCTTCCGTAGCCGCAAGCGAGCCCGATGCAGATGGCGGAAATGAATCCACATTATTGTCCAAAACCCGCCAATTGACCTTTGAGGGAAGACGTGCGGGCGAGGGATACTTCAGCGCTGACGGTTCGCGAATGGTATTTCAGAGCGAGCGTGATGCGGCGAATCCTTTTTATCAAATTTATGTCACGGACCTTGAGACAGGAGACATTGAAAAGGTTTCGCCAGGTCACGGAAAGACGACCTGTGCCTGGATTCACCCAACCGGCAAACGAGTTCTTTTTGCGAGTACTCAGGATGACCCTGAAGCAAGAAAAAAACAGAAGGCGGAGATTGAACTGCGAGAGAGCGGGAAGCAGCGTCGGTACGCGTGGGATTATGACAAACAGTATGAACTTTATGCGAAAGAATTGTCCGATGGCACGTATCAGCGTCTGACCCATGCAGAGGGGTATGACGCAGAGGGAAGTTACAGCCCTGATGGAACCTTGATTGCGTTTGCATCGAACAGGAATGCCTTCACGCGTCAATTGTCTGAACGCGAAAAGGAGCTGTTTAAAATAGATCCAGCGTCAATGATCGACATCTTCGTCATGAACGCAGACGGTTCAAACGTTCGTCAGTTGACTGATGTGGTTGGCTACGACGGTGGGCCTTTCTTTTCACCTGACGGTAAGCGGATCTGCTGGCGCCGATTTGCGGAAAATGGGGCCACTGCCGAAGTTTACTCAATGGACATCAACGGCGGTGACGTCAAGCGCCTGACCAACATCGGGGCCATGAGCTGGGCCCCCTATTATCACCCAAGCAGTGACTACTTGATCTTCACGACAAACAAGCATGGGTTCGCGAACTTCGAACTTTATTTGGTTCGCGCCGATGGCAAAGAAGAGCCTGTGCGTGTGACCGACACAGATGGTTTTGATGGGTTGCCCGTGTTCTTGCCAGATGGCAAACGACTTTCATGGACATCAACAAGAACTGCAACCAAGCAGTCGCAGATCTTCATGGCCGACTGGGATGACAGCGCCGCTCGACATTTGCTCAAGCTGGATGCAAATACAACAGACGAAGACAAGTCAGCAGCTTTGGCAGCTGCGGAGTCTTCTGATCCAGGTTTTTTGCCCACGGATTCCATGCGGCATGTCGACTTCTTGGCGCGGCCAGATTTGGGCGGACGCTTGACCGGTACTGCTGGTGAGAGGCGAGCAACGGCTTACGTCGCTGCCTATTTGGAAAGTCTTGGGTTTGAACCTGCTGGTGAGAACGGCACCTTCTTTCATTCGTTTGACTTTCCTGCCGGTTCGAATTTGACCGACGCAAATCAGATGACTGTGTCCGGCAAGAAGCTCGAGCTCAACAAGAATTGGCAGCCGTTGGCTTTCTCAAAAGAAGGTGCGACGGGCGAGACGGGAATTGTCTTTGCTGGCTACGGGATGCAAATTCCCGCGAGCGATGGGACTCCAGAGTATGACAGCTACGTGCATCTTGCTGTCGGTGGTCAATGGGTCATGGTTTTGCGTGATATGCCGCAGGACATCACCGCCGAGCAACGCCAAAAGATGGCGAGGTACAGTTCGCCACGCAGGAAGGCATCGATCGCACGGGACTTAGGTGCCAAGGGAATTATTTTTGTCACTGGCCCCACGAGCAAAGTCAAGCATCAATTGATTCGCTTCGATCAAGCAGCCTCTCAGGCGAGTGTTAGCATCAGTGCTGTTTCTATTACGAATACAGTTGCCGAGGAGATTTTCCGGGCTGCAGATCAGGACTTGGCGAAGAGCCAAAAGCAACTTGATGACGGTTCATTGCACCTCGGGTTTCCTTTGCAAAATGCCAAGGCATCCGCAACTGTTGGAATTGAGCGAAAACGTGGTGAAGGCCGCAACGTCGTTGCTCGTATGAATGCAGGCGAGCAGCCGGATAACAATGCACCTGTGTTGATTTTGGGGGCTCATATCGATCACCTCGGGACCGGAGGTGGGGGCGGCAGTCTGGCAAAGGATGATGAGCGTGGGCAGGTGCACGTGGGTGCGGATGACAACGCCAGCGGTGTCGCAGCCATGTTGGAAATCGCCCAGTACCTTGCTGCCGAGAAAAAAGCAGGAAGGCTGAAGTCAAAACGTGACTTGCTGGTAGCGGCTTGGAGCGGCGAGGAACTGGGACTGTTTGGATCTCAGGCCTTTGCCGATGACTTCTATAAGCTCTATCCCGAGGCGCCGCGGCCACCCAAGACGGATGAAAAATCTGTTGATGCGGTCGCTCATGCTCACGGCACTACAACGGATGCAATCCCGCTGACGGCAGCGATCGCAGCTTACATGAATCTCGACATGGTCGGTCGCTTGCGGGAGAAATTAGTGATTCAGGGAATCGGTTCCTCGCCGGGTTTCGCAAGTGAAGTGCAGCGAAGAAACCTTCCGGTTGGCCTCGAGTTGACGCTCGACAAGACGAGCACCCGCTTGCCAACGGATGCTTCTGCTTTTGTGTCGCGTGATGTTCCTATTCTGTCGGCCTTCACTGGTGCCCACGAGGATTACCACACTCCTCGCGATACGCCGGACAAGTTGAACTACGAGGGAGTTGCTGACATCGCGCGTTTGTTCGCGTTGATCGGACGCGGGTTTTTGACGAGCTCCGAGGCTCCAGAATTCAAATTGGAGGAAGGCGAGGCTCAGAAGGATGCCCCGCGAGCGAGGCTGACAGCTTACTTGGGGACCATTCCTGACTACGTAGCAGGAGACGTCAAAGGGCTCAAACTAAGCGGCGTTGCTGCTGACGGGCCGGCCGCCAAAGCAGGAGTGAGAGGCGGAGACATCATTGTTCAACTCGCTGGAAGCAAGATCGAAGATATTTACGACTACACTTACGCAATTGAGGCGTTGAAAATCGGTGAAGAGGTCCAGATCGTCGTCCAACGCGGACCTAAGACTGTGACGATGAAAGTAACGCCATCGTCAAGAGATTAGCGATTCCTAATCGGCTGATTCCAAGACGCAGTGCCAGAATTTGTAAACGTTGACGAATCAATTGGCTGCGTTATCGCGTGATTCTGTTTTTTTATGCGACAACGGCCCGGTAATTGCTCCTCTTTCACCAAGCCGACACCACTCTGTCATTGTTGTGACTTAGCGGCACTCCTTAACGTTTTTTGCAGGTTGTTTTATGTTCTTCTTTGATCCTGTGTACTTTCTGTTTGTTATGCCACCTCTACTGTTGGGTTTCTACGCCCAGTGGAAAGTGAAGTCAGCCTTTCAGGAAATGAGTAAGGTTCCAGCGAGAATGAGTGGTGCTCAGGCTGCTCGTCGGATGCTGGATAATGCTGGCTTGTCCGACGTGGAGATCGAGCAGGTTGGTGGGAAGTTGAGTGATCATTATGACCCCAGGCACAAGGTTCTTAGGCTCAGTTCGGACGTCTACAACGGCCAGTCAATGTCCGCTGTGGGAGTCGCCTGCCACGAAGCCGGGCATGCGTTCCAAGACGCGAAAGGCTATGCCCCGTTGGCTATCCGGAACCTAGCTGTACCAGCAGCTAACTTTGGGTCCAGTGCCGGAGTACTTCTGCTGTTCGTGGGCTTGATTTTCAGTTTCCCGCCGCTCGCAGTCATCGGTTTGTTGCTCTTTGCATGTGTGGTTTTCTTTCAGGTCGTCAATCTGCCAGTGGAATTCAATGCCAGCAGTCGTGCTCGTGAGGAACTCGTCTCGCAGGGAATCATCGCTGGAAACGAAGAAAAGTATGTGGCAAAGGTCTTGAACGCTGCGGCCTTGACCTATGTTGCTGGCACGTTGCAGTCAATCATGACGCTGCTTTATTACGGAATGCGAGTTTTCGGCAATCAAAGATAGTGCTCGCTGAATGTTTGGCATTCAGCATCGTTTGCCTGCTGAAAAGGTTTGACCGATGAAGGTGTACCTGAATGCTGGTGACATTTCAGTCGAACACTGTCTTGGCGGGAGCGTGGCTTAACTTGCACACGCACTGCTGGCCACCGCCCCTCAGGATGACTTGCTGTCGAACCAGTCGAGGCCTAAGTCCAGCGACGTAGCCTGATGTGTGAGTGCACCGCTGCTAATGCGGTCCACGCCCGTGTCGGCGATGGCTGGTAGGGTTGCGATTCGCACATTGCCTGATGCTTCTAGTTCGACTGATGAGTTCCTGTCGTTCCGGATTGCCACCGCCTCACGTAGTTGCTCGATCGGGAAGTTGTCAAGCAATATAATATCGGGATTGATCGGTAAGACCTCTTTGAACTGTTTCAGATTGTCGACTTCGATTTCGACAATGTCGGGTGCGGCCAGGCGTTCGATTTGCGAACCACGCCATCGGAGTGCTTTTTCCGCAGCAGTGCTTGCCGCAATCGGTCCCCTGTGATCACCTGCCAAAGCGAGGTGGTTATCCTTGATCAGGAATCCGTCATAAAGTCCACTTCGGTGGTTGTGGGCACCACCGCAGTGCACGGCGTACTTTTCCAGCAAACGCCAACCTGGAGTCGTCTTTCGGGTGTCGTATAAACGGGCATCGGACTGTCGGATCGCTGCGACATAGCGGGCGGTAAGGCTCGCAATTCCACACAAGCGACCAACAATATTCAAAATGGTGCGTTCGCTAGTCAGAAGGTCACGGACACTACCCCGTAAAGTTGCGATTGGTTTTCCCGGTGTCAGCCTCTGTCCATCCTCAAGAGTCAACTCAATGTCCAAGTCGGCATCGAATTCATCGACAATCCACGGCACAGTAGCGAGACCAGCACAGACACCTTCTTCTCGGGGAACAATTTGACAACCACCTCGGCTTTCCGGTTCAATCAGGCACACGGTGGTCCAGTCGAGTGAATCACGTAGATCTTCTGCAATCGAAAGTCGAACAAGTGATCGAAGATCTGCCTCAAGCGAAGAATCGGCCGTCACGGTTTGGTAATCTTTGGCCGGTTTACGTGACGATTCGTCGCTCATGGAAACTCAGAATGGGTAGTGAAATGGGTAGCCGTGCAGGATCGGTTCGAGCACTCGATGTGGCAGAGTTGGGAAAATGCGTGCTGGGATCACCGAGATAATAACGCAGGCGGGACAATTTAGGGCGAGGTAGTCTTGCTTTGAATGCAAATTGCCTCACTCACATTTCTGCGTCGTTTTGAATGGCTCGTCTTTGCTGTGATAAATCCCTGCTTGCCAAAGTTGGAATTCGAGCCAAAGTCATCAGCATTTGGTTTACAACCACGATAAGAATCCACAGTTAGCGTGACGCCGCTAGTTGGTTCGATAATTTGACGGAGGGACTTCTGTATGGATCAATCAAAGGTTGAGCACGAGTTTGTGTTTGCAAGGCGGCCCGTGCAGTGGGTGATCTTCATCGGGATTTCTTGTGTGATTCTGGGAATGACGTATTCGAGAGAGGTATCAGTGCGATCTGGCGTAGAAGATGCCAGCAGGGTGGAATCAAAACCGGGTTTCCAGGAAAGTGGCTGGCTTGCTCAAGTCAATTTGAATTCAGCGAGCGCACGTGAGTTGGCTTTGCTAAGTGGTGTTGGTCCCGTCTTAGCGAGTCGCATTGTGGCAGACCGTAGCTCGAAAGGTGCTTTTGAATCTGTGGATGATTTGCAGCGTGTTCGTGGCATTGGCCCGGGGAAGATGTTAGATATTCGCGGGATGGCGATTGTCACTGAGTAGAGCGGCCATCATTTGGTAAGGTTGGTTGCTTTTTCCACGCAGGGTACAGTCAGGCTCCTACGTGTTGGGTCGTCGCTTCGCTAGGATGACGTAATCGCGGTGAGGACCTGCCTTGGTTCCCCGTTCTGTTTCAAACGTAAGTGGATCGTTCTTGATGTCAGAATCAGATAACAACCCAAAATCAGATGATCGTAAGGGGCGAACCGATGCGGCAGCGGAATTGGAACCCGCTCCATTCCATCTGCAGCGACCATTTGAACCGGCGGGTGATCAACCACAGGCAATTGAAGCTCTGACACGTGGATTCGAGGCAGGACGCAGCACTCAGGTATTGCTCGGGGCAACGGGCACAGGAAAGACGTTCACGATGGCGAATGTCATCGCAAATCTCAAACGACCTGCCCTGGTGCTCAGCCATAACAAGACGTTGGCAGCGCAGCTGTACAGTGAATTCAAAGAGTTTTTTCCAGAGAATGCAGTCCATTATTTCGTCAGCTACTACGATTATTACCAGCCCGAAGCATATATACCTCAGCGGGATGTCTATATCGAAAAAGATTCGTCGATCAACGAGGAAATTGACCGTCTACGCTTGGCGACAACAAGTTCATTGGTGAGTCGGCGTGATGTGGTAATTGTTGCTTCGGTGAGCAGTATCTATGGTTTGGGATCGCCGAAGGATTACAAAGAACTCATCGTGCCGCTTCACCGTGGCGAGAAGACTCGTCGTGACCATCTGTTGTTGAAACTTGTTGATGTTCTCTACGAACGGAATGATGTCGCGTTTGAACGGGGTAAGTTCCGTGTTCGTGGTGATTCCATTGAGTTATGGCCCAGTTACGAAGAGTTTGCTTATCGCATTGAAATGTGGGGCGACGAGATCGAGCAGATTTCAATCATCAAGCCTGTTTCCGGAGAGACCGTTCGAACCTTGGATCACGTCTATATCTACCCTGCCCGGCACTTTGTCATGCCAGAGGATCGTATTCAGAATGCTTTGCGAGTGATTCGCGAAGAATTGGCGCAACAATTGGAGACATTTCAGTCACAGGGGAAACTTCTTGAGGCGCAGCGTCTGTCAGCGCGGACGCGTTTTGACCTTGAGATGATGGCTGAGGTTGGTCACTGTCCTGGAATTGAAAATTACAGTCGACCGCTATCAGGGAAACCTCCTGGTGCGACGCCTGACACACTCTACGACTTCTTTCCGGATGATTTCATCACGTTTGTCGATGAGTCACATGTGACCGTGCCTCAGGTTCGGGCAATGTATGCTGGAGACAGAAGCCGTAAAGAGACCTTGGTCAGTCATGGTTTTCGATTGCCAAGTGCTTTGGATAATCGCCCGCTTAAATTCGATGAGTGGGAGGAACGGACTGCGCAAATCTGCTTCGTGAGCGCTACCCCTAATGACTATGAGTTGGAGCGCACGAAAGGTGAAGTAGTAGAACAGATTATCAGACCGACAGGTCTGCTGGATCCTGTGGTTGAGGTCGTTTCTGCACGAGGTCAGGTGAAACACTTGTTGGAGCAGATTCGTGAGCGGGCAGATAAAAATGAGCGTGTGTTGGTGACGGCGTTAACGAAGCGCCTTGCAGAAGATCTTTCTACGTTTTTTCAGGAACAAAATGTTCGGTGTCGATGGCTCCACAGTGAACTGGATGCTTTTGAACGTGTTGATTTGTTGCAGGAATTAAGGGCAGGACGATTCGATTGCTTGGTTGGGGTGAATCTGTTGAGAGAGGGGTTGGATCTGCCCGAGGTTTCACTTGTAGCGATTCTTGATGCTGATAAAGAAGGGTTCTTGCGAAGCGAAACCAGCCTTGTGCAAACCATTGGGCGGGCCGCTCGAAACGCAAATTCAAAAGTGATTCTTTACGCTGATAAAGTGACGGACTCGATGAAACTGGCAATCGATGAGACCGAACGCCGGAGGTCGATTCAGCAAGCATATAACGAAGAACATGGAATCACGCCCGAAACCGTGAGAAAGAAAATCAGTGCGGGAATCGAGCAGGACGCTGCGAAAAGACAAAGAAATATTGCAGCCGCCAAGGAAGAGTCTGCAGCTGTTTACATTACTGTTGAATACGTTGACAACTTGGAGCGGGAAATGCTGGCCGCTGCTGAGGCTCTTGAATTTGAGAAGGCCGCGTCATTGCGAGATCGTGTCCTGCAGCTCAAAGACAATATTGGTAAGCCACTATCTGAAATAGAAATCGAAAAGCCAGCAGGCAAGGCAAGCGGGCAGCAGCGCAAACGACGCAAAGGTGTCAAGGCAGGTGGGCGAACCAAGGTGCCGAGACCCAAGAGGGGCTGAGCTTGGCGAGGAAAATCAGGCAGCTTTATTTTGTCGCTTCATTTGTTTTCGCAGTCGTCGTCGCTGGGCTTTGTTCATTGAATTCCAGTCAATCTCGTCTCCCTCTACTGACTGATCCCCTGCGTCCTGTTGAGGCTTTGGAGTTGTTGATTTGTTTCCAGCGGGGCCTCGCTGACTCTGAGGTTTCGGAGCCTCTGAGTCGGTCTCGTCCTGTGGTTTGCTGGTTTTCTTTCGACGCCAGCCCATGAGACCGCTTCGCGGTGTTTTTTCGTCTGCTTGATCTGGTTCCGTCTCTACCGTTTCCGTGCGTTGGATTGGCGTGCTTGCAGTTGCACTTGATTTTGTTTTTGATCGGGATGATGAACGTGTGCGTTTCTTGGTGTTTTCAGCATGCACAGTCGTTTGATTCGTTGGTGAATTTTCTTCTGACTCTGTTTGGGTGCCTGCGTTGCCATCGGAGGCTTTTGGGCCTCTCAGGCCAAACCATCGTCGCTTATTCTTGTCAGGAAGTGATTCTTGCGACTGTTTGGTACTTTCGTTGACTTGGTCTTCGTGAAGCACATTTCGCCTGGCCGCCGCTGTTTCAGGAGCAGATTTTTTCTGCTTGTTGATGTCACGCTTGACGCTGCTGTTCTGCTGGGTCAGCGTTGGAGATCCATCCTGTGTGGTCTTCGATTCAACTCCGTCGTCTGTCGTGCTTCGTTGCCACCATCGGCGTTTTGTTTTCGCGTCAGCCAAAGTTTCATCGCCTGGCGTGGAAGATTCTTCTTGGTTCGATTGAGGTTGAAAAAAGTTCGTTTTGAATTGCTGGAAACGATCCATCATGGAAACGCCTTCCACCTGCTTGACTTCTCTGTACAGCATTCGAAGGTAGGTCAGCATGGCGATCAAGATCGTCGTACAACCGAGCATCGGAGCTGTGGTTGCCAGGGTCCAGTATCCAGCAGATTCAATCTTCAGGATGTTCCATTGGACTGCTTCCGGGATCACGAACAGAATGCAACTCGTAGCCATCAATGCCAAAGCTGTCCGGCAATGCCAAAGTTCAGCAACCATTCTTAGGGCCAGTACTGCCCCACCGAAGGTGACGACAAGCCTTACCCAATCGTTTCCAGCTAAGGCGACACGTTTGCCGAACCCTGCGTCGATGATTGCACCGGTCCAGTCAACCAGTGATGCGAGTACGTTGATGCTTGCCAGAACACTGACGAGGGTGACAACCCGCCAGAGTCGGTAATGCCCTCCAAAGTCGTCATTGCGATATCGACGCAATTGGTAGGTCATTAAGGCGATGCCAGCAGTGACGGTTAACATGGCGACCATGCACCAACTGCCGAAACTGTCTGGGCGATCCAAGCGTAGCGGGCGAGCAATCATGGGACGTGTTGACAGGGGCGCCCAAGTGACGGCAGCGTAGTGCCCTGCACATAGAATGGTCGCCAACAGAAAGATACTGCCAGTGACCAGCAGCATGGATCTCAGGCGGACAGGAACCAGTGAGAACCAGCGACCGCGAATCCGTCGATGCACACGCGAGCCGTATGCCATTTGCGGACACCGGGCTTCGCGAAGCTTTTCTGCCGCACGTCGACTGGCAGCGGAGGTCGATTCATTTTCAGCTTGGTGTGCCGAATAGAGAACGCGTCGTCGTCGGTCGTTAGTTCGGCGGCCTTGTTGCATGATGCGTTGGCATGGGTTGGTGTGATTGAGATCACTCGCGTGGTTGCTAAAGTCCCAAGCATGGCGTCGCGTGCTTCATGGCATGGTGGGATCGCTTGCCACACACTAGGAAAATGCCTACGGCAGAGTCAATTGAGCTCTGGTTGCTATCAATCCAGGAAATCACGGGTGACGTTCGGGGCACCGCATTTCTTTTGACGTTTTTGAGCTACGAGCAACGTTTTCGTGGAAGAGCTTTAAACCGCCACGCTGATCATTGCGATTACCACGATTACGGCACCGGCCGCGACTTTTCCCAGCGTGCCAATTGTTCTCCCCCAAAAAGCTGCATGGCCGATGGGGAGACTTTCTCGCCACGAGCTACCGTTGGACCATTCGCCGAGCATGGCGCCGAGGGTCGCCCCGAGTCCGCCGAACAGGATTGCGGCGAGGACTGGCCCCACGATGGGAACCGGCAAGCCGACAATGGCACCAAGAATGGCACCTGCCATCGAGCCAATCATCGCGAGCAGTGTCGCTTTTCGGCTGGCTCCTGCCTTTTGAGCACCTAGGGCCGCTGCCACGAATTCGAAGCCCTCTCCAAGTAGAGCAAAGCAAAATGCCGCGACCACGGGGATGTAGCCAATGGAGGCATTACCGGTTTCCGGGCCGACAAACGCATAAATGAGTAGAATCAACACCGCAGCCCAATTGCCAGGCAAGGCGATTAGATTCCCTGCCCACGCGATCATGCACAGTAAGACCACTGTGATCGATATCAGGACAGTGCCTGTTGGTTCCAGCCACGCTGTCCATGCATTGGATTCCGCAAGAAGTGGGGCCACAAGTGTCACTGGCGCTGAGAACGCCAGATTTGCCATGTCCAGATTAACGGAGTGAGTCATTGGGATTTCAAATATCATGGAATATCCCGTTCAGGGTGAGTTAATTCAGACCAATCCGAATCGGTTCGACAGGGTATCAGTAACGTTTCGTCGCTAGATTACCGCTTTTGCAGACATTTTTCATGCTGCTGGATCGTTTTAGCGTTTATGAGGTGAACCCCAAGGGGGTGTCGTCGCGTCGACCATGGTGCCGCCAGAGTGTGAACGCTATTAGGTCGTTGGCGAGTAAGTGATCTTGGCACCAAAAATGGGGATTCGGAAACCTGTAAACTATTTTGACGGTAGAGAAGTCGTTCAGCGAGTCTGACGAAAACTACCGAGGCGGTTGAGTGTCCTCCGTTTTTTACCACTGGTGAACAGGGATCAAAGCGACCATGTCACAGAGTTTGTTGGAAACAAGTGTGCTTGTGTTGAATCGCTTTTACATGGCAGCACGTGTTATTAATGTCCGCCGCACTTTCACGCTGCTTTACCGTGATTGCGCTGAAGTGATCGAGAATGAGAACGGTCAGTACGCAAGCTACGATTTTGAAAGCTGGTGCGAACTGAGCCAGCTGACGAGTCTCGAAAAACAGGAGGGTGAAGATTACATCAGGGCAGTGAATTTCGAGTTGCGGGTCCCACGCATTGTTCGCTTGACGCGATTCGACAGGATGCCGGTTCAGGCAGTGCGTTTCAACCGCAAGAATCTGTTCGCGAGAGACGATCACACCTGCCAATACTGTGGACAGAATCAACCTGTGCACAAACTGAGTATGGACCATGTCGTACCCCGTTCCCACGGTGGCCCTACAACGTGGGAAAATATCGTTTGCTGCTGCCTGAGATGTAACAGTCGTAAAGGAGGTCGCACTCCCAAGGAAGCTCGAATGAAGTTACTTTCACGCCCGCAAAAACCACGCGTGAACCCCATTTTGGAGCAGTCGTCAGAAGATCCACGTTACGAGTGTTGGAAAACATTTCTGCAGGCTGCGGGGTAGATATGGGCAGCGGATCTTCGCGAGGCCAGCGGGCCACCAAAGCGGCTAAGTTTCTAGGCGAACTGGCGCCGCTGGAAAGCTGAGAAGATAAATTCCGAAAAACAAGAGCGATTGAGAGAGGTTTGATGCCGAGCCAGGCGGGCACTCGGCGGCTTTCTCTACCAACCGCCATCGGTTATCAGCCATACACCGGATTCACGAACTGCAACGGCCCTCATCACCGCGCTGGACGCGGATTCGACCAACTCGAGGATAGGGGGGAGTGCCAGACGCGAGGGATGTGTGGGAAGTGTCCCGACTGTCTGCTCATGCTTTTGGAGCTAGCGAGGTCGCTTCAGATGAGCAAACAGATACCCATTGTGCAGCCGTAGGAATTTCAACGGCCGATCATCCACAAAACTCAACATTTGGTGTGTGTTGAGCTAAGCGTCGATAAGCGGATCAGTTATCAGCGAGCGGCTCTTTTTTCTCTGTCAGGACTTCGCAATCACCCGACTCGGATTTAGTGGCGTTCAGCTCGAGATAACTTTTCCATTCTTCTGGCAGATTGTCCTCATGGAAAATTGCTTCCACCGGGCATTCGGGAACACAGGCTTCACAGTCAATGCACTCTTCTGGATGGATGTAGAGCATTTGATCGCCTTCGTAGAAGCATTCCACGGGGCATACGACCACGCAATCAGTGTATTTGCATCCTGAGCAGGGCTCAGCTACGACGTGAGTCATGAATCAGACCTTTCTAAGCTATTCAAATCTGGCGAACGGACACCGGTCACCGATTCGACTGGTGAACCTCGGTAAATATATCGTCTGGGCAAGCGTAGGACTCTACCTCAAACCGCCCATTGTGACGAGTTGGCGGGATTCTCGCGAATGGGCCGGCTTCCTCGCCAGACTGATTTTCAGGATCGGGCAGCTTAGGCCGAAAAATCGACGACTTATGCTGGGGAGCATATTTTGTCACCATTCGGTGATGTGCCTTTACTCGCCCTATCAAGAACAAGATTCGAGAGCTTAGCCGTGACGGTTTCTGAGCAGCCAATCCCGCTTCGGCTTAAGCCCACGCGGCAATTTCCCTTTTTGGCACGTCATCCGTGGGTGCATGCCCATGCTTTGGCTGAGGACGGTCGTGATCTGGCTTGCGGCCAAGTCATTGATTTGCTTGATCATGATGGCAACTGGATTGCACGTGGGATCTTGAATCCAGCCAGCCGATTGAGAATCAGGTTGTATGCATTTGATTCGGCGATTGCGATCGACGAGACACTATGGCGGAATCGAATCGATGCCGCTGTTCATCGCCGACGCGTGATGGATCCGCTGGACGAACAGGCAGCAGAGAGGCTGGTGTTTAGCGAATCGGACTTGATGAGCGGCTTGATTGTTGACCGATATGCTGATTGCCTCGGGGTTCAGTTCACCTCAGGGGCATTGTTGAGGTGGAGGGACTCGATCCTCGATTATTTGCAGCAGAGTCTGGGGGCACGCTCGATTGTCGCCCGTATTGATCCCCGCACAGCCAAGCATGAAGGAGTCGAGGAGGTGGAAACCTGTTTGGGCGAACCACTTTCGGCTCCGGTCGTGTACCGACAAAATGACTTGGATTTGGTGGTCGATTTGCAAAGTGGCCAAAAAACCGGAGGTTTTTTAGATCAGAGATGCAATCATCAGGCTGCGGCTCGCTATCTCAAAGGTCGCAATGTGTTGGATGTTTGTTGTTACACCGGTGGTTTTGGATTAGTCGCTGCCAAGCATGGAGCAGCGGAGGTTCTAGGAATCGACTCCAGCCAAGTCGCGCTGGATGCAGCCAAGACAGCGGTTCAGCGAAATGGTCTGCGTTCGATTGATTTTGAGAAGGGTGACTGCTTTGACACGCTTAAAAAATACGGCCAAGACGGGCGAGAATTTGACGCCGTGATCCTAGATCCACCTCGGTTTGCGGGCTCGCGCCATCAAATCGATAACGCATTAAGGGCTTATGGGCGGCTCAATTCCCTCGCGTTAGACATTCTGGTCCCAGGCGGGATTCTCGTCACCTGCAGTTGTTCAGGACGCGTTTCGAGGGCGGACTTCCTTAATATGCTTCTTGATGTGGGCCGTCGACGTCGTCGGGACATGGTTGTGATGGAGAATCGAGGACCCTCACCAGATCACCCTGTCGCCATTTCATGCCCAGAGAGTGACTATCTTAAGTGTTTGATAGCGGAAATTCGCTAAATCCCAAAATTTTCGAGGGTATAATGTAGGGTGGATTCAGAAATACTCGAATGACTAGTGTATGGATCCTGATTATAATGAGGTGGACCCTTTTCCAGCCTCGTCGCAGAATATCCCACGTGTGGAGTGCCCTATGTCGGGCGTAACGCTAAAAATCCTTCATGGAGCCGACCGCGGCAAGATCTATGAAGATCTTGCTCCGCCTTTGACTATTGGGCGAGAGGAAGGTAACGAGATTCAACTCAATGACGAACGTGTCAGTCGCTGCCACTTCAAGGTACAGCGAGACAACGATCGTCTTGTTTTGACTGATCTCGATAGCACCAACGGCACCAAGGTGAATGGTGTGGAGTGCCAACTGAAAATATTGCGTCATGGTGACCTTATTTCGGTTGGGCGAAGTTTGATGTTGGTTGGATCTGAAACACAGATCGCAGCGCGGCTTGCGGCGATGGGGAATGAAAATCCAACGGTGAGTCGTGATGAACACAATGGCGACGGGGCGATCGCATTGAATCTCGGTGCTGAACCCAAGTCACCACATCCCGCAGAGATCATTCAGGTACAGGAGGTGCCGGATATCCCCGCTGATTTGTCTCCGGGCCAGAAAGCTCAACTTTGTGAGATCCTTGATTATTTGCAGTCGCGGTTGAAACGTCTTATCGAAGCCGCGAGAACAGATGAAAACAGTCAGGAGGTCGTTTTGAAAATGGCGTCTTGGCAGCGAATGCTTGACACTCAGTCCAAGCTGGCCAACATGGCTCGTCAAATCGCAGACCCGGATTGGCCAGACTCATAGAACATCCGGCACTCCCCGCTCGCGCTGTTCGCGAACTGACAGATGATCAGAATGAGTGGTGAGGCAAATTCACGAATCGTGTTCGGCATCTCGATTCGCGTTTTCTGTAAGTTGAAAAGACGAATGTCGCCCTGCCCCTACCTACACCACACTATTTAACGTTACCGCGACGCACCAAATCCACCTCATGTGTTTTTCGTGATCACGGTGCCTAACTCACAACCGTACCCGATTTTGAAGAAAGAAGTCGTTTCAATAGCTCGCGAGGAGTTGTTGGATTAGATGAGTTCGTTATGCACGGATCGATTTGCTGTATCGTCAAGAAGTTCGTGGAAACGAATCATGGTCCCGAGGCATGGGAGGCAATGCTGGAGCATGCAGGTCACAAGGGCTTGGTTCTGTCGCCGATTGGAACTTATCCGGATGAAGCGGTGTTCGCCTTGATAGGTGCTGGGTGTGAGTTGCTGCAGGTGGAATTGGAAGACCTGCTACGTGTTCTGGGGCGTTTCGCTGGGCCTGAGTTGATTGGCTTCGCGGGAACGATGTTGCATCCGGATTGGAAGACCTTTGAATTACTTTCAAATGTTGAGTCTTTGATCCATCGCACGATTCGGATGCAGAATCCGACAGCGCAGCCCGCAAACATCCAAGCCTTCCGTTTGAGTGACGATGAGGCTCAGATTGTCTACTCATCGAGGCGTGGCCTTTGTACGCTCGCTCACGGGATCATCGAGGGTATTGCTGATTTCTACAAAGAGAACATTAGCGTTCGCGAAGTGACCTGTGCGAAGCAGGGACATCCGTTCTGCACTTTCGAGGCTAAGCGTGTTGTCGCTGATGATGACCCACCAGAAGTCGAAAGCGTGAATCTTAGATCGGCTGCAACAGTCGACAGCTTTGACGAAACATTTGTCGCTTCGGATAGCGTCGCTGACTCGAACCCTGCTTCTGACTCTGGAAGCTTTGATTGGTTTCCATCCAACACGGGTGGAAGTCGTGTCGGTGGCGGAATGCGGGATTCACAGAAGAATGTCATCCCGTTCCCGAAGCGTCTTGGCCGTTACGCGGTTCATGAGATCATTGGTGTCGGCGGCATGGGGGTTGTCTACCGCGGGGCGGACGATGTGCTCAACAGAGTTGTCGCTATCAAAACGCTAAAGTCGGTCAAAATCGGTAGAGAGTTGGCTGATCCGTTTATCGAAGAAGCACGCGCGATGGCGCGGTTGTCCCATGAGAACGTTGTGCGTGTTTACGACGTTGGTGAAATTGAAGGTCGCCCCTTCTTTGTCATGGAGTATTTGACGGGGCAGTCCTTATCAAAACGTATTCGACAGGGTCAGGTTTCGCTTCAGTTGGGTACAGAACTGTTCAAGAAGATTCTGCAGGGTGTACATGCGGTCCACAAGATTGGGCTCGTGCATCGAGATATCAAGCCTGACAACATTATGTTGAGTCTCGACTCCAGGAAGTGTCACCTGCTTGATTTTGGGTTGGCTGATGAGTTATGCGTTAAACGTGATGTCAGCAAACGATTGAGTGGTACACCTGGCTTCATCGCGCCGGAGCGACTACGCGGTTATCCTGCTGACTACAAGAGCGACTATTTCAGTCTCGGGTGTGTGGCCTACGAAATTTTTTGTGGCAAACGCGCTTTTGACAGCAACAGCATTCAGGCTGTTATCAGTTCCATGCAACGGTTTGAGCCTAAAGATGCGGACTGGCGAGACACGCCGGATCCGTTGCGAAAATTAATTGTCAGCATGATGGAAAGTGATGCAAACGAACGCATGACTGATTTCGAGACAATTGACCATGCACTCGATGCGATGCTGATTCAGTTGTCTAAGTAAATTTCGTTGTAGAATGTCTGCCGTTGTATTGCTGTGGTTTACGCTCAGGCGGTTGTGTGATTGCTGGCGGTAGTAGCCGCTAGGATAGAAATCCAGCACCACGCGTGTGATAAGTCGTGCTTTTTATTCTTGGGCTAATCGTCTTTCTGGTTGCCTGGTGGCCCCCTTCATAGGACGTGATTGACCACGATCCCTTTGTTTGTTCCAGTTAAAGGCGGCACTTAGTCAAGCGATCCGTTTACTGGTTCTTGCCAACGCAATACACCAAATCGTCCTTGTTGGGCTATCATATGGGCTTCTTGGATTGCTGCTTGAAGATGCTTTTAATGACTCGGAGATGATGAATGCTTGCTCGTACTTTGTGTGTTGCAGTTCTGTTGGTGGCTTACAGTGGGCTAGCGAAGGGCGAGTCGAACAAGCCTTTTGGATCGGACTTTCCAAGACTCGATTCAGATGCAGTGGGCGAGTGGTGGAATACCAAAGGTAAGCGAGGCGAGGGCCCGCGCCTGATGGTTCCACGTGATGAAGTGCTTGGGTTTGCCGTCTATACGGTCGCTCATGGAACATTGAAACTAACGGCGCAGTTGTTCCCGCTGCTTCCGGAGGAATCACGCGAGGTGGTCCTGGAAGTGCGGCCAGTAGGGGATGAAGCTTGGCGCAAAGTCGCTGTTGAAAAAGTGCGGTACCCGGGATGGTCGGCGCATTTTCGTGTGAAGGATTGGGATGCAAAACAAGATTTTGATTACCGTTTAAGCCACGGTGAAAAGGCAACGTTTGAGGGGCTGATACGGAAGGATCCCATTGACAAAGAAACGATTGTGGTGGGGTCACTCTCCTGTAACAGCAGTCGGACTCCGGGGCCTCGTCCAAGGATGATTGAGAATTTAATTAAGCAGGATCCTGATCTACTGTTCTTTGCAGGCGATCAGTCCTATCACCACACTCAACACACTTTTGGATGGCTTGAGTTCGGAATGCAATTCCGGGAGATCATGAAAGATCGCCCCACGATCACCATTCCTGATGATCACGATGTTGGACAGGCAAATATTTGGGGTGAGGATGGCAAGAGAGCGAAAACACCAGCTGGTCCAGCAGGAGGTTTTTTCTACCCTGCTTCCTACGTCAACATGGTGCAGCGATGCCAGACTTGGCATTTGCCCGACCCATTTGATGCAACGCCAATCGAGCGTGGCATTGGCGTTTACTACACCAGTTTGCTGCTTGGTGGCATTGACTTTGCAATCCTTGAAGACAGAAAGTTCAAGAGTGGACCACAAGGTAAAATTCCGAAAATGGGCCCACGACCAGATCATATCAACGATCCTGCTTATGACCGTGCATCCGTTGATCTTCCAGAGCTTAAACTGCTAGGCGATCGCCAGCTTCTTTTCTTGGACGAATGGACTGATGACTGGACCGGAGCCGCGATGAAAGCAGTCTTGAGCCAGACTGCTTTTTGTGGTGCTGTACATCTGCACGGTAGTCCTTCCAATAGGCTGCTGGCAGATTTGGATTGCAATGGATGGCCGCAGACCGGAAGACGGGTAGCGTTGGAAAGAATTCGAAGGGTATGGGCGCCTCATTTGTGTGGAGACCAGCACCTGGCTGTTTTAGTGCAGCATGGTTTGGAAGCGGCTTCGGATGGTCCCTACGCGTTTACTTCTCCCGCGATTGTCAACACCATTTATGGTCGCTGGTGGCATCCTGAAAACGAGAAATTGGGAAAGAACCCGGTTGCTAACAGTCCTCTGCCGTGGACGGGCGAATATAAAGATGGTTTGGGTAATTTGATTCGCATGTTGGCATACGCGAATCCCAAAGATCGCAAGGATGAAACCCAGCGAGCCGATGGACACGGGATTGTCAGGTTCAACAAGAAAAACCAGACAATCACCTTCGAGTGCTGGTCAAGATTTGCCAATGTTGATGATGGCGATGAAGCTCAGTTTCCTGGGTGGCCCGTGACGATACGTGGAAGCCAAAATGATGGTCGTGCCGTGAAAGGTTACTTGCCAGAACTGCGATTTGCAGGCACAAAGTCACCCGTCGTGAAGGTCATTCGCGAACGGGATGGTGAGGTGGTTTACAGTGTACGGGTGCAGGGAGACCGCTTCCGACCAGCCGTTTATGAGCCAGGTAAGTACACCATCAAAGTGGGGCAGGACCGGCCTGAGCAGGCTGTTATGACAGGCGTCACGAGTGGAACGATGACTGATCAACGCACCGAACAGGTTGAAATGCGTTAATCATCGAGTGCTGGATTCATACGGCATTCACGCACGTGGATGAAACTGGTTGTGCACTTTCTTGAGTCGAGAATGTTCGACGTGAGTGTAGATTTGTGTGGTTTGAATGCTCGCGTGTCCCAGCATCTCTTGGACAAGCCGAAGGTCCGCGCCGCCTGCCAGCAGATGGGTGGCAAAACTGTGCCGCAGACTATGTGGGCTCACTTCGTCGGAAATGCCAACGCGTTTTGCATATAATTTCACCAGACGCCAAAGCTGTATCCTGTCGAGCGCACGACCGCTCCGGGACAGGAACAGTTCCTCTGGAGGATGAGTGTTTTTGGCGGCAAGTTTGCCACGCAAGGATTCGCAATAAATCTGGATTGCAGCAATCGCTCTTGAACCAATGGGAACAAGTCGTTGTTTGCCACCTTTGCCTTGGCATCTGATGTGGCGTTCCTCGAGTGACATGTCGCGAATCCTGAGAGTGCAGACTTCAGAAGCGCGGCAACCCGTCGCATAAAGGACTTCCAGTAGGGCGCGGTCTCGTAGGTGAAAACTGTCGGATTTTTTTGGCGAGTTAAGAAATTCATCGACTTGTTTAGCAGACAACACACTGGGAATTCGCTCCCACATCTTCTGTGTTGCGATAAGTTCGGCCGGATTCTCGCGAATCAAACCCTCCAACTGCAAGAACTTGAAGAACGTTCGAATCGCGACAATGTTTCGGGCGATCGAAGAGGGAGCAAGTGCATCCTGATGAAGATTGGCGACGTAGTCTGATAGTTCATTGATTCGAAGATTTGCCAGATTCCGCTCGCCGAGCCAGTTCGTGAATCGTTGCATGTCGCGACGATAGGCAGCAATGGTGTTATCTGCCAAGTGGCATTCGCCGCGCAGATAGTCCATGTAGTCATTGCACACAGCCTCTGTGGCACGACTCTTTTTTGATGGTGCACCAGTCTGCTTCAGCTTCTGTAGTTTGGTAAATCGTTTAGCCAAGTTTCTTTTTACTGGAAGGTTTCTGGGTAAGATGCGGTTGAGTCGGGCTCATCTGCCTAGTCGCGAGATTATAGACTCCATATATTGAATCGACGGAACGATTCCTTCAATTCCAGCTCTTGTCAAACTCTGACATTTATTCCTCTTGCTAAAGAAACAACGTTTGCCATGAATATTCTGGTCGTCGGCGGCGCTGGCTACATTGGCTCACACGCGGTCCGGTTCTTGTTGGCTGCAGGGCATCAAGTCACGGTTTACGACAATCTGTCTCGGGGTCACCGAGAGGCCGTTCCTGACGGGCTGTTGGTCGAGGGGGAGCTTACCGATCGGTCTAAATTGGTTTCATTGCTTCGAGAACGTCAGGTCGATGCTGTGATGCACTTTGCCGCGTTCGCGTTAGTCAATGAGTCTGTGAATGAGCCCAGTGTGTACTACCGCAACAACGTCATCGCAGCATTAGAGTTGTTGGACGCAATGAAAGAGGCAGATGTGAAGAAGATCGTGTTTAGCAGCACGACGGCCACGTATGGTGAGCCGGATACCATGCCAATCAGTGAGGAGACGCCGCAGCAGCCTATCAACCCTTATGGATTTACAAAGTTGGTCATCGAGCATGCTCTGGCTGATTATGCCAAGGCCTACGGGTTTGGCTACGCGGCGCTGCGGTATTTCAATGCAGCAGGAGCTCATCCGGATGGCACGATCGGCGAGGATCATGATCCCGAGTCACATTTAATTCCAGTTGTCCTGCAGGTTGCCTTGGGCCAGCGCGAGCATATCACCATTTTCGGTGATGATTTTGCTACACCCGATGGAACTTGCTTGCGGGACTACATCCACGTCAATGACCTTGCCAGTGCCCATCTGCGCGCTCTCGAATTAATCGAGCCCGGCAAGGGAATCTGTGCCAACTTGGGTACAGGACGCGGGACAAGCGTTCATGAAATTGTCGAAGCGTGTCGGAAAATTACTGGGCATCCGATTCCAACCATCATGGGCGATCGCCGCGCTGGCGATCCGGCCGAATTGGTCGCTGACAATCGCTTGGCGAAGAAGCTTTTGGATTGGACGCCGAAGTACAACAGTGTCGACGCGATCGTCGAGACCGCATGGAAATGGCACCAATCGCATCCTAGTGGTTTTGCTTCCTAGTTGAAAGCGATCTCACTGCGTTCTGGAGTGTCGTAATTTCGAGTTCTCAATCAGGGGTGGCAGCATCTAGGATTGGGCCTGGAGTTTCGCTGCAAGCAGTGTGTTGTGCAGTAGCATGGCAATCGTCAGCGGCCCAACACCTCCTGGAACAGGTGTGATCGCGGAGGCAACTTCCATCGCCTCGTCGAATGCAACGTCACCGACCAGTTTTTCACCGACACGGTTGATGCCAACGTCAATCACAATAGCTCCTTCACGGATCATGTCTCCGCGGATCATCTCGGGGACTCCTACCGCAGCGATCAGGCAGTCGGCTGTTTTGCATACAGCCCTCAAGTCCTCGGTGCGGCTATGGGCAAGCGTGACGGTTGCATTCGCAATGTCGCTACCACATGAGCCATTTCTTTGAGCAAGCATCATTGCCATTGGTTTGCCCACGATATCGCTTCGTCCGACGACGACCACATGTTTTCCAGCGACACTCAGGTCACAACGATGCAGCAATTGCACGATCCCATGCGGTGTGCAGGGTAAGAATCTGGGGCGACCCTGCATCAGCAGCCCAACGTTGACGGGCGAGAACGCATCAACGTCTTTGAGGGGAGCCACGGTGTCGAGAATGGCACGTTCGTCGAAGCCCTGTCCGCCATTGCCATCTGCTGGCAGGGGCAGTTGAACAAGGATTCCGTGGACCGCTGGGTCCTCATTCAGCTTTTGGACGGTTTCCAGCAGCTCTTGTTGCGAAATTCCAGCACCCAGTCTCAGGGTACGACCGTCGATCCCCGCTTTCTCGCAGGCTCGGCTTTTATTGCGTACATACACCTGGCTGGCTGGATCTTCTCCAACCAAAACCGCGGTCAGGCAGGGCTGGGGGCCGCCCTCGTGGACGAATTGCCGCACTTTTTCGGTAACTTCAGCACGGATTTCTGACGCAACTCGTTTCCCATCAAGTAGATCAGCAGTCATCGATTCAATTCATCCTGTTCAGGGGTGATCGCCATAGTGACATTTTCCACTGGCCGCTATAGTTGCCTAAAACGCCAAGTTTGCGGAAAATCCATTGTCGAATGGAATTGCACTCCGCACTCCGCCACTCCGTGAAACGAAATCACACAGGATTTGAGCTCCGATGTCTACCGACGCGCCAAAATTGAGTCCAGTTGAAACCATCAAAGAGGGCAGTGATTACCTGAAAGGGACGATCGATCAGGAGATCGCGGGTTCGGTTAATCACTTCGACAAAAGCAATATACAGCTTCTGAAATTTCATGGGACCTACCAGCAAGATGATCGTGATGCACGGTTGACCGCAAAAAAGACGGGGGCGGGCAAAGCGTACTCGATGATGGTCAGACTGCGGATTCCAGGAGGTCGAATCCGACCAGATCAAATGTTGTCGATGCTTGATCTTTGCGAGCGGTTGGGCAACACGACGATGAAGATCACGACGCGGCAAACTCTCCAACTGCATGGCATTCTGAAGGACGACTTGCGAGAAACCATCGCGTACATCAACGACATCGCTCTATCCACCTTGGCTGCATGTGGTGATGTCAATCGGAATATCATGTGCTGCCCAGCGAAGAGGGCCGGCAGTATCCATGCTGATATGGAAAAATTGACCGATGAACTCACAGACGCTTTGGCACCACAAACACCGGCTTACCACGAATTGTGGCTGACGGACCCCGAAACGGGTGAGAAGACTCTTGAGGGTGGTGGTGCTGTTGAACCGCTATACGGGCCTACGTACTTGCCCCGAAAATTCAAGATGGGCATCGCTTTGCCAGAAGATAATTGCATCGATATCTACACGCAGGATCTCGGCTTTTTGGCAGTTGTGCGGGATGGCGCCATCATTGGCTACAACGTGCTTGTTGGGGGAGGTATGGGAACGACCCCATCGGCCAAGAAGACATTTCCGGCACTCGCAAAACGCTTGGGATTCATCAAGCCCGAGCAAGCTGTCGGTATCTCCAAAGCGATTATCAAAGTTCAACGCGACAATGGCAATCGCCAAGATCGCAAGACAGCCCGAATGAAATACTTGATCAACGACTGGGGTATCGAAAAGTTCCGCAGTGAAGTGGAAAAGTATTATGGTCAACCACTTGAGGACTGCACCGAAGATGATGTTCATGGATTTGATGATCACATGGGCTGGCAGGAGCAAGGTGATGGCAAGTGGTCCTACGGATTGAATGTCGAAAATGGGCGTCTGTATGACGATGAAGATCGGCAGTTGAAAGCCACTCTTCGCGCCATTTGTAACGAATTCAAAACTGAAGTTCGGATGACTGGACATCAGAGTCTGATTTTTACGGATCTCGAGGAGTCTGATAAGGACAAGCTCATCGGCTTTATCAAGCAACATCAGGTCCCCACCACGGAGGAGACGAGTACCGTTCGGCGGTGGTCGATGTCGTGTGTTGCTTTACCGACGTGTGGATTGGCGATCACCGAAAGTGAACGTCGCTTGCCAAGTATCATCGACGGTCTGGAAACTCCGCTGGCCAAGCTGGGACTGGATAAAGAACGATTCACGATACGGATGACCGGTTGTCCCAATGGCTGTGCCCGACCCTACAACGCTGATTTGGCTTTGGTTGGAAAGGCCAAAGGTAAATACACTTTGTATGCCGGAGGTGGTTGGTTGGGAAATCGCCTCGCCTACATTTACAAGGACATGGTTCCAGATGATGTTGTCGTGGACGAGTTGGTGACCATTTTTTCGGCCTTCAAAGCCAATAGGGAAGAAGGTGAGTCACTTGGCACATTCTGTACTCGTGTCGGGAAAGACGATCTCGCAACTCTTGCTGCCAATGCACCAGCAGTCTGACGGAAACCTGCCTCTTTGCCAGGCAACTCTCGATAGGTGTGCATTTCCGATCGCGTAGTGGAAAAGGTATTCAGGCACTCGGCCGCCGCGACTGTCGGCACAGCGACTGTCGGCACAGCGACTGTCGGCCGCCGCGACTGTCGACACAGCCGCAGATGAAACGGGGGCCGCAGAGTCTTGCTGCTTGGGCCATGTTTCTTGCATGGTTTGCAGTGGTTCGTTCAGGCTCACGGAAACAGATGGTATTTGTTTGCTGCTGTTTGTCGGAACTTATCTGCAATGGCAGCGTAAATTTCGTGCATGGCCACGACAGATCGTTATATTGTCGACTTCCCAATACCTTGGAGTTTTTGATGATGTCTTCTGGAATCAATCGTCGTGCTTTCGTATCTGGCGTGGCTGGAACTTCGGTGGCTGCGTTGTCTGCCGGAAAGTTGGCAGGGCAGGAAGCGAAGCCAGTCCACCGTGAAAAAAAATACGTCAGGCCGAACTTCATTGCCGTTTCAACCTACTCTTATTGGCGTTATCGCGACGACAGCAAGCTTGGGATCGAAGAATGCATCGACCTTGCTGCAGATGCAGGATTCGACGGTGTCGAGATCTTGCATGTGCAGATGCAGGACCAGTCCAATGCAGCCCTGCAGAGCATCAAGCAGCGAGCATTTCGAAACGGTTTGGACTTGTGTGGATTGTCGACCCATCAATCCTTTGTAAGTCCTGATGCTGTCGAGCGGCAAAAAAATGTGGATCACACCATCAAGTGCATTGAGTTGGCTTACGCACTTGGGATACCGACCATTCGTGTGAATACCGGACGCTGGGGAACTTCGAAAAACTTTGACGAGCTGATGGCCAACAAAGGGATCGAGCCGCGTTTAGAGGGTTACACCGACGACGAGGGATTCAAGTGGGTCGAGGATGGATTGCAGAAATGCCTTGCCACGGCTGAGAAATGCGGCGTCGTGCTCGGATTGGAAAACCACTGGGGTTTGGGGCGTACGGCTGCAGGAGTTCTGCGAGTGATCAATGCCATCAAGTCTCCGTGGCTGAGGGCCACTTTGGATACAGGCAATTTCCTTGAAAACCAGTACGAGCAATATGCGGAATTGGCACCTGAGGCGGTCTTCGTTCAGGCAAAGACCTACTTTGGTGGCGGCACTTGGTACACGCTGGACATCGACTACGATCGCGTGGCAGAAATACTCCGCGGTGTGGATTACCGCGGTTACATTTCATTGGAATTCGAAGGCAAGGAGAAGCACGAGACCGCTATTCCTCAAAGTCTCGCAATGCTCCGTAAAGCTTTTTCTTGATGAAGGCACTTGCAGTCGGTCCGCACTGCAGTGCGGGCCAGACGCGTTGATTCACGTGCGGCAGTAGCCAGACGCTTTGTCATCCCTGATCGTGCGACAGCTTTATTCGTTTCGTTCGGTCACTTCGAGCAGATGGTAGCCGAACTGAGTTTTAACCGGCCCTTGTACAACACCAACCTCACCGCCAAAGACCGCTTGGTCGAATTCGGGAACCATCTGGCCTGGGGAGAACGTTCCGAGTGCTCCACCCTGTTGCCCCGAGGGGCACGAGGAGTGTTCAGCGGCGAGTGCGGCGAAATCTTCCCCGCCGGCAATCAATTCTTTCAGTTCGTTGCATTTTTCTTCGGAGTCCACAAGGATGTGGCGTGCACTGGCGCTGGGCATGGTTTTCTCAGTTGGGAATTAGGAGCGATTTGGTAAAACGTGAAGTCGCTGAGTAGGCGGCTAATTTGAAAGGTTTCTCAGTACGGTCGGTAAGATTCCACCGTTGCGATAGTACTGCATCTCGACAGGAGTATCGATTCTCACCACGCACGGGAAACTCGTTGTGCTGCCAGCGTCAGACGTCGCGGTTACCGTGATCGTTGATCGTGGTTGAAGCTCGTTGGAGAGTTCAGGAATGTCAATTGATTCTTCTCCGGTGAGTCCCAAGGACTGCCACGTGGCACCATCAGCAAATTCAAGAGGTAGCACACCCATGCCAACCAGATTGCTGCGGTGGATGCGTTCGTAACTGGCTGCAATCACTGCTTTGACACCCAGCAGCATCGTGCCTTTGGCCGCCCAGTCACGACTGCTTCCGGTACCGTATTCAGAGCCAGCCAGAACTACTAACGGTACACCGTCAGCCTGATATTTCATGGAGGCATCATAGATGCTCATGGCCTCACCGTCGGGTAGGTGACGTGTGACGCCACCCTCGGTACCAGGCGCTAATTGATTACGAATGCGAATGTTGGCAAAGGTCCCCCGCACCATGACTCGGTCGTTCCCACGCCGTGATCCAAAACTATTGAAGTTTCTGATGTCGACTCCGTTTTCTTGCAGGTATTTTCCTGCAGGTCCATCCGAAGCGATAGCGCCAGCGGGGGAAATGTGATCCGTCGTGACGGAGTCTCCTAGTAATGCCAGGACGCGTGCTTGCTGCACTGGTTTGATGTCCGGTATGGAGTCTCCGGCAACGCAGTCGAGGAACGGTGGGTGTTGGATGTAGGTACTGGAATCGTTCCATGGGTAAATGGCTCCACCCGCTGCATCAATTGCATTCCACAATTCGTTGCCGTTGACCGCCGCATCATATTCGTCAGTGAACATCTCTGGCTGAATTGACGTTGCAACGGTGTCCCTGACTTCTTCAGCTGTCGGCCAAAGTTCTTTCAGGAAGACGTCTTTTCCGTCACTGTCTTGACCGATCGGCTCAGTAGCCAGGTCGATGTCGGTCGTTCCAGCAAGGGCGTAGGCCACCACCAGGGGTGGGCTGGCAAGATAGTTTGCTTTTGTGAGTGGATTCACACGTCCTTCAAAGTTGCGATTACCACTTAGAACTGCCGATGCGATCAAGTCGCCTTCGCGTATTGCTTCGGCCACCGGTGGAGGAAGTGGGCCGCTGTTTCCAATGCAGGTGGTGCAACCATAGCCCACCGTGTGGAAACCCAGTTCTTTCAGGTCATTGGTCAAGCCAGCCTTGTCCAAGTAGTCACTCACGACTCGCGAACCGGGTGCCAAGCTTGTCTTCACGTGTGAGGCCACGGTAAGCCCTCGAGCGACCGCTTTCTTGGCCAGTAGCCCGGCACCGATCATGACGGAGGGGTTACTCGTATTGGTGCAGGAGGTGATTGCCGCTATGACAACAGCACCGTGTGTGATCTGGCTACTGTGTCCGTTGTTCTTGACGGTGGCAACCCGCTCCAGGTCACTACTTTCAAGACCAAATCCTGTTTTGCCAATCGGCGCGGTAAGAGAATCGTTGAAAGACTGTTTCATGTCATTTAACGAAATTCTGTCCTGTGGACGCTTGGGACCAGCCAAGCTTGGTACCACAGTGCCCAGATCAAGCGAAAGCTTCTTGGTGTAGTTCAGTTCTGGGCCATCGTCAGTGCGAAATAGACCCTGCTCTTTCGTATAACGCTCTACCAAGTCGACCTGTTTGGAATCGCGACCCGTTTGACGCAGGTAGTCGAGAGTCACATCATCAACCGGGAAGAAACCCATGGTCGCGCCGTATTCGGGGGCCATGTTCGCGATCGTCGCGCGATCTGCAACACTCATCCGGTTGGTGCCGTCCCCAAAGAATTCGACAAACTTACCGACCACTCCCTCTTCACGGAGTACTTCGACGACGCGAAGAACCATGTCTGTGGCAGTCGCACCAGCAGGAAGCGAACCCGTCAATTCAAACCCGATGACCTCTGGCATCAACATGTAGAGTGGTTGGCCAAGCATGTTGGCTTCTGCCTCGATTCCGCCGACGCCCCAACCCAGCACACCCAAACCATTGATCATGGTGGTGTGGCTATCGGTTCCCACCAGTGTGTCTGGTTGGGCAACTGGTCCATCCTCGGTTTCCTTCAACGCAACCACACGCGCCAAGTACTCCAGATTGACTTGATGAACAATTCCAACGTTGGGTGGTACGACTCCGAAATTGTTGAAGGCCTGTTGCCCCCACCGCAAGAACTCGTATCGTTCTTTGTTTCTCTCAAACTCGATATCGACATTCTTATTCAGCGCGTTGTCGCTACCGAAAAAATCAACTTGCACAGAGTGATCCACGACCAAATCGACAGGAATCAAGGGATTGATCTTTTCCGGGTCACCACCGATTCTCTCCATGGCCGAACGCATGGCAGCTAGGTCGACCACGGCAGGCACTCCTGTGAAGTCTTGCAGGACCACACGGTAAGGCTTGAACGGTACTTCCTGCTTGGCTGGAGCCTCGGCATTCCAAGCCGCAAGGTTCTTGACGTCCTGTTCAGTCACTAGGAAACCGTCGCAATTTCGCAACACTGCTTCCAGCAGAACTCGGATCGAAAATGGAAGGCGGCTGATCTCTCCTAAACCTGCTTCTTCTAACTTGCTGAGACGATAAAGGGTTGCGGTGCCGTGTCCGGTGTCAAACTGGTCTCGGGCGCCGAATGGGTCGAAGGTCACGGGGCTGCTCTCTACGTGATTTGTGCTGAAATCCTGCTAAAACGAAAGTTAGTGTAACGATCTGAGAATTAGTTGTCTGCCGGGGCCGAACCTCATTCGTGAGAAGTTGGGTCGAGTTTACGGACTTTTGCGGTTCTCTTGGTCATTCTGATTGTGGCGAGACGATACCTCTCCTCATCCACTCTTGAGGCAGTCACTGCCCTGAACATTCGAGCACGATGTGATGAATCCACTAAAAGTTTGTACTTGTCGTCTGGTTTTTGCCGTAATGCTCGGCCTTCTGAGTCTGGGGGGAGCGAACGAGTCAACGGCTTTCGAGCTGTTCTCGTTACGCGGCAGTGATGATTGTTGTCAGGTTGCCCAGCACTGTGATTGCCAGTCATGCGACAGTGCGGGCCACGTACGGAAAGACAACTTATTTAAGAGAAGCATGCATTCCCTGATCGGACAACTGCATTCCCTTTTGCCCTCCCGAAAAGCCTGTGACGAAATCTCCTGTGATGACGCTTGTGATGCCATGATGCTCGAGGAGTTAATTGAGATGCGTGAGGCTGTTGAGGCGGCAGAAGTCTCCCCCAGTACGTCACCCTCATCAATCAATACGAAAACGAGAGACGACTCACTGAGCAATGAGGAAGCCGACAGCATGCCACAGAAGTCCAGTGCTGGCCCCGTAATCGTTGCCCCGATTGGTGCTACTGGCAGAGCCGGTAATCCAAAGCCTCTGTTTTCCAATCAGTTAGAACCTAATGAACGACCGTTGGAGGATCTATCGAGAGGTCGGGGCCGGATCTTTTCTCCGCGAATTACCACGCCTGCACTCACGGACGGATCCAAATCTACCACCATTCCCTCACCCATACGAAATGACAATCTATAAGTCATCCAAACGGTTCAGGTAGTGCCTAAGTGGTCATGCATCGACCATGGTTTTGTAGTGGTCACGATACCGCTTTACCACGCTGACCAATGAGTGGTGTTGGTTTACAAATTGCTGGTTGGCTGCACCCGTTGCGGTTGCAATTGCTGGGTTGTCCAGAAAGCGAGACGCGAGTACGGTCATTTGCTGACTGTCACCTACTTCGAAAGTTTGTTGCGGCCAGTCATGTTGGAGCAGCTCTTTGCTACCTTCGACTCGGCTGCAAACAACGGGTTTCCCGCTTGCCATCGCTTCAAGAATGACGTTGGGCATTCCTTCGTAACGACTCGGCAGAACGACGAGTCGACTGCTTACCATCAGGGAGGCAACGTCGGGACGCCAACCCAATAGCTGCACTTGTTGAGGATCGCAGTTTGCGACCCACAATTCCAGTTCAGATCGAAGCGGGCCATCACCTACCAAGAGCAGTCGCCGATTTGAGCCCCGGGGTGCCAGTTCATCAACTTTTGACTGCAGTAGTTCGATGCCCTTTTGTGGGTGTAAACGCCCCACAAACAGACTCACTGCTGCATCGCTGGGCCATCCAATTTGTGTCCAGTCAAATCTTTCCGCAGCGGACAAGAAGTTCGCATCTACTCCGTTCGGAATCACGGTTAGTTTTGAGTGGGAGCAGCCCAACTGACTGGCAGCGAATTGTTCCACTGCTGCGCTGACACAAATCACTGATTGGCTCGACTTTAGGGCGTATCTCTCAATCCGACAACGGAGTCTTTTTGATTCCGCAACACGTATTCCGGCGACACGATGTCGAATACCTGCTGATTTCGCTGCAAGCATCCCGAGGACATTGGCATGGTGCAGGAACGTTTGGCACACATCAGCATTGGACCTAGACAGCCACTTTCGCAATTGTCTGTAGGCAGACATGGCTTGCAGGCTTGTGTTTGCGTCGCCAGAGGATACTTCGATCCCACAATCTGTCAGACGCTTGACGAGGGAGCCACGCTCATCGGTAGGCAGGCTGCCAAGTGAAAATACTCTGACCTCGTCTCCCTCATTGGCCATTCCCACTGCCAGTTCGGTCAAGCAACGCTCCGCGCCACCCACAAACAATTCAGTAATGACAAAGTCAATTCGCATGTGTCCAATATTAGCTTGGCGGCAATGAGGGTCATGGATAAGAAAAACAAGACAGACAGCTAAATACACCGTGTTTGGCTGCCCGTTCATTCAACCTGAGATTCGGACATACCTCGCTTAGCGAATCTTGCCCCATATATCTTCCATCAATTGATAGGTCCGCGGGTCATATTCTTTTAATTCCGCGCGGACGAAAGGATAAAAGTCATTCACCCCAAAATAAGTCTCTGTCGACTCCGCAAAGTACTCTTTGTGATTCGTCAGTGCATAGTGTCTGACCTTGCGTCCGGTAAACAAGAGGACTTCCTCGTAAAGGCCTGCTGTTCTGGCTGCCTCAAAAGCGGCAAGGACTTGTGGTTCGTCAAATCCGATAATCTGGTCATGGTACGCATGGGCCAGTTCATGCAGGATGACATAAGGATGCTTGGCCCACTGCGTTCGGGATAAGAGTTGTTTGGCTCGTGGAACGTGAACATGCTTGGTCAGGTTTGGGTCGTGTCCATTCTTTTCAAGCCAGCTTCGACTGGGGTGGTATTGCATACTTCCAAGTTTGTGGTTCCAGTCGATCCAGATTCGTAGTGTCTGCAGTCTTTGGACCCGGTCTTCAGGAACAATATATTTCACCCTCTGTAAATGATTGGCAAGTGCTTTGAGTGCCTCGTTGCCGACTTCCACATTTTCTGCGTTGAGTATTTCAGGGTCCACAGAGACCTGCCAACCTTCAATGTTCTTGAGCAAGCGTTTGGTTGGTTCCGCCGCGATGGTGGTAGAACCAGCGACGAAGGGAAGCCATGGCAGGCAACCAGTGAACAGGAAAATGCAAGCAAACGATTTCATCCTTCAGTTGCTCCGATAGTGGATTTGGCACGGGACTTGCTCCTTCCATCACAACATGGAAAAGACGAACGCCGCCCGAACCAACTCGGGTTGGTCCGGTAGTTATAGGCGATTGTTGCAGCCTCTGGTGTCGCGGTCACAATCCTACGTTTTCGCTGATTATGATCAAAATAATCGTTGCAAACCGATTCGGGTGAACGATGTTAGCAGAGCAGAAGAGAATTGGTGTCTTGGAACGACCGCCAATTGTCGACTTTTACTGAGTAAGTTTCGCGCATCGTAGTTGCCTGTAAATTGAGCACTAAAATATGAATACGATGACTTTCACCATCGAGTCAGTTCACGGCGTCAAGCAGACACTGGTCCTCGGGTTGTCCGCACCAACATCGGCAGCAGATGCCGGCAAGGATCAGGGTTGCGACCTTGATAGGGGTGTGAGCTCGGAGTCGTCAAGCAGCGGCCGCTGAAAAAAGTGTATCCAAATCGTTCCGCTAGGCGTTAGACGATGACGCTGTGATTGGAGTGAAGGAAGAACGCGTCACTGGGTTGTGGATGCTGTGCGTCCGAATCCGGGTGGCTAGCCTTTCGTGAACAGAAGTGCCAACTGTTTAGACACCGCAGTGCCAACTCTTGAGACACCGCGGTGAGTGGTTGCGGGCCGAGTGTCCAAGCATCTGGTTACGCTTGCGAACCAAGCGTGTATCTAGTTTTTCGAGAGACGTGGTTGGAGCTTCGTCAAGCACCACTGTCAAGTCCACCAGCTGCTTTGAATAATTTGAGACCGTCCACGGTCGGCTTCACGTCGTGAACCCTCAGCACCTGCGCTCCTGCTGCTGCCATGGCCAGCGAAACGCCCAGCGTGCCTGCAGTGCGGTCGGCTGATTTGTCTCCAAGAATTTGGCCAATGAAACCTTTTCGCGAGTGCCCAATCAAGATTGGGCATCCCGTTTCCTGGAATCGTGTGGCATGCTGCAGTAGGGCAAGATTGTGCTCATGCGTCTTGCCAAATCCGATTCCAGGATCAAGGCAGATTCGGCGTGGATCAATGCCGGCTGCAAGGCAGAAATCTCGCCTTGCGATCAGGTAGTCCAGAATTTCGCTGACCACGTCGTCATAAGCAGGATCGTCCTGCATGGTTTGAGGATTCCCCTGCATGTGCATTAGGCACAGCCCGGCATCGCTATTCATGGCGATGCCAATCATATCGGGATCGCCTTCCAGGCCTGTCACATCATTTAGTATTTCAGCACCTGAATTCAAAGCAAGTTCCGCAACGCGAGCCTTGCTCGTATCAATGCTGATGGGAATTGTGAGTTCAGACGCTAAGCCTTCAATGACAGGAATGACCCTGTCAATTTCCTCGTTCACCCCAACTGGATCACTGTAAGGTCGTGTGCTCTCGCCTCCGATGTCGATGATGTCCGCACCGTCATGCTGCATTTGCAAAGCTGTAGCGATGGCAATTTGCGACGTTTCATATTTACCACCATCGGAAAAGCTATCAGGTGTGACATTCAGGATGCCCATGACCAAAGGCGACTGTTCTATTGTCAGTTGCCGCGTTCCCAGGTGCCAGATTTTACCTACCATCGAAGTTCCATCTGCGACACGATAGAGCTGGCAAGTTCCTCAATGGCAGCTTGTGTCGCGAGTCCAACAGATTGGCCAGCCTCCGGTACAAAACGGCTCTCCTGGGCGAAGCTGATGCTGATGTCATCACTGGGGACCACACTGTTTTGCATTAGCAACTCCCCTTCTCTGCTGACCCAACTGGAACGGACGGAAATGACCGCGTTGAGAGCGCGAGGGTCATCAGTATCTGCTTCCGACAGCACCTGCTTGGTTTGCCGAGTCACTCTGCAAGTCAGTGTGCTGTCAGCATTGGGGTCGCCGGTAACTTTGTAGGGGGTGCGATTCTCGATTTCATTTGTAATCGCTTCCGTCAGTCTGATTCCAAGATCATGCCGGAAGGTATCATTGCGAACAATGGGGACATGAATGGTTCGTATGCCAGTCCGAAACATTGCTGCGGAGCCGAAACGGTAGGTCACACAACCTGCCGGCAGCAGTGTTAATGCTGTCATGGTCAGCACCAGGAGTGGCCCTGTACGAAAAGGCGTCGAAAAATTCGAGACGGCATCTCTCATCGAAGTTTTGTCTCAGGCTGATCCGTGGATTGCTGTTTGGTTTCCAATGGAGTGGTTTGCTTCTGATCGGGAAAGACCTTCTGCAACCAACTGAGCCGTTGTTTTGGAACGTCTGGGTACTGTTCGATCGCAGCTAGACGAGTGCGAGCAGTTTCAGCTTGTGGTGTGTTGGGATACTCTTGCAGCAGCAGATTGTAATAGACACGCGCTGCTCCGTATTTCTTTTGACGCTCGCGGTACTTAGCTCGGAAGTCATACCTGCCAGCACGGTGGTAAGCGATCTCGGCTGCTGCCTTGGCAACGGACTCGCTAGTGGCTGGATCCTGCATTTTGTCGGGAAAACGATCTCGCGTTTGTTTCACCAGTTTTTCGGCATCCTCCAGAACAAGACCGCTGTAGGCGGGACCGGCATAAAGTTCCAGCTTGCACTGAATGCCCAGCATGTGCGCTAAAAACAGATGTTCGCTATCTGGAAACGTTTCTCTCAAATCGGTCAGGAATTCATCTGCCTCAGCATACTTTTGTTGCCGCAAGTACTCGCTTGCTGCCCGCATGGTGGCGTCGTCCGCGAGGCGTCCTGTGGGATCATCGAAGCGAATCTGGTCCAGAACCCGAATGGCGTGGCCGTCCATGTCGTAGATGGGCCGTTTGTCATCTGTGAAGCTAAAATTCATCCACGAATCTTTTTCACTGACAACGCGGTTGATCCAGTAATCGCTGATTGAGAAGAGACGTGCCGCGACTCGGTCGATGTGCCGGTTGCGGGGGAAGTTCTTTTGTAGTGTCTGGTACGTTTCCGTAGCCGTTCGGTAATCTTCTGCAAAAAATTGGCTTTCAGCCTGCATGAACAGTGCATCCTGCTCCAGTGCTGTCCTTGGTGCTGCCTCCGCGGCACTGCCAAATAGCTCAGCTGCTTCCAAGAACGTATCAATCCGCTCGTCTTCTACTTTTGAGCCTGCACTTCGGAACAGGCTGTCGGCTTCAATGTACAGTTCTTTCGCGCGGGCACTGTTTTCCTGCTCTCGACCGGTGACCATGTTCAAGACTTGCTTGGTCGTCTCCGTCACCTTCTCATTGATCGATTCGCTTTCCGGTTGGGCTGTCAGCGTTGGAGCCGTGGCCAGCTGTGATTCGGCAGATACCTGAGCGATCGGGTTGTTCGTCTCGTCGTCGGCTACCCGATCAGCTTGAGAGACGGGTGTTTGAGGCGAAGCATTCTCCGGTGTCGTCGCTCCTTTCGGGCCCAGCAACGAGCGACATCCTCCTGTCCAGCAGATACTGGCGGCCAAGATGCATAGACACAGCTGTTGGTGGCTGCGTTGTGGTCTGGTATTTCTAAAATCAATCCGTTGATTTTTTCGCATCATGCGTTCGTTTCCGTTCTCGTCACGGAGGGTAAAAATGGTTGCATGCGAGGTACGCTACCAACCACTGTTTGGATATATCGATTTAAAATGGCGCGTAGTTCGCCGTACAGGTCTGCCGGAACTTTTGTTGGCAGCTCTGCATCTGTTGATTGCAATCTCTTGATTTCGTCGATCACCCTGCCTCGCACAGAGATGGTCTGACGCTGTCTGCCGCGGCACTGATTGCAGACGATGCCACCGCTCGACAACGAAAATGCGATTCGGCTAGAACCGACAACCCCGCTTCCACAGTCGGTGCAGCGATCTGTGCCTGGGGAATGACCAAGCATCCTCAGGATTTGCGCATCAAAATAGGTCAATGAAGAAGCAACTTCTCCAATGCCATCAATTTGCTGCAAGGTTCGGATTGTCAGGTCGTACACGTTTGGATGGGGGTCATGGTCGTCCGTCAGCAGCCTCAACATCTCAGCGATGTAGTAGCCACCATAAACACGTTCGAGAGAGCGTTCGCCGCCGCGAAACCGCCTGTGAAGCTTCGCTTCAGTTAGCAGATCCAGCGAATCGGAACTCTTACGTAGAACGACTACACGACAAACGGCCAGTAGGTCAAGCGCGCCTTCGAAAGGACCTTTGGGGCGACGGGCCCCTTTTGCCATGGCTGAGACCCGCCCGAATTCACGAGTCAATAGCGTGACAATCAGGCTGGTCTCGCTGAATTCAATGGTTCTCAGCACAATTGCCGTCGATTGTTCAGCAGCCAAGTGAAGACTCGCGTGGGATTTTTGAAAAGCAGCCAAGCCGACCCAGCAGTGACTGCCATGGGTGATCAGCAGCGGCGGATTCTGCAGTCGTGATGGATCCTTGTGAGTAAATCACAATTCGCCCAAATCACCTAGGGAAGTTAAGAAATCGCTCATTTCTGCGGCAGCATGGGCATCGCCTTGATTTCTGGCTTCTTCAATCCCATTCCGAAGGCTCGTTCGAGCCTCGTCGATGCGATCAAGATCCACCAGCTGTTGTCCGGCCATGAAAAATGCGGGGACGCAGGCGGGTTGTTCTTTCATCAATTCGTCTAACTGAGCAAGGCTGCTTGCGTGATCACCCTCAGTTCGGAGTTCCATCGCAAGGCTGTACCGGAGGAACATATCGGTGGGATCCTCCTTGAGCATTGCCTCAATTTTTTCTCTTCGATTCATTTTGTAATTCCACAAATATTGTGTTTCACGTGATTTTGGCTCGGTTTCACGTACAGGAGCATCGTTGACGTGGGGTGCCCGATGAATGGTCTTCCGACGTCCAGTGCTAACAGCGGTAAATATACCATTCCGTACGCCCTTCTCTGGGCCGTGTGTGCCGGTTTGTGCTGTCGCCTGTGCTGTGGACGGAGAAATTAGCTGGTCGGAATCTGCTTGCTGATCGGATTTCTTTTTCGAATCTGCCTAATCGTCAAAATTTCGTCAACGGGAACAATAAGATCTGCCGATTCTCACCGATGAGACAATCCGATTCCGCATTCACCGCGAGATGTACGCATGGACCGCGTCAAACAAAGCAGGAAACGAATTCCTGCCAGCCTAGTGGCTTTTGCCATGGTTACCCTTCTCTCTTTTTGTCGAGCGGATGCTCCCGACTCCAAACCAGTGTTGGATAACGCGGGCATTCAACAGACCGCGGAGGATGCAGGCATCCAGCAGGCGGTGGGAGTGCTTGCTCCTCAGGAGAATGTGATCCAGCAAGTCGTTGGAAAACAATCAAAACCACGAAAGACACGCCCAGGACTGCTTCAAGTTTTGGCAGGTTCAAAGCCCAAGGGGGATGCGAATCACCAGCATGAGAATATGTCCAAGAGTGACTCAAAAGGGTTGCTTGATGTCTTATTCAGTAAGGATTCGAAATCGGTCGCGAAGAAAAGTAGTTCCGTTAAGGGAACCCAGAAATCGCGAACGACCGCCAGTCAGTCCAAACGTGGGAACTCGCGGAATGCAGGCTTCAGTCTCGCTAGTCCATTGATCTCGCTTGAACTTAGTAGTAAGAAGAGTCCAGCGAAGGCGAATAACAGCAGCAAGTCACCCAGCAGCAAGTCACCCAGCAGCAAGTCCTCGAGTACCAAGAGCACCGTTGCCAAGGCGACAAGCAAGTCAAAGTCGGACAGTGTCAATTGGGACGGTATCCCATACCACTCGGCGTCTGTCGTTGGTCAAGATTCGGAACCTCAGCCTATGCGAGACCCCACCGCTGCTGAAGTAGAAGCTGGTGGGATGAGGATCATCCGAGGTGGTTCGCGTACGATCGCGGCTCAAACTGCTTCAACACGAAAACCATCGGTTGCAGAGTCAGATGCATCCTCTGCAATCATGGCTGTGCCACAACCTCCTCGTGACATTCAGCCTCTTCCGGCTAACCGATATTTCTCCAATACTTCCAGTAGTCGGCGCAGCAATCGGCGGACACTGAAAACACTGCCGCAACAAAGCAACGAGACTTCTGCCAGTACCGCTTTGCCGCCGAAGAAGGTGGCCGCGGAGCCGAAAGTGAAAGAAAGTGTTGCCGCGACCGATGACCTCGTTCCGCGTGTGTCTCGAAAAACAGTCCAAAAGAGTACTGCCACCAATGCGAGTTCAGACGCAGCAGCAGCACCAAAAACTGCCCGCAAGGTTGATTCCAGGGACTTGGTGAAAGGTGCTCCCCGGAGTAACCCGAAGACTCAGGATGCCATACCATCCACGGCTGAAGCCGTAGGTGCAAAACCCGTTGTTGAGTCTGGAAGCCCACGTGTCGTGCAACGCCGAGTTGCCGCCGTCACGAAGGTTCCCAGTCAGGAGCTTGCAATACGCACGGCCAAACCTGCACCTACAACAGAACCAGTTCAGAGTCGTGAGTCGCAAACCGCGGTAGCAGCAATTGGTGCTCCACTGGTCGCGACGCCTGGCAATACTGGTGATGCCAGCCTGAATCAGGCTGCCGATCAACGCTTGCCTGCAGTTCCGAAACCGGTGAGCTCCTCAGTGTTAAATGTGTCAACTTCGGTGGCAGGGGTTGCAGCGTTGCCCGAAGAACCACAGGCGGCAAACGTTCCAATCATCGCCACGTTCCCCAGAATCACGGCCGATACAGGTTCAGAATCTGAAAGCAGGTTTCCTCAGCCTGTGCTTGTTCCCAAGGCAGTTGCGACTTCAAAGCCGGCATACACGATTCCTGTTTCACCTGCAGCGACAAAAAATATTGCTTCTGCACCTGTGCTTGGGCCACCTGCTGCGGCAGCATCACACCGCGCAGGTCCACCTCGTAACGCTTTTGATTCAACGGCAGTCGAATCACAAGCAGCGGGGGAAGCACCGTCCAACAGCCGAATCGCCACGTCGATACCCATTGGATCTGGCATTGCTGCTGGCAGCAGAACGCCACTTCGCACCAATGGAGTCGATGCCAACCCGCAGTCTGATCGCTCCGCTTTTAGCAAGGATGCGAACAATGTCGTTAACCCATCGTCAACTCCATCGTTTGGATTGAATGCATCGCGACTACGGCAACCTGTCAGTGAGATACCGACTGCTGAGACGTTCAGCGGCAATCCAAATCGCATCGCAACCAATTTTGACCGTTCATCTGACGGTCGGAATATGATGCGTAACCCAGGGGCAGCAACTGGTTTGACCAACTCGACATCGGAGTTGCCCGGCATCCGGGTTGCAACTTTCGGTCCTAGCGAAGTCACAATTCGTCAGGTCAACGAATACGAGATTCGAGTTGAGAACCGCGGTGCAATCGATGCCCGAGGTGTCATTGTTCGAGCTTCGATTCCGGATTGGGCTGACATGAAGGGGCAGAACGTCACGTCCGGCAATGTGAATGAGGATTCCAAGGGCAACCTTGAGCATCTGGTTTGGACGATTGACCGTTTACCTGCCGGCACATCCGAAAAACTGTTCATACGTTTGATTGCTGCTCGCAGTGGAAGTCACGGCTTGGACGTTGATTGGACCATGCAACCCCAGAAAAGTGTCGCCAAAGTACGCGTCCATGAGCCACGACTCGATTTGTCGATCGAAGGCCCAGATCAGGTCATTTACGGTATGTCACAGACTTACAAAGTGCGTGTGCTGAATCCCGGTGATGGGACAGCACCGAATGTTGTATTCACGCTGTCGCCCAATTCAGCCACTCCGCAGACTCAACGGATTGGCGATATCCCAGCGGGTAAGGAAGCACAGTTCGATGTTGAGTTGACCGCTCAAGATCTTGGTGACTTGAAAATTCACGGCTTGGCATCCGCCGACCTTGAACTGAGATCCGAGGCTTCCAAGATTATCCGTGTTGCTGCGGCCAAGCTTGAAGCCGTCCTGAGTGGACCACAGCTCAAGTACCAGAATACTGAGGCAATGTACAGTCTGCAGTTGCAGAACAATGGATCTGCTGCCAGCGAGAATGTCATTGCCACCCTTCGTCTGCCTGCGGGCGTCAAGTACTTGGGCGGAGTGGAAGGTGCTGTCGCCCAAGGAAATGTTCTCAAATGGCGTTTGGGTTCTCTCAAGCCAGGTACGATGCAGAGCTATCAGTTCCGCTGCCAAATGACTTCAACTGGCGATCATGTATTCGCCTTTGACTGTGCTGGCACCGCAGCTGGTATGACGGATGTTTCCATCGCTACTCGCGTCGAGTCCATCGCGGACCTTGTGTTGACTGTTTCAGACCCACCCGCTCCCGCACCGATTGGAAGCGATGTGACTTACGAAATTGTGATCAGGAATCGTGGTAGCAAGGAAGCGACGAATGTCCGAGCCGTGGCACAATTTGGACACGGAATCGAGCCGAAACGCATCGAGGGGCATGCTGGCGAAGTGGTTCCTGGTCAGGTGATGTTTAACCCTATCCCCCGAATCAACGCCGGAGCCGAGGTGCGGTTGCGTGTGATTGCTCAAGCTGAGAAAGCTGGGCATCATCGTTTCAGGGCGGAGGTTCACTCGGGAGATACGATGTTGGTTGCTGAGGAAGCAACCCACTACATGAGTTCACAAAGTGACCGAGTGAGTCGTCGCAGCAGCGAAGCGGGATCTCGCTAAGTTAGCTCGTGGGTTTGACGCTTCGATTGAGCGTCGACTGGAAGTAGCATTCAAACAGTCGGTTTGGCCCCGTTGGGCTGAATCGACTGTTTTTGTTTGAAGTGATATTCTGTCGAGTGTTCTGGCAAAGCGAACACTGGTCTTCGGTTGCAGTCTAATGCGTGAAACCTGTCTATAATGCGGCTCTGTTCGTGGGCTGCGAGTCATTGAACTTTCTGGTTTTGCCCACTTAAGCCTTCCCTTTCACTGAGCCAAAGCCATGTCAGAATTTGCACGTCATCAAACTCGCCGCTCGTTCATCGCGACAACGGTTGCAGCAACTTCCGCGACAGCGACGACTGCGTATTTCCCTTGGTCTGAGAAAGTGTTTGCGAATCAGGCCAAGAATGATCGACCACGCATCGGTGGTATTGGACTTGGTGGCATGGGCAGTGGTGACTGTCGTCAGCATGCTGGGTTTGGCGATATTGTTGCCATTGCTGATGTGGATCAACAGCATGCGGAGCGGGCCAACGCAGATGGACGCATTGGTAAGGGGAAGGCAGACCTATACACCGACTATCGTAAGTTACTTGATCGTAATGACATTGATGTTGTAAGCATCGCAACGCCAGACCATTGGCATGTCAAAATTGCGATTGAGGCGTTGTTGGCTGGCAAGCATGTTTTCTGCCAAAAACCCCTCACGCTAACCTTGGAAGAGAATCAACTGATACGAAATGCCTGTCGAAAACACCCCGATCAGGTATTCTTCATTGGCACTCAACAGCGAAGTGATCGTGGCCGATTTTTACGTGCTGTGAATATGGTCCAGAAGGGGCTGCTTGGAAAGATTCGCAAGATCACTGTCGGTATCAATGGTGGAAGTGTGGGGGGCCCTTTTCAAAAAACCGATCCACCAGTCGGGCTGGATTGGGATGCATGGTTGGGGCAGGCGCCGATGGTGGATTACATCAAGCAACGCTGTCACGGTCAGTTTCGTTGGTGGTATGAATACTCCGGTGGTAAGTTCACTGATTGGGGAGCACATCATGTCGATATTGCGACGTGGGCGATCGGTGCTGACGCTGAGGGAATGGGGCCAACCACCATTGATGGGACTGATGCAAAGCACCCAGTGCCTTTCAAAGATGGATATCCGACAGTAGATAGCGCTTACAACAGTGCGAATGACTACGCCGTGATTTGCAGGTTTCCCAACGGGATCGAGATGAATGTCACCAGCCGAGGAGAAAATGGCATCCTGTTTGAGGGAGATAAGGGACGTTTGTTCGTGAATCGCGGGAAAATCACTGGCAAGCCGATTGAAGAGAAGTGGGATGCGAATGAATTTGATGAGTCTGATTTACAGCGGCTTTATAAACAGAAGCCAGCAGAGGGACACAAAAACAACTTTTACAGATGCATCAGCGAGGGTGGCTTGCCCGTTTCGGACGTTTACACTCACGTCCAGGCAATGAACACTTGCCACTTGGCGGCGATTGCTGCGCGGCTTGGGCGCAAAATCCGCTGGAATCCTGAGACCGAGCAAATGGTTGGAGACGACCAGGCACAAGCCTTGTTCGCTCGTAAACCTCGTGAGGGTTACGAGATTCCCAGAGTTTGAAGCTGGAAGGGAAATTCTCGGCTGATCAATGCAAGCTGGGCTTCGCGCCCTCTGCGTTTGAGATCGATACCAGAAACCTGATCGGACGATGCAAGGTTCGGGAATGCTGGATTCAGCGATGCAAGGTTCAGGGTTCAGGCTTCAGGGTTCGATGAACTCGAGCGGTTGTGTTTCTTTGACGTTGGCGACTCGAATTGCCAAGTCGCCGGCTAGCAAGCGTCGAAAGGTCTTTCCAACGATATCGCCGCGCCATCCCTTCAATAATGCAGGGGTTGGATCACCCTTGCGTCGGTCAAGTTCATAACCCATGAGTTCGCGGACGTCGTCAGCATTACCCACAATGGGTGGAGCAAGTTTCTGCTGTCGGCTGATGCAGGCGATTGAGGTTGATAGGAACTGACTCAGCATGGGCGATACAACCCTTCGTGAGCCGCGTGGGCGTTGTGGCAGGTCAACGTCGGGCGTGTCTAACGCTGTCTGTATTGCGGCTGCGATATCGCCATAGTGGTCGTTGAAGCCGCGTCGTTCCATGCCGCGAATGTTCTTGATTTTGTTTTGGTCAGTCGATCCGCGTTTCGCCAGTTCCACAATCAAGTCGTCTCGAAGCACACGCCGTGGTAATCGATCAATGGTCTTTGCCCGATTCTCTCGCCATAGCCAGAGTTGGCGCACCGTTTCAAGTTGTCTTGCATTGAGTCCTGAGGAGCCACTGACCCGTCGCCAATTTTCGCGTGTCTCGGCATCCATGACCTTCTGCTGAAAAACAGCCGTTTCCTCTTCCAGCCATGATTCACGCTCAAGGTCAAAAGCCATGCCAGACAGTTTGTCGTGCATTTCTGAAAGATCGACAACATCATTCAATGCATAGGTGATCTGGTCTTTACTCAGAGGTCGACGACCCCAGTTGGTGCGTGTTTCACCCTTGGGCAAGGTTTTGTTGACCAATCGTTGAACAAGGTTGCCTAAGGACGCGGGATATTCCATCCCCACAAATCCGGCTGCCAGTTGCGTGTCGAATAACCCGGCAATCGGCTTGCCCGTGAAACGGTAGCAAAATCGACATTCTTCACGGGCTGCGTGTGCAATCACGATGCGACCCGGTTCAGTCAGCAGATTCCAAAACGGGGTTGTATCTTCGACGTATTCCGGATCGATGATTGCCAATCGACCATCCGCAGCAACCTGAATTAAGCAGAGCTGGGGACGATAGGTGTCTTCTGAGACGAACTCAGTATCGAAGCCGATTTGTTTGCAGTCGGCAATCTCTGAACAAAATTGCTCCAGCTCTTCGGCCGTGTTTATGGAATCGTATTGCAACGTTAGGCTTGGTGGCACAATGGAATTTCGGGGCGTTTCGTCTAAGGAGAATAACCTCGATTCTGCCAGTCGCCTATCCGGATCGGGTGATTAATTCCTGGTTCAAACTGATGTTTTTGATATGACTTCGTCTTCAAATCCCGAAATTTACCTGTCAAACGGAGATTGTTTGCCTAGCGAAAAGATCGTCTCCGAAGATCTGGCTGACCTTCTTGTGAGCGTTCGGGACCAAGGTGAGCTGCTCGAAGTGAGGAAATCGGCGGTCAGGATCATCGACTTGAAGGAGCCTCGGCGAGGCCCCTTGGCTCCGGCCGATGCGAGTTTGTGGCAGTTTGCCGACGAACTTTGGCGAGATTCCGGTGGACAATCCAAAGGATTGCTATCCGCCGCGCTCGGTGAGCAAGCTCAAGCTCGAGAGGTCGCTGCGAGCCTGCCTGAAACCTTTGCTTTTGCCAAAGTTGGGCCAAGTGACTGCGAGACAGAATCGAGCCTCATTGCTTTATGGGATGAAATACGTCTTGCACTTCGCGACTCAACTGAACTGGTAGCGGTCGCATATGCCGATTGGAAGTCGGCCAACTGCCCCGCGCCGGAGGTTGTCTTTCGGTTGGCGAGCGAGCACGGCTTTAAACGCTGTTTGATTGACACTTACCAAAAAGATGGGCGGTCGACAGTCGATCATTTGGGCTATCCAGCTCTCAGCAAGCTCCATCAAGTTGCTCGCCAAAAAAATCTATGGTGGACCCTTGCAGGCTCAGTCCGCAGGCCAGTCGTCGATGAGTTGAAGGCCCTCGGGTGGATGCCTGATTGCTTCGGAGTCAGGGGAGACGTCTGCTCTGGTACACGGACGACCAGAATTTCCCATGACTTGGTTCAGGCCTGGTGTCAACGTTTAGGCGCGTAGCTCAATGACTTGATATGAGTTGATGCACTAATTACGAAGATCATTTTGCCAGTTGGTCACTTGACGCAGTTGGTCACTCTGCCCAGTCGAGGCCGGTTAACTCCGTTAGACGCTCTTCGAAACTACCGATCAATCCGCCGACAAGCATCCAATTGGATTTGCATCTCAGCTCGATTTCGCCATGAGGGTTGATTCGCAGGATAGAGTCGCCCACGACACCGGCATCATGCAGTTGCTTGAAATCGATCTCTCCCTCATTGACCACATCGAGCAATGTTTTGCCTGTCAATTCAATGAATTGCGTTTTCATAGTTGATACCGAAAATGAGAAAAGATTGTGGTCGTATTGTAGTTCGACCTGAGGAACGAATGACAAAAAATGAGATTTACCGATTTAACAAATCAGTCACTTGCTTCTCAAGGTTCTGCCCCGTGAAGTTCAGTTCTTGGACAACGCCCTTTTCGTCCAGTATTGCGACGAAGGGAAGAGACACCATTCCAAAGTCGTGGGCAATCTGATTTGATATTTCTTTGGTCGGTGAGGATTCTGAACGAAGGCTGATAAAGCCTAGTTGACTCTTGTTGATGAAAGGTTGCACATCGGCGCCTTCGGGGTCAAGATTCACACCCAAAATGACAACTTGATCGGGATGCTTGGCAGAAATCGCTTTCAGTTGCGGGACAATGCTCAAAGATAAGGGAAACGCTTCTGCCCAGAATGGCATCAGTATGATTTTGCCGCTGAAATCAGAGATCTGCAGCTTCTTGCCATCCGTTGTGGGGAGATCCCAGTCAAAGTCTTTGCCGATAACGTCCTTCCTTGTCTGCCTCGCTTTTTGAGCCAGGCTGACCTCTTTGTTGATTGCAGAGGACGAGTCTGTGAATGCATTGCCCAGTGCCTCGTACGTGGCCTCCACAAGATCTTCGCGTTTCAAGCCTTCAAATTCCAAAGCAGCGGCAGCAAGATACTGAGCGGTTTGTAAATCGGGTGATTCTGCGATCAGGGTCTCGACCGATTTTGACCATTGCTCGACTGTGATTGGTGATCCCGGTTCGGGGACGCTGCTGGTCAATGCTGCACGCTGTTTCTCGATTGTTTCAAATGTGACATTGCCTGCCGCTTTTGCAGCCATCTCCGCAATGGCCGGATCAGGTGAATCAGCGTAGAAGTCGAGGATCATCTCTCGCACCAATTGAGCCTGTTCATCGTAGCCCCCGCCTGCGAGATCCTCGCGAGCCATTCCCATG
>Ga0315321_10000101_pt1 | contig 51419 bp, 47 predicted proteins | sample M180m21515metaG_FD_203464 | JGI IMG/M metagenome (GOLD analysis project Ga0315321, IMG submission 203464) | Ammonia-oxidizing marine archaeal communities from Monterey Bay, California, United States - M1 80m 21515 | ecosystem: Environmental > Aquatic > Marine > Intertidal zone | place: USA... | reverse complement strand
TAAATAACCTCCGCTTGAGTGAGTAATCTCAGATTGAGTGGGGCTTCTGCTGTCGCACACCACGGTTCGCTCCCGCGGTGTTGGCTCAGTCGAGAGACCTCGCTGCCCACCGGTTGGCTGCCGTTTTGTCGTAGCCACCGGCTCTTAACACTGTGCTCTTGCTGCCCTCGCGAGGCAGTTGGGCTCCCGCGATAGGGCGAGAACGAAGCTCAGGATGCTAGCAACTGAGCCCTGCTTTTCGCGTTTTGGAACGCAGTTTCAAAAAAAAAAGACAGTTTTTTGCGTTTACTTTCTTTCGTTTTTTTTCCTTCCCGCGGGCTTGAGAACGTAATCTTGGCTTGGATTGCCTGCATTACTCTGCGTTTGGATTGTTCTTTTCGATGGTGGATTGGATCTGAACGGCTTTCTTTCCTTTGAAGGCACCGGCTGTTGCGTTGTATTTAGGAACATTCTGGACTGCGAGTTCCAGCGGCGATTTGACTTCTTTTTCTGTCGTAATGATGTCGCCGACTGAGAGATCCAGCAGATCACCAGTACGGATCTTTGAGCGGGCCAAGGTGACCACGACATCAACGGGAGCTCGGTCCACACTGCTGGTGATCTTTCCTTTGGTTTCTTTGGTCGGGGCGGCTTTCCCGTAGCCTACCCATCCGTTGCGTGACAATTTCGAGTTGTAGTTTTCGATTGTGTTGAAGGGAATGCACAGATTCAGCATTCCGCGATTTTGGGCTAACATCAGTTCGAAGCCGACGAGGATTACAACTTCGTTTGGAGGAACGATTTGAACCAATTGCGGGTTGCTTTCCACACTCTCGACTTTGAGATCCAGCTCAACGATGTTTTCCCATGATTCTTTGAGTTGATTCAGGAAGATATCGACAATTCGGCCGATCAAGCGATTTTCGATTTCGGTGAGTGGCCGGCGTAGAGTGTCGCTGGGTTTGGGGTCACCGCCTAGCATTCGGTCGATGATTGCATACGAAAGTGATGGCGCGATGTCGAGGATCCAGTTGCCATCCAGCGGATCAGGTTTGAGTACGTTAAAGCAACTGGGATTATCGAGACTGAACACGAATTCACTGTAGGTCAGCTGATCAACACTTAGCAATTTGACTTCGATCATAGTGCGGAGCATGCCCGAGATCGCTGCTCCGAAGTTTCGGGCTAACGCTTCATGCAGAGAGTGCATGGCTCGCATTTGATCTTTGCCAACCCGCTCAGGCCGCTTGAAGTCGTAGGCCGTGATTCTTGCTGTTGGTCCATTGGTAGAGTGGGGAATGCTGCCCACAACGGGCCCATTTTGTGCTGTCGCTCCGGTTCCCGGAGTGTCAGTCGGAGAACCGCCTACGGTCTCCATTGCTTTGAGCAAATTTTCGACCTGATTTTGGCTGAGTGATTCTTCGGACATGTGATTCGCCCCGTGGGGATTCCTGCTTTTATATTTGCTGCTATTTGGGCATCTTCGCGTCTGCCGCCAAAACAGCTGCTGGATTGTTTTTCTGTCTCATTCGCACCGCGCATCCTGTTGATGGGGTGGCCGCTACTGCCTGATCTGTCCGCTACCTTGAACGATGTATTTGTACGTGGTCAGCTCCCTTAGCCCGCAAGGACCACGAGCGTGAAATTTATCGGTTGAGATGCCGATCTCGGCACCCAGGCCAAATACACCGCCGTCATTAAATCGTGTGCTGGCATTCACCATCACTGCAGAGCTGTCGACCAATGTGGTGAATGCACTGGATGAACGCAGGTCCTCGGTGATGATCGCATCGGTGTGGTGTGAGCCATGCTGGTTGATGTGCGTCGCAGCCTGTTCCAGTGAATCAACAATTTTGACGCTGATCGTCGGACCGAGGTACTCGGCCGACCAGTCATCATCTACTGCAGCAACCGCATCGGGAAGAAATGCCATCGCGCGTTGCCCTGCCCGAATCTCAACGTTGTGACTCGCCAAGCGTTCTGCGATCAATGGCAATGCTCGTTCTGCAATCTCAGCGTGAACCAGCAGTGATTCACATGCGTTGCAGACACCCATTCGCTGGCATTTTGCGTTTTCAATAATGTTGACCGCCATCTCCAGGTTTGCTGATTGATCGACATAGACGTGGCAATTGCCATCGTAATGCTTGATCACTGGCATCGTTGCTTCCTTGGCAACTCGCCGAATCAGGCTTTCGCCTCCCCTCGGAATTGTCACGTCAATCAGCTCATGAAGCCCAAGGAAATGTCCGACAGCGTCTCGATCTGTGGTTCCCACCAGTTGCACCGCCGCTTCCGGGATCCCGTTGCGTCTAGCAGTATCTGCCAAAATGCTCACGATGGCCTGACTGCTGTGAATTGCTTCTTTGCCGCCACGCAGGATCACCGCGTTGCCACTCTTTACGCAGATGCCAGCAGCATCCGCGGTCACATTGGGTCGGCTCTCGTAAATGAAAAAAACAACGCCCAAAGGTACGCGTTTCTTCTGTATCTGCAGGCCACCAGGGCGAGTGAAACCATCCATCACCTCACCAACGGGGTCTGGAAGCATTGCGATTTCACGTAACCCAGTCGCGATGCCTGCAATGCGATCTGTGTCCAATCGCAACCGGTCCGCAGCGGCAGATGACAAGCCATGTTCGGCTGCGGCTGCGAGATCGCGTTCATTGGCTTCCATCACCAAGTCAGCCGATGCCATCAGTGTGGCAGCAGATTCCATTAACCAAGTGTTTTTTGCCGACGCATCAAGCGAAGCTAATTGATACGACGCAGCTTTCGCCGCTTCCGCTGTTTGCCGGCAATATTGTGGTAATTCGAGTGAAGGTGTGGCTGACATGAATGCAGAGCGAAGAAGGCAATTCCGGTAATTTAAAAGATCTCTGTGATTGTCCGAAATGGTTCAGTCAGGGTCAACGTCGATCGTGCGGATGGCTGTGGCAACAGCCTCGCATCGTCCAAAAAAATGCTTTTAGGTAACGTTGCTGCTCAATTCCTGATCGAAATTGCAAACCGACTGCAATGCTTGCAAAGAGTTTGCCGAGTGTTTTGCCCGCTTCAATCGCGGGCAGTTCCGCAACGGCATCGCTTCTTGGAGTGTGGGTGGACTGAATCAGGGCTGTGGTCATGGGGCATGCACCAGCGGTGGGTCGGTTCAGGCAACGCAGCTGATGATCCAGTTTGAAATTGGCCGCTGTCTAGATTCTCGCGGATCCGCGATGTGGCTTTCGTGCATTGATGACGAAGCGATTTCGGCCACCGGTTTTCGCATCGTAGAGAGCTTCATCGCAAGCGATGTAGGCTGCGCCCCATGATTCATCTTTTTCGACAGCAATCAGGCCAGCACTTGCGGTGATTGGGATGGTGATCGAGTCGAGTTTCATCGGGGTGTTGGCAAGTTTATCAAGAATGCTTTCCACGATGATCGCGGCTTGTTGGATATCTGAACCCGGCATCAGCAAAGCAAACTCTTCACCCCCAAAGCGAGATGCGAGCATGCATTCCTCGATTGAGCCCGAGAGCAGCTTCGCGATTTCCTTCAGCACAGCGTCACCGATGAAATGTCCATGCTCGTCATTCACCAGTTTGAAGTGGTCAACATCAAAGAGCGCGAGCGTCAAAGGTTCGTTGTTCTGCTGAGCCAGAGCATGCATCTCGACGAATTGTGACTCAAGGTGTCTCCGGTTTGGCATCCCTGTCAGTGGATCAGTATCAGCGTCAGCTTTGAAGCCCATGACTTTGAGCTGCCGAGCGATGGCAAATCGTACAGCTCGGAAGAGCATTTGCCCTGTGACATGGCCTTTCGCCATCACGTCCTGAGCACCACTCTCGATCGCTCTTAACGCCAGATTCTCATCGTCTGACCCTGTGAACACCACAATTGGGATTCGGGCATCCAAGGCTCGGATCTGCTCAAATGCCTCAAGTTCAACGGCATCCGGAAGATGCAGGTCAACCAAACTTGCGTCAAACTCAATTTTCCGTAACAAAACGAGCGCATCTGCCAATGTTGTTGCATGATCGATCTCGAACGCCACCTTTGGGTTTGATTGCAGCAAACGGGTGACGAACATCGCATCGATGTCGCTGTCCTCGATTAGCAGTAGTCGGATTGGACTTGGGGCAGCCATTGGCTTCGCGGGAATAAGGGACGCCGCTGCGGCGTCTGCATTGGTGAAACGGAATCCTGGCTGGAATCAGGATACAAATGGTCAATGTAGTAACAGTACGTCGAGCATTGTGTCTGTCATGCATCTGCCGCTTGCGTCCTATGGACTCCGGCAAGTCTGCCGTTATGTGTAACAGTCTTGCCGATTACAACACTTTGCGCGGTCGAGTTTAGGTGAGGGTACGATCAGTTGTGCGTTAAAAATGACTTGCGACGAATGTGATCTCACGATTTAAATTTCCTCACTGACTCGAGGTGCCGTCATTCCATTTCCGAGGCTAGAAACTGGATTCCATATGCCCAAGGATAGGGGAGTCGAGTTTGTGGTTGCTGTTTTTATAGCAGGGGCGGCGGGAGCCTGGGACGCCGCCGGTTGGTTGCATGCAGGGCGGTTGGTTGCATGTCGGGTTTCAAACCAGACCGTGGAATTCGTGAGCATTAAAAACCTCCACGGCTTTTGGCTGATTATTTATTTTGGTTTTCTCCACCAGAGTTGTTAAACGCAGTGCAATTCCACTTTTGCGTTCATGGTCGCCAGTCTAGGGAAGGGGATTTGAATCCTCATGCCTGAGGGTAAGTGGAAATGCGGGAAATCTGCGGGGTGGTAGGAAACCTGCCGCTTGAGCCCTGATTGCAATCATTCCGGAAACCTCCTTTTTCGTTGCTCTGATTAGACCGGAAATTGGATTGTTGGGCGGCAGTCAGCGGGCCAGTCGAGGTTCAAAAGGGGCGTTGACTAAAACTGAAATTCTGTCGAAACTCTGGGGCATGATTCTGAAGCGAGCGGACGTGGCGGAATTGGCAGACGCGCCAGACTAAGGATCTGGTCCTCAATTGCGAGGGTGGAGGTTCAAATCCTCTCGTCCGCACTCGTGAAAAACGGTGTTTTTGGCAACCGAAAGGTTCGACCGGAAACACCGTTTTTTTATGCCTGGTTTCTTCGGGGCCGACCGTTCGATCATTTCATGTTGTCTCAGTACTGGAGAATCTTCATCACCTTCTCATCTGGCTGGCGAATGAAAACATTGAATCTCTTGTAAAATTCAGCAAGTGATAATCCCATGTGCTTTTTGAATGCTGCAGATTTTCCGATGCGGGGAATGTCTTGGTACCAGTTTTTTAACACGACCACTTCATCCACGCCTTGTACATGAATCAAGTAGGCCGTTGCCCATGCACCAAGCATGTAATAAACCTGCGCGGATCTCCCGCCATCCCAATAAGTTTCATTTTCCAACTGCCAGCTTTTTGTGTTGGAAAGAAATTCGTTGATGCTGGGATGACCAATATTGCCCCCCGTTTTTCTTAGTTGCAACATGTAGCTTTTGAAATCGATAAGCCCCAGGTTTTCCATGAACTTGGCTGAGCTGTAGGTTGCCATTCCTTCTGCCATCCATGAGTTGATGTGTTTGTCGGAAGTGCGTGCCTGCGTGGTGTCGCAATGGGCCATCTGAAACACATGGTGATACTCATGCAGAGCTCCCCAAGTATTTTCAATAGGGTCCTGTTCTCGCTGTCTTGCATTCGTTGTGACGTCTTCATAGAGAATGGGGGCTTCTTGGGTCCAAGTCAGTCCGCCTTCTGCCTTTCCTGATAACACCGCTTGTATCTCGGCTACGACATTCCGTTGTTTAAGAAATGCTTCTATCTGCTCCATCGCTGGTTGCTTCGAGTTCGTATTGACTCGGCTCATCGCACGTTGGTGGTAGATGGCGCGGACACTCCGCTCACTGTCTGGGCCAAGCAAATACACGTAATACGGTCCATAGTTTCCGAAATATTGAATCGCGTACCTCAGACCACGCTGATAATACTTCACGAGAGTGCCGTCACCATTGAGGCCCTCGGCGATGCGCAAAATCGGCAGTTGGTGAGAACTCGGGCGGCTACTCTTTTTCGGTGCATCTTCACCTGCAGTCGTGGGTATTGAGCACAGGAGTGAAACTGTGATGGCAAAGAACAAAGATTGATTCATGAGGGAGTGCACGCTTGCTCCGAAGTTCTGGGAACCACCGCTTAGGGAACCACATTGAAAGGTGGAATCATAGACGCACTTTATCTCGGTGAGTATTCTTGGGACGTGTCACCGACCAGGCTGTGCTGGTTGGTTTTGGCTGGCCAAGGTAACAAAAACGGGTGTCGGCAGAGGGTGCATTGGAATCTGTTTGTGTGGGGACGCTGCGTTATGTTAAACTGTTGAAGTGTGTTGCTTCACGATTGTCACATTATCAAAAAAGTGCCTGCGAATGTCTAACCTTCCACCGAGTCAATCGTCACCTTATACCACAGCACCAGAGGTGACCGGAAAAGCCTCGAAGTCTGGCGGGGTAATCGTTTTGGTCATTGGATTGGTGGTCGGGGGCGTGTTCGTTGTTCTTGCCTGCGGGGGGTTGGCGGTTGCGTTGTTGCTGCCTGCGGTTAGCAGTGCGAGAAATGCTGCGCGGCAAATGACAGAAAACAACAATTTGAAAGTGGTGGGGCTGGCACTGTACAACTACAATTCGGTCTACAAGCAGTTGCCTTGTACGGTGTCAATGGATGCAGAAGGGAAAGTGGTTTCGACATGGCGCACGGCTTTGGTTCCCTACTTGGATGGTGTTCCGCCGACGAATGCGAGCCCGGCAACCGTTGCCGCCCCCGTGCCTCTGCGACCGGTGGATTCCACATCTACTAATGAAACGAATGTGTTTGCAATCATTTCACCCAATGGAATGTTTTCGTCCACCCCAAATGATGCTGTACGCTTCCGCGATGCGGTTGACGGATTGAGTAATACGGTAATGGCGATCAAGCTTCCCAATCGTTCGACAGATTGGAGCTCAACCATCAACCTAACCCCCGACGAGGCGTACGGTGCAATTCAATCGATCAGTAAGCAGGAAGCGGGGTTTTGGCTGATGGGAGATGGAGCGGTGCAGCGAATCGTCTTGCCACTGGATCGGAAGACCTTCGACGCATTGATTACTCGTGACGGTGGTGAGACTGCGGTTTCATACTGAGCACGGCTGATGTTGACTCCGCAGACCCGCGTTTCACCATGTCCGTATTCCACGCACGCATGCCAGCTTTTTGTCCCGCTGCGTCGATGTTTGCATTGCAACGTCGATGCGTGTGGTGTACTGGATAGGAAGTGATCTACCCAGAACGCCGTTTGTGATTGACCAGTCATGAGCCACGATTGTGTGCACCGTTCTTAGTTGTGATTTGCAACTGTCGCTCTTTGCTGTGGTAGGCGGTCGATGCTGCCACGGAAAGGCGTCGGAAACGCCTGTCTCGTCGTCCTTGATTCTACAGGCGGCAGTGTGTAGCAGTCGGTTGCTTTGATCTTGTGCTTGGTATGTTGATTCTGCTATCCGTCTGCGAGCACTTAGGGGGCGATGCCAGCCCCCGCTACGATACTGGACTGTTCCACAAGGAAACCAAGCATGTTCGTTGCGCCTATTTGTTTGTTTTGCATTGTGCAGGCATCTCGAGTGAAAGTTTTAACGCGCGTCTTGATGCTGGTAGCTGTCTCTGTTTTGACGGTTCAGGCAGATCGACCGAGTGTTGGGAATGGTCCGGTAAAGGGTAGCAATCTTGAATCGAAGCCAGTGATCCGGGTTGCTGCGACGAATCGTATCGAGCAAAAAGTTGAGAAGTCTTTGTTTTCGGAGCCTACTGTTGCACCGTGGTCAGTGCTGGAAGGGTATAGCAATGGCTTTGTTGCTCTGCGTGTTGAGCGTCTCTTGAAGCACCCCCTGCTGGGAACATTTGCCCAGCAGTTTTTCTCTCCTGTGATCGATTCGTTTTGGCAAGGTGTTGTCAAAAACGAGTTCGCTGGACGCCGGGAAATGTTCGGTTTATATTTGGGGAATGTCGACCATGCAACTTTGGCGATTAATTTCTCGATGTCAAAGAAAGAGGGGCTGCCAGGGGCAAAAAACTCATCTCTGGGGATTGGCAGCAAGGCTGGTTCTGTGCATTTCAATCAGCCCCTTGATCACAAAAAGCTCCGCGAGGCGGTTAGCGTGGATCGGCTTGTGTCGTTGATTCAACCGCTTGTTGGCCGTCAGGGAAATGACATTGGTGGTCAATCAGTCGATGATTATGTGGTGGGTATTCTTGATGCCATGTTCGATCAATCTTCGGCGTCGCATGATTTGTCTCTCATGTCGACTTCACCACCCGATATTGATCCCGCTTCAATGGCTGCTATTCAAACTGGGTGGAGACTTGTTGATGGTGGCACGGCGGTAGCCGCATTCGTTCTCCCCGAAACATTGGGCTTCCTTGAGGATGAAAAGGATCGACAGATCGATGCGGTGTTCTCGAGGGCAGTCGCAGTTGCGATTGGCCTGGATTTTCATCAGGCGGGACCCGCGCAGGTCAAAGTTGTTTTTGTGCCACGAATGAACATCGCAGTGGAGCAGGTTAAGCAGGACGTCACGCATCTCATTCAATATTTTGAGCAGAAGCTTGTGGCATTGGATAATCCTGAGCAAGGCGTCACCAAGGTGGCGTTGGCAATGACAAAATCAACACTCGGATCACGTGAAATCACGATTGTCGAACAAAGCGAAGCTTGCGACCGGGAGTGTTTGATGCTGAACCTCCAATTCCCACTTGATATGCTTCCGTCTCTTCTATTGCAAAAATAGTGTTTCGGGCTATTCATGCTTAGCCATGTTGGAGCGTAACTCCCGGCAATCGCAGGGTCGTATCCGATCGCTTAATGGCCGGTTGCAGTGTCATGATGACAGCTAACGCTGCGTCCAGATTTGGATGTCGTCGATCTCCACAGGCCCGCCGCTGCAACGAAAAGCGATTGCTGGTTTCTTGGTGGCAAAACTCTGGTCCGATGCTGTGAGTGTGATCTTCTTATCGATCTTTGCGGTGACATAAGGGCCCCCTGTCGTGATGCGAACATCGTGCCAGCGATCTGCAGCGAGGCTTTGTTTTTGTTTCGCAACGATCTGACTGCCGGGTCCCTTCGGCTGGGTGTTGATTTTCGTGATCAGGCATGAGTCAGGAGTGACGCTGAACGAAAATGGGTGACTTGCTTGGTCTGTTTCACTGTGCCCCCGAGTGAAACCAGTTTGCATTGATTCAGCGTTTTCGGAGAACATGAATTTGAATTCGTAAGCAGCATTTCCTGTTTCGGCCTCACGGACAATCATAGCGGCGTGGTTGTCATGCGGTGATTAACGACCAACGAGCGCTCCGTCGGTGATTTTCCAAACACCCTTCACTGATTTCCAACCGTCGCCAATCTTTGGTTGATCAAAAGACTCGTGCAGAGCGAGGTTGCTGTTTGCTGGTTGCTGGCCCAATACGAGGGAAGGTATTGTCAACAGCAAGCAGTAGGCGATGGAAATGACGGCCGTGCGAGAGCGTTTGGGTTTCGGCATAGGTGTAATTCCGCCGGCAAGCGTTGAAGTGTAGTAGTTTTTGACAACCCTTCAGTATGCATGTTTGACTAGGGTTAGGTGCTTGAGTGTGGCACACGCCTTGGGGTCTGGGGTTCGAACTGGATTTTGTCCTGTTCTAGTCCTGTCGTTGTGATGATGGCTGTCGTGTGATATTCAACCAATCGATCACATGGTTTTCCATCAGATCGTAAAAGGGGTTCTGGCGACAACGCACAAATAATGTACTTGGTATCATCAAGGCGTTTGGTTCGGCACGCATGCTGATGCTACCGAGAGACAGACCGGCTGTATGTGGTTCATCTCCGTAGACAGGATCGTTAGGGGCAATGGGAAGGGCTATGTGAGACAGGGAGATCACGCCATCTGGCCAGCTGCCTTTGATGGGTTTTTCTTGCCATTCGCCTTGTGTGCGTGTATTCAGCACCATTTGCTCTGGGTTTTCGGCGGCGTTGCGAAGGACCGAAAGCCGGTAACACTGGTCTGGTTGTTTGAGTGCGGGCAAGATGCTCTTTTCAAAAGAGAAGTTGACCAGATTGCTGAGGTTGTCCACTCGATTGATGTCGAACAAAAACAATTCGTTGTTTTCGGACTTCAATCGTGCGAACAAAGCGGTGATGAGTCGAGGAACACTCACGGTTGAATCGACCGCAGATTGCATGGCAAGGATCGGAGGGATTTTGTTCATGCGTCCGGATTTCTGCAACGCTGCGAGTTTCTTTTCCACGCCCTGTGTGGATTCCCATGCCTGGGCATTGGCGTTCATTGGCCATGAGCTGTATTTGAAGGGGTCGATTTCTGCATATATGTGTGACCATTTTGTTTTTTCGTTTCGTGAAATCAATCCAACTGCATTCATCAGTCGGGTGATCTTTGCCAGCGGGTTGATGCCGATCATGGGAGAAAGTAAGACGATTGCATCCACAGACGGAAGTGCATCGTCATCAAGTGCAGAAAGCGCGTAATGCACACTCAATGCACCTCCATTTGAATACCCTGCCAAATAAAGTGGCAATCCGTTGGGCAGCTTGGAACGAAGCCCAGTGACAGCAACTTTGACTGCTGCTGTCCAGTCATTCCAGCATACCTTTGCCAAAGCATGCGGGTTGGTGCCGTGTCCTGGTACTCTGAGCCAAATGACGGTGTAGCCTTCTGCGTGCAGCCGTTCACCAAGTCTTCTTAAGGAGTAAGGAGAGTCGCTCAGGCCATGCACAAGCAGGACGCCGCCGATAGGTTTTTCGCATTCTAAAACTTGACTGCGATTCCAGTTTTGCTCCAAAATCGATGTCGGGTTGCAGATGGAGTCTTTGTTGAATCGGTTGTAGGCTCCTGTATTCTGCGTCCCCCATGGACCTGTGATGTATGCATCCAGTTCCTGAAAAACGAGTTCTTCCTGTTTGAGGTAATCATCAAAGTCATATTCACCATTGGCCTGTTTGGCACAGAATTCAGATTCAGGACTTTGAAGATGCCATCCTTGAAGCTCGGGAAGGGAATGCGAGAGTCGTAACCAGAAGTAGAGCGCGAATGCAGAGGCGATCAAAAAAGTCAGGCACAGGTTCAGGAGTAATAATGCTGTGACCCTCAATGCACGCCAATCAAAGTTTTCATCGGATTGCGATGACGCAAGCTGAAACCATTCAAAAACGACGGCGCCGACCGTCACCAACGCAGCCGTGAAGACGATCCAGACAATCGCCCGAAGCAGTAATGAACGTTGTTTGACTGAGGACGGCATGAAGCAAAATTTCCATTGTGCGGCATTGAGAGAAGCGGATGGGTCAAAAATATAGTCGCAACCTACTGTGAGGGGCGACCGTACAGCAGGTATCAGGATATTCCGCGGATGCAAATGAATGGGTTTCTGCGTGACTTTGGCGTCTCACTCCCGTCCGAAAATTGTCCAAGGGGGCTGTGGGGCAATGTTTTTCGCTTTCCTGGAACTGCTTGTTAGCGTCTTCGGAGGGGCCGCCTGTGGATCGGATATTTGAGAGAAAGAGTTTCGTTCATGGTGAGTGGCGAAATTGGCTTGTTGTGTCGATTAAAACGCCAATTGGGAGGCCATGTGGGTGGATTGAGTCGAATGATTCGAGAGTGTTGAATGCTCGTGGCACGCTTGTAGGGGCGTCACTGCACGTGTTGAGCGTGTTCCCGTCGTTTTGGATCTTAAATCACTGGTGTTGGGAAGGTGCGAACCGTTACACTCACGCAGAGTCCGAGCGGTGTCCACGCATCATTTGAAGAGGTTTCATGTGAAGGGTGTATACGGCCGACTTTCGCATGTCGGGTATTGATTTTTCAGCCTTTTCGTGTGAATCGGCATTTTGCTTTAAGTGATGAGCAAATTTCGTGACCTCAAAAATTCCAGTCAGTCATTTGTTTAAATTGATCGTGATCGTGCCAGCCATGCCTCTTGCGGCCCCCCAGGCGATGAATCCAGCCATGCCTCTTGCGGCCCCCCAGGCGATGAATGAGGTTGCATGTGGCATCGTAACTATCCGCGATTGCAAGCGACCGTGCCCAACCCAGTGGGTGTCGACGTTATGAGCGAATTGACTCTCAAGCAGGTGATGGGCAAACAGGACCTCAACCGATTCATCCGTGTGCCTTGGGCGTTGTACCGGGATGACCCGGCTTGGGTGCCACCTCTTATGCAGCAGGTCAAAGAGAGGCTTTCACCTCGCCATAATCCATATTTTGATCATGCGGATGCCGCTTATTTTTTAGCTGAACGGGACGGACGGCCCGTGGGACGTCTTTCAGCACAGGTTTGCCAACTCGTGCAGGAATATCAGGGCGCCGGAATTGGGCACTTTGGCATGTTTGAATGTGAAGATCGGCAAGAGACTGCTGATGCCTTGTTTGAAGCAGGAAGCCAATGGCTCCGCAAAAATGAGATGCGCAGGGTGATGGGGCCAGTTGATCTATCCATTAATGATGAAATTGGAATGCTCGTAGAAGGTTTCGAGCGACCCCCGTGCGTGATGATGGGACATCACCTGTCGTACTACAAAGCGTTGGTTGAACAGGCTGGCTTCAAGAAAGAAATTGACCTTTTTGCTTATTACAAAGATATCTTTGAGCCGTTCAGTGAACGGATTGAAAGAATCATGAAGTGGGCATCCAGCGAAGTGAATATGAGTATTCGTGCGGTTGCGAGAAAAGATTACGACCGAGAGTTACGCAACGTTCTCGATATTTTTCGGGATGCTTGGTGTGAGAACTGGGGATATGTTCCGCCCACCGATGCCGAAGTCGATCACTTGATCAAGCAAATGCGACAAGTGCTCGATCGCGGTGCTGTTCTGTTAAGTGAAATCGATGGCGAACTTGCCGGGTTCATTGTGGTGCTGCCCGATGTGAATGAGTATCTGCACGATCTTGATGGGCGACTTGCGCCGCTGGGTTGGTTGCGTCTTTTGATGCGTCTCAAGTTTTCCACGTGTGAGACGGTTCGCGTCCCATTGATGGGGGTTCGGAAGAAGTTTCAGCGAACAAGAGTTGGGGCTGCTGTTGCCCTTGCGCTGATCGATACACTGCGAAATGAGCACATGCCGTCGGGAGCAAAGTATTGCGAGATGTCCTGGATACTTGAGACCAATTCACCCATGCGGGGAATCATGGAATCCGCAGGATGCAAGTGTGACAAAGTCTATCGGGTTTTCTCCAAGGATCTTTAATCACAAGGATCTTTCGCTATCTGCTACGGATGCAAACCGGTGGGGCTGGCTGGTTCCTGATAATCGTGGCTGAACCTGCGGCGACGGTCGCATCGCGAGCGTAGGCATGTCTTGAGACGCGGAAAATATCGTTACAATGTCAGGCACTGTAACGTGTTCGACCATCGTCTTGCCTGCTCGTCTTGGCAGAGGGGAATCGTCGGATGCTCCCGCCTGTTTCCATGCTGCCACTGTACCTGTCTATGTTGACTTCAAAAACTATTCGTTTCCAGCATTTACTATTGGCAGTAGCGTCTGCTGGAATGTTTTACGGCACTCCATCGTATGCCCAGTGGACGAGACTTAGCGACGGTTTTGAAAAGTCTCATGATCATCTAGCCAATGGGACCGCTGGCACAATGTGGGATGGGTTCCTCGGTTCAGGTGAACGCGAGACGGCAGATCGTATCGAAGTTGCTGGTGGGAAGTTACATCTGCAGTCAACCAACGGTCGCTATCAGGAAGGTTGGAATCCACTCGGACCATTGCTTTTCAAGACTGTGACCACGGACTTCAAGGCAACAGTCCGAATTGCCGATTATGAATCGGTTTCATACAACAACGCAGGAATCATGGCGCGAGTGGCCAATGAATCGGATGCTGGCAAAGGGGAAGACTGGATTAGCGTTGACTACTTCCCGATTTACGGCGGCATCTATGCACGCATGGCAGATGATGGTCGGCGGGTAGAGAAAGGTAGCAACGGGCAGGGACGTAACGCCGATCGTTTCTTGCAGTTGGAACGAAAAGGAAATCTCTTTTTTTTGCGTCACAGCAAAGACGGAGAAAATTGGCAGGATCTCAATGGGACACCATTTCAGCGAAGCGATCTGGTCAATGTGCCGCTACAGGTGGGACTGTTTCAGGCAACCTACAGTAACCAACAGGGGCAAGTTAGCTTCGATGACTTCTCGCTTGAGTTGAGTGAACCGGTCAAGGTAGCCCGACTGGTCCAACCTCAAGATCAGTCGGTCGGATTGCCCCGGACGGTTGCATTGCAATGGATTCCAGGAAGTCAGGCGACTCACCATGACTTGTATTTTGGTTCGTCACGAGATGATGTCAGTGAGGCCACGATTGCGGCACCTAGGGGTGTCTACCGAGGTCGCTTCGCTCATGATGTCATGGAGCATAGCGTCGACGAACTGGAGGATGGCCGCGTTTTTTACTGGCGGATCGATGCGATTGCTGATGGTCAAATCACGCCAGGTGGCGTCTGGAGTTTTACAGTGTACGACCGTCGCTTGGAAAGTTTTGACTCATTTGCAACGAATCAGGAATTGGCGTCGCGTTGGCAGGGTGTTGGTAACGGGAAACTCAGGTTGGGGAGCGGACGGGGAGGCGAAGGTAGTAAGTCTCTGTGTGTGATAGCTGACGACGGAGATGTTGCTGGTGCAACAATCCATTTTGAACAGCCACAGGACTGGTTGAGTTCTATCTACAACTTTCGCTCTCTGCGAATGTATCTTCAAACTGGACCCGCGGCGAAAATGTCGAAAATTTGGGTCACATGTGAGGATGACGATTGGGGAAAGCAAAAGGCGGAGGTTTCATACTCCGGAGACTTGTCTGCAATGACAGGCAAATGGGTGCGTTGGGATATTGATTTGCGATCGTTCTTGCGCTCCAACCCGGCGTTGAGGTTGGATAACATCAGTAGTTTGAAGATCGGCGTTGAAGGAGTTGGTGAATTGCTGGTGGATGATTTGTCGGTCGAGTACTTGTCGGCGTCGCCCGGACAGCAGGAGTCATGGCCCCGTTACATCAATCCAAATCAATTTGTAGATGCGGTGCCGTTCGATCAAGTGACCGTGATGGGTGGACTTTGGCGGGAACGAATGAATGTCAATCGTAACGTCAGTTTGCCGCATGTTTGGGGACGCTGTGAATCGTCAACGAAGGCCAATGGTGAGGCGTCGCGAAGATTGGACAACTTTGCCAAAGCAGCGGGGGAAATGCAGGGTGGGTTCACGGGAACGTTTTTCAATGATTCCGATGTTTATAAGATCATTGAGGGTACAGCCAACTCGCTTCAGAATCATCCTGATCCAAAATTAGAAGCTTACACCGACCGGGTCATCGATCTGATTGCAGCCGCTCAGTGGGACGATGGCTATCTGTTTACCTTTTATTCTCTGCCCAAACGCAGGCCCGAAGTGCGCTGGTCCAACGTGGGAAGCATGCATGAGTTGTATTGTGCAGGGCATCTGATCGAAGCGGCGATCGCTTACAAACAGGCAACAGGAAAGCGGAAATTGCTCGATGTTGCAATTCGTTTTGCTGACCTGATCTGCGAAACGTTTGGTCCGAACTCACGCAACGACGCTCCGGGGCACCAAGAAATCGAGCTGGCTCTTTTTCGGTTGTTTGATGTGACTGGGGAGCGACGCTATTTGACGACCGCTCGGTTCTTCATCGACCAGCGAGGTAACGCTGGCAGGCAGCAGCGGTACGGTACTTACAGCCAGGACCACAAGCCGTTTGTTGAGCAGGAAAACGGCGTCGGGCATTCAGTGCGAGCTGGGTATCTGTATTGCGCGGCAACTGGCATCGCCATGCGTGAGCGGGATGAAGCATATGCCAATGCTCTGTTTCGAATTTGGGATAATGTCACCAACCGCAAAATGTACTTGACCGGCGGCATTGGTCAGCCGGGGGGGCCTGAAGGTTTTGCTGGTGATTACGAACTCGGGAATGGTTGTTATGCCGAAACTTGCTCAGGGATCGCATTCGCCATGTGGAATCATCGGCTCCACATGATGACGGGAGAAAGCAAATATGCCGATCTGATTGAACGCACGTTCTACAATAATATGCTCAGTGCGTTGTCCGTCGAAGGCGATCGGCACTATTACACCAATCCACTCGAAACTGGCGGTCGTGAGCGGTGGCCGTGGCCGGGACACGATTGTGCCTGCTGCCCTTCAAACCTCGTTCGCGTGATCTCTGCAATCAGTGGTTACGCTTACAGCCAAAGTGAAAATACGATTCGAGTGAATCAATACCTGAATAGCCGGGGTGAACTGCTCGTAGGGGACAACACCGTCGTGCTGAGCCAGGACACCCGCTACCCGTGGGATGGAGATATTCAGATTTCGGTTGTCCCTGAACAGGAGTCAGAGTTTGAAATCAAATTGAGGATTCCAGGTTGGGCCCGCAACCAACCGGTGCCGGGGAATCTCTATCGCTATCTTGACTCGACTGAATTGCCCATCGGTTTGACTGTCAATGAACGTGCGGTGCCCGTAAAAATTCATGAAGGATATGTTTCATTACGGCGGCAATGGAAAAAAGATGACCTGATTCGATTGACGTTGCCTATGCCTGTTCGTCGAGTAATTGCGCATCCGCGTGCCACTGCCGATAAAGGCATGGTGGCGGTTGAGCGTGGCCCATTGGTCTATTGTGCAGAGTTCAAAGACAATGCGGCAGATGCCTCACAATGGAAGCTTTCTGATACAGCAAGATTCAAGGCTGACTGGAATGACGAGTTGTTAGGGGGGGCGGTGACACTGACCGAAACTGAAGGTGCAGGACGCAACGATCAAAAAGGTCTTACGTTGATCCCGTACTACTTGTATTCCAATCGGGGCCGTGGACGCATGCGGGTCTGGTTGCCGCGTGTGTCTGAGGTAGCAAACTGAGGTTACACGCATCGTTTGTGCAACTCAGCTGTGTTGCACTGTTACCCATTTCCATTCGGTAAACTCGGAAAGATCGGGGTCGGTGCTCTCGCGTCCGAATCCGCTATCGCCCACTCCGCCAAACGGAATGTGCGGTTCGTCTTGGATCGTCGTGCCATTGACATGCACCATACCCGCCTCAAGTTCTTCTGCGAATCGCATGGCTTGCGCTAGATTGCTTGTGTAAATAGACGCGCTCAATCCAAGGTTGGACGCGTTGGCAAGCCTTAGAGCCTCGTCGGCAGAATCGACGGCATGGATGGTGGTGACCGGACCGAAAGTTTCTTCGTCGCTGATCAACATCTGATCTTTGACTCCAGTCAGGACTGTGGGTTCGCAGCGATTGCCTTGCCAGTTCCCACCACAGCGTACGGTTGCACCTTTGCTGATCGCGTCGTTCAAATGTTCCTTGATACGCTTTCGCTGCCTTTCGTGGATGATGGGGCCAATCATGGTTGACGGACTTCGCAGGTCTTCCATGCCTAGATTCTGTGCAGCGGTCAGAAACTTCGTCAAGAAATCGTCGTGTATGGATTTGTCGACGTAGATCCGACTCGATGCCATGCAGATCTGGCCTTGATACAGGAACGATCCAATCACACTGCCCTGCACTGCTTTGTCCAACTCGGCATCCTTCAGGACTATCAGCGGATTCTTGCCGCCCATTTCCAGAAAATAACGTTTGGCATGCTTGCCACATAAAGCGCTGATGTGATGTCCGATGCGACTCGATCCAGTGAATCCCACCATGCGAACCAGCGGGTGGCACGTCAGCGTGTCGCCAATCTCAGCTCCGAAGCCAGTGACCACATTGAACGCGCCTGCTGGAAATCCGGCTTCGGCAAACAATTCGGCAACCTTCAGTGCCGTCACCGGCGCATGCTCAGAGGGCAACAGCACGACGGTGTTGCCCGTTGCCAGTGGCATGGCTGAGTGCTTGATGTCTTTGATCAGGGGGACATTGAATGGACTGATCCCAGCGATGACTCCCAGAGGCCGGCGAATGCTCATGCTGAGTCGTCCGGGGACATCCGTGGGAAGTGTTTTTCCAGTGAGTTGGCGAGTCGCAGCGGCTGCTGATCTCAGGATGCCTACAGATGTCTCCACTTCGCGCTGAGCTTTCAGTAAGGGTGAGCCAACTTCGTCCACAAGAATATCGATGAATTCAACGGATTTGATTTCCAAAAGATCCGCGGCTCGCAGTAACCACGCTTCACGTTCTTTGGGTAATGATTTTCTGTATTGCTCAAAACTTGTATGCGCCGTTTGAACGGCGAATTCAATATCCTGCTCTGTGCCATGTGCTGCGTGCGCATAGACTGAGTCATCGATTGGATTAAGATCCGCAAAGAATTTACTGTTGCTGGAACTGATGTCCTCTCCGCCAATCCAGTGGTGATGCTGGGCGATCGTCATCAAGTCAGTTTCCTGTTGTGGTGTCAGCGTTGTTGGAAAGGATGCAGGGTAGACCGGCCGAGGTGCCGTGTTGGGATTTTCTCATTGCTGTTGCACGTGAGCAGCGTAGACGTAAATCACAGGCTCTTTTGAATGTTGGTTTCATTTCCAAAACCCGCATGGTGGATGTTGGTCCGATTACTAGATAGTTGATTACAGGAATCAAACTATCTGATTTTGGTGATGGTACTTTGGGAAAACGAAAGAAAACAGTGCGTGCAACGAAACAGAGTGAGGGGAAGTCTATTCCTGTTACGAAGCATGCTCGCGGGTGTCTCCGAGTAAGTCACGAAAAATCTCTCTGATCAGCGATGTCAGGTATTGTTACCTTGGGGGTACGCAGTTGGAAACAGCTGATTTCTAAGACACTTTTTTTAGACAATGAAGCAGGCAGATCATGGGTCATTGGCCTTGCTCATTCGCTGATGTGCGAGGAAATGTCCCCACAGTACGGTCTAAGTCACGTGTGCAGAAAAACAACAGGAAGAGATTTCCAGCAAAGAGCAGACATGTGCTGAAGTCCGCCCCCCCCCCTCGCCCCTGCCCCCGCTTCTGATGCGTTGGAATGCTCCGTCCAAAATCGTGAACGAGGAAGGTATATTTGCACGCTAGTGGGGGAGTGAGGAAGCACAACCTTCGTCCGGTGCGTCCCGGCAAAACTTACTCGTGATTAGCAGGCAAGACAAATAGACGTAACTGGATCGCAGGAAAGAAGATACACAGTGATAGAGGCTCGGGCCGATTGTCCTTTGTAGGGCCTCGATACAGAGAGCTACAGGAAGTGAGTTGACCGAGAAGTGTCTGTGAGTAAACAATTTGATTCAGCCTGAATCAGGTACCCTTGGTTGATTATGAAATTGGCGGATTATGAACTTGCGTTTTCTGCATATTTGCGTTTGCCTAGTCCAGATAGCATGGACAGTCCCATCAAGCGTCGTTGCCCAAATCGATGAGCGATCCCACGCTCTTTTTCAATCTGACCGTGTCTCGGAAATTACCTTGCGGTTCACAGAAGAAGAGTGGGATAGGTTGCAGCCATCGGAAGAGGTTGACTGGGATGTTCGCCGCGCTTTCGGGGAAGTCATTTCCGACGCTATTCAGGGCAAGGAATTCCGAGCGGGGGAAGAAAATCGGCCCGGGTTAGGTGGCTATCTTGGTTTGAATCATCAATACGGCAAAGCCGATTTGGTAATTGATGGTGAGCAGATCCCTAATGTTGGTGTGCGGTTTAAAGGGAACGGTAGTTTTTTGAGCGGAAGGGCGTTAGGGAAGTACTCGTTTAAAATTGACTTCAATGAGTATCAGGATGATTTTAGCTTTGAGGGTTTGAAGAAAGTAAACTTGCAGAGCTGTGCTGCCGATCCATCCATGCTTCGCGAGGCTATTTCTTACGAGTTGTTTCGGGAAGCTGGCGTGCCTGCACCGCTGACCGGTTGGGCTTCGATAGCAACGGATGTCGATGGGAAGGTCAAGCAAGCTGGTTTGTTCTTAGTGGTCGAGCAAGTCGATAAGCAATTTCTGAAGCGTGCGTTTGGAGAGTCCGATGGGTTGCTCGTTAAACCAAGTGCGTTTACCGCCTTCCCTTATCTGGGTGAGACTTGGGGGCACTACGAGTCCTACTACAATCCCAAGACGGACCCCACCTCTGAGCAACAGCGACGGCTCATGGAATTCGCGAGGCTGATTCATCGGAGTGACCAGGAGGAGTTCGAAGCTCGGATTGAAGAGTTTTTGGATCTAGAAAGTTTTTTGTCGTTCTTGGCGGTGAATGCGATGCTGTCCAATTTAGATAGCTTTCTCGGCGGGAGTCAGAATTACTATGCGTACCTCAGCCCTGAGACAAATAAGGTGCTGTTGATACCTTGGGACTTGGATCACTCGTTTGGTTCCTTGGAAATCATTGGTACGCCAGAATCTCGAGTGCAGCATAGTATCAAGCAGCCCCAGCTTGGCTTTGGTAAGAATCGCCTGATAGAACGTTTGTTGGATATGCCTGAGGTAAAACAGGCTTATCTGACTAGAGTGGATCAGCTTTTCGATTCAGTCTTTGCGAAACAGAAATGGCTCGACCAAGTAGAGGCAGAGGCAACATTTGTGCGCCCAAGGCTTGATGAAGAGGCCCGTTCACGCATGGATGCTGCAATCGGCGGGGCAGCTTATCCAGGAAAGGGGTATTCGCTTGAGGAATTCGTTCGCGAGAGGCATGTTTCAATTGGAGATCAGTTGGCAGGAAGATCAGAAGGTCAGACGAATGATTTTAATGAGGGAGTGGACCCAAAATTGGTGTTTAGATTGGTCGGCTGGGGGATAACGCTTATCTTTGCATGTTTTTTGAATTTGATCGCCTGCATCTGGTCCAGTGTGGCTGGTTTTCGTTTAAGTCGGAAATGGGGGCTACTAAATCTATTTCTTTACCCTCTGCTACCTTGGGTGTTTGGATTTTTGATTTCGCGAAAGCTGGGGTTGCGATCCGCTGTGATCACGCTCCTATGCGTTTCGCTGATGGTAGGACTTTTTGTTCCATTCATTCAAACAGTCAGATCTTTATGAATGCTTGTGACTCTGATGCCTGTCGTTCAATGCTCGCACTAATCTCGAATGCACGGGATACACAGCAAGTGCAGTGGACACGGTGGTTTGTCAGGTGATTTGATCCATATTAGTTCGTTGACTCACTGCTCTGCTGGTTACCGTTGTTGGTGGGTAGCAGGTTTTCGTCAGCCCTGTTGTTTCTTGGTCAAGGTGTCTTCAACTGATTCGGCTTGCCAAGTTCTTCTCGTAAGGGTGAAACATTTGTAAGAGAGCATCCGGTGCATGGAAGTGTCGGAGACGCCATGACATCACGTTTTCGCCTGTGCATGTTGTTGGTTGTCAAAATCCCGTACCTGGGGTTTCGAAAGTTTGCCAAATTGAATTTTGGCAGTACACCATACGCACGAGAGGATTCGAACGCTGCTGTGTTGGTCTAACGCTGCGGTGTGTAGGTTTGGGGTGTCTTGTTACGCGACTTGTAAGATGGTCGCGAGCTTGCTGAAAAGACTTTTCCCATGAATGGACGATTGTGGCGACGCTGGCGACGTCGAGCGAGAATGGACGCGGTAGATAGGCGGAAGTTGATGGGGATTAATGGTTTGCATGACTTGACTGTATGATCAGCGGTTTTTGAATACAGAGCCATTCTTGAAGCAGCTCATGAGTTGCTTTGCAGCGAGGATGCCATCATCACGTCGGATTTGCCAGCTGAGTGAAGGAGAGTCTGGTTCTTGAGTGCGGTTGTTCTTCTGAACACCAGCTTTTCTTCCGAGCCGCGTGGCGTGTTCGAAGCCCAGTGGTGGCATGGGGAGAGCAGGATTTTCGCGAGCGAGGCTGGTCTTGCTCAGGGATTGTCCAGCACTTGGTGTGCAAAAAACGCGAGTTTTACCGTCTGAAAAAACTGTTTTTGAAGATGTAGAGTCGCTGAACGGCCAGAAATTTCGACGTTCTTGGCGACCTCAGAAAAAAACGGCGGAGTGAACCTTTCGCGATTTCGCTTTGTTCGCTACCTTACGCATTCTTCGGTAATCGAAGAAGTCACTGAGGTGTCTTTCCCAACATACCTGTTCGCAGGTGTAGACGCCTCTCCGAAGTGAATCGGGGCGTAGCTCAGCCTGGCTAGAGCGCCTGCTTTGGGAGCAGGAGGTCGCACGTTCGAATCGTGTCGCCCCGACTTTGAAAGAAGGCTCGCAGTTCAATAGAGAATTGCGGGCTTTTTTTCGTTTGAGTCGCAATCTGGCGTTGCTTCGCTGTGCAACCAAGGATTTGACGTAAGGCCCACATGCTGTGGCAGGATCCCCACCATTGCAAACAGCCCACCTTTTTTCTGCTGCCCTGCGGCTATGCTGCCCTGCGGCTCGGGGAGCCTTGGAGTCAGCCTGGTAGCCGTATCTTATCTGATGCGGTATCTCCCCCCGTCTTCAATCAGCTTGTTCTCGCAGACGTCGCCGCTTCAACTCGTATGCCCTGTTGCTGCTAACATCACCCTGTTTATTCTCTGACTCGCTGAACAAAAGGGGGGCTGAAGAAAACCATTATCACTCCGAGTTAATTTCGCGCCCCTGAAAATGGAAGAATTGGCCACCTATCAAGACCTTTGGTGAAAATCACCAAAGGTAAAGTCCCACAGCAAGTCCCGGCCTTCCGCCAGATCCTGAACGATGCTCAAAAGTACTGCTTTACAAAAGCTGCTAATCTCACTCAGCGGTAGAACAAAACATGCATCACTGCGAGGTAAATCGACCTGTGTCATCGTGTGAATGCTCTTGCTTCGCGACATGAATAACTTGTCGCACGAAGAACCAAGATATTTCATGGTTCAATGGCATTCACGATCTGCTTCCAATCAGTTGCTCCCACCTCCAAAAAGTCATCATGTCAGAGTATTACATTCGACGCGGACCAAAATCCACGGTCCCTTCTCCATAAATCAAATTGAGAAGGGGCTACTAGCGGGTAAGCTGCGCCAGACTGACCAAATGTCGGATTCAAGGGGTGGGCCTTGGCGGAAGGTGACCACTTATCTTCACGCAGTAACAGAGACCTTTGCCCCACCGTTTTTAGATGAAGACGAGATTGATCAAGCGTCTTCTGAAGATAGCGAACAAACACCCCTGAATGATGTGCAGGTAGATGATGAACAGCTGCAGGCATTTTTCGATAATTGCACCCAACCATTATGGCATGAGGCTTCTGGAAATGTGCCAGAGACTAACCCGTTTCATGCTGAGGCAACCAGCAGACCTTCAACAGCAGATCCATCCACCAGCGGGCCACGCCTTACTCCAGCGGACGAAATGGCCCTCTCGGGCTTTGGTGACAGTACCAGGTCCAAAGCGACGGTAGCACTTGCGAGTCAGCCGAACCGCCGTGCGCGAACTTTTTTGGGCAGGCGGCTTGAAGCATTTATGGGGTTGCTTGAAGCTGGCGTGGATTCGATTTGTCATGCATTATCAGTTCTCCATCGCTTTCCCATCTTCCTTGTTCCACTCTTAATTTGCTGGTCCGCGGTTTCCGTACTCATTCTGTATCTGGAATTCGTAGGGGGGCCTGCCTGGGCGAATCAATATATTTTGACTTACTGTCTTGTCGTGTTGTTTATGTTTGCATCGCCACTGGCGTTCAGTTGTTTGATTCTTCTTGACATGATTCAACAGATTGAAACTGGCCGTCCACCAAAATTACTTGACGCTACTCAACGTTCCATCAGAAACTACTTTGTAAGAGCATTACCGATCATCTTGTTTTGGGCGGTGATGATGTTTGTCACACTTTTGCTTGAGGCAATCTTTTCTACGTTTTTTTCGAGGTATCGAAATTATAGGCGCGATGAGGGCTCGGGTATGGAAAGGGCAGCTAGAACCCTGACCGAAGATAAAACAGGAATCTTTTCTTGGGAGTATTTAATTCAACAGCTTGATAATTTTGTGCGTATGGTCGTTTTTATAATGCTACCATCCATCGTCTGGCTGAACTGTGGGCCGTGGGATGCAGTGAAAAACGGCTTCGCAGTGGTGAGGCTGCATTTGGGTCATTTCGTTACAGGGTTCGTTTTCGCAAGAGGCGTTGCAATCATTTTGGGGCTGCCGCTCGGAATCTTCTATGGAATTGTTAATGCCGGCTTCTATTCTCCGTCCGACTTTGTCTGGCTAGCTGTCATAATCTACAATGTGTTTGGGGTCTGTTTCATCATCTATCTTGAGCAGATGTTTACAGCGGAGTTGTTTTTGTGGCATGTGCATTGGACCGCAGAAAACAAGAGGCGGGAATCTCTTGATTTACCGCCGATTCCACTTGGTGACATCAAGCGTCCCTTGATCCTTGATGAGGTTCCTGATCTGGCAGGTGCGAAAAACAAGTGAGCCGAATTGCAATGCGGAAAACATATCTTTTACACGCAGTTGCAGCATAGGCAAAACAAACACTCGGTCGTTCGACAGGCGACAGCTGCTGCATCTGCGGGATTTCGGACCGCGAATCACAAACGCCTCCTGCATCGCATCCTCAGCAGGTCCACCGATAGATCTTGCAATCAGCAGCAGATTTGGAAAGATTCACGCTAGCTCCACTGAAACCAGACCAATTAACGCCATCCCCACCTATCGCAGGGGAGTAACAAGCATAAACAAATCCAACGCCGGCAGCGACGGGGCGGGGCTGTACTGGGTAGAGGTGACATTTCGGCACTGGTCGTTTACCGCGATGCAGCCACGACGAAGAGAGTGTGAAGGTGCGAGAGTACTTCAACTCCGTCTAACGTTTGAACGATCCGTGACAGTTTCTGAAATCGGACTACGGGAAAGCGACCCTCAGCGCGTTCCACATTGACGAAAAGCGGACAGGGAATCGCGGATTTTGTGACATTGATTTGCGTAAGACTCCCGTGGAAAATGGGAATTGCAACCGACCAGCAACGGATTGGACTGATCCAGGTCGATGACTGTGGCGCCGACGAGGTGGCGGGGCGTTGGTCGATGCAACCTGAACGAGCATGCCCGCTACGTCCTGCGCTACGGCACCTTCGTCGCGGCTCCGCCTCGCTCCTTACGCTTGAGGACTTCGCTGACCTGCCTGAGGCTCCGCCTACTTGCCAAACGGACTCAGGGAAACACGAAAGCCGAGGTCGTAGTCGCGGGACGACGGAAAGCCCCTGATGCGGAACGCCGTACGACGCTCCCGCTCGCGGGGAAGCCGCACGGCGCGATTGGCGTCTAGGGAACGACCTCCCCTCGACGATCATCGAAGGGGTCTTCATAGACGCGAGGGGCTTCCCTCTCCTCTTTAAGTCGCTGTCTTTCGAGGTAGCAATCGGGGCATAAACGATAAACATTTTTCACACGGCACGCTCGGCAGCGCGTGTCTAGAAATGTTCCACTACGTCCCCACTCTAGGGGATTAGGCCGGAGCCTGATCGGACCTAGGTCGATGAAACCCTGGGGACCCACGTGTTGCCCCGGCGGCTTTGGCGGCAGCAAGGGTCCTCGCTCAGGCTTTGGCTCGTTGTGGCTACAGCGCTCGCAGGCACTTCCCCGGGGCAGACTGTGGATCGGGTTGTGGACAGGTGTATGTTCGAGATCATGGTCTTCCTCTGGGAGGAATGGCCCGTACACCTGTGGTTGCTCGCGTAGGGGGCCATAGCGGGGATTTAGCGGATGTTCGTCGTCAAGTGGTTCCCCATCGATCAAACCCAACAAATACAAGTCCTGCATATACTCGAGCACAGCGTCGAGGTCGTCGAGGTCCTCCTCCGCGTTGTTTCCAACCGTGTCACCTGCACCTGCGTGACTAGTTCTGGACTGAGCCAGCGCCGGGAGGGTGCTGCTGAATGCCAATATCACCAAACATCCGGCGATCAGAAGAAAGCGGGTCAGGGAGCGACGGAACGGGGAGAACACAGGGGGTACGTATTGATACTGAACAGGCGGACAGGAAAATAGTTTGTGCATCGGTAAATTCCTCGAGAGATTGAACGGAGTTTGGCCAGCGTTCCAACGCGCAGCGATCGGAAATCACTGGATGAACCACTGTGCTTGTATTGCATTCTCAGGCGGATACCGGACAAGCGTTTCTGGTTTTTTTGGGATCAAATCCAGCGACGGGCCAGCGACATTGGACGCTGGATTGGGCAGAGGACGATTCGGGGCAAAAATGCGATGATTGTTAATCAACAAAACACATGGGGGCTGGATAAACGGATGCGCTTCTCACCTACCCTGCAACAGCTTGCATCAAACACAACGTGTTGGCCTGCAAAACGCAGGAAAACAGGCTTTTCCCCGCGAAACATGGAATTAGCTGGTCGGTTGCACCAAGATGCTCGATTGGCTCGGTGATTTGTGCGAGCAGGAGGAACTTGACAAGCCTGCTACGTCCTGCGCTACGGCACCTCGGTCGCGGCTCCGCCTCGCTCCCTCCGGCCTACGCTTGAGCCTTCGCTTCCTTGCCTAAGGGTCCCGTGACAAACCAACTTATAAAAGTCAAAAGACAAAAGCTGGCCAACCATTCTAAATTAGTGACCTTGTTCCAGTAGGAAAGGCCGATCAGAAACGACAGCGCCATTGCTATTCCCAGCCGCACTAGGCGTGTCTTCCAGTTGCAAACCCACGGAAACTTAATATCACAAACCCAAATAAACAAACCATAGAAGTACAACCAAGTTACGTCATTGTAGTTCGATAAATTGCCGAGTTCGTACACGTAGTAAAGTAAGATCGTCAACGCCGTTGCTATTCCCAGCCGAACTAGGCGTGTCTTCCAGAATCCAGTACTCGCTTGAACCTCTTCGTCACTCAGTTCTTCGTCACTCACAGAATCACCACCCATTGATTGGCCTCGCGTACCGCCAAGACAACATGCAATTGCGCCGGTTTCATCGCAGCGGTGTAACAAGCATAAACAAACCCAACGCCGGGGGCAGCGACGTTGGGCGGGGCTGTAAAACGTCGCCCATCATCTAAGTTACTGGTAATGCACTAGTAACCCCCGTGATCTGTGTCAATTCAGGCAAGCTAATACCGCAATCAACGCCTTAGCTTGCATCACACGGTTGCATCATTTATGCTCGCTCTCGTACCGAAAGCAGTTGTTTTTGCGCGAAAACGAGACAAACGGTTAGGTGAGAATTTAAGGCTCATAACCTCGAGGTCGTCGGTTCGAATCCGGCTCCCGCAGCGCAATAATTTGCCTGACGGAGAAGGGAATGATCATTTGGGCAAAGACGACATGCGATTGGTTCAGAGCCCCCTCGATCCAAATTTGCGGAATCATGAAGGCAGTTACTACTTTGTCATATCCAGCGGGTCTCTAGCCCAACAAAAACACAAAGCCAGCAGATTGTCTCTCCTTAGACGACTCCTTACAGGCATCAAGTGAACATGGCGAACGACGGCTGGTACGTTCATCCTCCCGGTAACTCCGAGCGAAAGGGACCTTTTGAGACGCCAGAAATGGAGGATTTCGCCCACAATCAAATGATTTCAGCGGAGACGAGGATATCTCATCCGCGTCACACCAAGGGACGCATTGTTGACGCACGACGTATTGCTCGCTTCTTCAACATTTTCTCCAACATCACGGAAGAGAATGCCCTGACAGTGTATCAATCTGCGAGTAAGCCGCCTCCCGTCGTTTCAGCGATTTCCAAACGCGACGAGGATGTAGCCGGCATCGGTCGGTTTATGGCGGACGGTCAAGACCCAGCCATGATTTGCAAACTTGCGGAACGAGTCGATGGAATCTGTACTTCGGAAGAAAATGCTCTTTATATGGCAGTTCAGCAACGTCCAATTGCCAACTTTTCGCCGGACGCCGTAGTGCTTACCAATCGACGAGCGATTGTTTTTCGCCAAAAGGTTTTGGGAAGGCTAGAATTCGTAGACGTACCATGGCTTAACGTTGCAGATGTTCATTTAACTGAGGATATGCTTGGCTCAACGATATCTCTTCGTGGAATGAACGGGCATGTTCAAGAAGTTTCGTATCTTCCAAAAACACAAGCGAGAAAAGTCTATCGCATCGCTCAAGACATGGAAGAAAAGATGGTTGAAGTCCGTCGCGAACGCTCCATGGAGGAGAAACGAGCTGGTGCGACGAATGTAACGGTGAACAACGATCTCGGTAATCTTGCCAACATTCCACCTGAGCAAGGCACAAGCGGCGATCCACTTGCAGCTTTGCAGTCCTTAAAGGGAATGCTCGACGTAGGACTGATCACTGACGAAGAATACAACTCGAAAAAAACGCAGATTCTGGACCGGATGTAGGCAGAGCTACGAGGCTGTCCCCTTCACTGTGATTCTTCGCGAGGGCTTCTAGATCACTACGCCTGATGGTGTAGGTCTTACGCTGTGTCCCGTTGCCGATTTTAGACGCTATAAAAAGCGGCTAAAGAAATCCCAATTGCAAGCGTTCATCGTCGAGTGACAGCGTTGTGTCGTTCCAGCCATAGAAGACTGGGGTAGGTTGCGAGAATCGCTAAGAAGAGAGTAAGGCGTAGCGTCTTACCACGCTGCTAGTGGAGGTGGGGGGGAGTCGATCAGCCCTGATACGTCAGACGTTTAATCTCATCGCGTGTGGTTGTGCCTTCTCTCAATGCACCCTCGCAAGCCGCTACTTTTACGAGGTCTGCGAAGTGTCTGCGTAAAGTCGCTTCAACTCCGTTTCAAAAACCTCGTCCAACGCATCCTTTTTTGAGGGTGGGACAATTGAAACCATCTGTTGGTAAATGCGGTTAAGCCCCTCAGTGGAAAGTTTTGCAGAGAGGTAAAACCTATTGCCATGCCTTTCAATGACAGGCGTTCCGTCGCGTAGAGCCATCAACTTTGTTGCGTGTTCCACTCGCTTATCATATCCACCGAAACAAACATCCGACGGATTGTCTTCCCTGAATCCATCGATCATAGCATTGATCGCCCTCCTCACACGGTCCCTATTGAGCTTAGCTGGGGTCAGTGGATTGTCATAGTAATCAATGAGCGATTGCTCTAGATCACGGATATTGTCGTCGCCGTAACGAACGTAGCGTTCTAACGCTTCGTTAAAATAGTCAGCCCCTGAGGCTGCTCGTTTCGCAACATCGCGTGGGTTCCAAGCCTCCCACATCATGATGAGCAAACATGAGCCAACGATAAGAACTATGAAAAATAGCATGCATCGCCTTTTCTCGGTCTGATTTCGCTACTCACTTGCTCGGCAGGCTTTTGCGAGGCGAGTAGTTTACCAACATTGCCAAAGTTTTTTTGTGTGGCTGTTTGACGGCAGATCGGCGGCACACCCGGCCACCGACTACATGAAAACTAGCTAACGGATGACAACGCTTGTAACTTTGCTTGCAGTTGATTATGTTGCAAATAATTGGTTTTTAGGGGGTTTTAAGCAAAACCCACGAAAAAAGTCACCGGCCCCACTCCGATTTGGGAGCAGGAGGTCGCACGTTCGAATCGTGTCGCCCCGACTTGAAAGCCCGGTTTTTCCATTTGGAAAAGCCGGGCTTTTTTCTTGCGGGGGCCCAGAAAAGGGGGCCCAGAAAAGGGGGCCCAGAAAAGGGGGCCCAGAAAAGGGGGCCCAGAAAAGGGGGCCCAGAAAAGGGACGGGGGTCGATCCTATTGAGTTCTCTCCTTCGGCCTATTTGGTGATCGGGTCGTCGACCAAAGTCCAAGTCGAGCAGCAATCGATGCGGTCAAAGACTCATCACCGAATGGATGATCTCGCTGAACGCTCTGTCGTGCACACTCAAAAGCGACCCCCGTCCCCTTTTCTTTCACCAGCTAGTATCTGCTGGTGGCTGTATCCCTTCTTTGCTGCTTATGCCTTACTGCGAAAATATCCATCATTTATATCTGATTGACCAACGGTTGGAACAACCGCTGCTCAGCTTCAACCGAGTGAGATACGCCCTCCTGAGTGTGTCTGTCCAATGGGGCGAAAACAGTCAGGTGAGAGTCAATCCCATTTTGATACTTCGGTCATCAAATTGAGGTCACTCCGTATTACCCGCCGTTCCTGCTTGCCAACGCAAGTCTGAAAATACCGCGGAAACACGATTCGTCTGCCATCATTCCCTTCTTCACGACTTTGGCATGCAAGCTGCAATGGTTGTGTGACGGAATGAGAGATCAACCGTCTGTGAACAATTCTCTAACACGAAAAGGCGACAATCATGTCAACGAATCTACCCCGCATCGTAACCGCCACGTTCACCGGGCTACTGATTGCTGCTTGCGCCGCTCAGGTTCACGCCGAAGTCGTACCCAAAATTCTGTATAGACAATCGCTCGTCGGGGTTCAGTACATCATCAAGGAATTGAGTGATGGCGACACCTATTTAAAAATCCAACGTGTCAACCCCGCATCACCCGCGAAGCGATCCGGCCTACAGGCGGGTGACTGGATCTCGAAAGTTGGTAGCACGAGAGTCAACAGTAGAGCCCGTTTTGACGCGGCCATCCTCGCAGCACCGAACCGAACCACTCTCCGTGTGTGGGATCAAAACAGTCGGCAATGGACATCGATCGATATTGTGCTTCGTTCCGTGGGTGAGCCCGAGCCTCCAGAACAAAACGGTAACGGGAATAATGGACAGAACCCTATTTTGATGACAACTTGGCGGTCCAGCCTGGGGGGGACAATCCGTTTCACTCGCAACCAACAGCGGATAACAGGGCAAGCCCATGCACCGCTTGCCGGGTGGTCCGATCTGTTCGTTACACCAAACGGCGACGGATCGTACCACTACACCTACCAGCAACGAAACGGCTTGCGAGATAGCGGACATGGAAAACTAACGCCCCGAAACTGGAACACTATCGATGCTTATCTGATCAACAGTTTAGGAATCCGGGTCGAATTTACGCTAACACGTTAAGCGTGAATCGATGCCGCTGGTTGCGGTTGCCACGGGGCCTGTCCCCGTTTTCTGGACAGCAGAGGTGTCAACTCTCCTTGAAGATAAAGTCGTTTGTCGGTTCACCCTCCCGACTGAATGAAAACTCGATCACTGACGACGAAGCTTGAAACTTTTGTGACACCCGTTCATGTTGAAAATACTAAAGATTTCCTGTGTTTTACAGCAAAACCCACGAACACAGTCACCGGCCCCAGTCCGATTTGGGAGCAGGAGGTCGCACGTTCGAATCGTGTCGCCCCGACTTTTTTTAACTTGTGGTTGAGACGCAACTTAGCGTCACCGGCAACGTGCCGTGCAACCCTGAAAGCTAAAGGTTTCCATGTAGTCGAATACATGGAAACCCTTTTGCAAAAGGGAAGCAAATGACACGTCCGAAAACCAAGGCCCCGAAGTACCGTTATCACGTTTCTGGGCAAGCATTCGTTGAGTTCAACAGAAAACGCTTCTACCTGGGGAAATTTGACACCCAGAAATCGCGAGTGAAGTACCACAGGCTAGTGACCGAGTATTTAGCCAGCGGACTACAGACGCCAGATTCGGAGACGCATCTGGTAGATGATTCCATCAAGGTCAGCGACTTAGCGGCCGAGTACCTGGAACACGTCAGAACGATTCATCACGGAAAGCCTGAACCGCTGCGGTCTGCCGATAGGCTGTGTGCCCTGTTGTGTGAGCATCACGGGAAAGAGCCTGCCGATGAGTTTGGACCGCGAAAGCTGGCAGCGATCCGGCGGGTGATCATCGCAACGGGGAACAAGCGAAACACCGTAAACCGGGAGGTCCGCGAGATTGTCCGAATCTTCAAGTTTGGCGTCTCGATGGAGTTGGTAGAGCCGGCAACGTGGCAAAAGTTGCGCATACACATTTCCAGAGATATTCCTGGAAGAGACTCAATACGGCTCCGGTGCCCGATGACCCAACGTGGTTTACTTTCCGCTTTCAGTTTTCTAGCAGTTTTAGTTCCGATGACGGTAGAGCACGCCCAATTCTCGACTGGTGTTCACGATTTATGTCAACAGCATAAAAGCTAGAGCACCAGCCGCAATGGTCGCACATATCACAGAAATCCAAAAATCAAAAAAACTTATAAAAGAAATAACAAACGCTCCTAGCCACACAAGGATGGAAAAAGTGACAACCAGAAAAAATCGGAACGGAAGTTCCGGTTGTTCAGCCACTTTTACGGTCACAGTCGCTGTATCTTTCAAACCGCCATCGTCGACGGCGGTGTAAGTAAATTCGTCCGTACCACTGAATAAGTTGGCTGGTGTGTAGACGAGAGTGTTACTACCGCCGACATAGGTCACCTCTCCACCCTGAAGCGTGACCAGCGGAAACTTGCTCTCTTTGAGTGTGAGCGTGTGATCCTCATCTGGTGAACCGCCAGTATCGTTATCGAAAACACCGTCAACTCCTGCGACTGGCCCGTTAAGAGGAATATTCAGTGTGTTGTTCGGCTGGCCGTTGTACCTGTCATCCAGTGCAATTGGAGCTTCCTCAACGGTCTTCGCCTTGCCACACCCAACAACTAAAAACAACAAAATCAACCCTAGCAAACTTGACTTTTTCTTTCGTTTTACCAATGGTTTACTCTCTTTGACGAATGAAAAGCGTAAGAGCTAACAAAAGACTCGAAGAAGCATTCGTGTCTTTTCAGTCTGGATCTGGGATTTTGGTTTCTGGGGGCAGCCTTCGTCCTCGCTACGCGGCTGTTCCGTCTGCCCAGCGGTTTATTCACATTGTAAAGGTTCCTCGCCTGAATTACTGCATCCAACAAATACAACTACGCAGAAAGCGAGGATGATATTCTTGAGTATCCATTTAGTCATTCTCTAATCCTGTTGCCGTTAATCCAGTCATTTTCGAATTGATCTCGAACCGACGCATCGATAGAGCCACACCGAGCTGTTGCTCCGTAATCTACAACTGTTGACCTGCCAAAATATCCGCAACACCCCTAGTAACGCCACCAACCGGGACAGTAAACCAAGCTATTGACTACCCCCCAGTTTTTGCACCAAGCTGAGTGAGAGAATTGGGGTTGGTAATGCGGCTGTGGTCTGGAGGCTGAGGCAGTTTTGCAGGAGGTGGCCAACTATGACCGCCACTAGAAAAGGCCGGTATGAAGCCGAATTGGACCTACTAACCTATTTAGTCAATTCACCCTACGAAATAGCAGACTTTGACGCTACGACGTTGGGCAAGCTGTTTGCTGATCCAGACGTGCGGAAGGCATACCGGGCGATAGCTGAACTGCCTGCGTCGGATTACGAAGCCGTAATGGAAGCCGTCCAGCCGCATATTATTTTCGCACCTATGCAAAGCCAAGCCGAAGCATGGCAGCTTAAAGGAAACCTTAGCAGACTTTGAACGTTACGCGGATCCGGACGAACTGGCCAAAAGTGAAACTTCCAAAGGCAAGCGGACGAACTCTTGCCTGTGGGTGACGAGTCAGGCGTAGCGTCTCCACAAGGTCAGTCGGCATCGGTTAGTGATCATCAAGCATCTCAGCCTGGTGAGGCAAAGCATTCAAAGGGAAACGAGGCTTCCGCAATTGGGCGAACGGAACAAGCCGTGCGAGTCGCAGCGTTGCCGCGCCAAGAAGAAAAAGAAGATCGTCGATTCTTTAACGCACCGATATTGCAGCCTATCGAAAGATTGGGGGCAAACGACAGCGGTGTCATTGCAATCCGAATCAATCAATTGCTGAGCCATCCGGTTTTGGGTACTCGTGTCAGCAATAGGGTCGATCCTATGTTGGATTCAGGCTGGAAGATGTTGGTTGGTCCTGGGACTGCGCCGCCTCGCGCTGCGTTTGGGATTACCTTGGAAAATATTGATCATTTGATCGGCTCAATGTCCTTTTCTTTCTCAAAGAAGAAAGGTGAGCCAGGATCAGATAAGAATTCATCTTTTAGTCTCGGCATGACCGCAGGGCTGGCCTTTCTCGACAACCCTGTGAATCATGATGCGATTCGTAATGCCATTAACGAGGGACCCTTCACTGCATTACTCGATCATGTTTTAGTCGATGGTGCGGTCACCAAAGAGCTGGTCTTAAAGTCATCTGCGAATGAAGGTGACTCAAGCATGCAGGCTTGTATTCAGAGAGGTTGGCAAGTTGTGGACGGAGGAATGGTGACGGCTTCCATTGCCTTGCCGAAGACGTTGGGATATATCGAAAATGAACGCGATCAGCATATCGATGACATCTTTGCACGTGCGGCCAGCATGGCAGTTGGGGTAGATGTCCAAGACGCTGGTCCCGCTGAGTTCCGAGTTGTCTTCGTTCCTGTTGAGGGAAAACCTGTGCCGAACTGCAGCAGGCGTTGACTGCTGGTATGGATCTGCTGAAAAGCGAAATTGCCTCGTCGCCTGGAAATGGTCAAAGTGTGCCGAACGAAGCGGTACTCGTAACGCTGCAGCAAACGCTCGATGCTTTGCAAATGAAATCCATGACCTCAGAAGAACTGGGCAGCCGTGATTATGTAGAACTCACTTTTCGAGTGCCACTTGATGTGTTGATGCTTCCTTTGCAGTTCAACTCTGGGCAGGGTGGCTAAGTTCACCAATGGAATAGTGGTTTTCCTCAAACCTTTGTCTTTTCCTCAAATTGCAATTCCGGTGATTTGAGTGCACGCGGGATCCGTGGGGCGTTGAAACTAATTGTAGAGTCGTTTGGTGATTCGTTGACGTGTTAGGAAGTTCTGTTTCGGGTGTGCTTTCCTTGCAAGGGGTTTGGATTGCTATTATCTCGCCTGTCAGTGCGAGGTGGTTGCTGCACACAAGGCAGTATTTCAACGGACAATATTGTTCCACGGACATAGCCTTGTTACTGAAACGCTAGTCTTTCAAAATTCAATTTCTTCCCCGCCGGCAATTGTCAGCATTGCCTTCAACTTCTCATTTGTCATCCTTGATTTTGTGAGGTTGCGAACCGACCCATCAAGCATCAATGCTGTGGCGGTTTCCCGGTCCCCGAAGACGTCGGAGACGGGGTTCTCATCTGAAATCACCCATGGCTCGGGATTTGCCCATGCGGTGGCGGCCGAATCTGGCGCGTCGATGACGGCAATCGTATTGGACAACCCGTCAGTTATATTTCGAAATTTTCGCGGGGGTCCATCACCTTCCCACAGCGAGCCTTTCATGACAGGAGCCCGGAACGTGGTCTTCGTCGCTTCTGATGTCACGTTGGCATAGAGTGGAATGAGTGTGGCGGCCACCTCTTGGTTGAACGCCGCATTCCATGGCTCTTTTAGGTTGAATGCTGCATAGACGGCTTGTTGCTCAATGAGCGGGAGGATTGCTACACGCCAACTTTGTAAAGGCTTGCCAGCAGGGTCGGTGAAACACCGTGGTGGCAAGTGGCCATGAAGCGCGTGGTAATTATGTGTTGCAAGCCCGATTTGTTTGAGCGAGTTCATCTTTTGTTGCGCCCTTGCGGTTGAAGGTGCGGCTGCAAGGAGTGCAAGTAAAGGCTCGGTGGCGACGTCCAAGGTCAGAATCTTGTCGGCTGTCGTCATTTGAACGTGTTGCTTGATCGGGCCCGCCAACGCAAGCGATGTTGAGATGGCATTCTGGACCCGCTGTACCGCTTCTTTGCTGAATATTTTGATTTGGATCTGTAACGCTGGTTCAGGTGGCAGGTCGGCTGAGGCCACGATCCAACGAATGTCTTGCACCATGGCTCGTGGTGAAATTGCAACGGGGAAGGTAGGGGGCATTTTGTCCGGCCACAGATCAATCAGGTCGCGACGTGTCTCAGCGGGCAGTGAGAAAATTACTTTATGTGTTAAGTGATTCTTGGCAATTTGCGTTTCTTTTAGGGCGTCTCTTTGTGGTTGGGCAGTTTGGGTCGCACGCTTGGCTGGCTCGCTGTTGCCAATCAGGACAAAGCTCCGCCCGTCCTCGTTAGCGGCTAATAGTTTCTGGATTTTCAGTGATGATGTTGTTTGCCCCTGTTTTTGAGCGAAGGTTTCCAGTGCCGCTTGCACCTGATCTGGTTTCTTGCATGGCAGGACGAGCAAAGGGCTGATTCCATTTAGGCCCCCATTCAGTTGGAGACGCCAGAGCATATCTCCAATGGAACCTACGGTGGCAATGAGGTAGCCCTTTTCAACGCCAGCTTGCATCAAGGCGTCAACGAGGTCACGTATGCTGACAGCGAGTTCGGGCGGGAACTTCTTGCCGCTTAGCTTTTCCAGAAGGGCCTGATTTGCCGTCAGGTCAAGTGAGGTAATGTCGACTTCTACGGTCAGACATACGTCTTGTCCGATAAAGCTCTCAATGCTCACAGGATTTTCAGAGGTGGGGGTTGGATTCTTTTGCACGTTATTGTCTTGTGAGTGTGCGTTCTGCAAACCCAGTGCGAGCGCAATTAGCATTACTGCGTGTCGAATCATGGTGTCCCTTTCAGTGTGATCTTAAGTTTTGTTTTGAGGTCGCCTTGGCGAGTTGGGGATCTTTGAATGGTTGCCGTTGTCGGACTGCTGCGTATGTAGGCAAAGTCTTTTTGTGTGATCGGGTCTGGAAGAGCTGGGACAGGGCGAAGGTTCTCGATAGTCTTTGGCAATTCACCAGTCTGTTTCGCATGCATCCGCAACGCTTCCAATGTCTGTAATAAATTGTGTTTTTGTATGCCACGCAGTTCTGCCGCAGTCACTGAATCAAAAGCGGGTAGGATCTGCATGAGAATCATCTTTGCCAGGCCTGGAAGCGAATCCTGATTAAGATTCACAAATTTGTCTCTTTCGTCGCTGTACTTCTCGCTCAGGTAATCGGGCAAGTAAGACCAGGCAATCCATGCATCTCTCGTTCTTTTGGCCTCCAGCACTGTTGCTCTGAGTACACACTCGCTATTTGAAAGTTCTTCGGTTCGGTTCTTCCATTGATCAGTGTTGGCGAGTAATTGCCTTGATTGCTCGGCGACTGCGATGGGCAAGGTGCCCATCAAAAGCATGGTAGTGGGTGCTTCCAGCGGTTGGATGGTTTGGGATAGTGCAGTATTGGATTCCATGAGTTCGCGAAGTTTACTGCGGGCCAGTTCCTCTCCAATCGGGGCGTCTGGAAGCTTGCCAACCGTTTTGATCATGCGTGAAACGAGTGAGCCTTCGAACTCAATCGCCTCTTGTGTCTCATAGATGTGTTGCGCTGGAACGGAGGCGAGGGCCCAGTAGAAATTAGGCGGGTCTCCTTGCGTGATTGCATCTTCAATGACTTCCTGCATCACAGATGCGATTGCCTGTCCCACCAAACGCGAAATTAGGAAATGTCCGCGTGTTCCAGTAATATCTGCAAGACGGAAACCGAGTCGGCAATCATCAATCATGTCGTCCCAGCGATGCTCGGCTGCAGCAACTCTTGCCCGCAGGGCGAGCACTCGACTCAGTTGTCGAGCTTGTTGCATTTCAGGTAGCAAAGTGCCATACAGTTCAGGCGTTGTAAGGTCTTGCAAGTGGAGTTCGTAGTCAGTTCGCATGAGCGATTCGCCACGCTTTAATTCATTAAGCGCGAATCCATATTGGCTGAGATGTTTTTTCACCTTAGCAATGGGCAACTGGGCAAGCGGCATCGTTTGCCAATCTTGGACTTCATTGCGATCGGTTGTTGTTCCAGCGTCAGAGTTGCTTGATTCCGAATTGGAAGCTTGGATTGTCAGGATGATGGCTCTGCTGATGATGGCATCGACACTTACGTTTCGCCGTGTTTCAGGAGCAGGCCAAAGTCGGTAACGTAACAGAGGGTCAGGGGCTCCTGCTGGCGTAATGGTGACCTGAATCTCGGTACCAGAGGTGTCTTCCTGCTGCGGCTTGCCCTCTGTCTTCTCGCCGTCTGTCTCCTTGCCGTCTGTCTCAAAAGCTGGTGAGACCAATGTTTGGGCCACGAGCGACTGAGGCTCAAGCGTAAAGTTGCCGGCAAGCATCAGAGCAAGCAAACCAGGGAAGCATGTTCCAGTGAATTTCAGTTTCGTCATTGAACGGTTTCCAGGCTGTTGAAATACTTGAGTAGCGCGCGAGGAGTCGGTGCGAACTGGGGAAAGGTGTTGATGTTTTCGGAGTTCCGGCGGGAAGCATTGTTTCTTAGGTTGGCACTGATGGCCCCATCGAGCATCGTTACAGTGTCTTCTGACTGAGATAACGAGGTTCCGTGTCTGATTGAGAGCATCGAAAGGTCGTGTTGGTTGCTGGCGACCGTCGGGTTGCGTTCCTGGTAAGGAAACAGAGTTTGTGCCCATTGTCCCAGTTCACGCGTGATGGGATCTTGTTTAGCCAGGACGGGACCTGCATCGTTGTCAGCAGGTATTGCACCTGCAAGTTCAGGTTTGAGGTCTGAGTCACGCTCCGGAGACTCGTTGGGAGTGATGGCATCCTGTGGTGTGGGCCGTGTGTTTGCAGGGTGTGCTTTCACCGGACTCTCTTGGCCTGGTGATCGCTCGACAGATCGCTCGACAGATTGCTCGACAGATTGCTCGACAGATTGCTCGACAGATTGCTCGACAGATTGCTCGACAAGGCGATTCATTACGCTGCTGTTTACTGCTTGATTGGCACCGGCGTAAAAACTGGCGGGTGCTACCAATGCCAGTGTCACCAGGCATGCTGCAACGAGAGAGGTGGGACGGGAACTCGTGGACCCCGTGTTTTCTTCGCCACCGGCTTTGAATCCAGCTGCGTAGAAGACTCTCCGAGGGTCCATGCCGCTCGAGGCAGGTGCCATACTTGCGAGTTGATCGGTGAATTCTTGGGAGTCATTAATGTTCATGAACCAGACTCGTTGTTGCTGACTTTGGGATGTCGCTAAATTTTGTTTGTAAAGTTTCAATGCCACGTTGAAAGTTGCGGTGTGCTTTGGCGCGTGACCCGCCGACGACTTTGGCAATGGCGTCAAAAGTCATGCCGCCCCACAAATGCATCACGATGATCTCTCTATCAGGGGAATCGATTTCCTGTAGAGCAGCAGTGATCTTTTTCGCATCGAGTTTTTGATCGACAAGTTGGATGTCGCAGGCAAACCATGCCACGTTGGTGCGGTTGTTCTCTCTCGCTCTTCTGCGCAAGTGACTACGCCGCCATTGCAGCAGGCGATGACGCGTGACTTTCACTAACCACGCCATCGGATCGTCTGGTAGTTGCTTCTGAGACGCGAGGGCAATAAACGCCTCCTGCACAGCATCCTCTGCCGGTTCACCGATGGATCTTGCAATCAGCAGCAGACGGTCTGCGTGCTGATCCCATGCTTCGGTGAGTTGGTCCGGGTCGAGCAATTTTTTCTCCGGCAATATTCAGCAGTTCGAAAACCACGCAACTGGTATCAAGGATGTCACCGCGGATCCGCCATCTCAGAGATTTTAAATTGTTTTACAAAAAAATGCTGAAATTCCAGTGATTAGAAAACCTGGTGGCTCAGCATCGCGAACAAACCAACGAGGGAATGATGTCATCCTCAGCATGGCAGCTTAAGCAGCGTGTTGTCCAGGATCGAACTGGGCGTCTACGCGAATTCACGCTCTCGTCCTAGTTTGCTGAGGGATTCGTCGGGTTTCAAACATGGTCTGACAAGGATGGCGATTGTTCGTCTCATGCATCGCAGCCCTTGCCGGCATCTCTAGAAGAGCGTGTAGATGAATGGGGCGGCTCCCGTTGCGCCCAGGGTGACGAATAAGCCAATCAGTCCAAACACCAAAAGAATGGGGATCAGCCACCACTTTTTGTTTTCTGTGACAAAAAGAGCGAATTCCTGCACCAATGATAACGGTTTGTCATTGCCTGCCTGTTCGAATTCATTCTTGTCTTCGGATGGGGGCATGGTAGGGAATCCGCGAGGGCTGGTGTTGTCTTGGACTGTTTTTACGATTGCCGGTAATAACTGCTGACACTTGTCGGTTGTTTTTTCTTCTGCCAGTAACTCGTTGCCGAATTGGGACGATCCAATTGCAGAGCATCACGACCCATGATTCTAAATGCAAGGCTCAAAGGAAGGAACAACACAAAGTAAATTAGAACCATCGAAAGCTCGCCCAAGACGATACCGATCGGGCTGGTCACGAGCATTAGAGTCAGGAAAGCAGGCTTCACGAAATTAGGCTGGGCAAATGCGCTCACTGCCAGTGTGATTCCCAAAAGGGCAAGAATCAGAATGCCCAAAGTGCTTACGCCCCAAATCCATCCAAATGCTGGCAGCACAAATATGCACACAACTCCGAATTGCCGGAGTTGTCGATCAGAGGGTGACCAATTGAATTCAATCAGTTTCATGAAGGACTTGTTTTCAATCGAGGGGGAATTGTGTCAGGTGTTGTTGTCGTTCTTTTTCCGTTGTCGTTTGTGCCTGTTCGGTTTTTAGCAGCAGGTATCGTCCTATCACCAACGCATCCATTTCTGTGGTCATGAAGCACTGGAATGCTTGCTGCGGAGTGCAAACGATCGGTTCGCTTCTGACATTGAAGCTGGTGTTGATGATCACGGGGCATCCGGTCAGCTGATAGAAAGCCGTCAGCAACTGATGCATGAGTGGATTTCTTGTTTTGTCAATCGTCTGGATGCGTGCCGAATAGTCAACATGTGTGACTGCAGGGATGGTTGATCGAGCGTGGTTCAGCTTGTCGATTCCGAAAGCCTGTTGTTCCGCTGGGGATTGCTGTGCCCGGATCTGTCGCTGAACCGGAGCAACCATCAGCATGTAGGGACTTTGATGAGACTCGTCCAGTTCAAAGTACTCTGCCTTGTGTGAATCCAGCACCATCGGAGCAAAGGGACGGAAGGATTCTCGGAACTTGATTTTCTGGTTCATGACCGATTGCATCTCGACGCTTCTGGCATCGCCAAGAATGCTTCGTCCTCCCAAAGCTCGCGGACCGAATTCCATTCGTCCTTGAAACCATCCAACCACCTTTTGCTCGGCGATCAATGCGGCGACCGTATCACACAATTGCTGATCCGATTCAAGATGCTGGAAAACGGCCTTCTCTTGCTGAAGACTTTCCGTGACTTGTTCATTGGTGTACTCGGGGCCCAGAAAAGAACCATGTTGGGTATCCAGTGGTTCAGGAACTCTGGGCTGGTCCAGTAGTTGATGCCAGATAAACAAAGCATTTCCCAATGCACCTCCTGCATCGCCGGCTGCTGGCTGGATCCAGATGTCGTCAAATGGACCTTCTCGAAGCAGGCGACCGTTGCCAACGCAATTCAGAGCGACGCCACCAGCCAGAACCAGGTTTCGGCAACCGGTCTGCGTGTGAATGTGATGCGACATCCGCAGCATGACTTCTTCGGTGACCGATTGAACGGAGGCCGCGAGGTCCATTTCGCGTTGCGTGATGTTTGATTCCGGGGTTCTTGGAGGGCCGCCAAACAGATCATGGAACTTCTTGGAGGTCATCGTCAGACCTTGGCAGTAATTGAAGTAGCTCATGTCCATGTGAAAAGAACCGTCATCCTTGAGATCCATCAGATGGTCCAGGATTTGTGTCCGGAATCGTGGTTCGCCATAGGGTGCTAGGCCCATCAATTTGTATTCGCCGCTGTTGACGCGAAACCCGGTGTAGTAGGTCATCGCGGAATACAGGAGCCCCAGAGAATGAGGGAAACGAATTTCGTCGGCCAATTCAATCTTGTTGCCGCGTCCGATTCCAAAGCATGCCGTTGACCATTCACCCACGCCATCAAGTGTCAGAATTGCGGCTTCCTCGAACGGCGAGGGAAAGAATGCGCTGGCCGCATGCGATTCATGGTGATCGGTAAAGACATATCGGCCCGGATACCGATCCTGAAGTCCTTTCCCAATTTCTCTGGGTAGGTGCAGTTTTTGTTTCAACCAGAGCGGGATCGCCTGACGGAATGAACGGTAACCTGATGGTGCAAATGCTAGATAGGTTTCGAGCAAACGCTCGAACTTGGTCAGTGGTTTATCGTAGAAACCTACGTAGTCAAGTTGCTCTGGCGAGAGGCCTGCCTCTTCCAGGCAATATTGAACTGCGTGTTGCGGGAACTCGTGATCATGCTTTTTGCGGGAGAATCGTTCTTCCTGAGCCGCAGCAATGATTTCGCCGTCTACCACCAGAGCGGCGGCAGAGTCGTGATAGAAGGCCGAGATGCCGAGGATGGCCGTCATGAGTTGCTCGTGTCCGTAGTGGCACTGCGAAAAGTGAAAAACGGTTCTGACACTTTGAATATCCCATCATCGGTGACATTCGCCTGTCTCCTCGGTGGCGGACAGTCTAACGCGTAGACTCTCGTATCACCAAGTCAGAATCGCTTGCTGTTGCAGTGGAATAACCATAAGCCAGTTTAAAGTGATGGCAATCGCGGCAGGCTTCAATCGCTGAACATAACTGGCACACTGGTGTTTGGTTTGATTGTATGTATTTACCGCTACACTTCATTTGTTTCGGAACGATCTAGTCGTTCCAGAACGTTGATTTTGGTGACGGCGAATAGGCGATGTCCAGATGTGGTGTTGCGACCGGTTTTTCGCCCTGGAAAAGACTGTCAACGCCACCGATGACCATGCCAGAGGTTAACAGAGTGCGTTCCACAGGATACGGGGCTTTGCCATCGATCATCGTTGTTTCAACATGCCGCGCCAGAGGGTTGAAAAAGTCTGCCGTCGTTGAACCATGACCTGGCATTGGCAAGTACATTTGGCAGGAGATGATGTTTCCGTCCTTGGTCATTCCCGCATAGTTGAAGTCGCGGATCCCCGTGAGCAGCATGGTGGTTCGTAGTCCATCGTTGTGTTCTACGATGTAACCGGTTGAATCCGGCATGTTGGTCTGCAGCCAATCGATCGAGGTGGGGTGAGTGGGAAAGCCCTCTTTGACAGGAAGATTATGACTGCGTGTGAGCGCAGATACGATCAGTTCACGCGTGGTTTGGCAGTCATTCGAATTCAGGCGTGTCCATAGAGTGTCACCGCGTAATGCATGAACTTGTTTGACGCCAGTCTCTCCTCCTTGCCGTCTCTCAGACATGCACTGGGCTGTTTCCAACGCGTGTATGTCGTAGCTGTCGATGCCGCCATAAGCAACGCAGACGCTTTCCTTCAGTGCGGTTCCCAGCGGCATGTCGATCGCAGGCATCCGGCGGGTCACGGGCAGAGATGATCCCGCAAGGAATGCAAAGTCCAAGCGTCGCGAGTCTTCCACCATCTCGACACATTCATCCCAGCTGGTCGATAGGTGTTTGTCGTTGAAGACGGGTACACTGCGACCGCTGTCCTCGAAAACTTTGACGACACGTTTGAACCAATCGTAACGCGGGTACAAGTGCTGCCCTTTTTCATTTGTTGGGTAATCACCATGCTCCCCAATCAAGACAACGCCATCAACCGCCAGTTTGCTGCCACCGAGTGTCAAAGCCTCTTCAATACTTGGGTACAGTTTCAGCTTATGCCGCTTGGCTCTGCTTTTTGCCAAGTCTTCTTCTGGAAACTGGTCGACGAATACCGAGCCGACATCAATGCGTGGTTTCTGCCACCTTCCTTTCCACGTGTAGCCGAGCGTGTGGCGGTCGAGAAAGTGCTGTGCATGCGAGTGGCGTCTAACAACTGTCCCCAGAAATGCCACCTTGGGTCGCCTGCGGGTGGTTTGTGGGGTTGCTGCCGCGTGACGCGGATTGAACGTTGAAAATGGAGCGGCCAGAAAGGCACTGCTGATACCAGCAGATTTCAGAAAGCTACGACGTTCCATGATTCGGCCCGGATGTAGGTTATGGGATGCGGATATGGGGGGCTGGGTTTTGGCTTGCATCAGCTGGGTGTGTCAGCAAGGTGCTGATGAATTGCCAGTAGGGTTACTCAGTAGCTGATTCTATGGTTTTGTGACGCTGGGTGGGAATGAATACCTGTCGGTAGCGAGTGAATCCGAGTGTGCGAGTGATTCATGCGCTGGGCAAGCGTTGGCTGGTGGTCTCAATGGTGATTAGCCTTCCCACGACTGACCGTCCCACCGTGTCACGCGTTGAATCAGTGTGGCGACACCTTCGGAGAATAAGTCAAGCAGGGCTTTGCCCTTCTGGGCGGATGCTTCTGCGGGCAAGCCGATGTGTCCGGCTTGCGAGCGATCCGGCATTGTCCAGGCACGCTGGGCGGGCTGGAATGAATCGATTTGTGGAACGGCGTCGACATCTTTGTGTTGCTTCACGAGGTCAGGTCGAAGATGCAGGATCATTGACGTTTCCCATTCGCACGCATGTCCCATTTCATCCTGTTCCAGATTGGCGATCGATGCTTGGGGCGGTTCCACCAGATTCCAGTACGTTGCAAAGAGAAGCAGCAAATCTTTTCGCTCGCGGTATCGCTGTCTGACTTCGAACATCGCCTGACGACCGGGAACATCGTTGCCCCCATGGCCATTGAGCACGACAACCCGTCGGAATCCGTGTGTGATGAAATTGTCGACAAGCCCCAGAAGCATGTCGATCCAAAGTCGTGGTTCTGCCGAGACTGTTCCGGGAAAATCCAGGTGGTGATGGGAATTTCCAAGCCATGTCAATGGAAGCAGCAAGGTGTTGTCTTTGAATGACGGGTGAGCCTGGCTGATGATTGCGTCCAGCAGCATGCTGTCCGTGAATACCGGCATATGCAAACCATGCTGTTCCAACGCTGCCACAGGAATGATGACAGGTGTATCACGATCCAGTTGGTCGACGTCTTGCCATGTAAGTTCAGAAAGGAGCATCGATCTGCCAAGTGGAATGAGAATGCAATTTGTTGGTTTGAAACGAGGAGTTGGTTGCCTAAAGCAGGATGTCTTTGACAGGTTGGTGGGGTTCGACACCTGTCAGGCGGTAGTCGAGGCCTTGGTAACGGTAGCTGAGTTTTTGGTGGTCGAGTCCCATCAGGTGCAGAATGGTTGCGTTGAGATCATGTACATGAACACCGTAGCGATCGCGATCAATGATGTTGTAGCCCCATTCATCGGTTTCACCGTAGCTCATGCCTCCACGAACTCCTCCTCCTGCCATCCAGAGTGAAAAACAACGTGGATGATGATCTCGACCGTAGCTGTTTTCGTTTCCGCCTTGGCGGTAAACCGTGCGTCCGAATTCACCACCCCAGATGACGAGGGTGTCGTCAAGCATGCCACGTCGTTTTAAATCCATCACCAAAGCTGCGGACCCCTGGTCAACTTCTTTGGCGAGTTTGGGATGTCGGCCCGGAAGCCCTCCGTGATGGTCCCAGCCGCGATGGTAAATTTGAATGAAACGCACGCCCCGTTCAGCCAGTCGGCGTGCAAGCAGGCAATTGGCGGCATGAGTTCCAGGAACCTTTGCGTCAGGGCCATAGAGGTCAAGTGTTTCCTGGGATTCGTCGCTTACATTCGTCAGGTCGGGGACTGAGGTCTGCATGCGATACGCCATTTCATAGGCCGAAATGCGTGTGTCAATCTCAGGATCTCCTACAGCGTCACGTCGCAATTGATTCATCTTCGTAATGGAATCAAGAAAGCGACGGCGATCATTCTTGTCGGCTCCAGTGGGATCATTCAGGTAGAGAACCGGGTCACCCGCAGATCGTAATTTCACGCCTTGGTGGTTCGAGGGTAGCAGAGCGCTGCCCCAAAGGCGTGCGTACAGAGGCTGAGCCTGAGGGTCAGTGTTTTTATCCAGCATGACAACGAAGGCGGGTAGATCGTTGCTCTCACTCCCAAGGCCGTAACTTAGCCAGGCGCCTAGACTGGGACGTCCCGGTTGTTGATGACCTGTTTGAAAGAATGTGATTGCCGGATCGTGGTTGATGGCTTCGGTGTACATCGAGCGGATGATGCAGATGTCGTCAGCGATCTTGCTGTGCCACGGCAGCAGATCGCTGATCCATTGACCCGACTTACCGTGTTGCCGGAACGGCATGAACGATTTTGCAACAGGAAATGACGATTGGCGGGATGTCATGCCTGTCAAACGTTGTCCGTTCCTGATCGAGTCGGGCAGATTTTGTCCATTCAGCTTTTCCAGCGATGGCTTGTAGTCAAAGGTATCGATCTGTGAGGGCGCGCCTGACTGGCACAGGTAAATCACTCGTTTGGCTTTGGGGGGAAAATGTGTTGGTCCTGGTTGTCCTGGGCCATATCCGGGACCATTGTTTGCCGCCAATGAGGGGCCTGCTGCGGCCATGTTCGGGTTCAGCAGTGATGCCAATGCGGCTGCTCCCATCCCACCACGTGCAAAGAAGTGTCGACGGTTGGTGATGAGTTGTGATTCAAGCAGCTGTTTTGATTGCAGGTGCGGGGTCATAGCTTGCTTTGGAAGTATTGGGTGCGTGAGGTGCCGAAGCGATGTTGGACGTGAACAGTCGAAGGCATGGCTTTTACGAAGCAGGATGGGGGTCAGGGTTTCGTTACAAACTCACTCAGGTTCATCATGACGCGGGCAACTGATGTCCAGGCAGCAAGTTCAGATGGCGGTGTGGATGAATCAAGTTTGGATTCGCCCACTCCAAGTAACAGTGTTGCTGCTTCCGTAGAGGATGTGTATTGTTTTCTGCGCGCATTCAGTTCGGCAAGCAAGACAGCGGTCTCTTGATCGGTGGGCGGGCGAGTGTGGCAGCATTGGAATCCGTAACGAATCTTTTGCTTGTCGTCGTCGTTAGATTCAAGTATCCGTCCCGCAAGGTGTCGGGCAGCCTCAACAAACTGCGGATCGTGCAACATCACAAATGCTTGCAGTGGTGTGTTGGTTCGCGAGCGGCTGATCTGGCAGTACTCTCGCTCAGGTGCATCAAAAGCTGCCATTGATGGTGGCGGAACAGTGCGTTTCCAGAATGTATACATGCTTCGACGATAAAGTTTTTCGCCGCTGTCCTGTTTGTACGTTCTTGAGTATCCCGGCCGGTTGTTAATTTCCTGCCAGAGGCCTGTCGGGTGATAGGGGAATACGCTCGGTCCACCCACACGTTCAGACAGCAGGCCACTGGCAACCAAAGCGCTGTCCCGGATGACTTCGGCATCCAAACGCAAACGCGGGCCACGAGAAAGCAAGCGATTCTCTGGATCTTGCTGCAATGCTTCGGTGGTGGTGACCCCGGATTGTCGGTAAGTCGATGACATGACGATTTGTTTCAGCAAGGCTTTGACGTCCCAGCCAGACTCCACAAAGTTGATCGCAAGCCAGTCAAGCAATTCAGGATGGCTTGGCCAGTCTCCTTGGGAACCGAAGTCCGCCGCAGTCTTTACAATTCCTGTACCAAAAAACTGTTGCCAAAATCGATTGACCGTAACGCGGGCTGTCAGGGGGTGCTCCGGCATCACCAGCCATTTTGCCAGCCCCAATCGATTGCGGGGAAAAGTTGCTGGCATCGGCGGCAGAGTTTGCGGGGTTTCCGAATGAACCTCTTCGCCAAATTTGTCATATTCCCCGCGAATCAGTACGTGGGTTTTTCGAGGCGTTGGCAATTCATTCATGACCATGGTCGCTGGATAGCCCGAGCTGAGTTGCGTTCGTTGTCTTTCCAGTTGCTTGATCTGGGTAGCCGCGTGACGGACTTCCGGGGAACCATGGCTTAGAAGCCACCAGTCCCGCAGTTCACGATTTTCAATTTCACTGCGTTGGGCAATTGGTTTTGCCACAATCTTCGACAGAGCAATCGGGGTGGGTGGGGTTTTCGAAAGATTCAACGCGGTACGAAAACGTGCAATCTGGTGAGACCCACCGTATTCATGTTTCATTCGCACCCGAAGAATTGTGCCGTTTGCGAATCCGACGGGTTCGGTGAATGAAAAGACGGCTGTGCGATCTTCTATTTTCGTGTTTCCATCGACGGCCCACCCCGTACGGTCAATCTTCCCGTCGATCGCCAGATTGACGGAATAATTCGCTTGGGAATAATCCGCATCTGCTCTGGCAATATCAACCTTTTTGAATTCCGTCGGTCTATCCGGTGATGCAGCTTCGACTTCGACTTCGCTGAGTACAAAGTTGCCGTTGCTGCCCCGACCAGCACCACCATTGACCGTCGATGCATCACGTAGAGCTTCTATTCTGATCGCGCTAATGGTTTTTTCATCACTATTGATGACTAGTTCATAGCTGTCGTTTGGAATGTTTGGGCCCGTGAGTAGAACGCTCTTGTCTTCCTTGATGTTGAATTCAGCATTGCCCTTTGAAATCATTGTGTCAGGTACCACAATGGACCATGTGTTTTCAATCGAAGGGGGCTGTTGCAGTTGATTCATTGTCAGGCCAGAGCGTTTCGCTGCCTGTTTGAGTTGCTGCTCTGCTGCGCTGATGGCTTTGTTCGCCTCTTCAAGTTGGTGCGTCAGGTAAGGCGAGGGGACTTTGGCTTTGGGATTGAATCCATTGAGTCCGCGTTCAGATACGTTATTGAAGAAGGCAAAGAATCGATAGAAGTCTTTCTGCGAAATGGGGTCGTACTTGTGATCGTGGCACCGACTGCATGTCATGGTCAGTCCCATCCAAACCGTTGCAGTTGTGGCGACACGATCGACGACATATTCAGTGCGGTATTCTTCATCGATCACACCACCTTCAATAGTGATCGGGTGATTGCGATGGAATCCGGTGGCAAGTTTCTGCTGGTCGGTTGCGTCGGGGATCAGATCACCGGCTAATTGTTCGATGGTGAACTGATCGAACGGCATGTTGGTGTTCAGTGCGTGTATGACCCAGTCACGCCAGACCCATTGTTCTCGTTCCAAGTCATATTGATAACCATTTGTGTCAGCGTATCGTGCGGCATCCAGCCAGAACCTCGCCATGTGTTCACCGTATTGATTCGAATCAAGCAATCGGTCGACAACTCGTTCATAAGCATTCATGGACTTGTCTGTCTCAAACGCTTCGATTTGTGCATCGGTGGGCGGAAGTCCGGTTAGATCAAGTGCGATCCGTCGCAGCAGGGTGTACTTGTCCGCTTCGGTGGCAGGTGAAAGGTTTTCCTTTCGTAATCGCTGCAATACAAAACGGTCGATGGGATTTCTGGACCATGCGTCGTTCGGGTCGTTTTTTGGGGCGACTGATTTTGGAGGGGAAAAGGCCCAGTGACCTTCGTAAGTGGCCCCCTGTTTCTGCCAACGTTTCAGTAGCTTGATCTCATCGTCGGTGAGCGATTTTCCCGATTCTGGTGGAGGCATTTGGGTATCCGGATCGGTGGATGTAATCCGCTGCTGGAACTCACTCTTCTCGACAGGTGCAGAAAAAATCCCATGCTGTTTTGCTTCTGGTTTTAAATCCAACCGCAGGTCTGCCTCTCGATGTTCCGCGTCAGGTCCATGGCAAAACCAGCATTTTTCAGACAGGATGGGTCGGATGTCCCGATTGAACTGGACGGCGTCGTCAGCGAACGAAGTTGAAAGACTTGTCGTTAGCAGCGTCAGAGCAAGAAGTGTAGATCTCATACAGGCCAAGGTGAGGTTCGAGCGGAGGCGAGGTTCAATCGGTTGGGTGAGGTGCTTTAAGTTTAGCTGGTCAGGCAGGCAGCGTTCTCGGCAAACGAGTGGCCAGCGACAATGGGGCGCGGGCATGTTGTTCGAGCGTTCCTAAGGGGGGCTTCATGTGACGCAACCGTTGATTGGGGCGGAGTACAGCATTGATGGGTGTCGTAACGCTCAATCATGTGAATTTAGTTAGTGTCCGATGTTTTAGGTGGTAGAAGTGGCTCCTTATTGATCGTGGGAATGAACTTTGCCAGCCGCTTCTTGGTTTTGGTGTGTTCTTTTTCGGATGCCAAATTTGTCCACTCATGGGGATCGTTTTTATGATCGTACAACTCCTCTGTTCCATCAGCGTACTGGATGTAGCGGTGTTGCCGTGAACGCACGGAGTGGTTGTTCATGCCTTGAGTCGTGATCGCTACCCGCTTTGACTTCATTCCCGGGTTTTTGAGTAAGTCGACGAAACTGTTGCCTTCGAGTTTTTGAGGTGGTGGTTCGAGATCGCAAAGGTCAATTAATGTTGGATAGAGGTCGAGGAGACTGACGGGGGTGTCACATGTCGTTTTTGGGTTTGTATGTTGAGGGGCAACCACCATCAGTGGCACCCGCGTCGTGTTTTCCCAAAGAGCAAATTTTTCCCAGTGCTGTTTCTCTCCGAGATGGTACCCATGGTCGCCCCACAGGATTACCATTGTGTTTCCGGCTAGTGGTCCATTGTCCAAGGCGGTAAGAAGCTCTCCTACCATGTCATCCGCAAAGGACAGCGAGGCCAAGTAGCCTTGTACAGCACTCTTCCATTGTTTGTTGTCAACAATCCACTCATGCCATTTGCTCTTTGTCATTTTTCGAGCTGCTTCAGGCAAGTCAGTTACATCTTGGTCGAGGTGTTTTGGTAGTTGGATTGATTTCAATGGAAAGCGATCAAAGTATTTTTGAGGCGCGTACCATGGTACATGGGGGCGATAGATACCAACGGACAGGAAAAGTGGTTTTTCGTGCGTTCGACTGAGTTTCTCTTTGGCCCATGCAACCACTTTTGCATCTGCCATTTCAGCAGTTTCGATTTGCAGTGGTGACCAGTCAAAGTGTCCTCCATAGAACTTCTTGCTGCTGTTGACTGGCCATTTCGCGGGAACGGCCTCCGCTGGCATCTGTTGTGTCAGGGATGGAAAGTAGTCGTCCCATGCCGTGGCATCACTGAAGCCAGAAAGATACTTGGGGTCGAAAAAAGTATGGGCATGGAAAAGCTTGCCGGCGCCCAGCGTCTTGTAGCCTTGGTTCCGGAAGTGTTGCGGCAAGTGGGTAGCTGATTCGACCAGAGTGGTTGTTCGCCAGTCATGTGCGTTTTGGTAGATGCCTGTGGTGGATGGTCGAAGCCCCATCAGTAGGCTGGTTCGCGACGCGTTGCAACCAGGTGCAGTGCAGTGGGCGTTGGTGAACAACAAGCCGCGTTCGGCCAGTTTGTCCATGTTTGGCGTGATCGCTTGCGGGTGACCACCAAGGGCTCCCACCCAGTCATTCAAATCATCAACCGCGATGAACAGGATGTTTTGGTGGGACTTCGGGTCGGCTGCATCGCTGCGTGATGGAAATGGTGCCGAAGTCAACGACATCAGCAACAGTGCGAGTAGAGTGGAAACGAATCCACGAGTCAGACGCGACGATTTGATTTTTTGCGATGTCATGTCGGTTGTTAACGCGTTGAAGTTGGCTTGAGGGCTGGAGTGAGTCTTGGGTGATCCGATTCACAGTGTGAAAAACTGTCTCGAGATGTTTCGCTGAGCCTAGGAGTCATACCAAGGTTAGCATTCTGTGTTGTGTTATTCTACTTTTGTAAACGACGGGATTTGTCTTTGTTGGTGTGCGTTGGCCTGCCCAGTGCTTGAGTATCTCGTCTGTTTAGACCGTTTCGCCACGTGCTTTCACTCGCCTCGCGTAGGCGTTGGCGAATGGATTGGCTGTGGTTCCATGTAGAATAACGCTCAGCAGGACCGTCCATGTGACAGCTTGTAGGAGGGTTTTTGACCCTGGCAGGTTTGCTTCGTTCACCATCACAATGAACACAATGCTGGCGAGCCCACGAGGGCCAAACCAGCCCATGAATAGTTTGCTGTCAGTCTGTAAGCCCATGCCAAGTACTGAGAGAAAGACTGGAATCATCCGCACCACGCTGAGGCTCAATAAGGCAT
>Ga0315321_10000100_pt1 | contig 51586 bp, 38 predicted proteins | sample M180m21515metaG_FD_203464 | JGI IMG/M metagenome (GOLD analysis project Ga0315321, IMG submission 203464) | Ammonia-oxidizing marine archaeal communities from Monterey Bay, California, United States - M1 80m 21515 | ecosystem: Environmental > Aquatic > Marine > Intertidal zone | place: USA... | reverse complement strand
AGGCCTCGGCGGCCCGCCCAAACCATCCAGTTGCGGCCTTGAACCACCTGAGCCCGCCGGCCCGTCCGGCCTCAATGAACCGCGTGGATTTGGCCGTCCGTTGGGACGCAACGGACCGCCTCTTGGCGGTCCAGCGCCAGCCTCAAAACCTCTCGGCAAGCCTGCACGTTCATCGAATCGAGTTGAACGGAGCACATCGACCGTGGGCATAGCGGTTGGCCCCATCCCGGGCAATACACGCATTCCCAGCAGGTAATGAGTTCTCGCAATTTCAAATCGGATGCTTCGCGATTTTTCGGTGTCAACTGGATCCCCCGCTTTGGCAACCTGCGACAGCATCTGCAGAGCAAGTCGATGCTCCTTTTCTGCCGTCGCATTCTCACCCAACATTCGGAACGCAAATCCAAGTCGATTGCGTAACGTCGCTAACTGCAGCTGGTGTTCACTTGAATTTCCCTTCCCCTCGGATTGCTCCTGCCCCTCGAATTGCGTTCCCAGCATTTCCTCGAAGGTATCAATCGCGCGTTGGTAGTGCCCAAGGTTGAAATGCAACTCAGCAACAGCAGACCGTGCGCCGGCGGCAGACTGTTGCAATTGAGGAGTCCCCAAGCCATCAGAAAAACTAAGGCGATCAATTTCATCGTAGAACGGCAACAGATCTTCTAACATCTCTGCCGTTTCCAGACTGATTGCAGGTGCGGCCGCGAATTCTTTATCAGATTCCGTATTTTCCATGCCACCAGCGAAACGCTGAAAGATCTGATCCACGGTCCCTACCGCGACTTCGGCAATTTGCTCTGCCTTTTGGCGATTCTGTTGCTCTCGCTCAAAAGCAGCCCCTAGCTGGATCAACCCGGTTGTCGACAAAACGGCAACGCTGGCAAGTAGCATCATCGACAGAACCGAGAGAGCAGCGACTGCCGGATTCCGCCTTCCCCAACGGTGAATGCGTTCCCAGACCGGGGTTCTGCGAACGGAAATCGCACTTCCCTCCAAGAAGGCGTTCAGGTCCTGCTGGAACGAACTGGCGGTCTGATAGCGAGCCGCAGGGTCATTCGACATCGCCGTTTGCAGGATCGTCTCAAGATCGATCGGCACATCCGGGTTCAGTTGCCTTAACGGTGGTGGACTGGGCGCGGGCCGCCGAGCCACAATTGCCTGCCGGATTGACGAATCATCAATCGCTGGCCTGCCTGCCAGCAGTTCGTACAGCGTAAGCCCCAAACTATAGATATCGCTGCGAACATCGGCTTCACCAATCACCTGTTCCGGAGCCATGTACCGCAAGGTTCCCACCACATCGCCTGTGCGTGTAACCGCTTCGGCCTCTAACGCCTTTGCAACTCCAAAATCAGTGATCCACAGTTCAAGATCCTCGTTGACCAGCAGATTCGCGGGCTTGATATCACGATGAAGTACATTTTGATGGTGTGCATAAGCGAGTGCTGATGCAGCTTGTCCCCCAAGCCTTGCAACCTGCTTGGGGGTCAATTTTCGGTCCGGTTCCAGCAGCAGTGCATCTAACCCATGCCCATCAATTCGCTGCATGACAAAATAATGAAACCCTTGATCCTGCCCGACTCCGAACACCGGCACAATATTTGTGTGATGCAGCGCGGCGGCTGTTCGAGCTTCCTGCTCAAAACGCCGCAACTGATCATCACCAGACAGCAGGGAACTCGGCAGCACCTTCAATGCAACACGACGTCCCAGAGATTTCTGAACGGCCTCAAAAACCACCCCCATGCCGCCACGCCCAATTTGCCGAACGAGCTGAAAGTCGCCTAAACGCTCAGGACGTGAGACTCCCAACGTCGCCAATCCAGATGGCCGTTGAATATGAGACTGTCGCGCTTGCTCTAGCTTCTCGATCACCGGCAACAAATCACGCAATTCCGACTCATGCTCAGGATTCGCCTCCGCAACGGAATCAACCGACAAACGCTTACCGCCGCGCACCGACTCAGCGTAGTCACTGGCAATTGACTCAACAGGGTTACGGTTCGATGGTGTTTTTGGATCCATTTTGCTGCACTTGGTTGCGATCAAGCCTTCTCATGAAATCAGGACTGAAGTTCACTCGGCCGACGACGGTTACCCGTCCAGATTTAACTCTTCCAAAATTTCCTTCAGCCGCGACAGGGCGCGCACATAACGGTTACTTGCTGCGGTCACACTGATTCCTAACACCTGAGCTGCCTCCACATTCGTGAGCCCCTCAAAGTGCCTTAAGGCAATCGCTTCTTGGTCTAATGGTGACATTTGTTCAATGGCGACCGCTAGCGCCTGCCCCGTTTCATCACGTTGCGCCGACTTGCTCACGGATGTCTGATTGGCAACCAGATGTGCAGCAAGCGAAACCGATGTTGTTTGAGGGTATTGATTTCCACGTATCGAAACTTCACGCCCCGCCGATCTCTTTTCTGTTCCTAAATGTCGGCGGTGAACATCGACCAGCGTTTGGGCGACAATCATCCTCAACCAGATGAACAGCGTGTAACCTTCATCACGCAAGTAATGCTGCAACCTTTTAGATGCAGCTACAAACGCTTCCTGCAAAACATCATCTGCGTCAACCCTTGCCGCAATTCGACGATCCATCCTAAAAGTAACGAGGTGCCAAAACCGCTCTCGATTGACGGCGAATGCTTCAGCCAAAACCTGCTCACCATCATTTCGAAGCCGCTCCAGCAGGGCGGGATCCTCCCTGAGCGGGGGTTGTTCTTCGAGATCGGCCGCAGCATCAGAATCAGTCATAAAAACAGGCCTGTAGGCTAGGAAACGTATCGCCATGAATTTATCCACATTCAAGCCACCAGAATACAGATAGCCCTAAGAAAAATGCTGGACCGTCATTTTCACAACGGACAACCCGTACACGACGCCTCATAGGCACTGTCATCGGACCCAAAACGCCATTCACACCAAAGGCCGACACAGCCTCCGATGTCAGCTTTCGCCACAGGAACGACGCAGTTCTACCTTTTGGCACAGTCGCTGACTCGGTGTTAACCTTGCGGTCCTGTCCTCAAGCCAGAACTGCCTCGATAACAATGGATCCTCCTACCCAGCGATATCACACGGATCATTTGGTCAGCGGTCAGCTATTTTAGGCGACTGTTTTCAGTTCATTCCGATAGCAACGCCATGCCCAACCATCACCCACCATGTTTCCTTCACTTCACAACGTTTCCTTCACTTCACAACGTTTCCTTCACTTCACAACGTTTCCTTCACTTCACAATGTTTCCTTCACTTCACAATGAGATGACATGGGATCACAATCTTTTCCAAACTTGCTTTCGTGCATCTGGCAGATAGCTTTCGTACAATCCTTGAGTGGCCCCGCCGCCGGACGGTGACAAAAACAACATGCCGACCGACAGCAGTGAATCAATCGTCAGCAAACACAGTCGAATCACCCAGATGGAAACCAAAGGCGTTAAAATCCCAATCCACGAAACCCCACAAGAGAACACACACGTGATTGCCACCGGAAAACCGGGGCGGGCTCGCCGATACCTCTTCAGGACGGTGTTCACGGGCTTGGCGATTTACGCGACAATCGTCGGTGCGTTGGTATTTCTGGAAACGAGGCTCGTTTACCCTGGCGCATATGTGACAACAGTCCCTCTTGGCGAGGGCGTGTTGACCGAGCCAGTCCAATACACCACCAGCGACGGTAACCAGCTCAAAGGCAGGCTACTGAAACGCAAAGGCTGCACCAACTACCTGTTGTTCATGCACGGCAACTTCTCAAAGGCCCAACGCCTCGATCCATGGGCCGAAAGACTAAGCACGGCCTTTGATGCCACCGTACTGGTGGCTGAATACCGCGGCTACGAAGACGATCTCACCCCAACGGAAACAGGACTGATCCACGACTGCAAAGCAGCACGCAACTACCTATGCGAGACCTTCGGGATCAAGAGCTCAGACATCATTCTCTACGGACGATCACTGGGTGGCGGATGCGCCGTAGAGTTGGCTGCCAACGGTGGCGCCAAGGCCCTCGTGCTTGAACGCACTTACGATGAACTGGTTGGCGTCGCCAGCCTTCAATATCCGTGGATTCCTGTTCGCCTCATCATGAAGAACCGATACGAATCCATCGCAAAAATCAACGGCTACTCTGGCCCGATTGTGGTGATTCATGGAACAGCCGACAAACTGATCCCGATCGAGTTCGCGCGCCGACTTCACGACGCAGTCGAATGCGATCAAAAACGCATGATTGAAGTCTCAGGAATGGGGCATAACGGCCGCTTACCAGAGCAATGTCTGCAGCAGGTTGTGGAGACGCTCGAGTCGTTCACTACACATCAGCAATGATTTTCTGCAACGCATCGACGAGTGCCTGAGGATTCTCATGTGTGTAGGCGATATCCGTAGATTCCCGAGACGCTAACGTTTTTACCTGACAACGACTCTCATTCCATTCGTTCCCACCAGCAATGACAGCGGCAGTGAATCCTTTTTGCGAAGCATACTTCAATTGAACCCCAAGCTTCTTTGCATCGGGGTAGACCTCCACCGCGATACCAGCTGCCCGCAGATTGCTAGCCAAACGCAAATAGTCATCTCGAAAGTCCCGGTCGAAGAACGCGATTAGAACGGGAGCCGGAGTGGAAGCCTCGGGCAACAACTTCAACTCCTCCATGGCAGCCAAAAGACGATCAAGCCCGAGAGAAGCTCCGATCCCGGGCAGATGCTGCTTGGTGTAGAGCCCGGCCAGATTGTCATAGCGACCGCCGCTGCAAACACTTCCGATTCCCGGAAGTTCATCCAATGTGGTCTCAAAAATGACACCGGTGTAATAGTCGAGTCCGCGGGCAATCGAAACGTCAATTTTCAAACGCGATGCGGGAACACCTGACGCCAAGGCACCTTTATAAATGTGTTCAAGACGTTCAATTCCGCCAGCCGCTGTTTGATTGCCACCCGTAATTTCCGGCAACCGGGCAAAGATTGAATCGGCATCACCATCGCACTCTGCCAATGCCAACACGGCGTCCGCCTGACTCGCCTCAATTTCCGCCACCTTGCACATCTCGGCCGCCGTCTTCTCACGGCCAATTTTGGCAAGTTTATCGAGGCTGCGTAGCACAGGAACAGCCTTTTCTGATAAACCCAAATGCTCCAACAGACCACTCAGAATCACGCGATTATTAATGCTGATTGTAAAAGCATCAAACCCGATCGTCGCAAGCAGATGATTAATGACCGCAACGGCCTCAATATCGGCCAACACAGACTCCGTACCAATCGTATCAAAGTCGCATTGCACAAACTCACGATATCGCCCAGCTTGAGGATTCTCACCACGCCACACAGGCGCGATGTGATAGCGTTTAAAAGGAGTTCCCAAAGCATTGATATGCTGAGCAGCAAATCGGGCCAGCGGCACCGTCAGGTCAAATCTCATCCCAACATCGCGCCGCCCGTTATCTTGAAAGCGATATATTTGCCGGTCGGTCTCGTCGCTGCCCTTGCCTGTCAATATCTCGAGATGCTCAAGCACTGGTGTATCGATAGGCGCAAACCCAAACGATCGAAAAACCTCCCGGGCTGTTTCCATCATTTGCTCGCGGGGAATCATCACCGCTGGAAGGTAATCCCGAAAACCCTTGAGGGTACGTGGTTGAATTAGCGACATGGATGGCAATGGAATGAGGACAAGGGTTAACTGAAAGCAGGAAGTTTCCGCAAACACGGCAAACACACTGTGCGGCAAACACACTGTGCGGCAAACACACTGAGCGGTGACTTTCAAAGCAATGACACAGCAACTGGCGGCAATCTCACAGCAGCTCAGCGCCGCGACACAGCATACAGCAACACGTTCCGCTTGAATGCTTCTCGTTTAACAGGATTCAACGATTCATGCAATCGGCAGTGCTGTTGAACGTCGACTTCGCAAGGCATGACATTCATCAAGATCCGAATCTGGGAACTGTGGCCCAAACAGGGCATCAGCGTATTCATCTAGCTGCTCCGGCGTCTCAAAATACTTTTCATAGCACCAGTCATCTTCAAACTCGCACTCATCGGTTGTGTAATCGCGGCAAATTTGTGGGCGGGTCTCATAAATGCCGCAACGATAGTCATCTCTGAGATGCTTGCAGGTGGTATGAACCAGCAAGTACCAGTCATCGTTGTCAACAAAAACAGTTGCCCGGTCATGCAATAAGTACCACCGCATGAAATCAAAGTCTCGTCGATTCACTGGCTCATCAATCGCCAGGGCAAAGTAGTGACAGCATTTCGCGGTACAATAATCACACAGGTTTGCCGACGCTGGCAGTTGGCTGCGACGTCGTTTCGTGGGCGGTGCAATTGCAGACAAAAGACAGACTCTGAGCAAAAGTTACGAAGAAACGGGACATGCGAGATTTTTCCGCAGCCAACATTGGCGACAACAGCAAACAGAACTCACTCACAGGGCAGTGAGCAAGCGACCGAATGCCCGAGGCAATTGCGGCATAAAATGCTGCCCAATGCCCAAGGAAGATCTGAGACGCCTCAATTGCCACGGACCCCGACGATTCACTTGCCCCAAGCTTAAGACTGCCGACCGAAGACAGTTTATCAGCTGCATTGCTGCCATGAACCACCATAGACAGTATCGCGGGCGATGATGCAAAAAAGTCGCTGCAGCTACTAAAAACAGCATGTATATCCCCCTTTCTCGAATGCAGGCTCCAAGGTCAAACGAGGGCAAGCGGCGTACTAGGCATCCGTTCAGCCTCCATCACCCCCAAACCAATCCTTGGATCTAGCACGACGGCGTATGCCCCCGCCCATTCAACTGGCACCTCATTGCCAGCATCACCGACAACGCTGAGCATCACTACTGCGGGTGTGCCAGAATCATAGAAGCGGGGGTCGGCAAACACGCTCAAAGAATTCACAATAGCGGTCGCTCACCCCGGAGCAACGTTTCCACCCTTACTGTCAGGAACGGGGCTCTGTGTTATGACAGATTTCATTTAACGTTCGCGTACAAGTGCTTTTTACGGACCCATGTCCGGAGAAAATTAATGGAAGTCATCATCACTGCCTTGGGACCCGACAATGTCGGGTTGGCTGACCCAATCATTCACCATGTGACAGGTCGTGGCGCTCGGATTGCTGAAATCCAAATGTATGACCATGACGAAGAACATATTTTTGCCATGCTTTGTCGCATTGACATCGAAACAGAAGAATTCGAACCACTGACCAAAGCGATGCAACAAATTGGTGAGCATACCTCCCTAGCGATCCGGGTTTGGAGCAGTGAACACCGGGCCAAGCGTCCCCGAATCGCAGTCTGCTGTACCTACGTCGAGCACACGCCACGTGCCGTTCTCGAATCGATTCAATCCGGGCTGATTCCGGCGGAGGCCGCCGTGCTGATTTCAAACCGGGACAAACTCGAACCATTGGCGGATGAATTCAAAATCCCATTTCGCATGATCGGGAATGACCGCGGCGTGGCCAACGACGATGCAATGACAGAAATTCTCGACGAATTCGACGTCGACTACGTAGTGCTGGCAAGATACATGCGAATCCTGCCTGCTCAGACATGCTGGCAATTCGCGGGTGGCCGCATCATTAATTTGCATCACGGTCTGTTGCCCGGCTTCCCAGGGTTTCGGCCTTATCACGACGCCTACCATTCTCGAATGTTGACGTTTGGTGCGACCTGCCACTTCATCATTCCCGAGCTGGACGCGGGCAACCAGACCATCAACCAACGCACATTTGCCGTCGCCCCCGGAACTCCCTTAGATGCCGTCATCAAGGCGGGGGAATCGGAGAACGAACCGGCGTGTCTGGTGGAGGGTCTTCGGCGGGTCGTCGATCGAGAGGTCTATTTGCATTTTCACCGTGTTGTCGCCAGAAATCCGACCGCCCCGAGCTGATTCATTTAGCGACATGAGTAGAATTATCGAGAACCAACACATTGGTGTTGACCCACGCAACTAGTTCCCCCACAATCGCGGGTCGCTCGTGGAAAGAATCGTTTTGCGGCTTATACCGTATTTTGATTCTGCTACGCTGCAAAGGATTGCATCAGTCGAAATTTACCCGAATACCGTTGGATGACGGATTCCGTGCCGAGCACGGCGGGTGGACCGATTGGAAAAGTTTCGCCGGCTTGAAAAGGTGAAGCGACCAAGGAAGAATCACGCGAGTGCTCTTCTGGTACCTACGGGGGTACTGCGCGTCGTTTTGCACGATTCAGCTGTCACTTTCAATGGAGTTGTCGTTTGTCCCCAACTCAGGACTTCGACCTGAAAGAGCGTGTACGCGGCGCGGTTGACATCGCAGATGTCATCGGTGCGACGCTTGAATTGCAGCCTCAGGGCCGCAATCTCGTTGCCCGCTGCCCGTGGCACAACGACCGTCGCCCCTCCATGACCGTGAACCAGGAACGGCAAACATGGAAATGCTGGCCGTGTGATATCGGCGGCGACGTGTTTAGTTTTGTAATGAAACGTGACGGCACCGATTTCCCAACTGCAATCCGCACTCTCGCTGAACTGGCTGGCATCCCAGTTGAAGATTACACCCGCGGCAAAAAGACTCAACCAGGCAGTCCCGACGACAAAGCGACCCTGCTGTCGGCAATCCAACTTGCTTCGGATTCATACTTTGAATACCTGCAGAGCAACGAAGCCGATGCGAGAATTGCCCGAGATTACCTTGCATCACGTGGAATCAATGATGAGAGTCGTAAACACTTCCGGATTGGCTTTTCGCCAGACTCATGGAGCTACGCAGTCGATCTGCTGAAACGCCATCAGTTCAGTGGCGAAGTCGCTCACGCATGCGGAGTCGCTTCCCCAAAACGCTCAGGCGATGGTTACGTCGACATGTTTCGCGGCCGTCTGATGTTTCCGATTCAGGATCTTCAGGGCCGACCAATCGCACTTGGCGGACGTGTCATTCCCGCAATCGCGGAGCGACACGGCGACCGTGCTGGAGGAAAATACATCAACGGAAGAGAAACCATGCTCTTCCGTAAATCACAACAGCTCTATGGCTTGGACCTCGCTCGCGATGCAATACGCCAAAGCGGTGAAGTGATGGTCATGGAAGGCTATACGGATGTGGTTGCCAGCAGGCAAGCAGGAATCGAGACCGCCGTCGCAGTCTTGGGAACCGCACTTGGCGAACAACACGTCAAGATCCTGAGGCGTTTTGCTGAACGCGTTATCCTAGTTTTGGACGGTGACACAGCTGGTCAGAATCGTGCAGATGAAGTCCTTGAACTCTTCATCTCCGCCGATGTCGATCTACGAGTCATGACGCTTCCGGACGGCAGTGACCCCGCTGATTTCGTCGCAGCCAATGGCCGAGAAGCGTTTGAAAAAAAGGCGAGTGAGGCACCTGATGCACTCGACCACAAGCTGGGTCGACTGACCGACGGCGTGGACGTCGAGCGAGACACACATGCTGTCGCCTCAGCCGTCGACAAAATGCTTAAAATTGCAGCCAAGGCTCCCGACGGACTGCGTGTGGACCAGTTACTGAATCGCATGTCAAAACGGTTCGAATTCAAAGTTGAACGTCTCGAGCAACGCCTCGCGGTACTCCGGAAAGGAGCCCAGCGGTCCCCATTCCAGACACAGACACGCCCCCGACCCCAAAACCTCCATTCGCGAACAGCTTCTGCAGTAACTGCCGACCCCAATGCCGCCTTGCAAGAGTCTGCGGATGATGCAGGCGACGGCCCCTCCATCGGTGCCAATGCATCAGGCACTCCAACCCCAGCACACCCCGCTGCCGGACAGCACGAACCAGCACCAGTCAGACTGAATCCCATGACTGGATTGGAAAGAGACTTATTTGAAACGTTAATCGAGAATCCTGAACTGGCAAGCATGGCAGTTGAGGCAATCGACGTGCAGTGGCTCGAGGGCATGGCAGCAAAAATGCTACTGACCGCCTATCAGGATCTTGAACTGGACGGCCATTGTCTTGACGTCGACTCGATCCTGCTGCTCGTCGAGAACGAAGCACTCAAGAGTCAAATCGTCACTCTGCAAGAGCGAGTGTCAGAACGGGCAGGAAAGCTACCACAAAATGCTGAAGATCGTTACTCGGCCATTGTAAAGCGATTTCGAGAGCGAGAAGTTTCAGACGAACAGAACCGACAAATCGAAAAACTGGCATCAGCGTCCATGCCAGAAGATGATGAAGATGCCTTACTGAAGGCAATCGTAGAAAAGGCGCGTCTGCAACAACGCACCAGGAACGATTCCTGAGCAACCCGTACAATTCACTGTCCACTTTTCAATGGATTCCGACGACCCAGTCAGTCTCTGCAATACCTCAAGGAGCCAAAGCTCAAACACCGCAACTGAAACGGATTTTCATTTGACCCACGTGCCAAGAAGGCACGTAAAACATAAGGTTTTTAGATATGCAATTGATGGATCAAGAACTGTCTTCTCTCATTTCCCGTGGCACTCGGGATGGATTCCTGACCTACGAAGACGTCAACGCTTACCTTCCAGATGAAGATGTAAGCCCCGAAAAATTGGATCGTTTGCTCATTGCAATCGAGCGAAAAGGCATCCAACTGGTTGACTCTGCGACAGCAAAAGCCAAGGCGAGAATGACTCGCTCCCCTGAACCCAACGTTGCCGAAATGCGTCGGCAAAACGCCAAACCGATTGACGGATTCGAGGGAAACACAAGCTCGGATGGCGAAACACTGGCAGCCGCCGCAGTCGAAATGCCCAAACCGAGCGACGACCCAATCCGCATGTACCTGAGCCAAATGGCTGAGATACCTCTGCTGACTCGCGAAGAGGAAATCGCACTTGCTAAAAAGATTGAAATCACACGAAAGCAATTCCGACGCACACTGCTGGAATCTGATTACGCCATGCGTGCCACCGTGCAAACATTGCACCGAGTCCACAGTGGCGAACTCCCGTTTGATCGCACAATCAAAGTCTCTTTGACAGAGCGTCTTACAAAAGAGCAGATCACCGCTCGAATGCCACACAACCTGCGAACTCTGGATGTACTCATTCGGCAAAACAAGGCCGACTTTGAACTGCTGGTTCGCAAAAGCACCTCGCCCCGCCTGAAAGCTGAAGTACGCAGACGCTTTGTCAGCAATCGAAAAAAGAGCCTTGAACTGGTTGAAGAGCTCAGTTTGCGAAGCCGACGGGTTACCCCGCTGCTGAAGCATCTGGAAGAAATTTCAAAGAGAATGAATTTCATCCGCGCACGTTTGGCAGACCTGGGACACGATGCAGTTAGCCGCGATGAAGCTGCGGACCTCAGACAAGAGCAAAGAGAGTTGATGCTTGTCACTCAGGAGAGCCCGACCAGTCTTCACAACCGAATGGTCAAAGCCCGCCGACATTTTGAGGAATACGAGGCAACCAAACGCCAACTCAGTAGCGGTAATCTGCGGCTCGTTGTTTCGATTGCAAAAAAATATCGGAATCGTGGCATGTCGTTCCTCGATCTGATCCAGGAAGGCAACACCGGACTAATGCGAGCAGTCGACAAATATGAGTACCGTCGTGGCTTTAAATTCAGCACCTACGCAACGTGGTGGATTCGCCAAGCAATCACACGAGCGATTGCTGATCAGGCGCGGACGATTCGAATCCCAGTTCATATGATTGATGTCCTTAGCAAATTACGACAGGCACAAAAGTCTCTGACGCAGGATCTCAAACGGGAACCTACTTACGAAGAGATCAGCAAGGTCACAGAGATTCCGCTTGAGGAAGTACGACGCGTGATGGACATCGGCCGTCATCCCGTCAGTTTGGACCGACCCGTTGGCGAAGGTGAAGACAGTAGCTTTGGCGAGTTTATCGAAGACGGTGACAGCCACAATCCTGTCCGTTCGGCTGCGAGCAGCATTCTGCGTGGAAAAATTGATGAGCTTCTGAAAACCCTGACTTACCGCGAACGAGAAATCATTCGCCTTCGTTATGGCCTTGTTGACGGATACTCTTATACCCTCGAGGAATGTGGTCGTATCTTCAAAGTAACGCGTGAACGTGTAAGGCAAATTGAGGCGAAAGCCGTTGCTAAACTGCAAAGTCCATCACGTTCGGATCGACTTGCAGCGTTTCTAAAAACAGCAGCTTGATCACAAAGCATTCAGGCGAAATTGAAAACCGATGACGGACGACCAGCCTTCCCGCGGCTGGTCGTCCGTTTTTTGTTCCCTGCATCACGAGGGCGGACACACGGTTACGAATATTGTTTCCGTCTTAAATTTGCAACGACAGAGGGCGGATACGGTCCGTTTCTGGTCCTTCCCGTCTCTTTGAACGCTTTTCCTGCCGCAGGTCGCTGGCAGGAACCTCCCGGGGCGATATGCTAAACGAATAGTCTTGCTGCAAGCGTATCGCGACGGGGCGATTTTGCGACTTGGTGATTTTTCAGAATTCGCTGCAAAACACGCTAAATCAAATCGGCTCACACCGGCATCGATGCTGTCGATGTCGCTGCGATGGGTTGCTCGGCAGGGCACGCGTTTCAATTGCCTTCTCTTACGTCGATCAATTACATGCCCAGCGATCCGAAAATCGAAATCAGCACAAGCCTGCTTCGCACTTTACACAGGATTCACCGGCAGCGAACCGACCTCGATGGTCAGATCGCGAGGGGCCCCCGACAGGTCAAGGCTGGAGAGGCACTCGTGGCAAAAGCAGAGGCTGACATGCTTGCGGTCAAAGAGGCTCTGAAGAAAGCCAATTTGCTGTCAGACGATAAACAACTTCAGCTCAAATCACGCGAAGCCCAAATCGATCAACTGCAGACGAAACTCAATACAGCTGCCAGCAATCGTGAATTCAACTTGCTGAAAGACCAAATCGCGGCAGACAAACAAGCTAATAGCGTCCTTAGCGATGAAATCCTCGAAGCGATGGATTCGATCGATGGTCTGGAAACCGAAGTCAAAGAAATTTGCACCGCGTTCGATCTCCAAAAGAGTGATCAACAAACGCGAATCACCGAAGTCGAAGCGAAGACAGTAGAACTGGAAAGTGAACTGGCGCGAGTGAATTCGGAATTGGAAGAATCTGAAAAACAAATTCCTGGCGAAGTCATGGTCGAATATCGCCGTGTTATCAAAGCCAAAGGTGAGGAAGCTTTGGCACCCGTGGAGGATGAGTCATGCGGAGGTTGCTACCAAGTTCTGACGACTCAATACATCGACCGCCTCCGCCTATCAGTTCTGATTCGATGCCCCAATTGCAATGCTTTCCTGTACTTGCCTGAGAGTACACAGGCCTAGCTCCGATATAGGTAAAATCGTGCTCACGAGGCGCGGACTCAAAAATTACTTGCGCAACATCAACCACAATCTGAGTCAACGACAATCTCTCGAAGCTATCCGCCAGGCAAAAACAAATGCCGGTGGTTTTAAAGCGAACATCCCACACAATCGTGTCGATGCGTCGCGAAGACTTTCAAATTCGGGGCACGACCAACTGAAGAGTTGCGGAATACGCAACTATTTCTGTGGTAAGGTGAAAGCCCTTAAGTCAAAGCTCCATTCCTGTTCACTGCGGACGACCTGCGTCCAGGATCGCCTCAACTCATGATTGTGCTGGGAATTGTCGGAACCCCTGCGGGCGGAAAATCAACCATTGCCCAAAGATTAGCGGCACTTGGGGCGACTTGGATCAACGCAGACCTGATCGCCAAAGGAGTGCTGGAGCGACCAGAGATACAGGACGACCTGTCACGACATTACGGGTCGGAAATCCTCAATAAGCAGGGAAAAATTGAGCGAGCCAAGCTAGCCTCATTGGTATTCGGGGATGACGATGCCAGTCGCCACAGACTAGAATACTTGGAAGGTCGACTTCATCCAGAGACCAAAAAACTCATCACCGAGCAACTGATCAGCTCCGAAAAGCGGGGCGATGCCGTCGCAATCTTGGATGTCCCACTGTTATTCAAGTCATCTTGGGATCGAAGCTGTGACGAAATTTGGTGTGTTGACGCCTGCAAGGACATTCGAATTGAACGAGTGAAATCCAGAGGCTGGAATGAGGCACAACTAGGAGCGCGGGAAAAAAACCAACTGGACATTTCAGAAAAGAGACGGCTCAGCACTCGCGTCATTCTGAATAACGGAACACTTGACGAATTAAACGAAACCATCAACGCATCATGGAGTTCCCTTGTTCAAAGGCATTCAACTGCTACCGATACTGGGCATTGCCTAGAACGCTCCGCAAACGTTGCCCTGAACGACAAATCATGAAAACACAAATCATCCGCGCCCTTAACCCTTACGAATTCAACCCAGTAACTACCTAAATTTTTTCTCCGCTCCTCAATTCCCAAACTATTCCCCAACATGGGTGGTCAAATAGCCCCACCCTCTGCAAGCATTCACTCTTCTTTTCTCACAATGAATCATTCCGCCGCCTGGCAGCTTTGTTTCATGCACCATTCTTCTCATCATTCCTACCTTCCCTCCCTTTTCAATCTATTTGGACGACCATGTCCCCCCCCCCTCCGCGCGACAACTCCGGTCCAAGACGCAAAAACGGACAACGCGAATACCGCAATTACCGACAGAACCAGGATCGCCCCCGACATCCCGACAAGGAAGTTGACCAGCGCATCCGTGAACTCGATGCAGAGCGAGACCCGTTATCGCTGCCCGAAGAGATCGTCAGTGAAGCGAATAAGGCTGGCGAAAAAGTCGGAATACCCTCGGTTGAAAACAATGAAACTCAGCCTCTCAATATTGCTGAGCTTCAGAAACAGTCTCTGGAAGAGCTATTAACGCTTGCAGAATCCGAGGGCATCGATGACGTCAACGCCGTCCCACGTCAGGAATTGATTTTCAAGATCCTCAAACACCGCATGAAAGCAGACGGCTTAATGTTCGGTGAAGGAACCCTTGAAATCCTTCCGGATGGCTTTGGTTTTTTACGTAGTCCGGTCTATCACTACCTGTCGTGCCCGGACGACATCTATGTTTCGCCAAGCCAGATCCGACGATTCGGATTACAGACAGGAAGTCATGTCGCGGGCCAAATCCGACCCCCGAAAGAGAATGAGCGTTACTTCGCATTGCTGAGGATTGAAGCAATCAACAGCAACGATCCCATGGGACGAAAAAATGTGGTCCCGTTTGACGAGTTGACGCCACTGCATCCGGATACGCGAATCATCATGGAGCACAAACATGACGAACTCAGCACAAGAGTCGTCGATATGCTCACGCCGATCGGATTTGGGCAACGAGGGCTGATTGTGAGCCCGCCGCGTGCAGGCAAGACAATTTTAATGCAACAAATGGCTCGAGCAGTCCTGAAGAACTACCCTGACTCCTATGTCTTCGTGCTTTTGATTGACGAACGTCCTGAAGAAGTCACAGACATGGAACGTGAAGTCCGTGGACCTCAATGCGAGGTCATTAGCAGCACTTTTGATGAACCAGCCCAACGACATATTCAAGTCGCGCAGATGGTCATCGAAAAAGCGAAACGAATGGTCGAAAACAATGTCGACGTGGTGATCTTTTTGGATTCCATCACCCGCTTGGCAAGAGCGCACAATAGCGACGGTGAGGCAACTGGCAAACTGCTGACCGGTGGACTCGACGCAGGTGCACTACAAAAACCAAAAGCCTTGTTCGGTTCTGCTCGCAAGGTAGAAGAGGGAGGATCACTTACCATCTTGGCAACTGCGCTGGTGGATACCGGCAGCCGAATGGACGATGTCATTTTCGAAGAATTCAAAGGCACCGGAAACTTGGAAATTGTCCTGGATCGTGCTTTGGTTGACCGCAGAATTTGGCCCGCCATCGACATTAGCGGCAGCGGAACACGACGTGAAGAAATGCTGATGGACCCAGATGAATATCGCAGGGTATCAGGCCTCAGAAGGGTCTTGGCAGAACTGTCACCCGCTGATGGAATGCAGAACCTCACTGACCAGTTACGTAAAACACAAAACAACGCTGAATTTTTGATGAGTTTGAAGGATGTCAACTGAAATCACGGGCCTCGACGGAGACCTCCCCAATGGCAAAGTTGCAATCGTTGCCAGTCGTTATAATCCTGCAATCTGCGATTCACTTGTAGAAGCTGCTCTGCAAACACTCGCAGAAGCTGGGTATTCCGATCAGCAGGCACCTGTCATTCGTGTGCCAGGAGCATGGGAATTGCCAACGGTGGTAAGCCAAATTATCGAGCAATCAGATATTGTGGCTGCGGTTGCACTAGGTTGTGTGATCAGAGGCGAGACAACCCACGATGAACACATCAACCGCGCTGTTAGCCTTGCTCTGATGAACATGGGGACCGAAAAGCGAATCCCCATCGCATTTGGCTTATTGACTTGCAATACGCTGGAGCAAGCTATCAATCGCAGTGGAGGAACTGTCGGCAACAAAGGCCACGAAGCTGCCGGCGCCGTCATCGAATTGCTTCGGTTGCAACAAAAGATTGATGCAGGAATCTGAGCAATAGCCTGACGCTACTCTGAAACGGGCGGCTGCGAATTGTCTGTCTGGAACTTTTTCCACGCCATCACCAGCGAATAATTGCTAGACTGGTGATTGCTGTATTCACGAAACATGACTCAAAGCACATTTTTCTTTTTGAGTGCAAGCGAGGCAGTCGTTTGCTTTCCCTAAGCAACACAATCACGAGCATTCCGAACAGCGGACTGACAGTAGCGAACGGGGAAGGCTGTGTGAAACGGATCAGCTGACGGCGAACACAATGCAGAAAGCCGTGAACGCGATTCACAAGGATCGTAACACGTTTCGAAAGGGTAAAGATTGACGCGACAAGATCGCCAATCAGAGACCGGCGCGGAACACGAAAGTCGACAACCCCAGTCACCACGCTGGCGAACCGATGCCCCACCGGTACAGTCCGGGAATGCAAAACGCAAACGCCCTCGACATCTAGTATCCCGCCTCATCGGTCTCGAGACCGAGTATGCAACACTGGTCATCGGCAACGAAGGCGCGGAATCAAACAGTCTGCCAACTGCTCAGAAAGTTTATTCCGCGATCTGCGACGCCATAAGGCAGGATCAACCCACTGTGCCCGGCGTTTTTGACCCCGATCAACTGTTCCTGGCAAATGGTTCCGCAGTTAGCTTCGAATCACATCCAACCATGCATCAGGAACCGGGTGGTTTTCTTGAAATCGCCACAGCCGAAGTGCGGAACCCATCGGAACTGCTAGCTTGTCAAAGATCAATCGATAGTCTCGCTACGGATGCCGCATTGAAGTCCAAGACCGGATTCGATATCCGAATCCTTAAAAACAGTCGCGACGCGTTTGGACACGTCTACGGTTGCCACGAGAACTATGAAGCAGAAGTAGCCCGAGGTGTACTCCTGCTGATTTATCGTCTGTTCATCCTGCTGTTGTGGGGCATGCAGGTCATTAGCCTGTTAGCCTCACTTCCCATCATGGCAGGCATTTTGGGAATGGTATTAGTATGCAAACTGCTCAAGAGACAAAAGGTCACCCTCGACGGGCCTGAAGATCTCTTTGAGAGCATGCCTGGTTGGCTGGCAGCTCCTCTGCTTGGGATCCTTCGATGCGTTCACCTACCCACCGTACTCGTGCTGCGTTTCGTGGTTCGACACATCGCTTTCCGGCGACAACGTCGTGGGCTGACAGCCTTTCTTGTGTCACGTGTGGTTCTATGCGGCGCAGGTGCGCTGGACCCCAGTGGACGTTACCATGTCAGCGCGAAAGGGATGGCCATTGATTCGCTCGCTGACATGGGTGGCTTCAATGGTGAAAAACCAATCTTCGTCTTTGGTCACTGGCTCGGTCAATTCTGCGCAAAATCTTTCTACTCACTCTCTTCAACCAAGCACATGTTCGGTAGGAAGCAGCGTCTTCAGATCGGACTCTCAGATTCAAACCTGTCGGACCTCGCCGAATATGTCAAAGTCGGATCAGTTTCCCTGCTGCTCGACATGATCGAGTCGCGTAGCCATCAAAAACTACCCCAAATCAAGTCACCAGTGTGGGCGTTAGGACGCATCGCGAGTGATTGGCATTTGGTCACACGTGTTGTGACAAATCGAGGTGGGATGTCTGCGCTGGACATTCAAAAATCCTACCTCACGGCCGCGGAGGCGTTTGTTGCTGAAATCCCATCAGATCAACGAGGTGAAGCTCCCCTCGTTTTGATGCGTTGGCGCGAATTGCTCAATGCTGCCATCGCATTCAGGAAAGACGCTGAAGATTTCTCTGACGCCCTCGGACGAATCGACTGGCTCACCAAACGAGTTATGATCGATCAATTGGGGGCAGGTGCTAACTGGGCCGCCCGCAAAAAAATTGATCTTCGATACCACGAACTCTCAGACGAAGGATATTACAAACAGGTTGCTGCAACCATTCCGGGAACTCAACTCGTGGAGCAATCTGACGTTCAACGCCGACGCCGCTCGCCACCGTCAAATTCACCCGCCGCCAAAAGGGGTTGGCTCATTCGAGAGTTCGGCGATTCAGAGGAAAAAATGCTGTGCGACTGGGGCTTTGCACTCATTGGACAGGGACACCAGCGACGTCGCATCCAATTCACTGAGAATCAGCACGTGTGACGGAAACCCAAGCCGCGATTCAACGTTCGCCCCAAAAAAATCCCATTTCCGATGGATAGGTGGCACCCTTGACCGCAACTCAGGCAGCACGATTTCCCGTTAATTTGGAGCAGGTCTGCTTTGGAGATGCCTCGCTCAGTGATACGCTCTGCTGCAACTCTGCTTGAAGAAACAACTTTTCTCGGCCAAGTGTCACATCACAAGGGTCGCTGGATTTGCTTTCGACCGAAGCACTGCCATTAATCTCAACGAGCACCGCTATAGACCCAGACTCTACACTCCCGCGACCAACAACATCGCATTCCGACATGCCAAACGTTAGCAGTAGCGAATCAAAATAGAAACATTGTTCTTCTAGGTCGAAAGCATCAATCACCACCGATCCGTTGCTACGGCTTATGGCCATTTGCTTCACAAATGCATGATCCATTCCGTCGCCTAAAGCGTCAACACTATTTAACTCGCTGAAACCGGCAAACATCTGCGAACCGACAACTGAAATGCTGGGGATTTTTCGTTGCAACAATGTACCTTCACCAATGAAGTGTTCGCTCATGCCATCACGATGGAACCATGGCCCCAGGGACTCCGGAATAAAAAGCCGCGAGGGAAAACCGAAGTTCTGCACGCGTTCCTCAGTTACAAAATCGATACCAAACTTGCCGCTCAAGTGCTCAGTGGATCGTTTGTCAGTCATCACCACAAAACGAGCGCTGCCTCTCTGCGAAGCAGTCCCAGGGTCACCACCAGAAGCAAACTCCTCAGAAAGTGACCAATTTGCGCGCAGGTAGTTTCGCAACGGGTTCGAAACGGTTCGCAGTGAATTCTCCGCACGCATTCTCCTGAGTTTCCTACTGGTCACGCAGGTCACCGAGGCTTGAATTTTGAGACTTTCATTGCTTGCGTTCGCAGCAAGCAATCCCTCACTGAACAAATCAACGCAGGTGTCATCCGGCCTGGAACGATGTTCAAGAGATTCAAAAGTGCTCTGCAAATTCACGCACCCCACAATCACTTGACCAAAAGCCGCTTCACAATGCCCCGCAGGTAGCAACACAGCCAGTACAACACGCGGCAGATCAAACGCACGAAGCGGGGGAAAGAAATTTTCAGCCACATGCACCTGCAACGTTGCGTTTACCAGACCGGGTGTGCGCGTCCTCTCCCAGGCTGCCCGATTACAGTATTGAGGAATGTGCGTTCGCGTAAAGGCACGCGTGCACCCAACACCCATCACGACCGACCCACGAACAGCATGATCGCTGAGTGACACTAACTGGTCACCGTGCGAGACAGCGCCATCCGATTCTGCGTTCCCATCAAACATCTGGCTTTCGGGAACACCTGACGCAAAATCAACATTTGCTTTCAGGCTATCGCTTTGACCGCAACTGATGATGTGCGAGCTTTCCGCGATCGTGGCACTGCCACTAGATACATCAAGCACTTGTTCCTTGAAAATCCCTGTTTGGATCCGATGTCGGAAGAAGAATCGTGTCGCCGCCTGCATGGTGGCATTCGATTCAATCGGTCGCATAACCGTGTGCGACTGCTCCACGAACTGCTTCAATTTTTGATGCGGCGTTGCAGCGACGACGCATGATTTTCGCAGCAGCGGCAGAACCGATTCACCGAGACATTGCAGCGTCACATCGATCGGCCCACTCTCTCGGACTTGATCACGGGACGCGTCCGCTGTGCAAGCATTTGCATGACGGACGTCAGCACACACACTTGCTAGGAATCGGTCATCGAGCGTTGCAACATGCAGTGTTGCCAAGTCAGTTGTCTGCGTCAGGGTCCCACACTCAAGCCGCAAAAATGGCTCGAACACTTGAAAGTTATCGAGACCATTAGAGAATTTTGGCCCCGTTTGAATTCTCTGCTTCAACGACATCTCATTATCGAGCAGTGAGAACTCAGCCACTGCTGGCGTTGCAAATCGCGTTGTTGCTTGCCAGGAGGGTCGTCTGAAACGGTTGCCGCTCACCACACCTAGTTCATGATTCGCGGCATTCCATGTGGAACACTCCGACATCCAGGAACGACCGGGTTCTGGCAATGTGTTGTTGTGTCGGCTTCTACCCGTACGGCGACCGCAATCCGTTTCAGGTCGACCCAAGCCAACCCAATCAACAGTGGTAAGCATCACTGAAGACAAAGCAACAGTGTCATGAACATCACCCTCGAAAGGGGAGAGACCATCTACACCAGGGTGCCACGCATCCATAAAAATATCGACAGATCCGCCCCACTGCGCGTCGACATTTCCGGGATACCCAACCGAACACTGAAACTCCGCAACACGGGCCCAGCAACGTGGCTTATCCGTTTCTGTTGTGCCACCGGTTATGTACTGACATGACCAGACACGACGTGCCGGCGCCATCGAAAACATTACGAAGTTCCCTGCAGACACAAGTGAGTCCGCAATCGGCATCTGCAGAGCAACACGATGGATATCAACTGTTTCGCTAGGCGATTGTCGTTCGATCCATGCACCACAGACGATCGTCACACCGCGATTTCTGGAATGGCAACCAAGCGAATGAACTTCCAAAATCGACCGAATCGCATCAATTTCTTCAAAGTTCGCGTGCCCTTCATCAACCAGTAAAAGATTGCCCACCAACCAACGCACACAATGTTGGTAACGATGTGCAACGTAGTCGTGGTACCAAACCTTGCCCTCGTTGAATGCCAACGAATCCCCCTGCAGAGCACACATGATACTGAACGCAGAGGGATTTTTGTTTCTCGTAACCTGATCCAGTGAAACGCAGGCATGACTCATCACCTGCTGTGCCGCCCCACGGTAAGCTTCGGAGTGATCGACACACTGTTCATCACTGCCAACTAATACGCTTGCATCAAGGCTGCCGACAAGGAAAGCATGACGCCCAGTAACTGATCCCGCTTGTGATGCGTCCATCGCATGACAAAATGATGGTTCCAACCCAACAGTCCCCAAAACACTTTCAGGGTAAGAAGCGGCGAAAACCTTGGCGTCCGCCCTCGCTTCTCGGGAATCAACACGTGTTCCGCAAGCACTCCGCAGAAGTGTGGTGCCTACGAATTCGTCGTGTCTTTCGTCAGCGTGACGCGAAAACTCAATGATTTCACAAGAACCAACGGTGCGAGAAACTTTGGCGTCTGCGTTACCCACCACGTGATTGCTAATGGTCACCGTTTGCGAGCAGCCCTTCAGTCCCAACACTTTCGCTGTCGTCGATTGAGAGTCAGGTATTCCCACCGGCACTGGCGTGGGGGCATCGATTTCCGAGGAAGCAAGAAGCCCCTCGTTAGCCCGGTTATTGACGCCACAAATCACCCTCGGTACGAAACCTGGACTTTGTTCGTCAAATGACATTTGTGGCAATAACAGAACACTCGTCTCAGCGCACCCCAAATCCACCTCAAGATCCGAATCTGAAAGCCCCCTCATCACATCTACCTGCAGGGAGAGCAATGAACGAAGTCGCGAATTAAGGTTCTTGTCGAACGGCCCGGCAGCAGGCACCCTTCGGACCTCGGCGACCGACGCTTGATCATCGGAACAATGCGGAACATCAACCCGCATCCAGTGGTGCGACTGATGTGGACTGAATTCTCCTTTATTATTCCGGCATCCGGACCAAGCATGCACAGATAACTCGCGTGAGATCTGATCAATCCGAGCAGTTCGAGAATGGGCTCCGATAAACACATCGTTAGAAACCTGGCCTGATACATCAAGAACAGAACCCAACACAAATGCACCCCCAGACCGAGAAGGCTTCTTGGATATCAATGGCTGGGGGCTGGAACGGTGCTGGTTGTCAGGTTGCCGATACTGCATCATGCGTCTGTCGGATTTAGAGGATGGACACGACCGGCGCAGCAACCTTGGGAGGGCTGACACACACCAATCAAGACGCAAGACCATTTGCGAATTGAAGCTCTTTGGATGGGGAGGTCGATCAAGACGTGTTTTCGGCCAAGCTTCTACACGCACGCAAGATTTTCGTGACCAGAAATGTCACAGCGAGCGTCAGAGTCTCGCAAATCGGTTAAATCCGAGTTGATCGTTACGACCAGCGCAACGGTAAAGCTCAAAACGGCAGCAAGCTCCTTGGACCACATCGCTTGAATATCGAGACCGCTGAGCCCGCAGATCAAAACGCATTTTCACGCAACTCAATCTGTCAATCACAGGTCACGGTTGTAGTTGCGGTAACATTTCAGATTCCTGAAATGTTTTCAAGGGCATGAATTCAACCCTGCCATCGGCCATTACAACGTAGCCACCCCTGGCTGGTGCGGCTGCTTCAAAGGCCAGGACGAAGTCTCCGGCAGCTTTAGGTTTTCCGGGATCGCTAAAATCACCATTCCAGTTAACGACCACTTCACCTTCAAGAACACAATCTCGTGCCTCCTCTCGCGTCACGGGGTCAGCTGACCCAGCCATCCAAGCTGCCAACGCATCTGAGTTTTTTGGCGATCCCCCAGCCTCTCGATTCATGTCAATGTAAGCCTGCCCTACCTTGGCAAGGTTATCACGTCGCTGCCGAACGGCATTCTGTTGCTCTTCAGAACACCCCACGAGCACCCAGCCAATTTGAAAGAGGCTCAAATAGATCAACAGACGTGACGAAATGATTCCGTTGTACATTCACTCTTCCAATTTTCGTTATCGCTTTTAAAAGTCCTCGCGTCATGCCTGCACGCCTGATCATATCGGTTTCCGCAATCCAGCGTTTGCACAGGAAACAAACGGCTCACACAAAACCTAGGGTGCTGCAACGCCAGCAACTTTGCAATCCCCCCATAGTTTCTCACTCGCACCGCCCCGTCCAGAACGCATCACTCATCAGCACGGACTTCGCAATTTTCATCAAGAACGCAAAACACAGAAACGCCAATGTTAGTGCAGCGACGTTGTGCCCTCTCCATTGTAGCAGCGAGGTTGGTGGACCAACAAAACCCAGACGTCCGGATCCAGAAATCGAACCCGGAAATAAAAAACTCTCAGGCTTTTTCTTCCTGCCCTCCTGCTCTACTGTAATTGCTTGGCTAAATCAGAGGGGTCATCACTGTCAGACCTAGATCAACATACCCAAAAAAATGCCAATGAAAACGAATACTCGGGCAAATCAACTGGACTATGAGCAACTCATATCCATTGTTCATCAAAACGTTGAAACCGACCTGTCAGTTTGAAGATAGGCAACTTATCTTCCCATTGCATTTTGCGGTAGAACTACGGAGCATCAACCTCAATCCGGTTGTCTGGACGGCTTGGAGATGCAAGGATCAAGCGTACCTAAATAGTCAACATCGGCGTCAGAATTAGAAACAACAAACATTTGCCGGCTCTATCCATTGGCAGGATGGGATTCGGCAATGATAACCAACCGTACCATTGCTCGGAGAAATCAGAGATGAAATTCAGCAACACACGCTGGCTCCTGCTCGCACTATGCATTCCAGCCTTCACTGGGCAAAACGTGAACGCTCAGGAAGCCACTCAAACTGATCCTCAATCCGATGGTACTGCGAAGGCAGCACAACAAGCAGGGGACAACAATGCCTCTTCAGACCCGCCCCCGCAAAAAGACGCCACCAACGAAGAGCAAAAAGCACGTGAACTTCGTTTGGCAACCTATCTGACTGGCGCCAAGTTCTTAGGTAACTTCACCATCGAAGGAAAGTCCGACACTCTCCCTAAACCTGAAGCCTACACGATTAGCAAATGTGAAAAGCTGCCTCAGCCTGACATGTACCGCCTCACGGCCCGCATCAAATACGGGGAAATCGATAGCGAAGTGCCACTGGACTTGAAAATCCTTTGGGCGGGCAGGACACCTGTGATCACCATGGATGCATTTTGGATCCCAGGCATGGGCACATTTGGAGCACGAGTATTAATCCACGCGGGCAGATATGCCGGAACTTGGCAGCACGACGAGGTGGGTGGGCACCTATTTGGCGTTATAAAAAAAGAATAGAGGGCTCACAGTGCTCGACCTCCCCCCGAAGGTCGAACACTGCACTCTCCTCAATCGGGATTGAATCCACATCGCTTTGCCGCCATCCACCGACTCCCATCGGCAAAGCAACGCGAATCAAATCACCGAGTAATGCGGAGATGCCAAAAACAATCTTTTTGACAGGACCTGATTCAACTCTGCAAAGTTGAATGCGCTGGCGTCAGTACTCTCACCAAGGACCAGATTGGTAAAACTGTTCCCAGCCACAGTCGCAGTGGCATTGATGCCGACGACAACCTGCCCCTCACGGAACGGAAATGGCTGTTCTTCCGTGACTTCATAAGTACCCTGTGCTAGGGCTGTAAATGAGTAATCACCATTCGCGTCGGTAAAGACGACCTGCGTTGCGATTGCTCCCAATAGATCGCTGCCGGTGAGGGTGATTTGGACATTCTCGATCGGATCCTCACCCGGTTCTTGAATGCCATTATCATTCAGATCAACGAACACTGTTCCAGAGATGGTCGAAGTTTTTGGGTCAACGCTGGTCAACGCACTCGCGATGTCATTCGTTGGATTCGAGTCACCCGTGTCAGACGTGGCAGTGACACTGTTACTGATGCTGCTAGCCGCCCCCGCATCAATCGTGACGTTGATCGTCATGGAACCAGTCGCACCGCTTACCAACGCTGCGATATTCGCAGTCACAACCCCCCCCACCTCAGAAAGCACTTCTCCCGCAGGTCCGGTTCCACTGACAAAGGTAACTCCCACTGGCAGCGTGTCGGTGATCACAACGTTAGTTGCAGTGGAAGGCCCAGCGTTTGTCACATCGATCGAGTAGGTCAAAGCCCCACCCACCTGCGACGCATTTGTTGACACATTCTTGCTCACGCTCAAATCGGCTTCTGCAACAACCGTCACATCTGCAGTGTCTGAGTTATTCGCGACATTCGTTTCGCCGACTGATGACAAGTCCTGCACGCTTGCAGAGTTTGTAATCAGTCCATCGGTGAGGTTATCGACCGTCACAGTGATAGTGGCAGTCGCAATTTCGCCGCTAGCGAGGTCAACCGAGGGGAAGGTGATGGTGCCAGTGCTCTCGACGCCTGTTTGACCCTCCATCGTTGAAGACACATAGGTCACGCCCGCAGGCAAGACATCCGTTAAAATCACGCCTGGGGCCGTGCTGGGACCGGTGTTCGTGACAGTAACGGTATACACCACCGTGTCATCAGGGATCGAATTCGGATCATCAGGCACCTTCGATACCTGAACGTCAAATTCTGGTGTCAGCGTGGTCGTAGCTGCAGCCGTATTGTTTGCGGGGTCCAAATCGTTGCCAGCGGAGGACACGCTCCCACTATTCACAACCGTTCCTGTCGCATCTTCTTGAATCGTTGCCGTTAATGTGAAAGTCCGAGTCTCTCCATTGGGCAACAAATCATATTGAACCGTCACGACACCAGTTCCTGGGTCATAATTCGTACTGTCTGAAGTCGGGGCATCGATTGTCACGCCTGTAAGCCCTGCCGGAATCGTATCTGTTACCACCACCGTATTTCCATCACTGATGCTGCCGATATCGTGACTGACATTGAATGTGTAAACCAACTGATCGCTTCCAGGTACGGCCGTGGAAAGGTCAACGCTCTTACCGAGTATCAAATCAATCTGATTGTCCGCAGTTACGATGATCGAATCCGTATTATTCCCAGGGACCGTATCAGTATCGCTCGTTGACACTGTGGCTGAGTTCGAAATATTGCCAACGGCCGCAGCGTCAATCGTAACATCGAATTCGAACGTTACGGATGCACCAGCAAGAAGAGCTCCAATATCAAAAGTCAAATCTTGGCCTACCAGACTGTGAGTTGCCCCTGAGGCGAGAGGATCAAAACTGACAAAAGTCAGGTCATTGTCAAGGGTATCTGTCACGACAACATCGGCGGCATCAGTTGCCCCTGTGTTTGTCACGGTCAAACTGTAAGTAATGTCTTGTCCCGAGATCGGCGTGCCGCTGACGCTTTTTGCAACGGCAAGATCCACAAACCGGTTGACTGCAGTTGTGATATTGGATGAGTTGTTAGCCGGGTTCGAATCCGTGTTCGGTGTAGCAGAAACCGTGGCGGTATTACTAAGCGTATTGGCCGGGTTGGCACCGACAGTCACATCGACTGTAACCACCGAGACCTGACCATTGCTCATCGCACCAATATTTGCGGTCAGTACTCCGGTCCCCGCATCAAAACTCACCTGGGCGCCGTTTCCATCAACATTTCCGGAGACAAAGGTGACATCGCTGGGCAGTGTATCAACAACAGTCACACCGGTCGCACCATCAGGCCCATTGTTGGTTACAGTCATGGTGTAGGTAAGCAGCGCGCCCGCTTCGACGGGATTGGGAGCCCCAGCTTTCACAATCGACAGGTCACTTGCAACCAATTCCAGGAGTGCAGAATCACTGTTATTCGTATTATCCACCTCAATTTCGAAAGCGGTGGCGGTCGCCGTATTCGTGATATCAGCTGTTTGATTGGCATCAATATTTGCCAACAACTGTATCGTGGCAGTGGTCCCGGCAGGAATCGTTCCCACATCAACTGTGATGGTTGCCCCAACAGCACTCACTGTAAAAGCACCCGAGGCGTTCTGGTTCCCTGTATAAACCAATCCAGCGGGGAACACATCCACCAATTCAACACTCGTACCGTCATTCACACCGATATTTTCGATCGTCAAATCAAAGACAACGTTCCCACCGGCAATCACGTTCGACAGAGGAACGTTCAGTTCTTTGGTGACCTCAAGGTCAATCTGCGGGAAAAATCCGAAGTCCAGCGTTGTATTCGTATTGGGGTCGGTATCATCATCGTCGATCGGTTCATTATTTGATTCGAGTGTGATGGTTTGTGTGATGACATCACCACTGAGCAGCGTGATACCATCATCGACGTTATCAACGTTGTCGTCTGGATCGGAAGGGGGGTCATTTCCCGTGCTATTGGAGTACCCATCAAGTACTCCGCTCGGCAGGAACTGTGATGCTGGAACGACAGCGGCATAGAATCCGGGATCAAGGTCGGGGAAGTTATAGTTTCCGCCTACGCCCGTGGTGGTGGTGGCCAACAGTGTATCCGTAGCCGGATCGACAACATCGCCCGCCGCCGCCATCTGATAGAGGTTCACGGTGACACCCAGTAACCCGCCCTCTAACGCGTCTTTTATTCCGTTGTTTTGCCCGCCCACCGAGTTGTCATCAAAAAGTGTACCGCCAAGGTCCACTGGCAGCAGGTTCGGCATGCTTGCCGCAACAATGCCTGACATCCGGGATTCGATGATCGAAGCAATCACATCACTATCAACCGCCAATGTCACAGCGGCTTCGATTGCACCGACATCGGTAAAGTCAGCGCCGGTGCCGCCTGCGACAACGAAAGTTGAGAACGGGACGAAGGTCTCAACCGTGTTCGTAAGATTTAGCGGGACGGCGATTGTTGTACTGGAAAAGTTCGCTGCGTCGGTGTACACGGTGACCGTCAATGTTTCCCCCGCAGCATCGGACCGGGTCAGCACAATCAAACCTGCTGCAGGGTCAGCCGTGGTACCGGTCGGATCACCCGTCAGAGAAACATTCGATAATCCAGTTGCGTCCAGAGCAATGTTTCCGTCAGTACCATCATATTGCAACAGGGCAGTGCCTTCTCCGTTCCCGAGCGACCCAATGGATAGCGTTGCCGCACCGGAATCCACCAGTACCGTGATCTGACCTACTCCTGCCGTGTTGGTGACCTCGATATCGCGTTCGCCGCCAACCACCTCACTGGCCGTGGAAAAACTAGTGTTCGTCGGAGTTGCATTATCCGCGGTGACAGACTGCGAAGTCACGGAGTAATCGTCGATCAAAACGGCTTGGGTACCATCAGCATCGCCCGCAGTGACGTCAACGGTCAGTGAGGTCGGAGTGTTCAATTCCGGAACTACCTGCTGCTGAAGAAAGTACCTATCTTCTGTGAGATTATTGAAGCGGTAATTTCCGGTAAGGTCAGTGATGTCCGTACCGACAAGCGTATCGGTGCCACTATCGAAAACGAGGTTCGAGTTGGAATCCCGAAACAACTGCACCTGAATCCCCTGAGCTCCTGGTGTCCCGGGGGCAACAAGATTACCGCCTCCATCCACAAGCACCGGTGGATCGCCCACCGAACTTCCATCGTTGTTCTCGTCAACGAACGTCACCCCAGCGATCGAGCCCAAATCGCTTGCAAGCAATTCGCGGCGTTCCATGCGTTCAACACGCAACTGACGACGCTGCCGATTTTTCAAGCTATTCTTAGAAGATTGATTCAAGCCGCGGAAAATCTTTCGCCAAACCATGCTCATTATCCGTAAAAGCCGGAGCTAATTGCGAGGCGACCATTTCAAAACGGCCGCGAAGACAGAGTGAGGGACATAGGCCAAGGGTGGTCACCCTCTACATTCGAGGACCAAAATCCTGCACACTCATTGTTTATCGGACAGATTGCCCAGCCAGCTTGACCTTGGCTTGCGGTACAAACCGTGTCTGCGGAGTTTTTCCTACCAGCGGTATTCGCCACCAAAACTCAAACCCTGCACCCAGTAGTCCGTGGTGTCAAAGGCGAAGGTCGGATGGGTGCCCTGCGTGAAGGTAGGACTTGGAGGCAGCAAATCAGGATGCACGTCCAGATCCATCTGGTCCCCTGGTCTTACCACGTTGGACCAGTAGATAGCTGTGTAGCCCAAGGTCAACTTGCATTGTTTGGTCATCTGGTAGCCAATTTTCAAGTCCAACTCTGGAACCACAGCGAACTCATCTTGAGTGTATGTGCCGATGTTAGAACTCTGGGCCAGCAAACCACCATTATCGACCGTCGTTGAACCTCCAACCTCGGTGATGATCGACTGACCTGCGATGCTTACAGTTTGGCGAGTATTTCCAACTGCAAGACGGATGCCTGTTTCCAAGCTCCAGAACCCTCGTGTTCTGCGAGTGATGTATCCAATGTCAATGCCATTGAACTGGTTCTTCGTTCGGAAGCGGTCGTAAATATCAAAGGTCCCCTGCGCCGCCGCATCGGGATTTGTTTGCAGATCCTCTGTGATAGTCACGCCTTCAGTGAGTTGCAGAAATCGGTAACCGAAGGCCAATTCTGTTCTGCTGCAAAAGTGCTCTGGGCAACCACACAAGAACCAATTGCTACATCCCTCATCTGCATGCCTCAGTTTTCTGAACCGAAAACCACCACCGACAAAGTCAGATTCACTGTTAACCGTAACAGTTCCCTGAATCAGGTCTCCACCAACCAGGCCGTTGTTGTAAGCGATCAATTGTGAGTTTCCGAAACCATTTGAAACATCGTAAAAAGGTCGAGCGAGGATGGGGCTGCCGTCACTGGTTGCCGTGAACATATCGTTAGAGCTTGAAAGACTGAAATACTCTGCACCAACTCCCCAGGTATGACAACTGTCTAACCAAAGGCCGAATCGCAAGCGACCACCATCCAGTGCATCGTCGTGGTATGCATCGCCACCCGCTAGGATGCGTGTACTTGGATTCCCAAGAACACCTGCTTGATTCTGACCGATGGCTGGATCGAGGCTGGTAGTGACCAAGGGTGGCAAATACATGCCGTCTTGCCACCAGCCGAGAAATTCGAAGGATGCCCAACCGTCTTGTGGCATGCACAAAGTAAGGCAGGGTCGCCATGCATTTCCGCCACAGTATTCACCGCAACAGCTTGCACCACACCCGCCATCACAACCGATGGTGTCGCAGCCGACACAACCCGGGTCGTCACAACCACAGTCACCTGAGAAATGTTCTCCAATGATCTCGCCCTCGTAGACTGGGGCAAGAGTGATCTGACCGTCAAGCGATCCAGAATCAGAAGGCGTGACAATCGAAATTGCGGATTCAGGCGGTGGACTTGGAATTCCCTCAGCCTGCACCTGCTGAATGGTTCGAACGTTGTCACGCCGCTCCATTTCAGGAACAGCGATATGAGTTTTCCGAACCCTTGAGCGTGTGGGCTGCCAGTTCGCTCGAGCAGTCTGCTCGCTTCTGCGAACACTGCGGCTGCGAGCAGATTCCTGAGCTTGAAGATTGTTGACCAGCAAAGCGGCAACAATGAGAGTTGTGTTGATAGACAGGCGGAGGATTGACACTGGCTTCACCAATGGAAAGCTAGGATGGCGTGTTGTGAAACATCACCGAAACAGGTTTCCCCCCCTGTTTAATGACCCGAAAGCTAAAAACAAAAACCTTTCAGCTACCGGCTCAGAGGACTTATCGACAACCCAACGCATCAACATTTGCTCAATATCAGAAAAATCCGAAAATTCGACAAACTCAACGTAATCGCTAAAAACTGCCATGTTTGAGCCATGCACGTAAATTGCAACATGCCCAAAAATGATTGCCAATGACGCCAGAGGATGGATACCAGCATTGAAAGCAACTCAAACGCCGCGACTGCAGCCTAAATCACAGCCCTGCAACGCAATTCAGCTGCTTCTTGCATGACAGGAAAGATGCGTTCCCAACCTGTTCCTAACATGAAGCTAGTCGTTCACCGCTCGCTGTGCCTCCCGTGCCGGAACTGTGTTTCCCGTGCCGGAACTGTGTTTCCCTTGCCGGAGTTGTGTTTCCCTTGCCGGAGCAGAACTGTTTTCAAAACCGGAATAGAACGGTATCCCAAAGCGGAAAAATAGCACGGCCGCCCCGTAGCAGAACTAGTTGGGAAATGACGTCGCCGCCTCCCGAGCAGGATCGGATAGCAAGGCGTGCAGCAATCTCGACATACGCACGCCTGCCAAGAACCAGCAGGGCAGGTACTGGACGCTCGAGACGCCGCGAACCACCCATGAACAGCCGGTCCCAAAGCATTTCCGCTTTGATCCTAAGCGTGAGCTACGATGCGGCATTCCACACAGGAATAGAATGCATCGGTTATGATGTGCGGAGACGAAACTTGTCATACGAAGAGAACACAAACCATGATTTATCGACAGTATACGTTGGGACTGATTCTGGCTTCCATCGCAGCGATGGGAAGCACTGCCCTAGCTGCGGATTTCCCCATGGAAAAACCGCGTGCAGACTGGATTTGGGACGCAACAGGCACCTCCAGTTCAAAGCCGATCTACCTTCAGAAACAGTTCAACGTGACAGGAAAAGTATCTTCTGCCACCCTGTATTCAGTTTGCGATAACACGGTGACGGTTTGGGTCAATGGCAAGCTTGTGGGTGAAAGCGGTGAGTGGTCGACACCCATTCAAAAGGATGTCGCCAAGAACTTGGTCCCAGGGGTCAACACGATTGCAGTCAAGGCAGCAAACCAAGGTGGCCCCGCTGGCTTTACACTCAAACTTGTCGTCAAGCAACAGAACACAGCGGACCTGACGATACTGTCGGACAAGCAGTGGAAGATGACTTCCACGTTGCCCAACGGTACATGGACAGGCAAAGACTATGATGCTTCGAAATGGGCGGGAAAGCTGGTCAAAGTTGGCACCATGGGTGACTCTCCTTGGGGTGTTCCCGGCAAAAAAGGGAGGGGCCAATCTACCGTCAATTCCTCACCAGAAACGGTTGACGATTTCGCGGTCGAATTGGTCTACGAAGTTCCCAAGGACACCCAAGGTTCATGGGTTTCTTTGACGACAGGTCCGGATGGGAAGCTGATTGCCTGTGATCAGGGCGGCAAAGGAGCATTTTGGATTCAGGTAAACGAGTCTGACGACGGCCCGAGTGCCACAGTTTCTCCCTTGGCAGTGAACCGCCCCGGCACCAATAGCAGGCTCAGCGGTGCTCAAGGCCTGCTATGGGCTTATGGTGCTTTATGGTTTCACCAGAATGGCGGGCACCTTTACCGAGTCACAGATTCCAACGGTGATGGTGTTTTGGATCAGGTTGATCAGGTTCCAAGTCAGCGTGGTGGTGGAGAACACGGTAACCATGCAGTGATCAAGACAGAAGACAATCAAGGAATTTACATGGCAGGTGGAAACCATGCACCACTGGCGGAATTATCCCGTCGTCGAGTGCGATCATGGGAAGAAGACCTGTTACTGACCCGCATGTGGGATGCCAACGGACATGCAAGGGGAAAGCTCGCTCCTGGTGGATGGGTAACGCGACTTAATCCTGAAACGCTTGAACAGGAATTGGTGTGCATTGGTTTCCGCAACCAGTACGACATTTCGCTCAATCGATTCGGTGACATGTTCACCTATGATGCGGACATGGAATGGGACATGGGCTCCCCGTGGTATCGTCCAACCCGGATCTGCCAGGTTGTCAGCGGTGCCGACTACGGCTGGCGAAGTGGCACCGGCAAATGGCCAACCTATTTCGAAGACAGCTTGCCACCGGTAGTTGAGATTGGGCCGGGTTCGCCGACCGGGGTCGTTTCGGGTGTAGGAGCGGCATTTCCAGCCAAGTACCAGGACGCCTTGTTCGCGTTGGATTGGACATTTGGAACCATTTATGCCATTCACATGACACCCACGGGTGCGGGCTACCAAGGCACAAGCGAGCCATTTGTAACGGGATCACCACTACCGGTCACCGACGCAGTGGTAGGGCAAGACGGTCTGCTGTACTTCACTGTTGGTGGGCGCGGCGCCGCCTCAGGTCTCTATCGCGTTCGCTACACCGGCAAACAATCAACATCGAAAGCTGACTCTGAGCTTCCCCCAGCAGTGGCTAAGGCACGCAATGCGCGACGTCGATTAGAAACCTACCACGGCGTCAGTTTGAATGAGCAGGATTCGAAAGCAGCGTTAGATGACGCATGGCCATACCTGTCAAGCGAGGACAGATTCCTACGCAATGCGGCTCGCGTCGCGGTCGAATCGCAGCCTGTGCAATTCTGGGCCGACCGTGTACTCAAAGAGGACGATCCTCAAGCCTTCATCACAAGTGCGATTGCCTTGGCTCGGGTTGGAGCTGACTCGGAGATTAACATTTCGCTCCAACTGTTGCTGCTGAATGAATTGGTCAAAGCTAAAGTAGAAAGCGATTCTCAATTACTTGGGCTATTGCGTGCCGTCTCACTCACTTGCATGCGACTTGGCGCTCCTGAGCGTGAACAGCGAGCAGCATTGCTGGAACGGTTTGACGGAATGCTGCCTCATTCAAACCCCGACGTGAACACCGAGCTGATTCGTTTGCTCGTTTACTTGCGATCTCCGACTGTTGCCGCGAAAGCGATTCAGTTGATCGTTGATCGTGAACCACCCGTGATTCCAGACTGGACTGAACTTGCAGGACGCAACGGCGGCTATGGTGGCACGGTCAAACGAATCCTCGAAAACCACCCTCCCAGCCGCGAAATTGGGTACGCGCTCGCTTTACGCAACCTGCGAACGGGTTGGACGATCGAAGATCGACGCGCGTTCTTTGAATTCCTTAATGAAGCGGGCAAAGCCTCGGGTGGATCGAGTTTCCCCGGCTTCATGCGAAACATTCGTGATGAAGCTCTGGCAAACTGCCTGGACTCAGAGCGAATCGCCTTGCAGGATCTGACGGGTGAAAATTACGACCCGGTACCTGACTTCGAGATCAAGAAACTTGCAGGCCCCGGACGTGAATGGACGCTGGCAGAAGCTAAATCCAAAGCAACGGGATTCAAAAAAGCCAGCTTCGAAAATGGGCGTAGCGTGTACTTCGCAGCCAATTGTGGAAAATGTCATCGCCACAACGGTCTGGGCGGAAACGTTGGTCCTGACCTGACAAGCATACCCAACAAATTCGATGTGAATTATGTCATCGATCATATCATTGACCCAAGCAAAGTCATCTCAGATCAGTACCAAGCGTCAACCGTTCTGACCGCAGATGGACGAACCCTCAGTGGACTGGTTTCCGAGGCAGATGAGGCACTGATCATCTACCCATCGGATCCAAAAGCAGAATCGATCACGCTGGCGATCGAGGACGTTGAAGCGGTTCGCCCGTCGGACGTTTCACAAATGCCGAAAGGCTTGATCGATGGATTGAACGCGGAAGAATTACGTGACCTACTGGCCTATCTGATGAGTGGCGGAAATAGTGAAAACAAGAAGATCTATGGTAAATAAAGTTCGACCCTACAATTCATCCGTCCTGTCCCGAGTTCTCGTATTGACCGGTCTGCTGTGCGTGGGCATCGTTGAATTCGCGGACGCACAAGAAGATGACGGCTCGTTGTTAATCAACGAAGCCAATATCCGCGGGCATGTGCGATTCCTGGCTGACGACCTGCTGGAAGGACGCGGTCCGGGGTCACGTGGCGATGAACTGACACAGCTCTACATTGCAACGCAATTTCAGACACTGGGGCTACATCCAGCTGCAGGAGCTGGAAAGTGGTTGCAACCGTTTCCGCTGGTAGGCGTCCGCACAATCGCACCACCTAACGTAGTATTCAAAAAGGATGGCAAATCTGTCTCACTAAAGTCTGTCGAAGACTTCATGTCGACCATCGGCAAACCCGCCGAAGGTTCGAGACTGAAAGATGCCGAGCTGGTCTTTGTCGGATATGGGATCGAGGCTCCGGAGTACAACTGGAATGATTACAAGGATGTCGATTTGACGGGAAAGGTGCTGGTGATGATGAACAACGACCCGTCATCTGCCCCCGACCTATTCGAAGGCCGACGTCGGTTGTACTACGGACGCTGGGATTACAAGTACGAAATCGCTGCCCAAAAAGGGGCAGCCGGCGCGATCATCATTCACACCACACCATCAGCTGGATACCCATGGCAGGTAATTCAAACCTCGTGGAGTGGCGAGGAATTCGAATTGCTTGGCAATAAGGGCAAACGCCTGGAATTCAAAGGCTGGGGCACCGAGCAGGCACTTCGTGATGTTGTCAAAATGAGCGGATTCGATCTCGATGAACTGCGAAAGCAAGCTGAATCAAGGGACTTCCGTCCTGTCGCTCTTGGAACAACGCTATCGGTTGAACTCGAAGGTGTTGTCCGTCAGCAAAACACGGCAAACGTTCTGGGAATGCTACCGGGCAGTGACCCAGAGCTGAGCGACGAAGTCGTTATCTACATGGCACACCACGACCACCTCGGAAGGGGCGTTGAACGTGACCTCCGAGGTGACAATATCTACAACGGTGCAGTTGATAACGCAACCGGCGTGGCGGCGTTGCTAACGATGGCCAAAGCGTACAGCCAAATGAATCCGCGACCCAAACGATCAATTCTGTTCGCCGCGGTGGGAGCCGAAGAACAGGGTCTGCTTGGCTCAAAGTTCTTTGCCGAAAACCCCACGCTTGCTCCGGGTAAAATGGCTGCCGTCATCAACATGGATGGAACCAACATTATCGGGCGTACACACGACGTCAACGTCATCGGGTTTGGCAAATCAAACCTTGATAAAATCGTGCAGAAAGTTGCCAAGACTCAGAAACGCATCGTCACGCCCGATCACTTCCCCGATCGAGGCTACTACTACCGCTCAGATCAATTCAGCCTCGCAAAGATCGGAGTGCCCGGGGTTTATCTTCACTCCGGAATCGAAGTCGTGGGAAAACCAGCCGGATGGGGTAAACAGCAACTCGATGAATGGGTTGAGAAAATCTATCACCAACCCAGCGATGAATACAGCAAAGACTGGAATCTAACAGGAGCCATTCAGGATACGCGTTTGCTATACGAAGTCGGCAAGCAAGTCGCCAACCAAGTCGAAATGCCGGCTTGGACGGAGGGTGATGAGTTTGAGGCCGCCCGCAAACAAGCAATTTCTGCAGCGGAAAATGCAAACTAAATAGCGGAAATGACCGCAACCCTGCTTTACGAATGCCATGAACCCCCACGCCCGGCGGCATCGACTGGGAGTGATGCCGCGATGAACGGCCAGCCTGTGATGGGCGATGTTGCCCACACCCATGTTGCCCACACCGATGTCGCCCACACCGATGTCGCAGGAGCCACACTGTGAATGAGCAGTTGATCGCTCATCGCCTTTTCGAGCTGATCTTCTTAGGAACTGACAACAGCGGCTTGATCGACCGGCTCGCCACTTTCCCATTGAGTGAAATCATCTGGATTGCGGTGAATGCGATGGTACACCGTGTCGCGTTCGACAGGTTCCCGCCCCGCCTCAACAATCAACTCTTTGATGTCGTCCACCGTTAAGCACTCAGGCGTTGTCGCCCCCGCGTCGTGGTAAATCAACTCGTGTCGTACTGTGCCATCGATGTCATCTGCGCCATAAGCGAGTGCAGTTTGAGCCGTTTCGATACCCAGCATGATCCAGTAAGCCTTGATGTGCTGGACATTGTCGAGCATCAATCGACTGATAGCCATGGTGCGAAGATCCATCAGGGCAGATGGCTTCTTCAAGTCAGACAACTTGGTGTTCTCAGGGTGGAACGCAAGTGGAATGAAAACCTGAAAGCCACCAGTCTGGTCCTGCAATTCCCGCAACCGCAACAAGTGGTCTACCCGATGAAATGCATTCTCTACGTGCCCGTAAAGCATGGTGCAATTGGTGCGAAGTCCGATTTGGTGCGCTGTGCGGTGGATATCGAGCCACGCATGAGTGTTTGCTTTATGCTCGCACAACTGATCACGAACCTCGGGGTGAAAAATTTCCGCTCCACCGCCTGGCATGCTTCCCAAGCCAGCCTCACGAAGATCCTCTAGCACCCAACGAACGGACTTTTTGGTTTGGAACTCAAACCAGTTGATTTCGACTGCCGTCCATCCCTTCAGGTGAATTTTCGGGTAGTTCTCATTGAGCAATTCAATGATGTGGCGGTACCACTCATAAGGCCGTTGGTGATGCAACCCACCCACGATGTGCATCTCCGTGCAACCGTTGTCGGTCGCCTCCTGCCCCCTCGCGAGAATCTGCTCGTCGCTCATCGCATATCCCTTGGGGTCACGCAAATCGCTCCGGAACGCACAGAAGCGGCACCGGTAAACACAAACATTGGTCGGATTGAGGTGCGTATTGATATTGAAGTAGGCCACATTACCATTCATGCGTTCCCGCACAAAATTAGCAAGCTCACCAACTGCCTGCAGCGGTACCTTTGGATCATACAAAAAGATTCCATCGTCCAAGCTCAGGCGTTCCTTAGCTTCGACCTTGTCACGAATCTCTCGAAAGCGGGCTTCACGTTCAGTCACATTCATGATGGGCGAGTGTGGTACAGAGGTAAAAACTGAGAATTGCGGCGTGAATCTTCCGCCAGTATCAAAACCGGAAACGCTCCTGCCCCACAACTTTAAGAGGTCGTAGGCGATGGGAAAACCGGTCATCCCCGGCATTGGGAGCCAGAACTTGTTCCTGCCCCGATACCGCGACGCCAGTCTACGTCCAGAAATCCGTCATTTGACCCAAAAACAATCCACAACCCCGACGACCAACAGGGTGACACTGATTGCGGCATTCATATCGAAAAACGCTTGATTCACGCGATCCAGGTCCCCCGGCTTGACCAATGAGTGCTGCCGAATGACGAGCACAGCAATCAAACTCAGTGCCGCCCAAAACAGCCACCCAAACCCCACAGACTTCGCAAACAACGGCAAACATGCCAGCAGCAACAACATCACCACATGGCAACCGGCGGATATCTTCAGCGCTCCGGCAACACCAAATTTTGCGGGGACACTGTTCAAGCCCAAATTCGTATCGTATTCCGCGTCCTGACACGCATAAATAATATCGAACCCCGTGACCCATGCCGCTACCGCCGCTGCAAGAATCAAGGGAGCAACCAAATCTGCAGGATTCAAGATCGATGCGGGGCCACGGATGGCAACCCACGCGCACAACGGGGAAAGGCTCAACGCAATCCCGAGCCAAAGATGGGCAGCCGAAGTAAATCGTTTGGCGAGGCTGTACCCACAAAGAAAGCCAAGCACTGGCACCGATGCGATCAGAGGAACAACATTGGGCAGGAACAACGCCGTGGACCCGACGAAGGCCAGGCTGCAAAGAAGAGTAAAGGTCCAAACGGCCCTGCGACTGAGTATTCCCGCAGGAACGTGCCGTCTAGCGGTTCGTGGGTTACCCGCGTCAATGTCAGCATCCACGATCCGATTGAATGCCATCGCAGCACTACGAGCAAATATCATGCACAACAAAATCCCCGCCAAATCCTGAATCCTTACAGCAGGATGACCACCGCCGGGCAACGGAGCGCTGAAAGCCATGACCGTCGCCAAGGCCGCAAAAGGTAGAGCGAAAATCGTATGACTGAAACGGATCAGCCCCAACCAATCACTCAAACCACCGCGTTTTACTTCCGTTCCAACCATCTGCCATACCCACCAAATGCTGTTTCGATTACTTGTCTGTTTGTTGTATTTTCCGGAGAGCGTCAATCAAAACCGCAGCCGTGGCCCGTTTTCGCAGGCTGCCCGCAATGATTTTTCTCATCACACCATGTGAATCGATCACGTAGTTGTCAAATGTCATGGGTTTAGGACTGTAGGAGACCGAAGCCTTCTTTTCATTGTCCAAAGCGAGGGCATATGTCGTGGCATGCTTCGCCCATATCTTTTTCAAACCGTTGACACCGAGGGATTCTTCACGAAACACAAAGACCACTTCGGCGTTCAGACGCTTGAATGTTTCCTTGCGTTTCTGCAACTCGACCAGTTGCTGCATGCAAAACGGTCACCAGTGAGCGCGACTAAAAAGAAGCACCACGTTCTTCCCTCGACCAGTCAACTCGGAAAGTCGAAAACGCGTGGCATCCAATCCGACCAAAGACATATCCGGAGCCGAATCGCCTACTGACAAATCAACTGTTCGCGAGTGATTTTCCTTTGAGTCGCCGGACGGCGACTGACCAGCTTGTTTTACCGGTTCATTTTGAACACCCGAGAGAGTTAGATTCGCCTCTTGTCCGTGGCATTGCCCCGTGAACCCCAGACCGAGTAATAATCCAACCAAACAGTGGTTTCCGCTGCTGGCTATCCACATTTGACAATCCTCATGCTTCATTCCGTCAAGCGACATCGCGTTCGCCGCAACACCTCTCCTACCGGCCCAATATGCTTCAACTCATTGCCAACGAGGCATGGGCATCGTTAAGCTGTAAAGCAGTTTAGCCGCTGGCGGTATCCGCGGGCAGGCTATTCGGAAGCGTTTGCTGGTCTGGTGACCGCCCTAGTCTTCAAAACTGGTGAAGCGTCCGAAAAGGCGCTTGGTGGGTTCGATTCCCATCCGCTTCCGCTGCTGCTGGGCGGAGCCTTCCGGGACGAATAGATTCCCCGTAGAGAGTTTGCATTGCAGATTCACCCTGCAGCACACTGCATCTTACAGCGCATCCGATCCAAGGCTTTCTTGCTACTAAAGTGCACAAGTCATCCAATGACTCACGGGTCAACGATCTACCCTTCCGCTGGTCCAGTATTCCAGCGAAACGGAATCAGACGCTGGATTCTGAGAGCTGAATCAAATCTGTTCGCCTTCAAGATGCGTCAAGTTCTACCAGTTGCACTTCACCTGCCATGGCACGCAACTTGTCCATCGCGCGGCGCTCAAGTTGGCGAACACGTTCTTTCGAGATGCCCAATCGGTCAGCCAGTGACTGCAGGGTATGAACCTTTCGGTGTGATCCGAGTGAGAATCGAGCCCGAACAATGAACTTCTCGCGGCGATCAAGATCATCAAGCATGACCGCCAAGCGACTACGCAGTTCGTGCCAACGCTTCTCGCTGATCGCTGAACTTCTACCCTCATCGCTGATCTCGATGTCCATGTCCTGCAGTCCGCTAGACACCTTCTGGCGATCCTGCTGATTCACAACGACAGTGCGGTAGGAATTACGGCGAACCACCTGAGTAGCGTACGTGCTGAACCTGAAACCACGATCGTAATCGAATTTTTCAACTGCCCGGATCAGACCAACAATGCCATCGCTGAGCAGGTCATCAAACGTGTTATTAGGGTTGACGAACTTCTTGACGATCGAAAAAACAAGACGAAGATTGGCTTCCACGATCCGATCGCGATGCCATTCAGCAAGTGCAACCAGCTTCTCAATCAAATCGAGGCGAACGCGTGAAGGCCGATCGGCGTTCAGTAAGCTTCGGTGGACCGAAGCTTGATGCATCAGGAAGTTCATTCGCTGAAACAAGAGCTGCTCCTGCTCCTGAGTCAACAGAGGTGCCTCGCAGAGGCGGCTGAGGTGGATCGGAAGGTCAACACCACTCTTTCGAAGAGCTGCGATTCCCAACTCACTGCGGCGAGGTGCCAGCCCGAGCTCAGCAGCAAAGATGGCACGTCCGGCGCGAGGCTCAGAAAACTGGGCATTGCCGATGAATCCAAGTTCTCGACGAAGCCACTTCTTGGTGTGAGCCTTCAGAGCCGTTGGCTCAGAACTGGCAACTTTCAAGTAAGACTCAATCTCAACGTTGGCTTCAACCAATTCCGATGACGAAATCCAAGCTCCGACTCGCGGAGGGACGGCACTTGCGGTGAGTCGAGTACCCTCAGTGCTGACTTGCTCTTTGACGTTTACTTGCTTTGATCGGGTCGACATAGGACTGGCGTCTCCGTGAAAAATCGGTGCGGGTCAAGCGGGGCTGAACGTTTTCGCGCCGCGTTTGAACGTTTTGGACGGTTTAAACATCCAAAACGTTCATCTAGGTATATCGCCGCTTGAAACAACCGGCAACGGGTTTTTACCGAAAACGGTAAAAAATAATCCCTTTTATTCAGAATCACGGCATTTCACGCTGATTTCTATCCGAAAAGATTGACTTACGCGGTATACTTTTCTGTGTCGAGAAACGTCCAAAACGACCCTACACCACATTTCTATGCCTGCTCAGCAACCTCAATACTCGCCTAAACAAGTCGCTGCCGCATTGAGCGCCAGTGAGTCGTCGGTGAAACGCTGGTGTGATCAGGGCGCGATCCCTACCATTCGCACCGTCGGCGGTCACAGGAAAATCACGCTCGACGGCCTGCAGGAATTCCTTCGAAATACCAACCGTGGGCTGGAATCTCCGCAAGCTCTGGGCCTGCCATCGCAGCAGTCGATGCGTGGTGGACTCGTGCCCGGAGGCGATGATCCCGATCAGCAACTGTTCAGGAATGCTTTGGCCGGTGGAGACGAGGACACGTGCCGGCGAGTCATTTGGAAGCGAGTGAGAAGCGGAGAGCTCCGCAGCGAGGTGGCCGGCTACTTGGTCACGGATGCAATGCACGGATTCGGACAAGCCTGGGATTGCGATCAACTCGATGCTTATCAAGAACGCCGCGGTTGCGACATCTGCATTCGTCTCATCAACGAATTGAGAGGGGATTTGCCCCCCATTTCAGACAACGCTGCCGTTGCCATCGGCGGGACTCCTGAGGGAGATCCTTATCAACTGCCAACTGCACTCGTAGAACTTTCGCTTCGAGAGGCGGGTTGGAACGCAGTCAGTTTAGGTAGCAACTTACCAACCGACAGTTTTCTGCAGGCGATTCTGGACTATCAGCCTCAACTTGTTTGGCTAAGCGTATCGACCATCTCGGACATTGCTTCTTTCATAACTGAGCAAAATCGGCTAGCCGATCATATTAGCGACGACATTTCGTTGCTGGTGGGCGGCCGCGCACTGAGCCCGGACTTGCGACCGGAGCTGCGTTACACTGCACACTGTGACGGGCTGCGAAATCTCGTGGATCTCGCTTCAATGATTCGTCCAGTGGTGGGCCGCTAGGACCGATCACTCAACGGGCAGGGCAGGCGGAGCAACCTCTCCCGCCGACTTCTGGACGATCCAAGTGGGTTCGCGCCAGCGTTTCATTTCTGAAGCGACAGGAATGCGATCAATTCGCGCCCGCCGGTCACACCCGAAACACAGAAAAACATCGCTGCTCACATCACCGTCGCTCTGACGAAAAGGAAGAGACTCGTGCTCACAAGAAACCGCACCCGCGTCGTGACCTTTGCACTCTTACTGTTGCTGCTGCCTACCATGGAAAAACAATCCAGTGCAGATGAAGTCACCCCCACAAAGCCTGGGATCACCTACGCGGCACCCGACAACACACCGCTGTTGCTAGATCTCTATATGCCCAAAAGGCTGACGCAACCTGCTCCGCTAGTCGTATGGGTTCATGGCGGGGCATGGCGTTCCGGAACAAGATCACGTGTTCCCGTGACAAGGCTTCTCGATCACGGAATAGCGATCGCCAGCATTGATTACCGCCTCAGCGGTGATGCCGCATTTCCAGCACAGATCCACGACATCAACCTTGCCATTGACTATCTTCACCAGCATGCAGAAGAGCTTGAACTGGACCCCAAACGCACCGCCATCATGGGCTCATCTGCAGGAGGGCACTTGGCAGCGTTGGCAGGAGTGTCTCATGGTGTGCCAGAACTATCAGCACCAGAATCATCCGCCAGGGCAGCGAACACTAACAACTCCAAGCCAAAGTCGCCCCAGGTAAACGCCATTGTCTCGTTTTTCGGTGCATCGAACCTCGAAACAATCTTGCAGCAGTCGACACCCCATGGCCTGAGTGTCCGTGTTCCAGCGTTGCAATTGTTGCTTCGTAGCCAACCAGATCAAAACCGCAAAATCGCTCAACTGGCAAGCCCGGTCACCCACGTTGATGCAGATGACCCTCCCTTACTGTTGATTCATGGCGACCAAGATCCGCAAATGCCTATCAACCAGTCGCACGAACTGGAGGGTGCCTACCGGAAAGCTGGCGGCATCGTTCATTTTGATGTCGTTCACGGCGGCGGCCATGGTGGCCAAAAATTCTTCACCGACGCTCAAATCCAAAGGGTAGCCGAGTTTCTTCATGCATCATTCGAGTGATGACATCTCCTTTGACACTCACACCCCGGCAACTTCTGGCACACAGAACCAAATACCAGCAGAGCTGAAAGGGCGACCAAACTACCCTGAGAGCCCTCTCACAAGTCTATTTACACTGAGCGATGACCAAAGCTCCTGAGGATCAAAGCGTTACTGCAAAAACGATCTGAACAAAAAAAGGCCGACGCGATATCTCGCGTCGGCCTGCTGTGCACATGATCGACGGGCTTACTATCCCAGCCGATCTGATTTACCAGAGAGCGTTCTGGTGCTGAGGACTCAGTCGCGGTTACGCCCGCCGCCGCCATCTCGGCCACCGCCGCCGCCGCCATCTCGGCGACCGCCGCCGCCACGACCGCCGCGACCACCGCCACCACCGCCACCGCCGCCACCGCGTCGGCGACGTGGACGATCATCATCACGGTCACGATCGCCACCACGCTCACGATCTTCTCCGCCACCATCAGCTTCTGCAGCGGCAGCCATTGGATCTTCTTCGCCAAGCTCTTCCAAAGCACGGCGGCGACTCAGCTTCACGCGATCGTGCTCATCCACATCAATCACGAGTACTTTCATCGCATCTCCAACATTCACGACGTTGTCGATACTGCTGATGTAACCACTGCTGAGTTCGCTGATGTGGCACAATCCGTCACGCCCAGGAAGAATCTCGACAAATGCCCCGAACTCTTTGATACTACTGACAGTTCCGTCGTAGATTTTGCCAACCTGAACCGTTGCAGTGCAAGCTTCCACGGATCGGAGGGCATCTTCTGCTGCGTCCTTGCTGCTACTGGCAATCAAGACAGTTCCATCATCATCAACCTCGATGACAGCACCCGTCGTTTCCTGAATTCCACGGATATTCTTACCACCGGGACCAATCAAGGCACCGATCTTATCCGGTGCAATCTTCGTGCGAAGCAAGCGAGGTGCTGTCGCTGAGATCTCGCGGCGTGGCCGTGAAATCGTCGTCAGCATTTTACGCAAGATCTCGATGCGAGCCTCACGCGATTGCTTAAGTGTGGCACGAATGATGTCCTCATTGATACCCGTGACTTTCAGGTCCAACTGGATACCTGTAATCCCGTTCTGCGTACCGGCAATCTTAAAGTCCATATCACCGAAGTGATCTTCAGTGCCGAGAATATCGGTCAGCAAAACCCAATCGTCAGGGCTTTTACGCACCAAGCCGACGGAAATACCAGCGACAGGGTTGGTGATTGGAACACCAGAAGCCATCAACGCGAGTGTCGCACCACAAACGCTGGCCATGGAACTACTTCCATTGGACTCAAGAATATCGCTGATCACGCGGATGGTATAAGGAAAATCATCCGCGGCAGGCAGCACGGGAGCGACACTGCGTTCTGCAAGGCAACCGTGTCCGATTTCTCGACGACCTGGGCCTCGAATTGGACGGCACTCGCCAACCGAGAATGGCGGAAAGTTGTAGTCCAGCATGAATTTCTTGCTGTACTCGTCCATCAACCCGTCAACTCGCTGCTCATCGCGGGAAGTTCCCAGAGCAATGGTCACGAGCGACTGAGTTTCTCCACGCTGGAACAATGCTGAACCATGAACCCGTGGCAGAAGATCTGTTTCACAGTAGATCGAACGCAGGCTTTCATTATCGCGTCCATCGGGTCGCGTTCCGGCGTAAATCAAATCACGTACAACTTCTTCTTCAAGATCGTGCCAGACCGACTTGAAACGCTTTTCACATACAGCGTCATCAGCCTTCGGATCAGGAATCACATCCAACTTGGCTCGATCACGCAGCGAACGGACAGCGTCAGCGCGATCTTGTTTGCCAGATGTTTGCTGCGCGGCCTTGAAATCTTCGTAGTAGTTATCTGTCAGACGCTTGAGCAGACCATCATCTTCCGGCGCGACGAATTCCTTCTTGGTCGGATTGACCTTGGCGTAAAGCTCTTCCTGAAGATCAATGACGTCACGAATGACGGAATGTGCGAACTGAATCGCGGCCATCATCTCATCTTCGGGCATTTCCTGGGCAAAGCCCTCGATCATCGCCACTTGCTCGGTTGAGCCACTGACGATCATGTCCAACTCGCTCTCCTCAAGATCCGCGTTGGTCGGGAAAGCAACCAATTCGCCATCGACCTTGCCAACGCGAACACTGGCAATTGGCCCTTGGAAAGGCAGTTCACTGACGAGAAGGGCTGCGGCCGCACCGTTCATGGCGAGCACGTCGCCGTCATTCTGCAGGTCACTAGCGATCACAAACGCCTGCACCTGAACTTCATCACGGAACCCGTTCGGCCACAATGGGCGAATCGGTCGGTCCATGAGTCTCGAACTTAGAATTTCCTTGGTACTCGGACGTCCCTCACGCTTGAGGAATCCGCCGGGGAACTTACCAGCGGCGGCCAAACGTTCACGGTAGTCACACGTTAACGGAAAGAAATCGAGGCCCGGCCGCGGGTCACTCGATGCGGTAGCGACCAAAACAACGGTCTCACCATATTGGACTAACACACTTCCAGCAGCTTGCTTGGCAAGCTGTCCGGTTTCGAACGACAACGTTTGTTTGCCGATCTGCTTTTCAACACGAATTTTTTTTTCAGTCACTTTCAAACTTCCTTCAACCTACAAGACAACAAGAAACCTCGGCGATCAGGAACCCACCCACCGACTCTGTGATGAAACCATCACAACGGTAGCGGCAAGCCTGCCCATCCGGGTATTAAGGCAAGTGAGCAATCGAACGATTGCATTCGAGAGGCAACACAGTGGTTTAACACCAACTGTGGAGAGATAGACGCGAACCATCGATCAGCACGCGAGGCATCCGGCCTAGCCGTTTCACTGCGACAGAGAGGCAGAATTGCTGATTCGCCTGCAACAGGCGAGTTGGCTCTGCCATCTTCGCATGTCCGCGACTCGGACGGGCTACTTACGAATACCCAGTTTTCCGATGATATCGAGATATCTCTGAGGCTCTTCACCTCGCACATAATCAAGCAAACGTCGGCGACGGCTGACAAGACCCAGCAGGCCTCGTCGCGAAGCATAATCTTTGCGGTGCGTCCGCATATGCTCAGTCAACCCGTTAATCCGCTCCGTCAAGATGGCAATTTGCACCTCTGGGGAGCCGGTATCGGCTTCCGATTTACAGTTTTCGCCGATTACCTCGGTTTTTCGCTCTTTCGAGATCGTCATTCGTTTCTAGTCGTTTACGTCGTTCTTTTGCTCACAAGTTGGGCAGTAGTGTACCGGCGTGACATTCTCACGCAACGCCAAAAACCCCTTCCAGTGCAGAAAATTCACCCCAAAATTATTGACTTCCCTGTCCACCTCGGTTACCCAGTCCCCGACATCCCTAATATCTTTCGCATCCTGAGCGATGTCAGCACCTCAGCAGCCTGTTCGGTCGGTGTTCGATCATCTCCACCTCGAAGATGAATCTCCGGACTTTCAGGAGCTTCGTAGGGATCACTGATACCAGTGAAATGCTTGATTTCTCCCGCCCGAGCCTTCTTGTAAAGCCCCTTGGGATCTCGCTGCTCACAGACTTCCAACGGCGTATCCACAAAGACCTCAAGAAAATCGCCCTCATGACCTGATTTCTCAATGATTGCTCGAACTCGATCGCGATCACGACGATAGGGGCTGACAAAAGCCGTCAGCGTGATTAACCCAGCCGAGGCCATCAAAGCAGCCACCGATCCGACCCGACGGATATTCTCTTCTCGATCAACCTCGGCAAAACCCAACCCAAATCGTTCAGCGAATCTGCCCCCGTGCTCTTCGGCAAGAACGCTCGGCGGAGCACAAAGTCCGTGCCGAATGTTGTCTCCGTCCAACAACATCGTAGCGCACCCCAAAGCACCCAACTGACGATCCAACTCGTTCGCCACCGTGCTCTTGCCGCAACCGCTAAGGCCGGTGAACCAAACCACCACCCCCTTTTGCCCCAATCGTTGTTCGCGTTCGTCCCGAGTCACAGTCTGGTCATGCCAGACAATATCCGCTCGATCAGTCATTGAAAAATTTCCCTCTGTATCGATTTCCCTAGATACCACGATTTTTGGTTACAGCGGTCCCGGAGCCTGCTGCCCCAGTTGCCATCAGCTTGCAGGCCACGCTTCCATTGCTCGAAACTTGACCGCCACCTCAAACCCGCTCAGAAAATCGGTTTCGCTGACCTCAACCAAGCTCAGCCAAGTCAAAGAATGAGCCTGAACCGAATCAAATACACTAGCTGAGCATTTGCATGAATCAAACTCTAGAGCGGCAAAATAACGAATGAGCCTCAGACAGCAGCCTGTCACGGCCCGAACGCAATGCCCTTGCCCTATCCAGCTAACGCCAGCGGCACAAACGACCTAGAACTTATCCGGATAGATCACTAATTCGATCCTTCGGTTAGCGACACGTCCTGCCGGGGTCTCGTTGCTTTGCCGCGGATTATTTGAGCCTTGTGCGACGGTAAACAGCTGCTGCCCTGGCAACCCAGATCGACGAGTCAGAAAGTCAAGCACAGCCAAGGCCTGAGCCGATGTCAGTTGATGACTGGTGGCAACGCTGCCTCCGTAGATCTGGCCATTATCGGTATAACTCTCAATGCCGATCCGTTGCCTGGGAAATACCGCCCTTAATTGCGCGGCGATTGGATCCAACACTTGGGCTGCTTGAGCGTGAATCTGCGCGGTCCCAGGCTGGAAAACCTGATCAGCAGGGATCACAACACGGACGACGTCACGATCTTTTTCGACGGGAATGCCAGCCAAGTTCAAACGGGCCGCTTGCTTGGCCAAGTCGGTATTGGCTTGCAGCGTTGCGTTTCCGCGAAGCTGCGTGGATGCCTGGAATCCCTTGACCTGACTCTCAGCAGTGTCCCGGGCGATTCGGCTACTCTCAAGTTGTTGCGAAACCTCTGCCAATTGAGTGCGTAACAGGTCAGCTTCGTCTTTGTATACCTGAGATTTTTGCTCGGTTTGAGCCATTTGAATGTGCAACTGACGATTGTCATCATCCACCAACTGAGCTCGTCGCTGTAATTCAGAAATCTGAGCCTCTGCCGGATTCATCGCAATCGCGTTGGACGGTCGCTGCCATGCGGAACCACCCAAATATGGATTTTGCGTGCAACCAGATGCGATAATGGCCATGAATGCTGCGAACAATGGCAGCAAACAACAATGGCTCCGCACGGTTTTTCGCACAGCGTTTCGCACGGTTATTCGTAGATAATGCTTTGAGGAGTCCATTCCCAGCGTCCTTCCTAGTCAGCGCAGACTTTGCCGCAATTGTGATGGACGGTAAAGTCTCAAGCGGGTGACGACAAGATCAGTTCCGATCAGCACCCCAACACGCAATGAATTGCAAGCATTTTGTATGTCAGGCTCATGAATCACGCGGCCAAGCAACGCTGCCCCACAGATGCAGAGTGAGAGGTCAGATGCACTCCATTACCTCAACAAATCAGAGGCATTGCTCGCCAACACGTCTAACAACTGACTGGCGGCACGGGGCTCCCTGATACCCCGTTTGCTCTGTTTTCTTCACTGTGACGGCTTGCTTCAATGTAACGTCTTGGTTCACTGTCATTCCTTGGTTCACATACAGACCGCCCCGTCACCATCTCTCACCCTTGTTTTCCAAAAGGTACCTGCAGAATGTTAAGCGAACAAAAAGTTGGGGAACTTCGATCCGAATTTGCTGCTCTCCGCCGCCAAGTGGGAGACCAGACAGCTGCTTTTTTCGACGGTCCCGCCGGCACTCAAGTACCACGGTGTGTGACTCAAGCCATCACCGACTACCTCGAACAATGCAACGCGAACCATGATGGAGCTTTTGCGACTAGCATTGAGAGCGATCAGTGGGTCAATCAGGCCCATCAAGCTGCTGCTGATCTCGTGGGAACTTCAGATCGGGGCACCATCGCTTTTGGAGCCAACATGACGACACTGACCATGGCGCTCTCCCGCTCGCTTGCCCAAACATGGAACGCGGGCGACGAAATCGTACTTTCCCGCTTGGAACATGATGCAAACTTTTCACCATGGATCTTGGCCGCAAAAGATCGCGGCGTCGAAGTTCGATACGTCGACATCAACCCCGAGGACTGCACGCTAAAGCTTGATGAATATGCCGAGGCACTGAATGATCGCACGCGGCTAGTGGCAGTGGGCTGTGCATCCAACGCAGTGGGAACCATCAACCCGGTTCAGAAGATCTGCCAATGGGCTCGCGAATGCGGCGCGTTATCCTTCCTTGATGCAGTCCACTATGCTCCGCACGCTCTGATGGATGTTGAGGCTTGGGGATGCGACTTTCTGATGTGCAGCGCCTACAAATTTTTCGGTCCTCATGTCGGCATTCAGTATGGACGCCGCGAACTGCTGGAATCGCTACAACCCTACAAACTGCGTCCCTCTCCGAACAATCTGCCTGGACGGTGGATGACTGGCACGCAAAACCACGAATGCATCTGGGGAACACACGCGGCGATCGACTACATGGCATCCATCGGAGGTGACATGACGAGCGGTATGCCAAGACGCGACGCGCTACGAATGGCGTTCAAGAGCATCAAAACTTACGAAGAACAATTACTATTACGATTACTCGAAGGCCTGAAACAGCTCGACGGGATCAAAGTCTGGGGCATCACGGACCCAACACGAGTGCACGAGCGTTGCCCCACCATCTCGATCACCCACGAACGTTTCTCACCACGAATCGTGGCAGAGCGACTGGCCGAGCATGGTATTTTTGTCTGGGATGGAAATTACTACGCCTTGCCGCTGACCGAACGCTTGGGGGTAGAGCCCGAAGGCATGATCCGAATTGGGCTGGTTCATTACAACACGGCGTCCGAAGTCGATCGCTTGCTTGACCACCTGGGATCCCTCTGATACCCAAAGAGCCTCGTTTGCCGAAAATCCGAATTACGGGAATCATCTGGCAACGATTTGACTACTATGGAAGTAAAGACTGGCTGCATGGGCACTCCAAAACAGCCTCCCCCACCCCCCATCCGATCTTCACAGGACTGTACAAAACCTATGAAAAGGTTCATCCCCTTTCTGCTTTGTTCCTTTTTCGTCTTGAACTCAATGTCCATGACTGAGGCAGCTAACGGCTGTTTGGGAAAAAAACTTAGCTCCCTTCCGATTGTGAAACGAGCTTTTGGCCCTACACGAAACCAGCTGATTTCTCAGAATCAACGACTGAACGGAGAGATCAGTGCGCTCAATCAGAAGCTCGAAGAGATGCAACTGGCTTTGGAGGAGACAGCCGCACTAGCGGAACAGCAAGCCGCAGAGATGCAAGGCTTGAATCAATCGCTCGCCGCCGCCCGCAAAACAGGCGAAGACGCGAATGCAGCCTTAAAGGAAACCAGCAAAGCACTCGCAACCGCCACGGCAGGAAAGAAAAAAGCTGAAGCCAATGCCATCGCCGCGAAAAAAGCTGCAGCAACCCAACAAGCTGCTGCCAAGAAAGCAGCACAACAAGTCGCTTTGGAAGTCGTAAAACTGAAAGAAACCTTGGCGACATCCACAAAGGTATCGAAAGAAACCAAGCAGCAACTGGCCCAATCAGCTAAGGCTCTCAATGCCTCCCGCAAGGAACTGAAAGCTAGTCAAGACGAAGTTACATCCATGAAAAAAGCCGAAGAACAACGCAAAAAAGAAGAAGAGAAAAAGCGTTCAGAACAGAAGGCCATCGAAACACCAGCAGTGAAAGAAGAAACCCAAAAAGAACCTGAGTCACCAACTCCAAGCGAACCAGAAAACAGCGAACCAGAAGTTGCACCTGCAAAGGAAGATGATTCGCAAGCAGAAGACGACAAAGCTGCTGAGTGATCCTGACTCGGAATTACAGAGTAGCGAGCTCGTCGCCCAACACCCGATTTTTCGCTGATCGAAATGAATACCGAACGAGTCCGATGACATCAGTCATCGGACTCTTTTTTTGCGACATGAAACCGCCCCAAGCATTCCGATGCATCAACGATGCGTGAGAGAGCCATGCGGCAAATCAGAGTGCAGGACCAAATCCCACGGTTGCATAGGATTTCAACCATCAGCCCCTCAAGAACCACAAGCTAGGCTGCACCAAAACTGCTAGGAAGCATCACTGTTAGAATCACCCGACTCGATTGAATCTTCGCTTCGTGCTGCATCACCCAAATTGCTCGGGGCTGCATCACCCAAATTGCTCGGGGCTGCATCACCCAAATTGT
>Ga0315321_10000098_pt1 | contig 52004 bp, 38 predicted proteins | sample M180m21515metaG_FD_203464 | JGI IMG/M metagenome (GOLD analysis project Ga0315321, IMG submission 203464) | Ammonia-oxidizing marine archaeal communities from Monterey Bay, California, United States - M1 80m 21515 | ecosystem: Environmental > Aquatic > Marine > Intertidal zone | place: USA... | reverse complement strand
AAAAACCTCGCGGCCTCTTCCTCGATACTTTCACCATGGTTGACATAGTGCCTCATAGTCACGTCGTTGGTATGCCCGAGGAAGGCTCTGACGGCTTCTTTGCTTTGGGTTTCGGCATACACCATTGATCCCGCTGTATGTCGGGCAATGTCCGGGACCCAATCGTTTCTTATGACCTTCCCTTCTTTGTTCTTCACGATGAAGCCTGCCTGCTCACGTAGTTTGTCCCATTTCTTACGGTGCTTGGCCTTGCTTTCGATAATCGGACCTTTTCGCCTTTTGCATAGATCGAGCAATGCCTTGGCCGCCTCGGGAATGACGAGTGTTCTTCCAAGGAAACTTTTACCCGTCTGATCATCTGCGATGAAGAGTTTGCCAGTCTTGAGGTTAACGTTCTTCCAACTAATCAGTTCAACCTCGGATTCCGGTCGCAATCCCATGTATAGAATCAAGACGACGAAGCTGAGAAGATCCAATTCATTGTCCGTTTGGATCGCACTGAGCAGAAGGGGAATCCCCTCATTGACGTTGATTCAAAGGTGCCCATTGAGAGTCATGCCTTCCTTCGGGGCCGTTGGCACTCAATGATATGTTGGATTGAAGCGTTTGAGCGGAACTGGACGCGGCGGCATATTGTCAATGCGGCGTGCACTTAAAAAGTTTGACACAAAAGCAATAAAAGAGTGCACTATATGAATGAGATTATTGACTTACGCTCTTGCAATGATTGTTTATGTTGGTCTTCCAGGGGAGTCTTTCGGCTACATATACAGTGCCGGCGGGGAAGAAATCTCGTTGGTGGAGGAGTTGCCCGATACCAATGAACGGAATGACATTGATGCTTGCGTGCTTCACAAACAGTTTTGGATTCTTTGGGTTCCACTATGGAACTGGGATGCCCAGTACGTCTTGGGACGCGAAGGGTCCGATCAGTACTACGAAATAGAGGATGAAGATCTTTTGGCGAGACTGGAGGAGGATTATGGCGAAGCTGGCAGCGCGATTCCCTTTTGGGACAAGATCGGTGGGAAGTTACTTTTTCCCATTTTGATCCTTCTTTATTCTTTGAAGGGAAAATTCGGTTCGGACAAAAGCGAATAATAAATCGAGCCTTCGCCAAGGAGTCGGGGTGAATTCCGAGTCAGCGACAAAACCGGACGGGCCTAATTGACCGCTTGTTCGGGTTGAGCGCTTTTTGGTTTTTCCCAGAGCGTTGATTCTCCGTCCGGTTGGATGAGGATTTGTCCGGTGTTCTTGATAGTGATTTTGTACCTTTTCCCTTCCTCAAGCCTCATGCGCACGGCATCACCCTGACGGGCCGAGATCATGGAGTCAGGGCTCGGGCTTTCTTTTGCATCCCAAATTTCGGCCCAAAACAGTTCGGCATTATTGGTTAACCGGAACCAATCGCCAATCCACAGGTCACAGGCCTTGGTGACCTCCTTGTACGATTCGTAGCTCATGGGGTCGTCATCGGGACTTGAAAGAGGGTGTCCTTGCTCAGGGGGTTGTGAGCTGCCGAATATTCTCTTCCACAGGTACAGGGATTTGCCCCCTTTTTTTATCACTTCGTCATTGAAAACAACAACGGAGGCATCAAAGTAAGTCTCGTCTCCATAAGCCATTGCCTTTTCGCTTCGGATGACTTTTTCAGGATTGCCATCTTCCGTTTCGGAGAAGATCAGTTCAACATGTATTCCTCCCTTTTGGTTGTCGACTCTCCTGATCACGTCGACGTAAGCGATGGCCTGATCTCCGGTCAGGTTCGAGATTGCATTTTGCAAATCCTTGTTTTCGCGAAGAGCCTTTTCCAAATCCCACTCGAGAATTTGCTTGTCCCATTCCATGTAAAGGTATCCTCCGCAAGCCAGAACCAATACCAATAAAGCCGAGTAAAAAGGTCGCAGCAGACCTTTGGCCGTTGAGAGAAAGATAGAACCGAAACGCGAAATGACTGTTCTGGGAAAAGGGGGCGAGTTTTTACTCGATGAGCATTTCCTTGGCCGACTTGCCTTGCGGAATCATGGGCATGACGTGCTCGGAATAGGGAACGATGATCTCGAGCAGAAAGGGTTCGTCGGTCTCGAGCATTTCGCGGATTCCGTCACGCAATTCTTCACGTTTCGTGACCCGGCGGGCTTTGACGCCGAAACCTTCGCAAATTTTGACATAGTCCGGGTAGATCGCATCCAAGTTGTCCGGGCCGCCGAGGTTGTCCGGGTCGCAAAGGATGGTGTGACCGCGCACGCTTTCGTAAAATCGGTCTTCCCATTGCATGACCATACCAAGATGCTGGTTGTTCAATAGAAGGCACTTGGCGTTGATCTTTTCGATCTTGGCGGTCGCCAACTCTTGAACGTTCATCATGAAGGAACCATCCCCGTCGATATCGATGACTTCCTTGTCCGGGCGGGCTACCTTGACTCCGACGGCCGCAGGGTAACCGAAGCCCATTGTCCCGAGCCCGAGCGAAGAGACATAGGTGCGTGGTTCCTTGTATTTGTAGTACTGGGCGGCCCACATCTGATGCTGGCCGACTCCGGTCGTGATGATGGCTTCGCCCTTGGACTCCTCGTAGAGAGCCTCGATCGCTTCCTGACCAGTTACATGCTCGCCCTTGGTGTATTTGAAAGGATGTTCTTTTTTCCACCCGTCGATGGTTTCGAGCCAGCCGGAAAGCTCGGGTTTGTCGAAGCCTTTTTCCTTGATCAGTTCGCACAGCCTGCGGAGGGCGTACTTGATGTCGGTGCGGATGGGGAAATGGGCATGAACGTTCTTGTTGTGCTCGGATTTGTCGACATCGAAATGAATGACATAGGCTTCCTGGGCGTACTTGTCGACTTTGCCTGTGATCCGGTCGTCAAAGCGGGCCCCGGCACAAAGGAGGAGATCGCTTTCGCAAACCGCCCAGTTGCCGGCCACCGTTCCATGCATTCCGTACCAGTAGCAGGATTGCGGATGATCGGGGTCGAATACCCCCAGTCCCATCAAAGTATGGGTGACGGGCAGACCGGTAAGCTCGGCGAATTCTTTGAGTTCCTTGTGCGCATCGGCCGAAATGATTCCGCCCCCAGTATACAGGACGGGCTTCTTGGCCTTGGTGATGAGGTTGAGAACCTCGATGAGCTCGTCGTCCGTAGCCTTGGGGGTGTCGAGCTTGTAGCCGTCGATGTCATCGACCTCGGCAGGAAAGAAGGGTTCGAATACCTTAAGCTGGACATCCTTGGGGATGTCGATCACGACGGGACCGGGGCGGCCGGATTCGGCGAGATAAAAGGCTTCCTTGACCACCCGGGGGAGATCTTCGGCGGTCAGCACGAGGTAGCTGTGCTTGACGATGGGGAGAGTCATTCCGAAAAAATCGGTTTCCTGAAAAGCGCTCTTTCCAATGAATTGCTGGTAGACTTGGCCCGTGATGGCGATGAGCGGAATGCTGTCCATGTAGGCGTCGGCGATGCAGGTGACCAAGTTGGTTGCTCCGGGACCCGAAGTCGCCATGCACACTCCGGCTTTGCCGGTGGCACGGGCATAACCGTGAGCCATGAACCCTCCGCCTTGTTCCTGACGGGGCAGGATAGTCCGGATTTTCTCGGACTTGGTCAGGGACTGGTGCAATTCCATGGATGCTCCGCCCGGGTAGGCGAACACCACATCCACGCCCTCGCGCTCAAGGGCGTTGACGAGTACGTCTGCCCCTTTCATGGCGGGACCAAGCTCGCCTTTTGCTTCGGGATCGGGTTGGGTAATGGATTGCGGATTCATGATGTATTATGGGTTGAACCTATCAAAATGCCAAAAAACTCGTTATTTTTCAAGGGGAAAGGAGAGGGTGGTCTCTGCTGTGCTTGAGCTCCAAGCGGAACTTGACCAATTGGAGGTAGGCGTGTTTGGATCTTGTTATGATTCAAACTTTGGCCCGCTTGCTCTCGATTATTGCTTTGACGTCATGTCTTCCGGAAGGGCTTTCCGGGGCGACAGACTCCAACCTCGAGGGCAACTCAACCACCGAAGCTTTCGGACTAAGGGAAAACTTCGGTAATTCAGATGAGCATTCAAGACTTCGAATGGAAATCGATCGACTTGATCAGCCGATTTCCAATCTTAAGAAAGCAATCGAAACAAATCCTGCCGCAGGTCCTTTTTTACAGCACCAGATCGCCAAATATGAAAAAGAGCGGACCGTTCTTTTGAAGACTTTGGTTAACTCTGAAATTCAAACCTTTATCCGGACCGCAACTTTCTACACCGACTTGGTCTGGGTGGGTGAGAAAACGACCCTTTATCATTCGCCAAGGAAAGTCAGACCCTATTCAGGGTGGGTTCGCGCGGTCTATCGTACTGGCGACCCCGAACAAACTGAGGCAGTAATAAGAAAATTGAGCTACTACGAAAAGGGCAGACCTCAGACGACTTTCGTTTGGAAGCCAAGCGGAGAAAGGTGTTCGGAAACCACTCTGAGAAATGGAAACGGAGTCGAGAACCATTGGCACGCGAATGGAAGGAAAAGAGAACGCTCAAGCTATAGTGATGGCTTGGCAAACGGGGAATGCATGCTTTGGTATCCGAGCGGCAAACTGGAGGAAAGAGGAAACTACAAGGATGGAAGCCTTCACGGGTCGGTGTTGCATTACGACGAATCGGGCGAGATTCTTGGAAAAGCGACTTGGAAGGATGGTGAGCCAGTAAAAGGAACGGTCGTTAGATGGATGGGTCTGATGGGCAAGGCAAGGTATACTTACAAGAACGGCAAAAGGGATGGTGATTGGATTGCATGGGATTCCAAATGGCGAAAGCGGGCTGCTGGCTCGTTCGAAAAAGGAAATAGAAGTGGATTGTGGCTTGAATTTGACGAGAAGGGAAAAGAAATTTCAAGCCGGTCCTTCCCGAAGACCAAGCCCTGAAGGCCTAGATCAACCCCCGTAAATCCTCGACGCCGATCGAGAGGTTGGCGGCTTCCGATTCCTCGAAGACTTGTTCGAGCAGTTTGCGTTTGCCTTGCTGGAGTCCGAGCACCCGTTCTTCGACCGTGCCCGAGGTGATCAGTTTGTACACGGTGACTTGTTTGTCCTGGCCGATGCGGTGGGCCCGGTCACTAGCCTGGGCCTCGGCCGCGGGGTTCCACCAAGGATCGAAGTGCACGACGACGTCGGCGGCGGTCAAATTCAAACCGGTCCCCCCGGCTTTGAGGGAGATCAGGAAGACCGGGACAGAGTCGTCTTCCTGAAAGCGGTCGACTTGGGTCATGCGGTCTTTGGAAGATCCGTCGAGGTAGCAAAAGGGCACGGAGGCGGCTTCGAGTTCCGCTTTCAGAAGTTGAAGGACTTGTACGAACTGGGAAAAGACGAGCATGCGGTGGTTGCCCTCGAGGCAGGTGTATAGCAGTTCGCGAAAGGCGTTGAGTTTGGCCGATTGATCGGCGGGGAAGCTTTCTTGGAGCAGGCGGGGGTCGCAACAGGTCTGGCGCAGGCGGAGGAGTTGAGTGAGGGTCTTCATGCGCATCGCGCCTTCGCTCGCTCCGGTGTCGGCTAGCTTGTCTAGTTCAGTCTCGGCGGAGCGCCGGACTTCGTCGTAGCAGTCGGCTTGTTCTTCGGTCATGTCGAGGTAGAGGACTTGTTCGATCTTCTCCGGGAGTTCGGGGGCGACTTCCCTTTTGCTTCGGCGCAGGAGATAGGGTCCCGCTTCCTTGAGGATGCGTTGTTCGTGCCAAATGCGCTCGTCCCCGCGGGAGGTGGGAGGAAGCTCGGGGCGGGCTCCAGGAAGGAGGAATTCGAGCAGGGAGAGAAGGTCGGATATGCTGTTCTCGATCGGGGTGCCGGTGAGCAAAACACGTCCGTCCGAGGAGAGGGAGGACATGGCTTGGGCATTCTGGGTCTTGCGGTTCTTGAGGTGTTGGGCTTCGTCCCCGATTACGCAGAGGAAGGGAATCCGTTGGAAGAGCTCGAGGTCGCGCACGAGAGTTCCGTAGGAGGTAATGACGAGGGCGGGTTTGCCGAGGGCGGCCGATTCTTCGGCCCGGTCGGGTCCGTGGTGGACGAGGACGGACAGATCGGGGCAGAAGCGTTGGGCTTCCCGGCGCCAGTTCTCGAGCAGGGTGGCGGGGCATACCACGAGAGAGGTCTTGGAAAAGCCTTGTTCTTTGTGCAGGGCGGTCAGCAGGCCAAGGGCTTGGACGGTTTTCCCCAGTCCCATCTCGTCGGCGAGGATGCCTCCGAGTCCGTTGCGAAAGAGGTGAAGGAGCCAGGCCACGCCGGTCTTTTGGTAGGGCCGGAGTATGGAGTCGAGAGTTTCGTTGAGGCTTGGAGAGGGCAGGGCGGAGAGATCGCGCAGGGCTGTGCTCCGCTTTTTCCATTGGGCGGGGGGGTGGAAGCGGGGGTCGGCTTCGAGAAGGAAATCTTCCACGGAGGGTGCTTGGAATTTTTCCACCCGGTGGCTGGCCCGTGCGAGGAGGAGGGCATCCGGGTTGCCCGAGATGCGCCGCTGGAGCTCGGTGGCTTTCTCGAGTAGGTCGCGGGTGAGCAAATAGACTTTGTTGCCATGGCGGACGTGGTTCTGGCCGGTGGCGAGGGCATGTTCGAGTTCGTCGGGGGGGACGTCCCCGGCTTCGATGCGCACTTCGACGTCGGTTCCGTCCTCGTCCGCCTCGCTGGCGGAGGTCCGTAGTTCGGCCTGTTTGATGCCGGAGGTGAGTTGACGGAAGTTTTCGGTGAATTCGGCTTCGTGGTCGAGCTCGAGTTCTTTCTGGTGGGTGGCGAGAAAGTCGAGAACTTTGGAGGGGTCGCGCAGCCACCACCAGTGCCGGTGGTTGCGGTCGCGCAGAAAGTTCCATTCTCGCATCAGGCGCAGGACTTCCTTGTAGCCGGGGTGTTCGGCTGAGGGTAGGATGATGCGCAGGTATTCGGTCGAACCTTCGACTTCGATGGGGGGGCCGTCGTACTCGGGTTCGTTAAAAACGGGTTCGGGTTCGTCTTCCGGTTCGTCCCTGATTTCGCGAACCGGGCGGGGGCGCTCGGTTTCGGGCAGGGGGATGAAGTCGCTCACTCCGAGGAGCTCGCCGTTCGCCCATTCGATTGCTCGGTCGGGGTCGTTGGCCGGGTAAAAGCAGGGAACTTCGTGGAGCAGTTTGAGAAGTTCCCCAGCTTGGGTGAGGTCGAGCTGAATGAAGGAGGAAATGGTTCCGCCACACCATTGGGATAGGGCAAAGAGGGAGGATCGTTCGGAATCGGAGAGATCGCCGAAGGCCGCGTGATCGGCTTTCTCGGGGGGGATGCGTTCGCCCCCTTCGTCTTCGAGCTCAATCTTGGCCGGAATGGCGTTTCTCTGGACGCACCCGGCTAGGGTGGGGGGCAAGAGAATGCGTAGCCTCACGGGTCGGAATCTTAGGAAAAGGAGATTGAGCCAATGGCCTCGCCCAGGTCTTTTCCGGCAGGGGCTCCGCCCATTGCGAAGTCGGGCTTTCCTCCGCCTTTCCCGCCAAGTTTTCCGGCGAGTTCACCGAGGTATTTGCCGGCTTGGTGTCCGCCTTCCACGGCTTCGTCCGAACAGATGCAAACCATTGCACATTTTCCGTTGGCTTCGCTGGCCAGCAATACCACGGAGGGGGCCGCCCGTTTGTTGACTTGGGCGGCGAGGGAACGGAGATCGTTGGGGGAAAGGTCGGGCACGACGGCCTTGATGAGGTGCAGGTCGCCTGCTTGTTCGGCATCTTCGATCAGTTTATCGGCCAATCCCGCTTGTCCTTTTTGCTCGAAGGCTTTCAGCTTCTTGTCGAGTTCCTTGGTCTTGGCTTGCATCTGAGTGATGCGATCGGTCAGTTCGTCGGGCTTGCAGGCAAGTTGACGGGTCAACTCATTGACTCGGGCGATCCGCTCGTCGGCCCATTGGTAGGCGGAGAGGCCGGCTACGGCTTCGATTCGGCGGGTGCCTGCGGCAATGGCGGATTCGCTGATGATCCGCAGGGAGCCGATTTCCCCGGCCGAGGAGACATGAGTGCCTCCGCAAAGTTCTTTGCTCCAACCCCCGAGGTCGACGACCCGGACGGTTTCGCCGTATTTGTCCCCGAAGAAGGCTATTACGTCGTCGGGTTTTTCGGAAAAAGGGGTTTCGTACGATTCAAGGGGATCGTTGAGGAGGAGTTTTTCGTTGGATATGTGCTCGATTTCGGCAAGTTGCTCGGGTTTGACCCCTTCGAAATGGGAAAAGTCAAAGCGTAAACGGTCGGGTTCGACGAGCGAGCCGGCTTGGCGGATGTGATCGCCCAGAATCTCACGCAGGGCCCAGTGAAGTATGTGGGTTGCGGTATGGTGGCGCTGAATGGCTTTTCTTCTCTCGAGGTCGATGTTGAGTATGGCTTGCTGACCGGCGAAATCGATCCCTTCTGGTTTGGATTTGAGCTGATGCAAAAAACGCCCGGACGAATCCTTGAGCACGTTCTCGATGACGAGGGTTTGGTCGGCTAAGAAGACAGAGCCGGAGTCTCCAGTTTGACCGCCCATCTCAGCATAGAAAGGAGTTTTGTCGAGAACAAGGAAGGCGTTTTCGTCCTGTTCGACCAGATCAATGCAGGAGGCGGTGAAGGCTTGCAGGTTGGCGGGGTCGTAACCGACGAAGGCGGTCGCATCGGCCCCGTCGGAATCTTCGCTGACCAGGATGTCGACCGATTTGTGGGCTTCGCGGGCTCGTTGGCGTTGCTTTTCCATTTCGGTCCCGAATGCGTCCCCGTCGACGGTGAGGCCTCGCTCGCGGGCCATCAATTCGGTGAGGTCGAGCGGAAAGCCGTAGGTGTCGTAAAGTTTGAAGGCAAATTCGCCCGAGAGGACATCTCCTTCTTTCAGCACATCGGCCTCGCGGGCGAAGAGTTCAATACCGCGGTCGAGGGTTTTGTTGAAGGATTCCTCCTCGGAGCGGAGGGTTTTCTCGATGAGTTCGGCCCGTTCACCAAGTTCGGGAAAGGTGTCCTTCATCTGTTCGATCAGGGAGGGTGCGAGTCGGTGAAAGAAGGGTTCGGAAAAGCCGAGGGTTCGCCCGTAGCGTATGCCCCGTCGCAATATCCGGCGCAAGACATAGTTGCGGTCGCTGTTGCCAGGCAGGATGCCGTCCGCAATGGAGAAGCAAAGGGCCCGCAGGTGATCCCCGATGACCCGGAAGGCCACATCGATTTCCTCCTGCTCGTTAGCCGGTTTCCCGTCTTCGGGAAGGGTGGAGGCATAGGTTTTTCCGGAAAGTTCCTCCAGCTTGGAAAAGATGGGGGAAAAGACGTCGGTATCGTAATTGGATACGGGTTTTGAGAAATCGCTGAAGCCGTCGGTCGATTGCACGACTGCGGCGACCCGCTCGAAGCCCATCCCGGTATCGATGTGCTTGGCGGAGAGGGGGGTGAAATTGCCGTCCCTGTCGGCGTTGAACTGGATGAAGACGAGGTTCCATATCTCGATGCAATGGTGCGAGTCTGCGTTGACGAGCTTGCCCGCGCTTTTACCGTCAGGGGTAAGGTCGATGTGGAGTTCGCTGCAGGGTCCGCAGGGGCCCGTTTCGCCCATCATCCAAAAATTGTCCTTCTTGTTGCCCATGACGATGTGAACAGCGGGGTCGAGTCCCGCTTTCTCGAAGATGCCCGACCAGATGGCATGGGCTTCCTCGTCGAATTTCGCGGGGTCGCCTTCCGCGGGTTGGTATACGGTCGCGTAGAGGCGTTCGGGGGGGAATTTCCAAATGTCCACGAGCACTTCCCATCCCCATTCGATGGCTTCCTTCTTGAAATAGTCTCCGAAGGACCAGTTGCCGAGCATTTCGAAGAAGGTATGGTGGTAGGTGTCGAAACCGACGTCTTCGAGGTCGTTGTGCTTGCCCCCGGCCCGAATGCATTTCTGGGTGTCCGCGGCCCGGGAGTAGGGGGCTTGTTGATCGCCGAGGAAGTAGGGGACGAATTGGTTCATCCCCGCGTTTGTGAAGAGAAGATTGGGGGATTCGGGGAGGAGCGATGCCGAGTTTACGACCTGATGCTCTTTCGATTGGAAGAAATCAAGAAAGGATTGACGGATTTCCCGGGCCTTCATGCAAACGTTCCCTTAGGTCAGGCGTTCGAGGATGGCTTGTCCCATCTCGCCGGTTCCCACCGATTCGCCTCCTTGGGCGAGATCGCCCGTGCGGAAGCCTGCTCGGATGGTTTCCTTGACCGCTTGTTCGATGGAAGCGGCGGCTTCTTCGAGTCCGAAGCTGTATCGGAGCATGAGGGCGGCACTGAGAACCTGGGCACAGGGGTTGGCCAAGCCTTTCCCCGCAATATCGGGTGCAGTTCCGCCGGCCGGTTCGTAAAGTCCGAAAGGAAGGTCCACGGAGTTCTTTCCGGTTCCCAAGCTGGCCGAGGCGAGCATGCCGAGTGATCCGCAGATCACGGCGAGCTCGTCGGACAGGATGTCTCCGAACATGTTCTCGGTAACCAAAACATCGAATTGATTGGGGTCGCGGACCAATTGCATGGCCGCGTTGTCCACGTACATGTGGGAGAGTTCGATCGAATCGTCGAGTTCGCGGACCCGTTCGGTCACGACTTGTCTCCAAAGAACGGAGGTCTCGAGGACATTCGCCTTGTCGACCGAGCAAATCTTGCCTCCACGAAGGCTGGCGGCCCGGACCGCGATCTCGATAATCCGCTCGATTTCACCGCTCCGGTAAACCATGGTGTCGATGGCTTCGCGTTCACCGTTTTCGAGAGTCTCGGTACGCTTGGGTTGGCCGAAATAGACTCCGCCGGTAAGTTCGCGAACACAAAGAACGTCGATCCCGTTGGCCACGGTCTGGGGGCGGAGAGGGGAGAGGTCTGCCAATTCAGGGTAGAGGTTGCCCGGTCGGAGGTTGGCAAAGAGCTCGAATGCCTTGCGGATGGGCAAAAGGGCGGCTCGTTCGGGCTGTTCTTTGGGCGGAAGGTTTTCCCATTTCGGACCGCCGACCGAGCCGAAAAGGATGGCGTCGGCTTGTTCGCAGGCGGCCAAGGTCGAGGAAGGCAAGGCTTCCCCGTGGTTGTCGATTCCGATTCCACCGACATCATGGGTCGTGCTCTGCGTGCAAAAGTCATGCTTCGAGCCAAGGGCGTTGAGGACTTCCAGGGCGACCTCCATGACCTCCGGGCCAATGCCGTCACCTGGTAAGGTTGTGAAACGTAAGGTTTTCATAACGAGAGAGCATCCATAAGGGATCGAGCCCAGTCTGCAACGATGAAAAAACACGGCGTTCGATGATCACACGAATTCATTGACATTTTGCTCGGTTACAATATAAGTAATTACCTTCAAATACAGTCTTATCCGAAAAGGAGCGGGCATTGCTCGCTTTTTTTTTTCCTATTTTCCAAAACCATACAAAAAAGCCACAGTCATGAGTAGCGAAATTCTCGCAGTTCTTGAATACATGGAGAAAGAAAAGGGCATCAGCCGAGAGGACATGATCGCCACGATTGAGGGTGCCGTCAAAGCGGCAGCCGAAAGAGCGATCAATTCCTCGGGAGACATTCGGGTCGAAATCAGCCCGAAGACGGGTGCCATGGAAGCTTGGACCCAATTGGAAGTGGTGGAATCAGTTTCCGACACCTCCCGGGAAATTCATGTGGACAAGGCCCGTCTTTACGCTGAAAGTCCGCAAGTCGGAGATGTGGTGGAGCGACCGATGGACCCTTCTTATCTTGGCAGGATCGCTGCCAAGACCGCCGAGCAGGCGATCAAGCAAAGGCTCCGTCAGTTCGAGAAGGAACACATTTACGATGAATTCCGCGATCAAGTGGGGAACTTGGTTACGGGAATCGTTCGACGCAAGGAGAGAGGAGATCTCATTGTGGAGGTTGGCAAAGCCGAGGCTTTGCTTCCTTGGCGCGAACGTGTGCCAGGCGAGGATTGGGTGCCGGGTGAGCGTATCCGGTGTCTGCTGACAAAGCTCGAGCAGCATGGTCGTGGTCCCGAGTTGATTCTCAGTCGTTCGAGTTTGAATTTTGTCCGCAAGCTTTTTGAAATGGAAGTTGCGGAAATTGCGGACGGAACCGTCTCCTTGGCGGCCATGGCTCGTGAACCCGGTTACCGCACGAAGGTCTGCGTGAAGAGTTCCGATTCGAAGGTTGATCCCGTTGGCGCTTGCGTCGGAGCTCGTGGAGCCCGGGTCAAGAGCATTGTTCGCGAAATGAACGGAGAGAAAGTCGATATCGTTCGTTGGTTCGAGGATCCCGTGGAACAACTTGCCGAGGCCCTCAAGCCTGCGGTTCCGCAAAACATAAGTCTCGATCGTGACAAGAGAAGGATGTATTTCGAAGTGGTTGAAGACGACCTGTCAGTTGCCATAGGCCGAAAGGGCATCAATGCTCGGTTGACTTCCCGCTTGCTTGGCTGGAAGCTTGATATCGGGAAAGTCGTGGTGAAGGAAGTTGGCTTTGATGAGCGCAAAACCAAGGCTGCCGAGGCATTGACTTCCGTCGGGATCGAGTTCGAGGTTGCCGACCGTTTGGTGGCTTTCGGCTTGGTCAGCCCGGAAGCCTTCGAGGGAGTTACGGCAGAAGATTTGGTCGGCTTGGGCTTTGACGAGCCAGTCGCGCAAGACATACTGTCAAAGGTTTCCGTCGGTTCGGAGGATGAAAACGCGGATGAGGACGCATCGACCGAAGAGCAGGAGGTTTAAACTTAACCACTGTTAATTCAGCTTTCATTTTATGAGTGTTCGTGTTCACGCAATCGCCAAGGAGGTCAACAAAACCAGTAAGGAAATCGTTGAGATTCTCAAGGGGCGAGGATACGATATCAAGAGTGCATCTTCCACTTTGGATAACATTACCGCTCAGTCGCTCATCGAAGAGTTCAGTACAAGCGAAGAGGAAGCTCAGCCTGCCGGAGAAGTAGTCGGAGAGCAACCCGAGGCGAGCGTTCAGGAAAAAACAGAAGAGTCCCCACCTGCTTCAAAGGGTCGAAAGATTTCCATAGTCAAGAGTAAGGAAGACTTGGAAAAGGAAAGAGTCGAAAAGGAAGAGGCAGAGCAACGGGAAGCGGCCAAAGCCGTCTCGGAAGAGGAAGCCGAAGGTAATCCCAGTTCAATGGATCCGGCACCACCTTCCTCTTCTCCATCTGTTCCGCCGCCCCCACCTTCCAAGATGGCATCGGCTCCACCACCACCCGCTTCTGCGGGCAAATCGGCGATTCCTGCACCACCTGCGTCCCGATCGAAAGGAGATGCGGAAGAAAGCGGCGTGGTGGAGGGAAACCTGATCATTATCAAGCCACCCATCGTTGTTCGCGATTTCGCCGGTTTTATCGGACTCAAGCCCTTTCAATTGATTTCCGAACTTATGGAAATGGGCATCTTTGCCTCGATGAACCAATCGATCGAGGAGGACGTGGCCAGGAACATTGCCTCGACAAAGGGGTTTGAGCTTGAAATTAAGCACAGAGGGGAAAAGACGGAAGCCGTTGAAAAGAAAGTAAAGGTCGAGATTGATGAAAACGACGAGAAGTTTCTTAAGCCACGCCCTCCCGTTGTTTGTATTCTTGGTCACGTGGATCATGGCAAGACGACCTTGCTTGACACGATCCGCAAGGCAAATGTGGTGGCTGGGGAAGCCGGTGGTATCACCCAACATGTGGGAGCCTACCAAATCGATCACGGTGACCAAAAAATCACCTTTATCGATACTCCGGGTCACGCCGCCTTTTCCAAAATCAGAGAAAGAGGAGCGAATCTTACCGATGTTTCCGTTTTGGTTGTGGCGGCGGATGATGGTTTCATGCCCCAAACGGATGAAGCCTTGAAATTCGCCCAACGGGCCCAAGGCTCTTTGCTTGTCGCCATTAACAAAATGGATGTCAAGGGTGCCGATGCGGAAAGAGTGAAAACTCAAATGCAGGAACGCTCGATCGCTCCCGAGGACTGGGGCGGGGAGATTGTAACGGTTCCGGTTTCCGCCCTCAAGGGTGATAATGTGGACGATTTGCTCGACATGATTTTGCTTCAAGCCGAGGTGATGGAATTGAAGGCCAACCCCGATGCCGCTTCGGAGGGGGTTGTGGTAGAAGCCCGCCAAGAAGTCGGTCGGGGAGCCACGGCCGTTGTGATCGTTCAAAAAGGAACTTTGAAAATAGGTGATTCCATTTACTGCGGGTCGGTTTATTGCAAAGTCAAGGCGATGATCGACGATCAGGGGAATCAGGTTAAATCGGCGCCGCCGTCGACACCCGTAAATATTCTCGGTTGGTCCGGAGTGCCTGAGGCAGGGGCCATTTTCAAGAGAGCCAAGAACGAGCGGGCGGCCCGAAAGGATGCCGAAGAATTTCAACTGACCGAAAAACAAGTGGTGGCTTTGCCCACCGAGGAAACAGAGGAAGCAGTTTCCGGAGTCGATGCCCTTTTTGCCGCAATATCCAAGAGCAAGAAAACCGCTTACCGGGTCATCCTTAAGGCTGATGTGCGGGGTTCGCTGGAGGCTTTGGAGGAATCACTTGGCCTAATCGAGAGCGAGAAGGTTCTCCTTGAGGTTCTTCAGGGTGACATAGGTCAGGTCACGAAAAACGACATAAAGATGGCCAACACCTCGGAAGCGGACGTGATTGGTTTTAATGTCAAGTTGGAGAATGGTGTCATAGGTGAGGCCAAACATCTGGGCGTCCGTGTTTTCCAAAACAACATCATTTACGAAATAATCGATTTGGTCAGGGACAATATGGCCGACATGCTTGAACCTGAGTTGGTCGAGAAAAAGACCGGACGGGCTGAGATCAGACAAGTTTTCAAGGTTAGCAAGGGTCGCACAGTTGCAGGTTCCATGGTGATGGAGGGTTCTATCGTAAGGAACAAGGGGGCTCGATTGATTCGCAATGGCGAGGTTTTGGCGGAGGGCAAAATCGATACGCTCAAGCGCTTCAAGGATGACGTTACGGAGGTGAAGGCTGGTTTTGAGTGCGGTATTCGTCTCGATTCCTTTGATCGCTACGAAGAAGGCGACATTCTGGAAACTTTCGAAGTGGAAAAAATCCGTTCCTCCCTTTAGATGCAGAGCAAATGAGCCTGAGGCTTGCTCGAGTAAACGAACTGATAAAGCGGGAAATCGGCAACTACCTGCGGACCCGCTACCGTTCGGAAAGCGTTTGTTGGACGATCACTTCAGTTGACGTTGCTGCCGATCTGCGGAATGCAACCGTTGCCTATTCGGTACTTGGAGATGAAATTAAAAGCCGGGAAGCGCAACTTTTCTTTCGTAAGCATGCAGGAGAAATTCGAAAGGAAGTAAGCACCTATGTTATACTCAAGTATTCGCCAAAGCTTCAATTCGTCAGAGATTACGGAATCGAGCGGGGCAACCGGGTAATGGAAATCCTGGACGAGCTTGAGGAGCAGGACGATCCGAATAAGACAGAAGAGACATAGGGTGTGACACAAGTGTGGCATCCTGTCTCGGTTTTGGGTGTCTCTTCGGGTTGAGGACGAATCTATTGTTTCGTAAGTATATCAACTTTAAGTTCTTGCGGGATTTGTCGCAAGAGGCGCGAGAGTTGCATGACACATTGCGTGAGTAAAATAATTGGTATCGATCTTGGCACGAGCAATTCGTGTGTGGCAATCATGGAAGCGGGCGAACCTAAGGTTATTCCCAATTCCGAAGGTTTTCGAACGACCCCTTCCATTGTTGCGTTCGGCAAAAACGGGGAAAGGTTGGTCGGTCAGGCTGCCAAGAGGCAAGCCGTTACGAATCCGGCCAACACGATTTTTTCGGCGAAGCGTCTAATTGGGAGAAAGTTTTCTGAGATAAAGGACGAAGTTGGAACTCTTCCCTTCAAGGTAGTCGAAGGCAAGAACGGGGCCGCCACAATCGAGTGCGAGATTGATGGTGAAGCCGAAACCTTTATGCCCGAGCAGATCTCCTCCATGATCTTGGGCAAACTCAAGTCGGATGCCGAAGCCTATTTGGGAGAACCTGTCACCAAGGCCGTCATCACCGTACCTGCCTATTTCAATGACGACCAAAGAAGGGCGACCAAGGATGCGGGAGCCATTGCCGGATTGGAAGTCGAACGAATCATCAACGAACCAACAGCTGCTTCCTTGGCCTACGGTCTAGATAAAAAAGGAGAGGAAACAATAGCCGTTTATGACCTCGGAGGAGGTACCTTCGATATCAGTATACTGGAGATTGCAGAGGGTGTCTTTGAGGTAAAGGCCACGAACGGCGATACCCAACTGGGAGGGGATAACTGGGATCAGAAAATCATCGATTGGCTGATTGCCGAATTCAAGTCCGAGCAAGGGATTGATCTTTCGGGTGATGCCATGGCCATGCAACGGCTCAAGGAAGAGGCTGAAAAAGCCAAGATGTCCCTGTCGTCTTCTCAGTCCACTGAAATCAATTTACCTTTCATCACGGCCGATTCGTCAGGGCCGAAGCACCTTAACGTGACTTTGTCCCGGTCCAAGCTTGAGCAGATCTGTGATGATCTTTACGCTCGTACCAAGGCCCCCTTTGAGGCGTGCCTCAAGGATTCTGGTCTTAGTCTCGGGGATGTGGGCAACTTGGTTTTGGTTGGCGGTATGACCCGAAGTCCCAAGATACTCGAACTAGCCAAGGAGCTTGGTGGGAAAGATCCGCATCAAGGGGTCAACCCGGATGAAGTTGTGGCCATCGGAGCCGCTGTTCAAGGTGCCGTTTTACAGGGAGACGTAAACGATGTTCTTCTCCTTGATGTCACTCCCCTTACTTTGGGAATCGAAACGGCGGGTGGGGTTTCCACTGCCATGATTGAGCGAAACACGACTATTCCGACAAAGAAATCTCAAGTCTACTCAACGGCAGCCGATAATCAGCCTGCCGTTGACATCGTTGTGTTGCAAGGGGAGCGCTCCATGTCTCAAGATAACAAAATTTTGGGCACCTTCAAACTAGACGGCATCGCTCCTGCTCCTCGAGGAACGCCCCAGATTGAGGTAACTTTTGACATAGATGCAAATGGAATCCTTAATGTAACGGCCAAGGATCAAGGTACGGGCAAGGATCAGAAGATTACCATTTCAGGCTCCTCCAGCATGGACGAAGAAGAAGTCGATCGACTTCGCAAGGAAGCGGAGAAATTCGCGGAGCAAGACAAGGAAAAGAAGGAGCAAGTCCAAGTCCGAAACGAATTGGACTCGATGGTTTACCAGTGTGAAAAGCAACTTGACGAGTTGGGCGACAAAGCCCCCGCCGATCTAAAGAGCAAGGTGAATGATCTTCTTTCGGACACCAAGAAAATTTTGGAGAATCCCGATGCCAGCCTGAGTGAGCTCAAGTCAGCCAAGGACTCCTTGCAGAAAAGTTTTGAGGACTTGGGGCAGGAAGCCTACAAGCAAGATCCCTCTGCAGCCGGTTCCACACCCGATCCCAGCACCCAGTCCGAGGGTTCCGCCGATTCCCAATCCGACAAGAAGAAGGACGATGATATTGTCGATGCGGATTTCGAGGTGGTGGACGACGAAAAAGAGAAGGGCTGAATTTGTTTTTTCGATCCCTCGACGTGAAGGCGTGAGGGGTTTCAAACCTCAATATATAAACTAACCCAAAACAAAAGGAATATGAGCAAACCAAAAATAACACCGTTGGGAGATCGCGTCCTGGTCAAGTACGTCGATGACGACGAGCAAGTAAAGGGCGGGATTATCATCCCGGACTCTGCAAAAGAAAAGCCTCAAGAAGCTGAAATAGTGGCTCTTGGAACTGGAAAGAAAGACGAAGACGGCAATGCCGTGGGCTTTCAAGTCAAAAAAGGAGATCGAGTGCTGATCAGCAAATACGGTGGTACCGAGGTCAAGATCGACGATGTTGAATATCAACTCGTTCGTGAAGACGATATCCTCGGAATCGTTGGATAAGGCTTTTCACTTACAATTCATAAACAACTAAGAAATTATAGAAATGGCTAAGCAAATATTATTCGACGAACCAGCTCGCAAAAAAGCCCTCAAAGGCGTAACGACACTTGCCGATGCAGTGAGCGTAACGCTCGGACCCAAGGGTAGGAACGTGCTGATTGACAAGAAATTCGGTTCACCTACCGTAACCAAGGACGGCGTGACCGTTGCAAAGGAGATCGAACTTCAGGACCCCTACGAAAACATGGGTGCCCAAATGGTTCGGGAAGTAGCGTCCAAGACTTCGGACTTGGCTGGTGACGGCACCACTACTGCGACCGTTTTGGCCGCTTCCGTCTATCGCGAAGGGCTCAAGAACGTTGCCGCAGGTGCCAATCCGGTATACTTGAAGCGCGGGATCGACAAGGCCGTTGAGGCTGGTGTCGGCAAGTTGCTCCGTGACAGCAAGAAGGTTTCCGACCGTGAGGAAGTTCGTCAGGTCGCAACCGTCTCCGCCAACTGGGACGACGAAATCGGTGAAATTATTGCTGATGCGATGGACAAGGTCGGCAAGGACGGAACCATTACCGTTGAAGAAGCCAAGAGCATTGAAACTACCTTGGATGTCGTTGAAGGCATGCAGTTTGACAAGGGCTATCTGAGTCCTTACTTCTGCACCAACAACGACACGATGGAAGCGGTTCTCGAAGATTGCTACATCTTGATTAACGAGAAGAAAATAACCGCATTGAACGACTTGCTTCCTGTTTTGCAATTGGTTTCCAAGCAAGGGAAGTCCCTGCTTATCATTGCGGAGGATGTTGAAGGCGAAGCCCTTGCGGCACTCGTTGTGAATAAGCTTCGCGGGACCTTGAACGCTTGTGCAGTCAAAGCTCCTGGCTTTGGAGATCGTCGCAAGGAAATGCTCCGTGACATCGCTATCCTTACCGGCGGGCAATGCATCACCGAAGATCTTGGAATCAAGTTGGAAAATATTCAACTTTCCGATCTCGGCAGTGCCAAGCGCATATCGGTTGACAAGGAAAACACCGTTATTGTCGAAGGTTCGGGCAAGGCTTCCGATATCCAAGGCCGCGTTAAGCAAATCCGTCGTCAAATCGAAGAAACCACTTCCGACTATGATCGCGAAAAATTGCAAGAACGCTTGGCCAAGTTGGCCGGTGGTGTTGCCGTGATCAACGTTGGCGCCGCAACTGAGCCTGAAATGAAGGAAAAGAAGGCCCGCGTCGAAGATGCCTTGCATGCCACCCGTGCTGCCGTCGAGGAAGGGATTGTTCCCGGAGGAGGCGTTGCTTTGCTTAGAGCTGCAAATGCCATTGAGAAGTCGGCCAACAACTTGGAAGGTGACGAAGCGATCGGAGCCGCCATCGTGCGTCGCGCGATCGAATCGCCCCTGCGCAAGCTTTGCGATAATGCCGGGGTCGAAGGTTCCTTGGTTGTTCAGCAAGTTCTCAAGTCCAAGGGGTCCATGGGTTACAACGTGGCGACCGACAAGCACGAGGACCTGATTAAGGCTGGTGTAGTAGATCCGACGAAGGTTACCCGCACCGCCTTGCAAAACGCAGGTTCCGTTGCCGGTCTTCTTTTGACCACGGATTGCATGATCACCGATATTCCGGAGGCAGAAAAACCCGCCGCCGGCGGACATGATCACGATCATGGCATGATGTAAGGTTTTTTCCTTACTCTTTTTTGAAAAGGCGCTTCCAATCGGAGGCGCCTTTTCTTTTGTGTAGAAAAAGGCAACCCTGCCTAAGGTAAAGTAAGCAACGTTGGTTTTTTCGGTCGATCTTTCTCATTTGTCTTTTCAATAATAAGTGCATGAGAAAAATGGTTATCCTCTTGTTTTTACTCGCTTCCTTCTCCTTCCTGCTGGCCAAGGATTGGAATCAATTCCGTGGTCCTACGGGACAGGGACATGCAGAATGGAATGATTTGCCTCTCAAGTGGAATCGCAAGGACTCGGTGGACTGGAAAACCGAGTTGCCGGGAAAGGCATGGTCTTCGCCGGTCATGGTCGAGTCTTCCTTGGTTTTAACTAATGCGATCGAAGCGGAAGGGGGACTTGCCTTGGAAGTTCTTGCTCTCGACTCCGTCACCGGAAGGAAGGAGTGGAGCGTGACCTTGTTCGAGCATGACGATTCTCCCCGCATACACAAAAAGAACAGTCATGCTAGCCCTACTCCGTTCTATGATGGCGACCGGCTTTTCGTTCATTTCGGGAACTTGGGCACTGCCTGTCTGTCCACTGGTGGCAAGGTAATCTGGAAGAAAAGTTTTCCCTACAGCCCCGTCCACGGCAGCGGATCTTCGCCTGTTGTCCATGGCGATCTGTTGCTTTTCAGTGCCGACGGAGCAAAGAATCCTGGCCTTTACGCCCTGGACAAGAAAACGGGTGAAATCAAATGGAAGGCCAACCGCGAAAGCGAGGCCAAGAGGAAATTTTCCTTCTGCACCCCTTTGGTCATTTCGTGCAATGGAAAGTACCAGATAATCAGCCCTGCCAGTGATTATGTTTTTTCTTACGACCTGAAAGGCAACCAACTGTGGAAATCTCATTACCCCGGCGGGTATTCGGTTGTGCCCCGTCCCATTTTCGGGGATGAAATGATATACGTCAGCAGTGGGTATGACAGACCGACTCTTTATGCGGTCAAGGTTGATGGGAAAGGGGATGTTACGAAAACCCATGTCGTATGGAAAACAAGCAAGGCCGCCCCCCACAATTCGTCTCCCGTCTTGGTTCGGGACACCGATGGTAGCGAACTTTTCTTCATGGCGGCGGACAGTGGAGTGGTCAGTTGTCTGGATGCCAAAAGCGGGGAGTCAAAGTGGATGGAGCGGGTGGCGGGGAGTTGCTCGGCTTCCCTGTTGCATGCAGGCGGACGAATTTATCTGACGGACGAATCGGGCAAGACCTTTGTTTTTAAGGCCGGAATACCCTTTAAGCTACTTGCGGAAAATGATTTGGAGGAGAGAACCCTGGCAACTCCAATCGCAGTTCCGGGAGGTCTTGTCATCAGAACCGAAAATGCGGTCTGGAAAATCGGGAACAAAGAAATATAAGCGAAGGAATCAAGCGATTTATGCGGAGTCGCTCTTTTCGCCGGAAAATCTTTTCGATTGCTCTTCCGCATGATAGGAAGAACGCACCAAGGGTCCTGATTCCACGACCTTGATTCCCATTTCAAGAGCGTCTTCCTTCCATTGGGCGAATTCATCGGGAGTGACCCATCGGTCAATCGGCGTATATTCGGAACTGGGTTGAAGGTATTGTCCGAGCGTCAAAACGTCCAATCCGATTTCCGCCAAATCCAGCAATGCCTGCCTGACTTCGTTTTTCTCCTCACCCAAGCCAAGCATTATGCCCGATTTGATGGGGAATCCCCGCTGCTTGGCGTGAGTGAGAACGCTTAGGCTTCGCTCGTACCCGGCAGTTTTTCGAATTGGTTTTTGCAATCGCTCTACGGTTTCCAAGTTATGATTGAATAGGTTGGGTTGAGCGTCCAAAACGATGTTCAGGTTGTCAAAATTACCCTTGAAGTCGGGGACTAGTACTTCGATGGCCGTATCGGGGTTGCGATGCCTGACCGCACGTATGGTGGTGGCCCAAACTTTGGCACCGCCATCAGGCAGATCGTCGCGGGCTACGGATGTGAGTACGCAATGCTTGAGGCCCATTTTGAATACGGCATCGGCAACGCGGGGTGGTTCGGCTAAGTCGAGTTCGGTGGGTTTTCCGCTTTGTACGGCACAAAAACTGCAAGCTCGCGTACAGACGTTGCCAAGGATCATGAGGGTCGCTGTTCCTCGAGACCAACACTCGCCCATGTTGGGGCACTGGGCGCTTTGGCATACGGAGTTAAGTTGATGCTGGTCGACGATTGAGCGAACCTTTCCGTATTCCGGGCCCGATGGCAACTTTGCCCGCAGCCAAGACGGTTTTTTTGACTTGGGTTTGTCGGTCGTTGCGGTTTCGGTCATCGGAGATGCTAAGGTTGAAGGGATTCGGGCCCGTTGCCCGTTTTCTTGTGATAGGTCCCGTCCGCCTGATCTTTGTGGTAGAGGGAAAACCCGTTTTTCTTCAAGTTCGCCTCGGATAAGGTACTTTTTTCATGCGCATCCGAGTGTCGAAGGGAGAGGGTGGGTGAAGAGATGATTTTCCTGATCGGTTCCTTGGTGATGGGATGCGTTTTGAATGGGGGAGCGGAAAGTGCTTGCTCAATCTCGATTATCTCCTGGGGTTCTTTCCCGTTAAGAACGACGTATTGGAAAACGGGCATGATCAGCGGATTTGGAGATCAAGCGGATTTTTTCTTACGGGGAGGGAATTCGAAACCAATTCCACCATCGTCCTTGAGGATCAAGTTTGCGTCAAATGGACGCTTGGTCCTGCGGGAGACAAAGCCTTTGATCAAGCCTGTTTTCTTCTCGGAAACGAGTTTTAGGAATTCCTCCGGTGGGATTTCCTTATCGAGAAGTTTGCGGGTGATTCTAAATGAACAGGTGCCATCCGATATTTTCTTGTGTTGGCTGCATACGTAAGCCCGTTCGGTTTGCTTGACATCGTTTTGGCAGACTGGACAGGATGCGATGGTGGGAGCGACTTTGGCTTGCTCGATTTCCTCAGCTGCCTGTTCTTCGTCATTTTCAAAGACGAAGTTTACCTTGTATTCGTCATCCAATTGGAGGATGGCGGAGAATTTGCGCCCTGCTTTCGATATAAAATCATCGAGTGGACCAATCCGTCTTTCCTTGAGCAATTTGTCAACCTCTTCGACCGGTAGTCTTCTTCCGGCTATACTCTTGGGTATGCGGAAATCTCCTTCTTCGTTCTGATAAAAAGTCAAGCCTTCGTAGAGTGGTTCGTCGTTAACGGGGGAACGAAGAGGGGTGTCTATGAAGTTTGCCTTGGATTCCTTGAAGTTGGTTGTTTTCTCCACGAAGTCCACGGTCATCTTGGAGATTTCCTGCATGAACTGGTCGCGAGTCATTTCTTTTTCTTCAATTTTTCGAAGCTTGTGCTCCCATTCGCCAGTCAGGCTGGGACTCGTAAGAACGTCGGTTCCGGCGGCATCAAGAAACTGGAAGAGGTCTTCGGCCTTGAGGGTGGGGTGAATCTGGGTGCCTTCCCGTCGCATGTACTTTTCCTTAAGCAGGTGTTCGATGGTAGATGCTCTGGTCGCTGGTGTTCCGAGACCTTTTTCCTTCAAGGCTTCCGCCATTTCCTCGTCATCGACCAATTTCCCTGCGCTTTCCATGGCTGACAGGAGGGTTGCTTCGCTATAGCGGGGTGGGGGCTTGGTCATGTCTGACTCGAGTTCCGCGTCCACGAAAGAAGCTTTGTCTTGATCGTCAGGGGACAGCGGGGGGAGACTGTCCTCGGGCTGATTGTCCTTTCCGTAGATAGCCAACCAGGAAGGCTCTACGAGAACCCTTCCTTCGGTCTTGAAGGCGTGTTCGCCAAGGACGCTTGTGCGGACAGTGACATCCCATTGGGCAGGAGGATAAAAAACCGAGATGAAGCGCTTGACAATCAGGTTGTAGATTTTGAGCTCGTAGTCATCCAGACCCCGTGGAGGGGTATTCGTGGGGATAATGGCAAAGTGATCGCTGATTTGTTTGTTGTTGAAAATCCGCTTGTTTTTCTCGTCCACCCAATCCGAGGAAAGGACTAGTTGGGCATGAGGCGAAAGTTCGCCCGAGATGCTTCCCAGCATCTCCTTGCAGGTGGGGCCATAGTCTTCGGGGAGTGCCTTGGAATCGGTTCTTGGATAGGTGATGGCCTTGTGCCTTTCGTAAAGTGCCTGCGCGAGTTGCAGGGTTCGGCTCGCCGGCAAATGGTGGAGGCGGTTGGCTTCTTTTTGAAGGGTGGTCAGGTCGTAGAGGCGGCCCGGACTTTGAGGCGAGCGCTTCTTCGTCTCGGTGACGTCTGCTGAAGCGGATTGCTTGACTTGTTCGAATATCCGTTCCGCTTCCTCTTTGCCCCACAAGCGATCGATCCGGTCATGCTTGTCGTCCGCGTTCTTTTTGAAGTCGGGTCTTTGATAAACCCCGCCATATCGCCCTTCGGAAAGCTCAAAGTTTGCCGTGATTTTGTAGAAGGCTCTGGGGATGAAATTTCGAATTTCAATCTCCCGCTTGATGACGAAAGAGAGAGTAGGGGTTTGTACCCGGCCGACGGTGGAAACTTGCCGACTACGTCCGCGACTTCGCTTTATGGTCACGGCTCGGGTGCCGTTTATTCCGATCAGCCAATCCGATTCGGACCGGCAGCGAGCCGCATCCTGCAAGGGTTGGAGTTGATCCCCGTCCCGAAGGTTGGCAAAGGCCTCCTTGATGGACTGATCGGTCATGGAAAGCATCCACAACCTTTGAACCGGTTTGGCGGATTTGGCCAATTCGTATATGTAGGTGAAGATGAGCTCACCCTCGCGTCCGGCATCGCAGGCATTGATCACTCCCTCGATATCCTTTCGCTTGAGTTGCTTCTTGAGTTGCTGAAACTTCTTTTTGGTGGCCGCGATCGGCTTGAGTTGGAACTCGGGAGGGATAATGGGAAGATTGGTGAGTTTCCAAGCCTTGAGCTTCTTGTCGAAATCGTCGGGCATGTAAAGCTCGACCAAATGCCCGACGGCACAATCGATCACCCACTCCTCATTTTCAAAAAAATCGTTGTTTTTTGGAACGTTTCCCAATACGCGAGCAAGATCACGAGCCACACTTGGCTTTTCGGCGATGACTAATTTTTTCACAAAAGGCTGGGTTTTTGATTTGAGGATAATCGGCTTGAGAATTCAAGAGGGCATGAAATCGCTCAGGACTTCATCCATTTGACTGAGCAAATGTGAGATGGTTTCCTTTGTCTCATCTCCCATGTTGGAAATGCGGAATGTTTTCCCTTTCATTTTTCCGTAGCCACCGTCGATAGAAATCTTTCTTTGTTCCCTCAGGGTGTTGACGAAACCAGCGAGGTCGATGTCGAGGTTGTTTCTGACGCAGGTCAGGGACTTGGAGGCAAACTGTTTTTCGGGAAGAAGTTGAAAACCTTTTTCCGCGACCCAGTCATGAACCATTTGATTGAGCTCGGCGTGTCTGGCGTGTCTGGTTTCGACACCTTCGTTGAAAATCTTTTGAAGGGTATGGTTGAGCGCGTGAATAAGAGGAATGACCGGTGTGCTGGGCGTCATCCCTTTCTCATGGTTCTTGCGGAATTCGAGAAAGTCGAAATAGTAACCTCTTCCCTCAACTTCCTCGGCTCGCTTGAAGGCTCTTTCGGAAACGGACAGAAGGGCAAGGCCCGGGGGCATGGCCAATGCCTTTTGAGTGCCGGTAAGAATCACATCGATTCCCCACTCGTCCTTGGGGATGGGCACGACGGAAAAAGAACTAACCGTATCGATAACGGAAATGACCTCGGGGAAATCGCGCAGTACCGTCATGATTTCCTTGAGCGGGTTCATCATGCCGCAAGAAGTTTCGTTGTGCACGAGGGTGACGAGATCGTATTCACCGCTGGAAAGACTTTTTCGGAGCTCTTCCGGGTCAATGTGCTTGCCCCAGTCAGCCTGCAGTCCTTCCGCTGATTTTCCGCATCGGAGCGAAACATCCAACCACTTGTCCGAAAAAGCTCCGCACATACAGCAGAGCACTTTCTTTCGGGAAAGGTTGCGGACCGAGCCCTCCATGACTCCCCAAGCACTCGATGTGGAAAGAAAGACGGGGTCCTCGGTTCGGAAGAGTTTTTGCAAATTGGGTTGGCATGCCTGATAAAGATCAACGAAATCCTTGCTTCGGTGTCCCATGACGGGCGTAGACATCGCTTCGTAAGTTTCTGGAGCTACGTTAACGGGACCGGGTATGTGAAGTTTGTAATCAATCATTGCTTGAATTGTTCCCTTTGGAGACATTTTCAAAGGTCTTGTTCTTTTTGCCTACGAGGATCAGGCGAGGTTCCCAAACGGCGGCTTCCTCAGGATCGAGGTTGATGAAAGTAAGGATTACCAGCAAGTCCCCCACTTTCCCCTTGTGAGCTGCTGCACCGTTCAAGGCAATTTCGCCCGAACCTTCGGGGGCAGGAATGCAATAGGTCTCGAAGCGCTCCCCGTTGGTAATGTTGCCGACGAGAATCTTTTCATGGTGAAGGAAGCCCGCTTCCTTCATCAGGGTACGGTCAATGGACAGACTTCCAGAATAATCCGGAGAGACGGCGGTCACGCAAGCCCGATGAAGCTTCGATTTTAGTAAGGTTACCTGCATCCAAAGTCAAAAAAGAGGAATCCCTATCAAATCGGCTTCCTTCTCAAAGTCAATCGATCAAAGATAAATCTACGGGGAAATGCTGTTGTAATGAAGACTTTTTTTCTTAGTGTTGCAGTACCATGGATACGGATACCCGTTCATGGGCTAAACGAAAGTGGACTGACTTCGAAGGTTTTGTCGAAGGGGTTATTTATGACCGGGATTTATCCGTCTCGGCCCGCCTGTTCGGTTTGTTCTTACATCCTTTTTCCTATTTGTTTTCCGCTATCGTTCGTGTGAGGCTTTTTCTTTATTCCAATCGATTCGTTTTCCGGGACAAACCTTTGGATTGCCTTATTCTGGTCGTGGGAAACCTGACCGTAGGAGGGACCGGAAAGACACCGGTAGTCGAAAGGTTTACCAAAGAATTGTTGGCAAAGGGCAAAAAGGTCGCGATCTTAAGCCGAGGCTACAAAAGCAAGGAAGAACCCAAGCCTTCTTTTTGGACCCGCCTTTGGAAAAAAGACGAATCTCCCCCAAAAATCGTTAGCGACGGGGAGCGGGTTCTTCTGGATTCCGAAGAGGCGGGTGACGAACCCTTCATGTTGGCCACGAACCTTCCGGGGGCCATTGTGTTGGCGGACAAAGATCGCGTAAAAGCAGGTCGTTTTGCAATCAATAACTTTCAGGCGGACGCTCTGATTCTGGATGACGGTTTCCAATATCTTCCACTCAAGGGGACTCTCAATTTGTTGCTTGTCGACCAAACCAATCCTTTCGGCAACCGTTGCCTCCTCCCCCGGGGAATCCTGAGAGAGCCAGTTAGGCATCTTTCCCGGGCATCCTATGTTTTTTTGACGAAATCCGAAGTTGAACCGGAACTTGAGCTTCTTCAGACCATTCGCAAGTACAACAAGAAAGCCGAGATTATCCGATGTGTTCACAAGCCGAAATTCTTCAAGGAGATCAACGGTGAACAAATCAAGCCTCTCGACCTTTTGAGGGAGGCTTACGTCGGCGTGTTTTGTGGAATTGCTTCACCCCGTGGATTCGAGCAACTGATTCTGAGAATGTCCGGGGAATTGAGATATCGACGAAGGTTTTTGGATCACTACAGGTATGAGGTGGAAGAGCTTGACCGCCTTTTCCTGCAAGCAAAAAATGCGGGTGCGGACATAATGGTCACGACCGAAAAGGATGCCGTGCGAATCCCCTTGGGCTACAAGCCCATCATTCCCTTGTATTATGTCAGAATGGAAATTGAAATCATAGAGGGCTTCGAGGATTTTGAGGAAGCCGTGGCAGGGATATGCTTTACCGAAAGCGAGAAAAGTTCAGTTCCCCCGTCTTTGTCTTCCGAGGCTCAGAAAGAGAATTCGGTTACGGTTGGCTAGCGGGTAAGTTGGTGAATGCTCTCGCCGTTTCTACCATTGCCTGCACGCATTCGATTTTCCCTTGAGGTCTGATTCCGTGACCTAGGTTCAGAATGTGCCCCGGGTCTCCATTCATGGAATCCAAAAGCTTCTTGGTTTCTTTTTCCACGAGAGGAGGCGAAGATTCCATTAGCGACGGAGGCAGATTTCCTTGCAGAACGAAAGGGGAGGGGAAAGTTTTGCGGGCTTTGGACAGATCAATCGTATGATCCAGGCTGAACCCTTGAACTTTTGATCCCGTCAACTGACGAATTCTTTCCTGCGGGGCTTTTGCGTAAAGAATGATTGGTATGTCGGATGACCTGGATTGAACGATTTGATCAATCCATCGCGTGGTCCACTCATAAGTCTTGTCGGTAGGGCAGAGGGAATGCCAGCTGTCGAAGATTTGGAGGGCGTCAATTCCTGCCGCAGATTGCATGTCAATGTACTCGATAAGAGTACTTGTGATTTTTTCCATCAAGCGGGCAAAAAGCAAAGGTTGTTCTTTGGCCAGGGCAAGGGTTTTGGGGAACCCGTCGGCGGAACCACCGTCGATCATGTAGCAACCCAAGGTCCAGGGGGAGCCGCAAAAGCCGAGCAATCCTTTGGCGTCTCCGAGTTCACTCCGCAGGAGCGTTAAGGCTGAGGCTACATAGGCAAGGCGCTCGGAAGCCCCTTGCTCGGAAAGTTTGCTTATGCACGCTTCGGAACTCAAGGCAAAGTCCATCTCAATGCCACCTTGCGTCCTGAAGTGATAGGGCTGCCCCATGGCCTCGGGTATGACCAAAATATCGCTAAAGACGATAGCCGCATCGAGCTCGAACCGTTTCAAGGGCTGAAGGCTGACCTCAACGGCCAAATCGGGAGTTTTCACCATTTCGAGAAAGCTATGCTTTTCCTTCAATGCCCTATATTCGGGCAAGTAGCGACCGGCTTGCCGCATGAGCCAAACCGGCGGCCTGCCGCCGTTCTCACAGGCCAAAGCTTTTTGTAGTCTTTCTCTTGATTTCATTGTTCCAATCCGAGCCAATCCCGTGGTCGGAGAAAGTCCTCGTACAATCGTTCTTCTTGAGATCCATCCGCCGGTTGCCAACCGTAGGTCCATTTGACATCGGGCGGGAGTGACATCAAGATGGATTCCGTTCTGCCTCCCGATTGAAGCCCGAAATGAGTTCCCCGGTCATAGACGAGGTTGAATTCGACATAGCGACCCCTTCTGTGTTTTTGGAAATTCTTTTCCTCTTGCGTAAAAGATTTGTTTTTGCCCCGTTCGAGAATTTCGAAGTAGGCATCGCCAAAGGTCTGTCCGACCTCGTTGGCAAAGGCGAGCGAAAGATCGAATCCTCCCTCGTGATAGTCGTCAAAAAAAAGCCCGCCGACCCCTCGGGTTTCTTTTCTGTGGGGGAGGTAAAAGTAGTCGTCACACCATTTCTTGAAGCGTTTATAGTGATCGGGACCATACTTGTCACAGACATCCTTGGCTTTCTTATGCCAAAAGACGACATCGTCCATAACGGGGTAGTAGGGGGTGAGATCAAAGCCGCCACCGAACCACCACACCGTCTCCCTGTCAGGGGGGGATGCCTCGAAGTACCTCACGTTCGCATGGCTTGTTGGCAGGTGCGGGTTTTCCGGGTGAAAGACCACCGACACTCCCATTGCCCGGAAGGGCGAACCTTCGAGCTCTGGGCGTCCTTGCGTGGCGGAAGGAGGTAGGCTTTTCCCGTGTACATCGGAGAAGTTAATGCCACCTTTTTCCATGAATACGCCTCGTTCGAAGGCGAGGGTTTTTCCACCTCCACCTTCCTCTCGAGACCATCGATCTTCCTTGTGCTGGATTTCGGGGTCGATCGATTCGAGGCGTGTGCGCAGGTTAGAATGCAGCGATTCAAATGCACTCTTTGCCAGTTCAGTCTGTCGACTTTTACTCATGAAGCATGAGCTCGCAAACTTTTTGACCAGAGATAGGTTCGGGGTAGGGAATCAAAAAGAGGTCTACTCCTCCTCTTCCTCACTCATTACTTCTTGGGCGAGATGCTCCTTTGCACTGTCCAAGTCTTCGCATATACCCCAATCCTCGCAACCGTCCAAGTTGTTCCACATCTCGGCATCGTCCCCGGTGGCAACAATGGCACCCCGCATGGGAAGTTTCATGTCCTCTATCTTTTCCGCAAATTCGCCGACGACTTCGATGGCTTCCTCACTCGGTTCTTCTAATTCGGAAACGTCGATGATGAGTTTTACAATACCCTCGTTGATGGTATTTCGAATCCGGTTGTCCATGTTTTCCTTGATATCGTTGAGGACGAAGTTGGAAAGATCCTCCGGGACATTGAAATATAGGTAGTCCTCAATGAACTTGAAGTATCTAGCCGAAGAGTCCAAGCCCATGACCTTGTACATGACGGCCTCCGTCTTGTTGGCATCGAAGGGTTTTGTGACGCAGTCGGAAAACCCGGAATTAAGCGCTTTCTTGAGGGCGGGCTCATCCCCCTTGACGATCATTGCCAAAACGGGGGTGTTGAGAACATTGTGGTTTGTCTTGAGTTTGCGTCGAAGATCCACGGCTGTTTCATTGGGGAGCGCCATGCTTATGAGAATGGCGGAGAAACCGTGGTGCTCGCATGCCCTGATTGCAGATGCCTCGTCGTGGGCACTTTCCACCACCCATTCGCTACGGGCGAAAATGTCAGTGAGTTGCTTGATGATGTTGGGCTTGTCGTCGACTATCAGAATTCTGACTTTGTCGGCGTTCGCTGCATCCTCCACGATGTCTTGATCCGCTTTTTTGAAGACATTGCTGTCCTCATCCTGCCTGATTGCGACTCGGTTCATTCTGTAAAGTCTTCTGCCTAGGGTGCGGAGGAGTTTCAGCGCTACCTTTGGGTTTTTGTCCACGATGCTCGCGATGCTTTCCTCGATGTGACGGACTTTTGAGGGGGTTTTTGCCCGGATTACAGCGTCACGTTTGAGGGCAAGTAGTTCACTTAGTTCGCCGAATATGGCACCCGGCATATCGATTTCACTCAGAATGCGCCCGCCCCGTATGACCTCAAGAACACCACTTTCAAGGATGCAGAAACCCTTGCCAAGTTCCCCTTCGGGAAGAACAACTTCACCTTCTTCGTATTCTTCGAGTCTGATCATTTGTAATTTAGCGTAATTTAATAAAATAAAAGGATCAAATGAAATTGTTCAGCAAGTTCTCGAGCATTTCCTGTCTTCCCGAAGGAAGAATTCCGGGTTCCCGTTGAAGCGCGTGGGCTTCCAAATCCGAAAGGGAGGTGTTTCCATTCTCGATTTTTGCCCCCAAGTCACCATCCCAACTGGAGTAACGATCTTTGAGGAATTCTTCGTAGCGTCCGTCGGCTCTCATTGCGGCAGCATTCTTCAATCCGCGGGCAAAGGCATCCATTCCTCCTGCGTGAGCGTGGAAAAGATCGACAGGTTCATGCGATTCCCTTCTTCGTTTGGCGTCGAAATTCAAGCCGCCGGTCGTAAAACCACCCATTTCCATAAGAACGAGCATAATCTTCGTCGTGTCGTAAACATTTGTCGGGAATTGATCTGTATCCCAACCGAGAAGCTCGTCTCCGGCATTTGCATCGATGGAGCCAAGTGCCCCTGCTGCGGCTGCTACTTGCAATTCGTGCTCGACGGTATGACCAGCCAAAACTGCATGATTGGTTTCGATGTTGAGCTTGAAATGATCGAGCAGATCGTACTCACGGAGGAAATTCAAGCAAGCCGCACTGTCGGAATCGTACTGATGCTTGGTGGGCTCCTTTGGCTTTGGTTCGATGTAGAACTGACCCTCGAAACCAATTTCCTTTTTGTAATCAACCGCCATATGAAGGAGGCACGCCAAGTGATCGAGCTCCCTCTTCATGTTTGTGTTGAGAATCGAGCCATAACCTTCCCTTCCACCCCAAAAAGTATAACCCTCGCCACCCAAACGATGAGTGACTTCGATGGCTTTCTTGACTTGGGCGGCTGAATAAGCGAAGACGTCGACGTATGGCGAAGTACCGGCGCCCATTGCGTAACGGGGGTGGGCAAAGAGGCAAGCAGTGCCCCAAAGAAGTTTTTTTCCGGTTTCGCCTTGGAGCTTTTCGAGTTCGTCGACTACTGCATCCAGAGCTTTGTTGGATTCTGTCAAAGTTGCGAGTTCGGGAGCAATGTCTCGGTCATGGAAGCAATAGTAATCAATGCCGATTTTTTCCAAAAATTCGAAGAACACATGGGTGCGCTTGACGGCATTTTCAACCGAGTCCGTCCCGTCGTCCCAAGGCATGAGAGCGGTCCCGGGACCAAAGGGGTCGGCCAAGGGGTTGCGCATGCAGTGCCAGTAGGCTGCGCCAAAACGAAAATGATCTTTCATTTTCTTGCCTTCTACTTCCTCTTCCGGGTCGTAATGCTTGAAAGCGAGGCTGTTTCGGGAATCTTTGCCCTCGAAAGGGATTTTGGAAACGTCAGTGAAAAATTCGGTCATGTTGTACGATAGTGTTTGGAACAGGAATCAAGATGTGTCTTAGGAAGAAGACGATTAGTCAAGGTAAGAATGGAGTGCTGCGAATGCATTTGCATAGTGGCGGCGAAAGCGAAATAGACGCAAGTCCTTCAATCTTGGTTGGTTTGCGGATCATCAAGTCTTTGTCGAGCCTCGTCGGAGCTCTCGCACACAATCCATTCTTCGCAGCCATCCAAATTCGTCCACATTTCGGCCTCATCTCCCTTCGCCACAAAGGCTCCCTTGATTGGAACTTTCATTTCTTCCAGTTTCTCGCCGATGTCGCCTACGACCTCGATGGCATCTTCCCCGATTTCATCCAACGAGGAAACGTCCACGACGATCTTGTCAATGCCTTCGTTAATGGTTTTTCGTATTCGGGGTTCGATGCTATCCTTGATTTCGTCAGACACGAACTTGCTCATTGGGCAAGGCACTTTGAAGAAAAGCGTGTCCTCAACGACCTCGAAGTATTGATCGGAAGGATCCAGTTTCAATACCTTGTACATCGTTGAACTTACCGAGTTTGCATCGATCGGCTTGGTGATAAAGTTGGAGAAACCCGCATCGGTTGCTTTTTTCAGCGATGCCTCGTCTCCTTTTACGCTCATACCGATTATAGGGCTTTTCATCGCCTTGGCATTCGTCTTGAGTTTACGGCGAAGTTCGATTGCTGTGTCTTGGGGCAGGGATATGCTGATGACAATGGCGGAGAATGTCTTTGACTCGCATGCATTGATGGCACTCGCTTCGTCGGATGCGCTTTCGATCTGCCATCCGTTAGCCAGGAAAATTTCGGATAACTGGGAAACAATATGATGTTTTTCGTCCACCACCAATATGTTCGGCACTTTAAGCAGATCATTTTCCTTACTGTCGGCATTTGCATCAATTAGAAAATCGTTCTTGGTATTCCCCTCGATTGCCAGCTTGTTCATGTGATAGAGGCGTCGGCCGAGGTTGCGAATCATTTTGACGGCAAATTTCGGGTTCTCGGCAACGAGCGTATCGAGCTTGTTTTCGAAATATTTGATTTTTGTCGCTGTCTTGGCCCGTACCGTGGCTCCTCTCTTGTACATCAGAATCTCGCTTAATTCTCCGAAGATAGCCCCTTTGTGACTGATTTCATTGAGGACCATGTTGTCCCTGATTATCTCTACGACTCCCTCCTCGAGGATGCAGAACCCTCGGCCCAATTCACCCTCGTGGAGTATGGTTTCGTTTTCTTGGTATTCTCTTATCTCGTACATGGGGCAAACCTGATTTTGAAAAGTGGGATGGCAAATCTCGGCGAATTGCCAAGAAGTTTGTTAGTATCCTCTTTTTTTGGGGTAAAAAACAAGCACTTTTATCATTCGATTCAATAAGTTTAGGCGTGCCCGGCACAGTCCTTTCAATGACGTTGAGCCGGGGTGATCTTTTTTACGCTCAGTTTGCCCATCAGTTCCGAAGCGGGAAGCATGGACTCGGTGAGAGATTGTTCATGGAGGGAACTTGCGACCAAGGTTATCCTGTCTGCCGGACAACGCACCTTGCCCAAGGCGGAGTCAAAATTAACCCATCTTCCCTTGAGGAAGAACTGTGTCCACATATGGTAGACCATGGCATTTTGAACCCCTTTGAATTCATCGACGTAGACAATGCCCGTCACCACCCTCGAGGGGATCCCCATCGCTCTGCCCAAGGCGGCAAGGAGAATTCCGTGTTCAGTACAGTCGCCCTCCCGCTTGCGGGCAACTTCGCTAGCCGAGGCAAAACCGACGGAGAAGTTCTTGCTGGAAACGTAATGGGAAACGAAACGGCAAAGCTTTTCAGCCATTTGGAAGACGTTGCCCGCTCCTTTGCCGGCTTCTTGAGCCAAGCTTTTTATGAGCGCGTCTCCACTGTCGATCAGAATGTTCGGTTCGCGAAATTCCCTATCGACTTGAGCCGGGTGTCCCTTGCCTTTGCGGATTGCCTGCCAGTCTTCGGCCAGTACTTCGACTTCGATTGTTTGTTCGTCGATACGGGTCAGTTTCTGAGTTTGCCCCTCGTAAGAGATGCCGGTTAATTTTCCCTGTGGTACACTCAGGCGGAAAATACTGCGTTTGGCATTCCTGGGGATTTCCGCGTCAAGTGAGATAACCGTATTCATCAGAAAGTCATTTCTGACGGTTCCTTCTTTTTGGGCCTCCTTTTGGGATGATTGGCGGATATCGATATCCAGTCCCCCCATATTCATTTGAGTCCGTACTGCAATTCCTTGGTCGTCCAACCAATTCGTGGTCTTCATCGATCCGAGCTTGGTCCCGAGTTCGATTTCGGTTTCGAAGGCAATTTGTTCCTTGTTGCCCAAGGTAACCTTTCCGGCTCCCTTTGTCCTGACGGTTGCCTTGGTGGGCTTGGCCATTCCGAAGTCGGGCGAATAAACAAGGACGTCGTAAGTTTGACCGGCTTTACGGAATTCTCTCTGGCGAAGAAATTTCAGCAACCCCCAGGTCATTTTTCCTTTTGGATCGAGGGGATACCGCTTTGTCGTTTCCCTGAAAAACTGTTTTTCCTTCACCACGATCTCGCCCTTCTCCACCCATCCTTCCTTGATGATGGGAATTCCCGCCATGAGCATCTCTCCGGAAAAGCCCAAAATTGCCCCTCCTATTGTTTCACGGGTCCTCTCGGAGACCTTCATCTCGATTACCTGTCCCGCCCGCTTGATCTTCATTTCGAAAATACTTTCGGACAAGACCTCCCCGTTCTTGAGTTTCATGGTGGAATGAGCGAACCCGACTTTCGATTTGCCCAAGTAAACTTCGAACCAACGATCCATCGGATGAAACTCTTCGCTCTTTGATTGCTTTGCTTCGACCGGGATGCCTTGGAGCAAAAAGATGCAAAGAACGACGGATTGGGGGATGAGGCGAAGAGGCATATTTGCAGAGAGAGATTAAGATTTTGGCTGAGGAGGAGCCTTGGTGTGGACAATCTGCCCAAGCATTTGGTAAGAGTCGAGACACAATGCCAAAGAATGAAGAATTTGATCTGATCGTAGTGGGTGGGGGCAGTGCCGGATACGCCGCTGCCCGTACCTTTCACGAGCACGGTGGGCGGGTAGCCATGGTGGATGGATCTTCGGAGCTTGGTGGACTTTGCATTCTTCGTGGATGCATGCCTTCGAAAACCCTGATTTACTCGGCGGAGGCGCTTCACTTTGCCCGCCAGGGGAACGTCTTTGGTTTTGAGTCGGGTTCCCCGGTTGCTGACTTGGTCGCAATGCAGGAGCGCAAGAAAAAAGTGATTGCGGAGTTTGCCGATTACCGTCGCGGCCAAATCGAGGACGGGCGTTTTGAGCTTTTCCGGGAGCATGCATCCTTCGTCGATCCGCATACCCTTGTTTTGAGTGACGGGCAGAGGCTTAGGGGTAAAAAATTACTCGTGTCCACGGGCTCGGAAATCTCCGTCCCTCCGATACCCGGTTTGGCCGATACGCCGTACAAGACAAGCGATGACGTTCTCGAGCTTGCCGAGGTTCCGCCGGAGTGCCTTGTTCTGGGTGGTGGGGTAGTGGCCTGCGAACTTGCTCAGTTTCTCGCCCGAATCGGATCGCGAGTGACGATTCTTCAACGAAGCCCGCGCCTGCTCAAGGAGTTCCCCGAGGAGGCCTCAAAGGCCGTGGAGCAGGCAATGAGAGAGGAAGGCATCGAGATCCTGACGGGCGTTTCACTGAAAGCTTTCGAGTCGCTTGGGCAAGAAAATACTGCGGTCTCCTATGAACGCGAAGGGAAAGAGCAGAGCAGGGAGACCGGCTTTTTGTTTCTGGCCCTTGGGAGAAGTCCTGTAACCCGTGGGCTTGCCCCGGACGAAATCGGAATCGAACTTCTTCCGAGCGGCCACCTGCGGACCAACGAATTTCAGCAAACCAGTTTGCCGCACGTTTATGCCGCAGGTGATTGTTCCGGTCCTCACGAGATCGTTCACGTCGCCATCCGCCAAGGAGAGACGGCGGCCCTTCATGCCTTGGGAAAAAAAGTCGAGCCCATGCGTTACGATCATTTGTTGACCGTGGTCTTTACCGATCCCCAAGTTGCCCGGGTCGGGTTATCGCCTGACCAACTTCGGGAGCGCGGGATTGAGTTTCTATCCGCATCCTATCCCTTCGACGATCATGGCAAGTCCATCCTCATGGAAGCCAAGCATGGGTACGTGGCAGTCCATGCCGAAAAGAAAACCGGAAGGGTGCTGGGAGCGGAATGCGTTGGGAAAGATGCCGGAGAGCTGATCCATTCTCTCTCCATTGCGGTTTCGCTTGAGGCAACCGTGCACTCCTTGATCAAGGCGGATTGGTACCATCCGACCCTGTCGGAGATCTGGACTTATCCGCTGGAAGACTTGGCCGAGGAAATCCCCCAGTCGGCCTAGAAAAAGTAGTACATCATGAAGATGGCGCAACCGGCGAGTCCGCCGGCCCAGAACCGGTCTTCCTTGTAGACGGGGCTACCTGTCTCCTTCGCCTTCACTTGAGCGGCCAGATAAAAGCAGCCAAAGGTCCAGGCCGCGCCAATACACGCTCCGATCACGGGTTCGATGGTTTTCAGGGCGACCAAGGCTCCGAGCAAGCCGTAAATGGTCAGAGATAAAAGAAGCGTTTTCCCGAAAACCACAAGCTGGCCCGGACTGAAGATACCCAATCCTGTCCAAGTGAGCTTGCCTTTTTCCTTGTCCGGTTGGGTTCTCAAGCTGATTGCAATATGGAGAATGAGTGAGATCAGGGCGGCCAAGAATACGGTATGCAGAAAGTTCAGCTTGATATTGAGCAACCCAACGATGGTGGTTTTTTCGGCAGGATAGATGAATTGGTCCGCTTTGCCCAAGGTGACGAATTCCACCGCATTAAGCCCGTTCTTTGCATCTGACAAGTTGCTATGAAGAGTGAGCGTACTGGCGTTGTGCTCACTCACGAAATAATCTTGATCGTGTTTCAAGATCGGAGACGAAACGGGAGCTTGTCCGTAGGAACGAAGGCGTACGGGTTGTCCGGTAGTCAACCCGTGCGGATCATCCGTTTCGATCATACTTATGGTAACGTCCTTCATTTGCGCCGCCCCGATGTAATTGTCGTAAATGGGCGGGATGCCATAGCTCAGGGCAACGCCTGCGACAATAGCAACCACTGCCCCTGCAGCGGAAGCCCTTTTCCAAAGCATTCCAACCGCGAATGCAACAACCACACCTGCAATCAATCGTCCTTGATGACTGGCGACGTGCAGGAAAAAGCTCTCTTTCGAATTCGGATCCATCGTGAAGATCGTAAGGAAGGCGGCGGAGATGATGAAAATGGCAATCCATATGCGCCCGATCAGTACGAGCCGTTTTTCGTCAGCCTCCGGATTTACGAATTTCTTGTAGATGTCAAAAGTCATGATGGTGGCTGCCGAGTTCATCATGGAATCCAAGCTCGAAAGGATCGCCCCGATCATTCCAGCCGCAATCAAGCCCACCAGGCCGAACCCGATGGGGGCAATTAGTTCGGTGAGCAGTTTCATGAAGACCGCATCTTGAGCGACGTCGATACCGCGGTCACTGAACAGGTAGAATGCGGCCATCCCCGTCCCGATGGAAAAGAAGGGGATCAAGAGTTTGAAGAAGCCTGCGGCAATTATGCCCGTGCGGGCCTCCTTGCCGGATCTTGCGGAAAGGGCTCGTTGGACGATGAACTGGTTTGTTCCCCAGTAGTAAAAATGAAGGACCATAAGTCCGGAAAGCACACCCGTCCACGGAAGGGCAGGGTTGTCGGTTGACTTGTACAGATGGAGACGATCCGCTCCTCCTTCGCCCAAATCCCGTTCCACCATACCGGCCCATCCGCCTATTTCGGGTTGCGAAAAGGTTATGAAGGCTACAAGCAGACCAGCCAAAAGAAGAAGAACCGACTGGATGACGTCCGTAACGATAACCGCCTTGAGTCCTCCGAGAATTACGTAGGCCCCGGTCACGAATGCCATGGCGAGGATGCCGATCACATACCATTGGGGATCGACGTCAGTAGGATTCAATTCGGGGTTGAAGGAAGCTCCGCCTTTCAAGGTAACCTTGGGTGGGTGCTTGGGGTCATATCCCATACCACCTTTGGAAACCGTTATTTCCCGAAGTCCGTCTTTAGAGTTCAATACGGTAATTGCTGAGGCGACGTTCGATGCGTTTTTGTCCGGTGGTGGGGCAATCTCAACTTTGGGCACGCTGGCGTAGCCTGAGCCCGGATTGGTGACCTTGATGGAAGAGAGCGAGCCGCTCTCATCCACGACGGCCTCGGCCCGGGCTTGTTCATTCCCCTGCAGGAGTAGGTTGATGGAGCGAGAGCCAATGTAGAAACCGGGCACCATCTGAATGACGACCATGATGACGACCATGATGAGAGCATAGCTTACGCGGCTTTTGTCATCGTAGCGCTTGCTCAGGTAATCGCTTAGGGTATAGACATTGAGTTTGCGGTAAACAGGCAGAAAGAAATAGCAAAGCATCAGCAAGCCGGCGATGGCGGTGATTTCGAAGTGGCTTTGGGCAAATCCGACTGCGAATCCGACACCCATCATTCCCACAATGTGGTTGGCCGAGACATTCGAGCCGAAGATCGAACCGGCGACCCCCCACCAGCGGGTCGTCTTCCCCGCGAGAAAATAGTCTTCGGAGCTATTCTCCTTTCTTCCTACCCAAAGGCCCACGCCCATGATGGCTACGAGGGATCCGAAAAAGATTACAAGGTCGGTGGTGGAAAGCAGGCTGTTCATTCGGTCAGCCTACCGAAAAAAGAACGAGGGTGGAAAGGTAAAAGTCTTAAGCAGAAGTCGAAAGGTTATGCCTCTTGTGTAAAGCCACCTATCTTTTCAACTTTTGTTTCCATCGATCAAGGTGCCTTTATGGTGGGCTTGCCCTTTAGCCATCCGAGCGAAATCAGGAACTTGTCCATTTCCAGAACTGTTTTCTCGTAATAGTTTCCTTTTTTGCCCTGGTTGAAAAAGCCGTGGGGTTGATCCTTGTATACGTGCAGGTCCGAGCGGCTACCTGCCTGTTCCATGAGTGATTTGAATTTCTCCGCCGTGGAAACCGGGATCAGCTTGTCCTGATCACCAAGGAACACGATTGCGGGAGGGACGCCCTTGCGGATGTTGTGGATGGGGGAAATTTCCTTGTAGCGGTCTTTCACCCGCTCGTGACCATAGCCCTTGGGCCCGTTGTCGTAGACCGGGTTGAAAAGGACGAGGGCATCGGGCGCAGAGGAGACCGAGGCATCTTCTCCATCCTCCTCGAGACCGGGCACGGTTCCGGTAGCCGCAGCAACGTGACCGCCAGCCGATCCTCCGCCCGCAGCCAGTCTTTTCGGATCGATCCCGAGCTTTCCGGCATTTTGGCGAATCCAACGGACCGCTGATTTGCCGTCTTTGACGCACTCGAAGGGTGGGGTGCCTTGCCGGCTTCTTACCCGGTAGTCCGCAGTCATTGCGACCATTCCCCGGGAGGCGAGGTATTCGCAGTGTGGGGCAAACTGGGCGGGGTTGCCCCCCGACCAACCGCCGCCGAAGAAGAAGACGATGGCAGGCCGTTTGTCCTTTTTGTGATTATGGCCTTTGGGGTAAAAAACGTTGAGGATCAATTTCGATCCGCTTGCTTCCTTGTATACCATGTGCTCGGCCCCTTTGATCGGCGGGGCGACCTTGCCTTTTTGGGCGAAGGACTGGCAAAAGAAGGACATTGAAAGGAAAAGGGCGCAGGCGAGTGATTTCATGATGACGTTCATTCTTAAAACCCGGCGGCTTAGGGCGAGCTCAAATCACTGGGGTTTGAACAATTGATTGCGAGGAGCGAGGAATCATTGAAAAGGAAGCATCGACCTGATTCCTCAAAGTAAGCCAATCGAATGGTACTTGCTTGCGAATCTTCGATACAACCGCATATTCTGAAAGATCAACCCTCAAAATGATGTTCACTTTGAAAAAGCCCTTTGCCGTTTCCTTTTGTTTCACGACGCTTCTCCTCGTACTTGCGGGATCTTCCCTACGGGGGGAAAACCTGGTCTTGTGGATCAGTTCCTTCCAGGATCAGGTCTATTACGAGAAGATGGGCAAGTTGTACGCCGAAAAGACGGGCAAGAAATTGGATCTCGAGGTCAAGGCTTACGGGTTCCGCGAAATGCCGGACAAATTGGGGGTGGCTTTCCGCACGGGTGAAGGAATTCCCGACCTTGTTCAATTGGACGAGACTTTTTTCGGGGTTTTTATCAATGGGCCGTCCCCCTTTCTCGATTTGACCGGGAGGGTCAAGAAATCGGGGTTGGCGAAGGATTTGCACCCGAGGAGGTTGGAGGTATTCACTTACAAGGACAAGGTTTTGGGCGTCCCCCAGTCGCTGAGCGCCATGGTTCTTTACTACCGGAAGGATTTGTTTAAGGAAATGGGGGTGGATCCCAAGGAACTGGAAACCTGGTCGGACGTGGCAAAGGTGGGGCGACGATTGCAGGATAAGCACGGTCAGCGACTCATGGCTTTGGATGGCACGCTTTTTGACGTTTTGCTCAGGCAAAGAGGAACCGATTTGTTTGACAAGAAAGGGAACTTTCTTCCTGACCAAAAAACCGCCCTTTCCATCCTCGAGGAATTTGCCGGGTTGGCGAAAAGCGAAATTGCGGTCATGCCCGATCGTGGTTCGATTTTCGATCCCGTTTTCTTCAGTGGGGACTTGGAAACAGGCGAGGTTCTGTGCGTGCCCGGGGCGGATTGGTACGGTCTCGATCTTTTCCAACAATTTGCCCCTGACATGAAGGGCATGTGGGGAATGCTTCCCTTGCCCACTTGGCGTGACAAGGATGGAAAACTTGGTCCCCGTACGGCTACTTTTGCCGGGCAAGGGTTGATGATTTGCCAAGGAAGCGAGAAAAAGGACGCAGCTTGGTCATTCATCGAATTCGTCATGAAAAACAAAGAGGCGAACGCAGAGCGTTTTCTCCAGGGAAACAGCTTTCCCGCTTACCGGCCCGCATGGAAGGACAAGCGCTTGTTGGCCAAGCACGAATACTTCGAACAGTCGATGGGTGATTTGCTTGTTGATCTGGCGGATGAAATTCCTCCCGTGGTCGTTGACCCCAGAAGACCCCAAGCCATCTTCATGATGCAGGAAAATTACTTTGGTTCCGTCATGTTCGGCGCCATTTCCGCGAAGGAGGCCCTCAAACAGTACCGGGACGCGATGAAAAACGCCGGAGGCCCCCGCTAGGATCCCGTTTTTTTCGTGAAGGGTTTCATGGGAGGCAAAACGGGTTTTTCCCTGCTTTGTCTTTTGGGTCCTTTTTTTGCCCTTTGGGCTTTGTTTTGGCTTGTGCCCTTGGGCATGGGGATCGATCTTTCGTTGCAGAGCCCGGATTTTCGGCCCGTTCACCGGGATGCGGTTTTGCCAGAGAATGCACCTGTTTCCAGTTCCCTGACTTTTCTTGATTGGCGGACCCCGCAGGAGGAGGTCCGGGAGGATGTGCCCCGTTACGTGGGCTTGGAGAATTTCGAGAAGGCAATCGCTGATTCCAAGTTTCACAAAGCCTTGAGCAATACAGTGATCTATGTTTTTGGTTCGATTTTCGTGATCTTGCCTCTTGCCTTTGCGTTGGCAGTCAATCTCCACGCATTGGCAAGGGTTCCGCGGGGTGTTTTGGTTTTCTTGCTGATGATTCCGGGCTTGGCTCTGCCCGGTGTCCTTTCGACCTTGTTTTATCTTTTCTTTCATGGTCGAACGGGGGCATTGAACCAATATCTCGTGATCCCGCTTGGTTTCGATCCGGTCAATTGGATGATGGATCCGAATTTCATCATGCCCTCCTTGATCATGCAGGCGGTCTGGCGGTGGACGGGGCTGGTCACCCTTTTCTTTCTTTGCGGGTTGGAGGCTATTCCACGCTGGCAATTCGAGGTTGCGAGGATCGAGGGTGTGGGCCCGTGGATGCGGATGCGTTCGATTTTGTTTCCAGGCGTTCGGCACCTGGCCGTTTTTGCGGCCGTCTTTTTGGTGGTTGATGGTTTTGCGGCTTTTTCCGGAGCCTATAACCTGCTTGGCGGTTCGGGGGGCATTCAGGATTCCGGACTCCTTCTGGTGACCTATGTCTATCAAGTTGCCTTTCCAGGGGGATCGGGTCGGTTTGATTTTCCCGGAGCAGCGGCGATGAGCCTATTGGTCGCCCCGGTAACCGCCTTTTTGCTTTTCCTTCTTTTGCAGGCAAGGAAAACCTTTTTTCCGCGATGAGAAGAGTGCCGTCATTCCTTTTGTTGGGCGTAGCGGTTTTGGTTTGCCTGTATCCGTTTGCCTGGATGTTCCTTTCTTCCTTCAAGACGAACAAGGAAATTTACCAACCGACTTTGTTTTTTCCTTCCGATTACGAGTGGGATTCGTATGCGGTGCTCTGGTCAGGCGAATACCTTCCTTTTCTCGATTATTTTCTTCACTCGATCCTTGTCTCCGGTGGACAGGCCCTCCTTGCGACTTTTGTCACCGCAGCCGCTGGGTTCGCTTTTTCCAAGATGAGCTTTCGCGGGAGCGGTTGGTTGTTCGGGGTTGCGATCCTGATCATCCTTGTCCCCAAGCAAGCCTTGGCGGTTCCGCTTTTCGAGTGGATGGCCTGGTTGGGCTGGCAAGGAAACCTGTGGTCACTCGCGCTTCCGGGGGTAGCGAGCGGGTTGGGGGTGATTTTCTTTACTCAGGTCTTTCGCAAGGTGCCCGACGAACTGATCGACCTAGCCAAGGTGGAAGGCTTGAGCCCCGTTCGGACCTTTGTTGCCCTGTTGCCCTTGATTGCACCTGCTTTGATGACATTTTGTTTTCTGCATTTTATCCTCAGTTGGCAGGAGCACCTGCTCCCCTTGCTCCTACTGGACGACGAGAACCTGACCTTGCCCATAGCATTGGCAAAATTGCGGGATTCCAGTCATCGGATTCCGGAAGCCGTAGGAATGGCAGCGGCTACGCTTTCGCTTATACCCGTGGTGTTTCTTTTTGGCCTGTGTTTTCGGAAGATGAAAACGGCCTTGGTCGAGTTGAGCCTGTCCTAGAGTCTGTCCCCGCTCGATGAGTCGAACCAGTGCACCCGTTCCCACTTGGGGGCGACAAAGAGGGTTTCACCCACTTTGAAATTACGGGCGTCTAGCTTGATGGAAAGCTCGTGGAGACCGAGAGCCAAGCGGAGTAGTCGAGAATCGCCAAGGTTTTCCACGCGCGTAATCTTGGTCTTCCAAGCTTTGTCCGGTTTGCCGTTTGGGGTTACTGTGAGATCCTCGGGCCGGATCCCAAGCAGAACGCGGCCTGGTTTCGGAGTGCGTTCACTGGGTAAGTCGGTGGAATGATCGCCCAAAATGAAAGTGGACGAGCCTTTTTCGTCGAGGTTGTTTTGTCCAGGGAGAACATTGATGGCCGGAGAGCCAAAGAATTCCGCCACGAAGCGGTTGGCGGGAAGGTCGTAAACTTCTTCGGGCGTACCCAATTGTACGATTTTACCCTCGTTTATCACGCAGATGCGTTGGCCGAGGGTCATGGCTTCGATCTGGTCGTGAGTGACGTAAAGGGTGGTGCGTTGATGCTCTTGATGGAGGTGGATCAACTCGTTTCTCATCGAGGCCCGTAGGTTTGCATCGAGATTGCTGAGAGGTTCGTCAAGCAGGTGGATGGATGGGTTGCGGGCAAGAAGGCGACCGAGCGCGACGCGCTGGCGTTGGCCACCGGAGAGCTCGTTTGGCTTCCGTTTGAGCAGGTCGGACAAACCGAGCCGTTTTGCGACGGGGAGAACGGCTTGCTCGATTTCTTCCTTCGGTCGACGGCGGGCTTTGAGCCCGAAAGCCAAGTTGTCGAATACGGAAAGATGAGGAAACAGGGCATAGTTTTGGAAGACCATGGCCAAGTCACGGTCCTTTGGTTGAAGGGAGGATGCATCGCGCTGGTCAATCAATACGCTTCCCGCGCTGGGTTGATCGAGTCCGGCGAGGATTCGTAGCAGAGTGGTTTTTCCACAACCCGAGGGACCGACCAAGGCGAGGAATTCGCCTTGCTTGACTTCAAGGTCGATTCCCCGCAGGGCTTGCGTTCCATCCGGGAATGTCTTGGAAAGGTTTTTGAATGAGATGGTTGCCATCTGGTTCGGGATGATGAAGGAATGATCGTATGGGGTAAAGCCAAGAGGCATGCGCTTAATCGCTTGTGGAAAGGCAGGCTTTTCTTAGATTGAAAGACGGATGAATTTATCGATGCGATTTCTGCTCTGCTCCCTGTCCTTTTGGGCAGTGGTTGCGGGTTGCAACCAAACGGTCGAGGTGGAGGAACCAAAGAAACCGGTTGATCCACTCGTTCGGGTTCAGGCCATGGTCCAGGAATGCATGGTTTGCCATGGGACAAAAGAAGCCCAACGCGGTCCTATTTTGAACGGGATGGAGACCTGGTATCTGACCGATCAGTTGGAAAAATTTCGATCGGGCATACGGGGAGCACGGGCAAGCAATCGTGCGGAATACCTCATGGGTGTGGGTGTGAAAAAGATAGAGAGCGATTTCGAGCTGGCTTACCTGGCCGATTGGTTTGCCGGGCAAGCTCCCGTTCCTGCGATTCGCACGGTCAAGGGAGATCTGGAAAAGGGCAAGGCATTCTACGAGGAACGCTGCGTGACCTGCCATGGGGCTCAAGGCGAAGGGAACCGGTTGGTTCGCGGACCTTCCCTGCAAAGGCTGGAGGGGTGGTATTTTTTGGAGCAGATGAGAAAGTTCAGGTCGGGGGAGCGTGGTTATCATCCGTTGGACGAGGGAGGAAAGGCGATGGTCGCCGTGTCCAAGGATATCTCGACCGGTACCATGCGCGATGTCGTGGCGTATTGCGTGGAGACATTCGGACCCGAGGAGGCTCCTTCCAATCGTGACAAGTACGGACCTGACTCTTCGGCCAAGCCACCGTTAAAGCCTTTTTAGCTGCCGAACTCGGACTGGAGGGCCTTCAGCCTTTCGGGCGTCCCGACGTCGTCCCATCTGCCACCGTGAAGGATTCCGCCGACCCGCTCCGATCCAATGGATTGGCGTAACCGTGGAACGATGGAGAATTTTTCCACTGCGGCTCCATCCAGAATGCGGGGGTGATAGAGGGCGATACCGGCGTAGAGCAGATGGGGCGAATCAGACTCGATGACCCGGTTGCCTGCCAGTGAAAAGTCTCCCTTTTCCCGCCATTCGGGCTGCGGAACGAGAAAGAGCAAGGCATCGTCCTTTTCCGGGAGTTGGGTTGGGATGGTTGAAAAATCAAGGTCGCACCAGACGTCCCCGTTCACCACAAGAAAGGTTTCCTGACCGAGGAGGGGAAGGGCTTTGGTTATTCCGCCTCCGGTTTCCAAGGGTTCGGTGCCCTCGTCGGAATAGGCGATGCTCAGACCCCAGAACGAACCGTCCCCAAGGACCTCGGGGATTTTGGCTCCTAGGTGACCGAGGTTGATTACAATTTCACGAAAGCCCGCCTCAGCCAATTTTTTAAGGTGATGAACGATGAGGGGTTTGCCTCCGACCGGAACCAAAGGCTTGGGGATTCGATCAGTCAGCGGACGCAACCGCTTGCCGTAACCGGCTGACAGGATCATCGCTTTCATGGGCAAATTGTCATGCTAGCATGTGAGCTTGTTCGTAGAGCTTTTGGATCTCCGAAAGTTCCGGGTATCGATCGAGAACGGTCTCCACGTATTTTTTGACCCGGGGAACATCCTTGAGGTAGCTCTCTTTGCCATCCCTGATCTTGAGGCGGTGAAAAATTCCGATGCACTTGAGGTGTCTTTGCAAGCCGGTGAGGTCGAACCAGCGAAGGAAGTCTTCATCGCTAAGTTCAGGGATGCCTTCTCTGCTTTGCTCAAGAGCTTGTTGGAAGGACGAGACTTCTTCCGTAATCCAGTCTTCGTCGTTTTCCACATAACAATCCCGCAGAAGAGAAACCAGATCGTAGGTAACCGGGCCGAGCATGGCGCCTTGGAAATCGATCACCCCGATTAAATCTGGAGAGGGGACGATAAGGTTTCGGCAGTGGAAGTCCCGATGCATGAATGACTTGGGGATGGCTTCAATGGCATCGGTAAGGGGGGCGGCGACCTGTTCGTATTCCGTTTTTTCAATTCCAGGCAAACACCACTCGCGAAAGATATCGAGTTCCTTGAGTTGCCACTCCTGATCGAAGGACGGGAGGGTTTCGGCAAAGTCCGACAATTTGGATTGGAAGGAAAGGATTTCCGATATTGCGAGATCGTAGAGATCTTCTCGGTCGGGACCGTCCAGGAGATCCTGATAATGAATGTCTCCGAAGTCGCTCAGAATCATGAAGCCACGCTTCAAATCATGAGTGATGATTTTCGGGACATTGATGTCATGTTCCTGCATATACGCACCAATGCGTACGAATGGTTCGCAGGGTTCCAATTCGGGTGGTGCATCCATGACGATCCAAGACTTGCCTTGTTCCCATAAACGAAAATACCTTCGGAAACTCGCGTCCGCCGAGGCCAGTTCAAGCCTTTCGGCCGAAAAAGAAGTGTGGTTCCTCAGCCACGCTTCCATCTCCTCTTTCCTTTGATCCATTTCCACAACCACCAAGTAGGTTCTTGCGGAAAGATTTTATGGGGTCAAAGCAAAAAAGAAAGGACTTTTCTTTTCGAGATCAAAGCGGGGGGTACGATTCAGGCTTCGATGTTTGCCCAGACATGAACGTGCGGTTTGCCCCGGAAGTACCAAACCATTTTTGGCCCCTCGATTTGCCATACGTCCCAAACCTCGTCGTCCCCGACATTCTCGTTCTTGTAGTAGGAAAGGTGAAGTTTTTCGATGTCGTTGGCTTTGATCAACTTGAGGGCTTCTTTGGCGTCCTTCTTGCGGAAGGGGGCGAGAAGGTCGGCAAGGACCTTGGAGAACAGTTCCTTTTGATCCCCGCTCATGTCGGAGACGGGCAAACCGTCCAGATCCTTGTCCGAGCCTTTGGTTTCAATGGTCTTGTTTCCGCGCTCGCCCCGGCTTCTCTTTTCCAGGAGGGCGTGCTTGCGTTGCTTGCCGTCGAGTGCTTGATAAAGCTCGTTGGCCCGCTCCGCCTGATACCAGTAAACGTTGCCTGCGTGATCGGCCTTCTCGGTAAAGCCTCCCGCCGCGTGACCGTAGAAAATCGGTCCGCCGAAAGCCGTTCCCTCGACGGAATCCCCGTCACAGCGACGGGTGACGTGCCGTCCAGTCAGGACGAATTCGAACTTTCCACTTCCCGGTTCGCCGAAGAGGGCAATGGAGCTGCGGTCGAAACCTCCGTCTTCTTCGACTTGTTCGTACACGAGCTCGGCGTATTCTTCGCTGTGCAGTCCGAGGAATATCTCTTTGACCATCGCTTGCTGGTCCTTGGTGAAGAAGTTGCGTAACTCGGGCTTGACGATCTGCCAGTTGTTGTTGACCTTCGAGCGTAGAGGGTGATCAAAAGGGAAGCAAAGTTCCTTTTGTTGCTTTTCCGAGAGACTCTTATGAAGACCTTGGACCAGGGTTTCGGAAGTGGGCATCTTTGCCTTGCCTTTTTTGCTCAATAGCGACCCAGTTCCCGCTAGGGTCAGACCGGTGGCGGCGGATGCCATGAATTTACGACGTGGGAAGGGGGTGGCTGGCTGATTTTTCATGGCGTGGACTTTGATTGGTCGTTTGTTATTTGCTTCAGGCAATAAGATCGGGGATGACCTTGGGGTGCTCGACTCCGGTGAGCCGCTGGTCGAGTCCGAGGTATTTGTAAGTGAACCGTTCGTGGTCGATTCCCAAACACTGAAGAACGGTGGCGTTGAGGTCATTTACGTGGACGGGGTTTTCCACGATGTTGTAGGCGAAGTCGTCGGTTTTGCCGTATTCGAAACCGGCCTTGATTCCTCCGCCTGCCATCCACATGGAGAAGCTGCGTCCGTGATGGTCGCGTCCGTGGTTGTTTTTGGTCAGTTTCCCTTGAGAATAAATGGTGCGACCGAATTCGCCTCCGCAGATTACGATGGTGTCCTTGAGCAACCCGCGCTGCTTGAGGTCACGGACGAGGGCGGCAGCCGGTTGGTCGATATCCTCGCATTGCTGGCGGATTTTGGACGGTAGGCTACCGTGTTGGTCCCAGCCCCTGTGAAACAGTTGAACGAAAGGAACGCCACGCTCGGAGAGCCTGCGGGCGATCAGGCAGTTGTGGGCAAAGCTTCCCTTCCTCATGGCATCCTTTCCGTAAAGATCGAGAACGTGCTGGGGTTCGTCCTTGAGATCGACGAGATCGGGTACGCTGGTCTGCATGCGGTACGCCATCTCGTATTGAGCGATGCGGGCGTCGATCTCGGGGTCACCGGACTCGGCCTTCTTGGCTTGGTTGATCTTGGCGATCCCATCGAGCATGGACCGGCGCATACCTTGCGAAACGCCTTTGGGGTTGGACAGGTAGAGGACCGGATCGCCGGCACTCCGAAATTTGACTCCTTGATGCTTGGATGGGAGGAAGCCACTTCCCCATAAGCGGTCGTACAGAGCCTGGGATTGCCCGCGGCCCTTTGATATCATGACGACGTATCCCGGGAGGTCTTTGTTGGGGCTGCCCAATCCCCAATCCAGCCAAGCTCCCATCGACGGTTTGCCCGGCTGCTGGACCCCGGTATTGATCGCAGTGATGGCAGGGTCGTGATTGATGGCTTCGGTGTGGACTGATTTTACAAGCGTGATTTCGTCAGCAATGCTCGCGATGTTCGGCACGATCTCGCTAAACCAGCTTCCGTTCTGTCCGTGCCTGGAAAATTCGAACATCGGGGCAACGCAAGGGAAGGATTTTTGTCCGGAGGTCATTCCCGTTATCCGCTGGCCGTTGCGAACGGAATCGGGCAGCTCAATCCCATGGATATTGCGCATTTCGGGGTGGTAATCGTACATGTCGATGTGCGAAGGGCCACCCGAGAAAAATAAGTAGATCACCCGTTTAGCCTTTGGCTTGAAGTGGGGGCCGCCAAGGGTGCCGGCCAAGCCGTCTGATGCGGAAGGAGAGGTGGTCGCGGAAAGGCTCGGGTCGAGGAGGCTTGCCGCACCGAGTGCACCAAGCCCGCGGGCTCCTAGCTGGAGGAGTTTTCTGCGGGTGAGAATGTGTTGGATTTCCAAGTCGTTCATATTCGGGTATCCTTGTGTTTATTCGCGGTTCAAAGTTTCATCAAGGTTGAGGATGATGGATGCCAAAAGGGTCCATGCTGCGTGGTCGTAAGGGTCGAGTTTCTCGTCGCGGGGGGACTCCCCGACCGAAAGAAGTTCGTCGGCCCGCTTGGGGTCGTCCTTGAAGATCTTGGATTGCTCGTCGTAAAACTCTTTCAATACGTCGATGCGCAATTGGTCGCCCGGTCGCCCGGTCGCCCACTCGAAGGCAAAGTTCAGTTTTTCGGGGAAGGTCTCTTTCCCGCTGTTTAGAATGCGTCGAGCAAAGTGTCTGGCGGCTTCCACGAATTGATCGTCGTTGAGGGTGACCAAGGCTTGCATGGGGGTGTTGGTTCGTTGTCTTTGGAGTACGCACACTTCCCTGGAAGGTGTGTCGAAGGCCATCAGGGCGGGTTGGGGGGCAGAACGCTTCCAGTAGGTGTACATGCTCCTGCGATAGAGCTTTTCTCCTTTGTCACGGATGAACTTTCGTCCGCCGCTCAAGGAGACTTCAACCCAAAGCCCGGGGGGTTGGTAGGGCTTGACCCCGGCTCCGCCCAATTCGCGCTTGAGCAGACCGCTTATGGCCAGGGCATTGTCCCTGACGAATTCTCCCATCATCCGGAATCTCGGAGCTCTGGCGTGGTAGAGGTTTACGGGGTCTTTTTCGAGGTGTTCGGGACGGGTCACGGAAGATTGCCGATAGGTGGCGGAGGTGACCATTTGCTTGATTGCCCGCTTGACATTCCATCCGTTGTCGCGGAAATCGGCAGCGAGCCAATTGATCAGGTCCGGATGAGTGGGCCAATTTCCTTGAGAACCGAAGTCACTCGGAGTGTCGGTCAGTCCACGACCAAAGATGGTTTGCCAATGCCGGTTGGCAGCCACCCTTGCAGTGAGAGGGTGCCGGGGATCAACGATCCACTTGGCCAAGCCGAGCCGGGTTTTGGGCAGATCCTCCTTCATGGCAGGAAGGAAGGTGGGGGTGGCGGGCTCAAATTCCTTGGACTTGTCGGGTGACGAGTACTGTCCGCGCATCAGAAGGTAGGTCTTGCGCATCTTGTTGGCCGGGTTGTCGGCCATGATCATGGAGGTAATCTTGGTCTTGATCAAGGATGCCAACTCGCCGTTAATCTTGTCCTTTTCCTTGCCAAGTGCCTGATAGGGCTTGTCGATTGAGTTGAGGTAATGATCGAAAAGGGTTTTCGTTTGCCCAGGCGTCCTGTCGCCTGCGGATATGGCCAAAAGGGGAGTGATGGTATCCGAGCCGAAAAGCGACTGGACTTCGATCGAGGTCAATTCGCGATCGTAAAACCTGACGTCGTCGATTTCCACTCCGTTGGTGATGGAGGTGTTGAACCGTCGGCCGAGCCGGAGCGGTTTGTCGGTCGCGATGGTAGCGGTCAGTCCGTCGGCTTCTACAGTGTGGTCGAGCTTCTCACCGTTGAGAAAAACCCGGGTGCCCGCGGCCCGGCCCGACCCGTCATAGGTGATGAAGACATGCTGCCACTTCTTGGCCGCGATCTTCTTTTTTCCAACTACCTTTACCGCATTGTCCTGCCACTTGTGGATGATGTGGGCTCCGGGTTTTCCGCCTTGCAGCCAAAGATCGAAGCCCCGGAATGCATTGCCTTCGTCCATCTTTGCAAATACGGCCCCGTTTTGGTTGCCGTTGGAAGTCTTGACCCAGCATCCGTAACTGAAGGGTTTGTTCCAAGTTGGATCCTTGAACCCTTTGATCTCGACAAATCCGTTGCCCTCGATCTTCAATCCACCGTTGAACTTGGCGTTGCCGATTGGTTTGGCTTTGCCGTGGAGCCGGCAGTCCGTGGTGTTTCTGGCTATGTCCGGGGTGATGTTTTTTTCGAAGTGGTCGAGGGGCAGATGAGAAATCAAACCGGAGGGTGCGATCGGGGTCTTTTTTTCGCCAGCGGTCAGAAACTGTTCTTCCGACCAATCGTCGAAAGCCTTTTTAGCCTCTTTCCTGCGGTCATCTTGCTTCTTTGAGATTTCGTCCTTTTTCTTTTCCAATTCCGTCTTTTTCTTTTTTTGCACGGAGCTTTCAACGTTTACTACGGGAGCCTGATTGCCCCTTCTGGTCTGCATGCCGGGGTCGGCGTTGTTGTTGTAGAAGGCGTAGAAACCGAAGTACTCCTCTTGCGAAATAGGGTCGTACTTGTGAGAATGGCACTGGGCGCATTCCATGGTCAGACCCATCCATACGTTGGCCGTGGTCTTGACCCGGTCGACTACGTATTCGACCCTGAATTCCTCGGCAATCACGCCACCTTCGTCCGTGGTTGCATGGTTGCGGTTGAAGCCGGACGCGATCTTTTGTTCGACGGTGGATTCCGGAAGAAGATCCCCCGCGAGTTGCTCGACGGTGAACTGATCGAAGGGCATGTTGTTCTTGTAGGCATTGAGAATCCAGTCTCTCCAGGGCCACATGGTTCTGGGGCCGTCGTCGTGAAAGACCGAAGTGTCTCCATAGCGGGCGGCATCCATCCATACCAGCGTCATGCGCTCGGCATATCCATCAGATGCAAGCAGGCGGTCGACCAGGCGTTCGAGGGCATCGGGCGACTGATCATTCACGAAGGTCTTGATCTCGGCGGGGGAGGGCGGGAGACCGGTGAGATCGAGAAAAAGGCGTCGGGCGAGGGTGGGGCGGTCGGCCTCGGTAGATGGTTTGAGTCCGTGCCGGTCAAGGGTCCTGAGCACGAACCGGTCGATCGGGTTGCGGCACCAATTGAGGTTGCTCACTTCCGGGAGGGCAGGTTGCTTGATCGGGGTAAACGACCAGTGGTC